>MDTB01028712.1_pt1 | contig 86975 bp, 100 predicted proteins | sample 811161 | NCBI WGS metagenome assembly MDTB01 (sample SAMN05326650, study PRJNA326480) | marine metagenome | isolation source: seawater | place: Mediterranean Sea | collected 2009
CGCTCTTCTTCAGCTTTACGGGTAGCTTCTAGTTCTTTTTGTTTACGCTCTTCTTCAGCTTTACGGGTAGCCTCTAGTTCTTTTTGTTTACGCTTTTCTTCAGCTTTACGGGTAGCTTCTAGTTCTTTTTGTTTACGCTCTTCTTCAGCTTTACGGGTAGCCTCTAGTTCTTTTTGCTTACGCTCTTCTTCAGCTTTACGGGCAGCTTCTAATTCTTTTTTTTGTTTCTCTTCTATTGCTTTCCTTTTTTCCTCTTGAAGTTTTTGCGCCTTTTCAATTTCTTTTTTTTGTTTTTCCTCTATTGCTTTCCTTTTTTCTTCTTGTAGTTTTTGAATAATTTCAATTTCCTTAGGAGGAATCAGTATTATGGTATCTTTTTTTTTATCTATCGGTGGGGATAATAACCTTTCATTAGAAGGTTTATCGATGATTATTTTTTTAATTTTCTTTTCTTGACTGAACAACTCTAATGGTTTTACTAATAAAACAGTTAGGATTAAAAATATTAAATATTTTATGTATTTTTTCATACTTTTATTATATTTGTTTCTACCATCTCTTTAACCATTTTTTCAATCACTTTATTGCTACAAATAAATATTTTTGATCCTTGAAACTCATTTATATTCAATTTTCCACCACATTCGGCTAATACTAAATTTAAAACTATTTCTATTTTTTTTGTCGGATTTACAAAAATTGCACAATCAATTTTTCCGCTTGCTAAGTCACATAGATCATAATTTAAAGAACCTAGTTCTCTTTGAGTTATAGCATTATCAAAAAAAATATTTTTTAGAAATTTTAATGTTTCTTTATCATCCTCCTCATTTACTTTTTTAAATAAACTAATAATGATTTCCTTTTTATCCTTTTCGTTAGATACTCTAATTCTGAAATCATTTTTAAATGCACCACTTCCCTTTTCAAAAAAAAAGGAATCATCTTTTACTGGGTTATAAAAAATATAGCTTTTAATGTGACTTTCTTTCATGAATGCTATTCCAATACCTAAGTTTTCGTTGGCTCTTTTTAGGTTTGAATAATAATCTGAGTAATCGATTATCCAACAATCTTTTGTAGGAAAATTTCTACCAGAAATAATTTCTAATTCAGGGTTGATTTTATTTAAAATTTTGTTCATCTCTGTTTTAAGTTTAGACATCGAATTATCTGCAAAATGATTATTTTTTTTTATTGAACTTTGTAGTTTTTCAATTTCATAAAAATCTCTTAAAACAAATTTTCTAATTGATCTAATAGATTTACTGAGAATGTTAAGTAAAGGTGATATAGCTACCATAACCTGCTATTTTTTTGCTTTTTCTAAGTATTCGTAATTATCAGTGTTAATTATAATTTTATCTCCTTCTTTAATGTGAGGTGGAACCAGAATTTTAATATCCTTAGTTGTGCTTGCATTTTTAAAAGAAGAAGAAGCTGTTTGACCTTTTACAACTGCATCAGCTGTTTTAACTTCAACAGTTATCGATTTAGGTAGCTTAATATTGACAATTTCTTCGCCTATAATATCAACTGTTAGTTGCATGCCGTCAGAAAGAAAATCTTTATTTCCTGACAAAAGGTTTTTATCAAGAGAGGACTGTTCAAAATTTTGATTGTTCATGACAGTTATAAAATTATCGTCAATGAATAAAAACGTTACCGACATTTCATTAACAGATAGTTTTTCAATGTTTTCTGAAGTTCTGAATCTTTCATTTACTTTTGAACCACTTTTTATATCTCTCATTTCAACTTGAATATAAGCTCCACCTTTTCCTGGTTTAATTGTGTTAGTATTTAAAACATGAAATTTTTTACCTTTGTGTTCTAATACATTTCCTACTTTAATTAAATTAGCAATGATTTTCATGTGGCCTCCAAACTTTCCTTAAATTTTAACGCTGACTGAATAGGTCCTTGCTTAAAATTCCATAAACTGTCAATAATTGCAACGTTATTTGGATTGAAACAAATTAAATTTTTAATATTATTTTGATTTATACCCCCGATAAAAACAAAAGGTAATTTTATTTTATTTTTAACTTTATTAAATTGTGAGAGATTTATTTGTTCTTTTTCTTTGTTTTTTGATTTAAATGTAGGACCAAAAGCAACGTAATTTGCACCACTTCTTTTTGCTATTTTGTATAAATCATATGAATTGGAACAACTTACACCTACTATAAAATCGAGGCCAAACTTTTCTCTTGCTTCTATACAGCTTTTATCATCTTGACCAATATGTATGCCATCAAAAATAAATTCTGTGGCAATGTCAAAATCGTTATTTATTATTAGTTTTATATTTTTTTTACTACAAATTTTACTAAATGAATTGTGAAATTTTCTTATGAACTTTTTTCTTTCAAAAAGTTTTGAGAATTTGGGTCTAAACTGAAAGTATTCAACAGGGATAAGATCAGTTATTTTATCAAAATTTTCAGCATTAAAATTCACATTATAATCTGGTGGTGAAATAATATAAAATTTCATGAATAATTCTTTAAATTTAAAAAATTTTTTGTAAACAAAATAATTACATTGTTTTTTTTGGCCATTGATTGAATTTTTTTTATAATCTCATCATCAATTTCTTGACTTAAAGAAATATATTTGAAGTTTAATCTTATCAATGAAAGTGCTAAACCAACATTAAAATTAGCTTCCACGATAAAATTTAAGTTTTTTTTTTTTAATTTTTTTTCGATATCTTTTACTAAAGCAGGACCCTGCCATAAAATTGCTTTAAATGAATAAAGAATATTAATTTTTTTATTCTTATTTTTTTCGTAAAAATTTAGTACATCTTTATAATCATTAGATAAAAAAGTTAAATTTTCATAAATTTGCATTACTTAATTCTAATATTATATCAACAAGTCTATTAGAAAACCCCCATTCGTTATCATACCAAGATAGTATCCTACAGAATTTATTGTTAATTACTTTTGTTTCAGCAAGGTCAACAACTGAGCTGTGTGAATTATGATTAAAGTCACTTGATACAAGGGGAGCAGATACTGTTTGTAAGATTCCTCTAAACTCACTTTTTTCTGCATTTAAAAAAATTTCGTTAATTTCATTTTCTGAAGTATTTTTTTTCGCCATAAAGCTGAAGTCAACCAAAGAAACATTTGCGGTAGGAACTCTAATTGCACTTCCATCTAATTTTCCTTTTAAATCTGGTAACACTTCGGATACTGCTCTTGCCGCTCCTGTTGAGGTAGGTATCATCGAAATTAAAGAATTTCTAGCTCGTCTCATGTCTTTATGAAATGTATCAATTGTATTTTGGTCGCCTGTAACTGCATGAACTGTGGTCATATAGCCTGATTCAATTCCAATTTTTTTTTCAATTAAGAAAGCTAAAGGTGCTAAGCAATTTGTTGTACAGGATCCATTGGAGATTATTTTATGACTATTGTTAATTTTTTTATCATTTATTCCACAAACAACTGTAATATCAGGGTTTGTTGCTGGTGCGGAAATTAATACCCTTTTTGCTCCAGATTTTAAATGTTTTTCCGCATCCTCTCTTTTTGTAAATATTCCAGTGCACTCAATTACTAAATCAATGTTATGTTTGTTCCAATCAACCTTTTCTGGGTTAGATTCTTTAAGAAATAAAATTTCATTCTTTTCTAATATTAATTTATTGTCACTAATTTTAATTTTTTTATTTAAAATCCCATGGATAGAGTCATATTTCAACAAGTGAATGTTTGCATCAATTGGACCTAAATCATTAACGGCTATAACTTCAATATTTTTAAAGTCCTTTTCAAGTAATGCCCTCAGAGTTAATCTTCCAATTCTTCCAAAGCCATTAATTGCAATTTTATATTTCATAACAAGTATTTTAAATTTATTTAATATTGAATTATTATATTACTTTAACCAATATACTTATTTGAGTTGATGAATAAAGAGCAGATTTCAATAATTCTAAAAAAAATTCAATTTTTAAAAAAAAACTTAGATAATAATTCTAAGAAAGATTATTTAATGATAAATAAAAAGTTGGTTGAAAAAATAGTTAATACTTTAGAAAAGATATTAAAATTTCTAGAAAAAAAAGAAAATAATAAATGACAATCTTGAAATTAAAAATTGATAACATTGGTTATGAAATTGAATGTAAAAAAGGGGAAGAAAATTTACTTAGAAAAGCCGAAGGATTATTAAACCTAAATTTAGAAAAAAACCCTCATCTAAAAAAATTATCTCAATCAAAAAAATTTCTCATGCTTTCATTAGTTCTTGCTGCCGATCTAAGCTTTAGTAAAAAACAATTAAAAGATGAAGAAATGGATTTCAAAAAAATTTTAACTGAACTCTCTGAATTAGAAAAAATAATAGGAATTGAAAGTGATTGGGAAAAATAAATTACGTGAAAAATTTCTCAAAATTAGAAGCTCTATAATTAATAGAGAAGAAAAGGAAGAAAAAATATGCAATTTTTTGAATTCTTTAAATTTAAAAAAAACAGTCCTTTCAGGATATTTTCCAGTAAGAGGTGAAGTAAATATACTCCCATTCTTAGAACTATCTCTCACGAAAGAAAACACCGTGTGCCTACCATGCATTCAAAAAATAGAATCTTATTTAGTTTTTAAAAAATGGAATTTAGAAACAGAAATGAAAATTGGTAAATTTAAAATTAATGAACCAAATAATAATTTATTTGATGAACCCTCGAGAATTTTGGTACCTTTATTAGCATTTGATAAAAATAATTATAGGTTAGGATATGGTGGTGGATTTTATGATAGAACAATTGCTCATCTAGAAAAGAAAAAAAAAATAACTACAATTGGAATAGGGTTTTATGATCAAAGAATTGACGAACTTCCAAGGATGAAATTTGATAAAAAACTAGATTTAATAATTACAGAAAATGGAGTCCAAAGATGAAAATATTAATTTGTGGGGATATAGTAGGAAAATCTGGCAGGCAAATCGTTCAAGAGCAAATACCTTTCCTGATTAAAAAAAAAAAAATTGACTTTGTTGTAGTCAATGGAGAAAACGCTGCTAATGGTTTTGGTATTACAAAAAAGATTTGTAATGATTTGTATTCCTCAGGTGTGGATGTAATTACTTCTGGAAACCATATATGGGACCAAAAGGAAATTATAGAACATATTGAATGTGATAAAAGATTACTTAGACCATGCAATTATCCAGTTGGGACGCCTGGTTTAGGTTATGGTGCTTACGAATTAAAAGACGGATCAACCGTAGTTGTTATTAACGTAATGTGCAGATTATTTATGGACGTGATTGATGATCCTTTTAAATCAGTTGACGAAATATTAACATTTATTGATAAAAAAATTTCAAATGCAATTATCATTCTAGATATTCATGGAGAGTCTACTTCAGAAAAAATGGCTCTTGCGCATTTTTTTGATGGGCGATTAACTGCTGTTGTTGGGACACATACTCATATCCCAACCGCAGACCAACATATATTAGAGAAGGGGACATTCTACCAGACAGACCTTGGGATGTGTGGAGACTATGATTCAGTGATTGGAATGAAGAAAAGTCTATCTATACAAAAATTCACTAACAAATTCTTAAAATCAAGACTTGAAACTGCAACTGGACAGGGTACATTATGTGGAGCGTTGATTGAGATAGATAATCAAACAAAAATAGTTAATGGTTTTAGTCAAGTTATTATAGGTGGCAAACTTAACCCAAGTTAAAATGGCAGGTCATTCAAAATTTAAAAATATTATGCATCGTAAGGGTGCGCAAGATAAAAAAAGAGCAAAACTTTTTTCAAGATTAATTAGAGAAATTTCAGTTTCTGCAAAACTCGGTTCACCTGATCCAGACTCTAACCCAAGACTTAGATCTGCAATAAATAATGCTTTATCTTCGAATATGACGAAAGATAGTATTGATAAGGCAATAAAAAAACAAACCTCTACAGATGATAAAGATTCAATTGAAGAAATAATTTATGAGGGTTTTGGACCTAACGGAGTTGCAATTATTGTTGAAACTATGACAGATAACAAAAATAGGAGTGCTGCAGAAGTTAGGTCAACTTTTTCTAAGTATAACGGCAATCTTGGTGTCAGTGGTTGCGTAAAACATAATTTTAAAAAGGTTGGAGTGATCTCTTATAATAAATCAGTAAGTACATTCGAAAATTTTTTTGACTTCTGTGCTTCTTTAGATGTAGATGATGTAACTGAAAATGAGAATGATTTTATTTTGGAAACCAATTTAGATACTTTTAACGCTGTTATTCGAAAATTAGAATCTAAATTCTCTATTCCAAAGTTTTCTGAAATTGAATGGAAACCTCTAAATTTTATTGACGTTTCTGATGAAGATAGTGCTAAAGTTCTAATAAAACTTCTAGAAACACTCGAAGACTTGGATGATGTCCAAAGTGTATCTTCAAATTTTAATATTAACGATTCTTTAATGGAAAAAATAATTTGAAAAATTTGATTATTGGATTTGATCCAGGTTTAAATAATACTGGCTGGGGGATAATTGAGAATTTAAGTAATTCTGAAAAATATGTTAATCATGGATCAATATCTACAAAAAAATCCATTCCTCTTGGACAAAGATTAAATATGATTTACGAGGGTGTTTCAGAATTGTTTTCAAAATATTCACCAGAGTCTATTGCAGTGGAGAAAATTTTTTCCAATACAAATCCTCAATCTACTTTAAAGCTGGGAAAGGCAAGGGCAATAATCTTTCTGGTAGCAGCTCGATTTAATGTAGATATTTTTGAATATTCTCCAAATACTGTAAAAAAAAACCTGGTTGGTTATGGTCATGCAGAGAAAATTCAAATTATTAAAATGATTGAAAGGTTTTTTCCAGGTCTTAAATCTTTAGATCATGATTCTGCGGATGCCTTAGCAGTTGCTATTTGTCATTCTATGCAGAAAAAGTCTAAAATAAATTTATTTGTATGATTGTAAAATTAAAAGGTTTTGTAGAAGATTGGTTTGAAGATTTTGTTGATTTAGACGTCAAAGGTGTTGTGTATAGAGTTTTTGTTCCCAAAAAAAATATAAATAAGGTTTCCGAAAGAGGTTCATTAGTAACTTTTTTCATATTTGAAATCCTTAAAGAAAGTGAAAGACTTTTTTTTGGTTTCTTAAATAAAAATGATAGAGAATTATTCTCTGATTTACTAAAAGTCCAAGGTGTAGGTGGGAAAATGGCTTTGAATATTATGAGTAGTTTAGACTCTCAAGTAATAAAGCAGTCAATAATTTCAAAAAATCAAGACGTTTTTTCATCAGTAACCGGTGTAGGCGCAAAGTTGGCTGTGAGGATTGTAAATGAACTTTCCGAAAAAATAAAAAAAAAAAGAAGACAATTTAAAGGTTATTTCCAATTTTTCCAAAACAATTTTTAATGAATTAGTTTCATGTCTTTCAAATTTAGGTTACTCTCAAAATATATGTGAAAAAACTGCATTTGAAGTTATAAACAAAAATAAAAAAATGAATTTAGAGGAATTAATACCTATTGCTCTAAATTATCTTTCTAGGCCAAATTTATCTAAAAAATGACCGAAAAAAATAAAAAGATTGAACTAGATTTAGCTGAAAAAGATGAGGACAAAAAAACCAGTCTGAGACCTCTTGCTTTAAGTGAGTTTATTGGCCAACAATTTATTAAATCAAATTTAGAGGCTTACATAGAATCATCAAAAAAAAGAAAAACCAATTTAGATCATATAATACTTTATGGACCACCTGGTTTGGGAAAGACTTCACTGGCTCATATAATATCAAATGAAAAGAATGTTAACTTTCATTCAACTTCCGGACCTGCATTTACTAAAAAAGGCGATTTAGTAACATTATTAAGTAATATGATGGAAGGTGATATATTGTTTATAGATGAGATTCATAGATTATCACCAATAATTGAAGAAACACTTTACCCGGCGATGGAAGACTTTAAATGTGACTATGTAATTGGTTCAGGACCTTCTGCAAGAGTTGTTCAAATTTCTATTGAAAAGTTTACTCTAATTGGTGCAACGACTAGGCTTGGACTTCTTTCTAGACCTTTAAGAGATAGATTTGGAATTCCTTTACAATTAAGTTTTTATGAGCCTGAAGACTTGATGAAAATAATTATCTTAAATTCCAAAAAACTTAAATTTCTTATTAGTGAAGATTCAGCTTATGAGATTGCAAAAAGATCAAGAGGAACACCCCGAATAGCAATAAGATTACTAAAACGTATTATAGACTTTTCAATAGTTAATGAAGATGAAAAAATTGACTTAAAATCGGCAAAAGAATCGTTAAAAAAAATGAAAATTGATTCGGAAGGGCTTGATGATATGGATAGAAAATACATGAATTGCATTGCATATGATTTTCATGGTGGTCCTGTTGGTATTGAGACTCTCAGTGCTGCTTTACTTGAACATAAGGATATTATTGAAGATGTGATAGAACCCTATCTAATGCAAAGAGGATTAGTTCAAAGAACATCGAGAGGAAGAATATTATCTCAAAAGGGACTCGAGCACCTTAAGTAAGAATTTTGATGAAAAAAATACATCAAACAAAATTTGAAATTTTTTACGAAGACACAGATTCCTCTGGTTTTACCTATCACACAAGCTATCTAAAATTGGCAGAAAGAGCGAGAAGCCAGTTTGTAAAGCAAAATTTAGAGGAAATTAGGGACAATATGATAAACAATTCTTTTTTTTTTGTAGTCAAAGAAATTAAAGTAAGCTTTTTGAAACCTACATATTTATTTGATCAATTATATGTAAAAACATATTTTTTAAAAAATAGTTTGGCATCTTTAGATCTAAAGCAATTAATTTTTAAAAAAGAAAAAGTCATATGTGAGATTTTTGTTAAACTGGTCTGGATAAATGGAAAATCAAATAAACCCTCTAAAATCCCTAAAAATATAATAGCTAGATTTAATTCTTTTGAGGTAGTATAAATCTGATATGGACGAATCAATTGAAAAAAAAATATTGGAAGAATCTTCTAATGATTTCTCAATACTTTCACTTTTTTTTCAGGCAGATATAGTCGTTAAAATAGTAATTATTTTATTAATTTTTTCGTCAATTTGGTCATGGGCAATAATTTTTTCAAAATATACTCTATTGAAAAATATTTTAGTTGATACAGAGGATTTCGAAGAAAATTTTTATGCAAGCGAAACTCTAAGCAAGCTCTCAAAAAAACTTGGGTCACAGCCCACTCACCCCATTGAAGCAGTTTTTTTCTCAGCAATGGTATATTTTGAAAAAGTAAAATCCGGGTTTTCCAATAAAAATTTTGATTTTAAAAAGGCTTTTTGTGAAAATGTTAAAAAAGAAATGCTAATTGTTATTAATAAAGAGTTAAGCGCTTTGGAGAAAGGATTAAACTTTCTTGCTTCAGTTGGCTCTACGGCACCTTTCATAGGACTTTTTGGAACAGTATGGGGCATAATGAATAGTTTTACAGCAATTGGTATTTCTCAAAATACCAGCTTGGCTGTGGTAGCACCTGGAATTGCTGAAGCTCTTTTCGCAACAGCCTTAGGTCTTGTGGCAGCTATTCCTTCAGTTTTATTTTTTAATAAATTTAACAGTATGTTGGAAAATATTTCAAACAAGTTAGAGGTTTTTTCAGAAGAGATAATTTTAATAATTTCAAAGGAAATTTTTAGGTAAAATCTTGAAAAAAAATTATAAATCTAGAAAGTCAATCTCCGAAATAAATGTAACACCATTCGTTGATGTCATGCTTGTTTTACTTATAATTTTTATGGTTACGGCACCGCTTTTAACTGCTGGTATTAAAATAAATCTTCCAGAAAGTTCTTCCGTCTTGAAAAATGAAAAAAATGATCCGGTAACCGTTTCTATGAACTCTAAGGGTGAGATATATATTCAAAAAAAAAAAATATCACCTAGTGATCTTATAAAAAAGCTAAAAGCATTGAAGGGACAAAATAAAGATTTAAAAATTTATATTAAAGGTGATAAAAATTTAAATTACGGTAAAATTATGGATTTGATGTCTTTCATTAATAAGTCGGGTTTTAAAAAAGTTGCATTAGTTACTAAACTTAAATAGTTAATTATGACCAGAGGTCTTTTTAAATCTGTAACGCTCCATTTTGGAATTTTAATAATTTTTTTATATGGAGCAGAGATTTTTAAACAAAATAAAAGATTTGAAATTTATGAAATACCATTAGAAATTGTCGATGTTTCAGACCAAACTATAAATAAAACAAATAAAGTAAAAAAAGTCAGTAAGAGGAGTCTTTCAAAAAATCAATTTTTTTTACCACCCAAACCAAAATCTAAACCCCAACCCCCAGATTTTTCGTTAAAAGAGGAACAAAAAAATGAAAAAGTAAAAAAAATTGATAAGTCTCCCCAACAAAAAAAAGAAGAAATCAATAGAATGGATAGCATTCTTAAGTCAATTGAAAAAATTAAAAAAGATAACCAGAAGTTATTAGATGAAAAAAAAGACGATGAACGAATTGAGGATAAAGAAGAAATTAAAGAGGTAAGGTTAGGCGAAAAATTAACAATCTCTGAAAAAGATGCAATCAGAAGACAATTTTATAGATGTTGGATAGTTCCTGCAGGTGCGAAAGATTTAAAAAATTTGGTTGTTTCAATAAGAATTAAATTAGACGAAGAAGGTGAAGTAATCAAAACTAAACTACTTAGCAATAGTAAGCTTAACAACCCTTTTTTTCGTGCAGCATCAGAGAGTGCAATGCGGGCAGTTAACCATCCTGAATGTAAAAAACTTCAAGTGCCAAAAAAAAAATATGAGATGTGGAAAGAAATCATCCTGGATTTTGATCCATCTCAAAGTTTAAATTAATTTCTTTTGAAAATATTTTCTATAGTTATACTATTAACCTTTATGAAAAACTTAGTATTTCTATTTTTATTAATACTTTTACCTTTAAAAGCCTTTGCAGAGTTAAGAATTGATATAACAAGAGGAAACACTGAGCCTATCCCTGTAGCCTTATTAAAATTTAACTCAAATTCTAATGAGGAAGAAAAAATATCAACAAAAATTAATAGTGTTGTTTCTAACAATCTTCAAAGATCAGGATTATTTAAGGTTTTGTCAGAGGAGACATTTTTAGAAAAAAATATCAAATTTAATGATACCCCAACTTTTTCTAACTGGAAATTAACTACTTCTCAAGGTCTTATTCATGGAAGGTTATCATTTAAAAGAAACCAAAGTCTTGTTATTGAATTTAGGCTTTGGGATGTTTTTTCAGAAAAACAGATGGTGGCTCAACAGTTGACAACTGAAATTAGTAATTGGAGAAGAATCGCCCATGTTATCTCTGATATTATATATAAAAGAATCACAGGTGAGTCAGGTTATTTTGATAGTAGAATTGTTTATATTTCAGAGTCAGGTCCAAAAAGTAATAGAAAAAAAAGGCTAGCAATTATAGATCAGGATGGTGAAAATCACAAATTTCTAACAGATGGTTCATACTTAGCACTGACTCCCAGATTTTCTCCAGCGGCACAAGAAGTAGCTTATTTATCATATAATAATAGAATTCCCAGGATTTTTATACTTGATTTAGCAACAGGATTTCAAAAAATTTTAGGTGATTTTCCAGGAATGACTTTTAGTCCTAGATATTCTCCAGACGGGAAAAAATTGATTATGAGTTTAGCAAGAGGAGGAAATACAGATATTTATGAAATGAATCTTAAAACCCAAAAACTAAATAGATTAACTAAGTACGATGGAATAGATACAGCACCTTCGTATTCGCCTGACGGTAATTTTGTTACATTTGAGTCAGATAGAAGTGGAAGTCAAAAAATATATGTTATGAACTTAAAAACAAAAAAAATTAAAAGAATTAGTTTTGGTAATGGTAAATATGCAACTCCTGTATGGTCTCCTCGTGGAGATCTAATTGCTTTTACTAAATTTTTAAACGGTGAATTCTACATAGGAGTTATGTATACAAATGGTAAAGGGGAAAGAGTGGTTTACAGGTCGTATTTAGTTGAAGGTCCTACTTGGTCACCTAATGGAAGAGTATTAAGTTTTTATAGCCAAGCTAAATTATCAGATGGAAGAATAACTGCTCCTAAAATCAAACTAATTGATTTAACAGGGGTGAACCTGAGGGAATTAATTACCCCATCTGATGCTTCAGATCCAGCATGGTCTAGTTTACTTCCATAAAAAAAAAAATCATTGCATTGACTTATCAACATATAAGCTGTAAAAATATTAAAACATATAAAGGTAAGTTCATATGAAATTTAAATCTCTAGCGCTGTTAATTGGAATTTTTAGTCTCTCCTCATGTGGATCCTTCGATGACTTTACTTACAGTGGAATATTCGATGATCAAGAAGGTGTTGGAAGGGATGCATTATTCTCAGATACTACTTTTGAGTCTATACCGACGCACGATCATATTGATTGTGCTGGTTCCTGTACAGTAAAAACATTTAACAAATAGTATTTTTCAATCCATCTCAACGTTTAAACTATTTATATTAGTTTCAATGCAACATTGACTTATGGTGCTACAGATTGTAAAAAGAAAACTATTATTATTTATTTTTTACTAAAGGGTATACATTATGAAAAAAAATTATTTATCACTGCTATTAGTAAGCTTTCTCTTTCTTTCTGGCTGTGAAACTATTGGTGGCGCATCTTCATCATCAGATTCTCCTTCATATGAGTATGGTGATTCAAAACAGGCTAGTCTTCAAGCTTACCTTCAAAATGAAATAGGAGATAGGATTTATTTTGATACAGATAAATACAATATAACCTCAGCCGCAGCCTTTGTACTTGAAAGCCAGGCAAACTGGCTAAAATCTACACCGGGGTTCCAATTAATCATTGAAGGTCACTGTGATGAGAGAGGCACCAGAGAATATAACCTTGCATTAGGAGAAAGAAGAGGTAATTCTGTAAAAGATTTTCTCGTTTCCTTAGGTGTTGATGGTGGAAGAATTACAGTTATTAGCTATGGTAAAGAAAGACCTGCTGCAGAAGGTAGCACTTCTGAATCTTGGTCAGAAAACAGAAGAGCGGTTACTGTAGTTGGTAGCAACTAAATTTATGTAATAATATCCTTTTACTAAGGGCTAGTTAGCGAACTAGCCCTTTTTTTTTATGAAAAATCACTCATTCATATTTATTTTTATAGTTTTTGTTATTACTTTTACAAAAACCGAATCGCAAGAAATTGACGTTGATAATGTTTTAGAAAGATTAGAAAGAATAGAAAAAAACATTTCGGATCTCCAAAAGGGTAAAGTGAATGAATTTGAAAAAAATATTTCCTCAGGGTACATATCTAGAAATGAATCGAGATTTGATGAAGTTGAAACAAAAAATAGGTTAAACTTTGGGTTGATTGAAGAAATTCAGAATAAAATCAATACTTTAGATGAAAAATTAAAACTTATAGATAGTGACTTACAGGCTAGAATTAAAAAAATTGAAAATCAATTAAAAAATAAATCAAATTATGAGAAACAAGATGTAAATACAGCTAAAGAAAAAAAGAATATGAAAATGTTCAGTCAAGATGAGGAGAGAGCTGATGTTAAAAGTCAAAGTTTGGGATTATCAACAATAACAACTAAAAATGATATGATTCAACTTTCAGATGCAGAAATAAAAAAGAAATATGAGAACGCTATAAAATTATTATGGGCAAGTAAATTCAACGAAGCTGAAAGTGAATTACAAAATTTAATAAAAATTAAGCCTGATGATTTAATGCCAAACATTCAATATTGGCTTGGTGAAGTTTATTATGCACAAAAAAACTTTGAAAAGGCTATTATTGCATTTGGAGAAGGTTTAGAAAAATACCCTGAGTCAATAAAGGGCCCTGATAATTTACTAAAGCTTGGTTTATCTTTTTCTAATCTAAAAAAAAAAGATGAAGCTTGTAATGTTCTATTTGAATTAGAAATTAAATATAAAGATGCGCCAAAAAATGTTCAAGAAAGAGCTTTATCTGAAATAACTAAACTTGAATGTCCTAAGGAATAACGTGAATCATATCTCCAGAGATGAGTTCACTTCAATAATGAACTCTAAATTTATTTTTGAAAACTCTCCTCACATTGGTCTAAGTATATCAGGCGGTCCAGATAGTATGGCATTACTAATGCTTGTAAGAGATTGGATAAAAATTAAGTCAGGAAAAATAACAGTGTTTCATTTTGATCATAAAATGAGAAAAAAATCATCTCAAGAGGCTAAATGGTTAAATACATATATTTCGAAATTTGGAATTAAATGTCACTTGCTAGCTTGGGAAAGAGATAAAAAATTGACAATAAATATGCATAATGCCAGAGAGGCTAGATATAAAAAAATCATAGAAATCAGCAAAAAACTAAAGATAATTCATTTAATGACTGCTCATCATTCCAACGATAATTTAGAAACTTATTTTATGAGAAAAAAAAGAAATTCTTTCAGCCTTGGGCTCTCGTCAATTCCAAGAATATTAATAAAAGAAAATCTGCAAATTTTAAGACCTTTATTAGGCTTCAGTAAGCAAAGATTAATAAGTACATGTAATTTTTTTAATGTAAAGTGGATTGAGGACTCCAATAATTTTAATTTACAGTATGAAAGACCTAGAGTTAGAGAAGAATTAGGTAAAAAGACAGCTAATCAAATTTTAAAGTTAGAAGAACAATTTAAAAAAACAAAAAATCAAAATGAGGAAATGGAAAAAAAAATCAGAAATTTTTTCATTAAAAATCTTAATTTTTTTGAATATGGAGTTTTTCAGATCGATAAAAATAAATTTTTGCAATGTGATAAAAAATTAAAAGTTCAAATTTTAAAAAAAATTTTAACAACAGCCTCTGGTAAAATATTTTCACCAAGAGAATCTTCTGTTCAGAATTTAATTAAATTAATGAAATTGAACTATTGCTTTAAATATACTCTTCATAGTTGTTTGTTGATAATTAATTCAGAAAAAATTTCAGTGTTTAGAGAAATATCGAGTATTAAAGAAGAAAAAAAAATAATTCTCAAAGGAAATCCATATCTGTGGGATAATAGATTTTTTTTGTATTCAAAAAATTTTAAATTAGAATGTGAGCGGATTACAAATAAAAACTGGGTTTTTTTAAAAAAATACTTCGCTTTTAAAAAAAATTGTTTGAATTTTTTTATTTTAAGTTCACTTCCACTTATAAAAATTAATAGAAAACTTTTTATACCTTTTTTGAGTTTAAGTAGTGAAGATTACGATTTTTATTTTAAACCAGTTATTCCAATTACAAGGAAAAATTTTTTTTAAATATTAATTGAGATTTTTAAGTATATAATTATATAAAAACTATGAATAACACATTTTTAAAAAACCTTGCTGTTTGGTTGCTAATCGGTTTTTTGGTATTTCTTATTGTCGACTTTTATAATGCTAACAATACACAAGTTAGCAATAAAAACATTTCTTATTCTAGTTTTTTAGACGATGTTAAAAACGGTAGCGTCTCAAGTGTTCAAATCAGAGGAAACAACATTCTTGGTAAGTATAATGATGGCTCAAATTTTACTACCTACTCGCCAAATGATTTAGGACTAATTGATAAATTAGAAAAGAATAATATTGAAATTATAGCACAGCCCCTTGAAAAAAGCTCCCCAGGACTACTTGACGTACTTATTTCTTGGTTTCCAATGCTTCTACTAATAGGGGTTTGGATATTTTTTATGAGACAAATGCAGTCTGGAACCGGAAGAGCGATGGGTTTTGGTAAATCAAGGGCTAAGTTACTTAATGAAAACAAAGATAAAGTTACCTTTAAAGATGTTGCTGGAATAGATGAAGCTAAAGCGGAACTTGAAGAAATAGTTGAGTTTCTAAAAGATCCATCAAAATTTCAAAGATTAGGAGGAAAAATTCCTAAAGGTGCTTTATTAGTTGGTCCACCGGGCACCGGTAAAACTCTTCTTGCAAGAGCAATAGCAGGAGAGGCAAATGTTCCTTTTTTTTCAATTTCTGGTTCAGACTTCGTTGAAATGTTTGTAGGTGTAGGTGCGAGTAGAGTTAGAGATATGTTTGAGCAAGGAAAGAAAAATGCTCCATGTATAATTTTTATCGATGAAATCGATGCAGTTGGAAGACATAGGGGCGCTGGTCTTGGCGGCGGTAATGATGAAAGAGAACAAACACTTAATCAACTTTTAGTTGAAATGGATGGTTTTGACGCTACTGAAGGGGTGATTCTAATAGCCGCTACTAACCGTCCAGATGTGTTGGACCCAGCATTACTAAGACCTGGTAGATTTGACAGACAAGTTGTAGTGCCTAACCCAGATATTGAAGGTAGAAAAAGAATACTGGATGTTCACACTAGAAAAATAGCCTTGGCACCCGATGTTGATATCACGGTTATCGCAAGAGGCACTCCTGGATTTTCTGGGGCTGACTTAGCTAACTTATCCAATGAAGCAGCCTTATTAGCAGCAAGACGTAATAAAAGATTGGTTACTATGTTAGATTTCGAGGATGCTAAAGATAAGGTTTTGATGGGTGCTGAAAGACGTTCCATGGTAATGACACTTAAAGAGAAGGAATTAACCGCATACCATGAAGCTGGTCATGCACTTGTAGGAATCTTCACTCCTGGCAATGACCCTCTTCATAAGGTAACAATTATCCCTAGAGGTAGAGCCTTAGGTGTAACAATGAATTTACCTGAACGTGATAAATACTCTGAAACAAAAACAGAAATGAAGGCCAAATTAGCAATGATGTTCGGAGGAAGAGTAGCTGAAGAGTTAATATTCGGTAAAGATAACATAACCTCTGGAGCATCAAATGATATTTTACAAGCAACTCAAAAAGCCAGAGCAATGGTTGTTGAATGGGGTATGAGTGATTTATTAGGTCCTTTGAGATATTCTGAAAATGAAGAAGATGTTTTTTTGGGTAGATCAGTTACGCAAAGAAAAAGTATGTCTGATGAAACTGCCAAACTAATTGACAAAGAAATTAGAAATTTTATTGATGATGCAGAAAATCATGCTAGAAAAGTATTGAAGAAAAATATGAAACATCTTCACAATCTAGCAAAAAGTCTCTTGGAGTTTGAGACATTATCCGGAGACGATGTTAATCAACTTATTAAAAAAGGTAAATTAAAAAATAAAGATAGCAATAACACTGACAAACCAGATGGTATTAAAACCTCACTCCCAGTGGATGGTGCTGGAAAGAAAAATAAAAAAGTTGGAGGTTTAAACCCCAAGCCTGCAATGTCTTAAATGCTATAAATTTTTTGTCTTCTCATAACATTAAATATTATCTTAGACCATTTGGTTTCATACCACTAAAAGATTTAGATTTTCAAAAAAATAAAGTTATTGAAGTTAGAGGAAATCACTATTCTAATATTGAGCTCATAATAAAGGAAAAAAAGAAGATCTCTAGTACTAATTTTTTAGTTGAGGATTTTTACAAATTTACTGAAAAAAATAAGCAATTACAAAAGTGTTTAGATTCTCTAAAAAGTAAATTAGTTTTAAATAGTAAAATATTTAAAAAAAAAAAATCATTAATTTTTTCTATACTTAATATAACACCTGATAGCTTTTCTGATGGCGGAGAAAACTTGGATTTTAAAAAAAATAGCACTAAAGCTGAGGAAATGGTAAAGAATGGTGCTGACTTTGTCGATATTGGTGGTGAGTCGACGAGACCAGGGGCTTGCAAAGTTAAACCTAGTGATGAAATACTTAGAGTTTTACCAACAATACAATCCTTAAATCATAAAAAAATAAACCTTTCTTTAGATACTAGGAATTCAAGTACAATGGAACTTGGAATTTTATCTGGTGTAAAAATAATAAATGATGTAAGCGCTCTGAAAAACGATACAAGAAGTATTGATATCCTAAAAAAATATAAAACACCTATAATTCTTATGCATATGCCAGGCACACCAAAAACAATGATGAAAAAAAAAAATTACTTTGACGTAGTTCTTGATGTTTATGATTTTTTAGAGGAAAGGATAAAATTTTGTGAATCAAAAGGTATTGATAAAAAAAATATAATTATTGATCCAGGAGTTGGTTTCGGTAAGGATTTGGAAGATAATATTAAATTGTTGAAGCAGTTATCAATTTTTCATACTTTGGAGTGTCCTATTATGTTAGGAATATCAAGAAAAAGATTTATTTCAGCCATTAACAAGGATTCTAAGCCTAAAGATCGCCTAGGTGGTACAGTTTCAACAACAATTCATGCTATAATGCAAGGTATACAAATTCATAGAGTACACGATGTTAAAGAAACAAAGCAAGCAATTGATGTTTTTGAAAAACTAAATGACAAATGAAAAAAAAATATTTTGGTACCGATGGAATTAGAGGAAAAGTTGGAAGCTTTCCAATTGTTCAACCATTTTTTTTTAAATTGGCTATTTCTCTTGTTAAATCAAAAAAAAATATAAAAAAAATAGTAATTGGAAAGGATACAAGATTATCATGTTCCTTGATAGAAAATGCACTTTTTAATGGATTTAGTTCTTTTGGTATTAGAAGTGATTTCATTGGAATTGTTTCAACTCCAATATTATCTTTTTACACAAATTCTTTTAAATATGACTTTGGAATAATGATTTCTGCTTCACATAATCCTTATCACGATAATGGAATAAAAATTTTCAAAAAAAATGGAGAGAAACTAAAAGATCAAGAGGAAGTAAGAATTGAAAAAATTTTAGATTCTCTTCATATAAAACCAAATTTAAAAAAAAAAAAAATAAAAAAAAAAGTTCTTAATTTTGAAAGCTATAAGAAAGCAATATTAAATAAATTCTCACAAAAAAAATTTAGATTAAAAGTAGCTTTAGATTGTGCAAATGGCTCTGTGTTTGATATTGCACCTCAATTTTTCAAAGAAATTGGATGTGAAGTAATTAAATATTCATCAAAACCAAATGGAATAAATATCAACAAAAACTGTGGCGCAATGTATCCAAAAAGAATTGCTAGATTAACAAAACAAACTAGAGCAGATATTGGTCTTTCTTTTGATGGTGATGCTGATAGAGTAATTATTTCTGATGAAAGAGGACAGATATTAGATGGTGATATAATAATAGCAGCTATCGTAAACTATTACGGACTCAAAAAAAACTTTAAGATAAAATCAGTAGTTAGTACTCATATGAGTAATATAGGTTTTAGAGTTTTTTTAAAAAAATTAAAAATTAAACTTTACCTTACAAATGTTGGTGATAGATACGTTATTGAAAAAATGAAGAAAGCTAAAGTATATCTTGGTGGAGAACAATCAGGTCACATTATTTTCTCTGATAACGGATACTGTGGAGATGGTATTCTTACCGCAATGTTTATTATAGATACAATATGCAGAAAAAAAATTAAACTTTCTAAATTAACAGAAGATCTGTTTTTTAAAAGCCCTCAAAAACTTAAAAATATAAAAACAAAAATAAATAGTGAAAAAATTATAAAAAATCCAGAAATGATTAAAGTTTTAAGAAATATTAAAATCAAATATAAAAACTTAGATTGTCTTGTTAGAAAGTCTGGTACAGAAAATTTATTAAGAATTATGGTTCAATCAAAGAGTAAAAACGAAGTAAGTGAAGTTCTGAAGGTTTTGGTGAATCTAGTTAAAAAATTAGATGATTAAGAGACTTACTACAATTTTAACTATCGCTGGAAGTGACAATACATCTGGAGCAGGAATTCAGTCAGATATTAAAACGTCATTTATTCTTGGTGTTTATTGTCTGACAGCAGTAACTTCAGTTACTTCGCAAAATTCTAAAAAATTTTCTAAGCTGTTTAATATACCTAACCATATTTTAAAATCTCAACTTCAAGCTTCTATTGATGAATATGAAATTGATGGAATTAAAATAGGATTGGTTAATAATATTTCGACAGCAAAAATCATTTTTGATTTTTTAAAAAATTTAAAAAAAAAAATTCCTATTGTTATCGATCCAATTTTAAAATCAACAAACAGAAAAAAGTTTTGTAATTCGAAAGAATTTCAAAAAATTCACAAGATTTTTTCCAAATTAAATCCAATATTTACACCTAACTTATATGAAGCAAAAGCTTTAATTGGCAACGGTTTTAAAAAAATGACTATAGAAGAAATTTACAAATTATTAAAAAAAAGATATGGTTGCCGATTTATAATAACTGGTGGAGATTCAAGATCGGATTACTGCATTGATTACGTCGATGTAGAGGGAAAAATTCACTCCTTAAAGTCAAAAAAAAAAAAAACCCATTCTACCCATGGTTCAGGATGTGTATTCTCATCTTCTCTAACAATATTTTTAGCAAAAGGCTACACTTTAATTGAATCAATAAAAAAGTCAAAAAAATTTATTAACCATCAGATCGGCGTTTCACCAATATTGAATGTAAAATATGGACCGTTAATTTGATAACTAGGTTTTTAGATAAATTTCACTTCCAAGATCTTTAAATTTTTTGGACATCTCCTTCTTGCCTTTTTCACTAGTTTCTCTAATTTCTTGTGAAATTTTCATTGAACAAAATTTAGGACCGCACATGGAACAAAAGTGTGCAACTTTTGCTCCCTCTGCAGGTAATGTTTGATCATGATATTTTTCTGCGGTTTCTGGGTCTAATGAAAGGTTAAATTGATCTCTCCATCTAAATTCAAACCTTGCTTTAGATAGTACATAATCTCTATAGTAGGCTCCTTTATTACCTTTTGCTAGATCAGCAGCATGAGCAGCAATTTTATAGGTAATTACTCCAATTTTTACATCATTCTTATCAGGAAGACCAAGATGTTCTTTTGGAGTTACATAGCAAAGCATTGAAGTTCCATACCAGCCAATCATCGCAGCTCCAATTGCACTAGTAATATGGTCATAACCTGGAGCAATATCTGTTGTTAGAGGACCTAATGTGTAAAATGGTGCATTCTTACAAATTGATTCTTGCTTTTCTACATTTTCTTTAATTTTCTGCATTGGAACATGACCAGGACCCTCAATCATAACTTGCACATTATTTTTCCATGCAATGTCAGTTAATTCCCCAAGAGTTTCTAACTCAGAAAATTGAGATATATCGTTAGCATCATGAATTGACCCTGGACGAAGTCCATCACCTAAAGAGAAACTTACATCATATGATTTCATTATTTCACATATTTCTTCAAAATTTGAGTATAAGAAATTTTCTTTGTGGTGAGCTAAGCACCATTTAGCTATGATTGATCCACCTCGTGAAACAATTCCTGTAAGCCTTTCAGCTGTAAGTGGGATGTAGTGAAGTCTTACACCTGCATGTATTGTAAAATAATCTACACCTTGTTCAGCTTGTTCTATTAAAGTTTCTTTAAATACATCCCAATTAAGGTCTTCAGCTATTCCATCGACTTTTTCAAGTGCTTGATAAATCGGCACAGTACCTATTGGTACTGGAGAATTTCTAATTATCCATTCTCTTATCTCATGAATATTCTCTCCTGTTGAAAGATCCATAACTGTGTCACTCCCCCATCTTATCGCCCATAGAAGCTTTTCAACTTCATCATAGACACTTGATAAAACTGCAGAATTACCAATATTTGCGTTAATTTTTACAAGAAAATTTTTTCCTATTATCATCGGTTCAAGCTCAGTATGATTTACATTTGAAGGAATGATTGCTCTTCCAGATGCAATTTCACTTCTGACAAACTCTGCTGAAACCAAATCTTCTTTTTTAAACCGTTTTCCAATTAGCTTTTCTCGTCCTTCATTTTCTCTAATAGCACAATATTCCATTTCTTCGGTGATAATATTGTTTCTTGCAAAAAAGAGTTGAGTGATTTGGTTGTTGATTTTTCTTTTAAAGATATTTTTTTTTACAGACGGAAATTTTTCGACAACTTTTGATTCTTTAAGAAAATTTAACTTACTTTTAACAGTTGAAATTAATCCTTTTCTTTCTTTTATCCATGAACTTCTTATTTCTTTTAGACCATTATCGTAGTTATGTTCATATTTAGGATCGGTGTATAATCCAGATGTATCATAGGTAATAATGGATTTAATTTCTTTGTCGTCGGTTGAAATTTCTCTCATCCCAACATTTACTGAAGAAAAAATTGCACCCTTACTGTAAACTTTTTTTGACCTCGGAAAACTCTCATTATGGGGGTCATCCTTTATTTTTTTTTTCTGGTAAGGTTGTTTTACTTTATCTAACATTTAAAATTTTAATAAATCCTTTTTATTATAATGTTTAAATTTTCAAAAAAATAGATATATTTAAATTTCCCTAAATTATGTTTTTGTTAAACGATAATCAGTTCATTTTTTTTAGTTTGTTAATAGTTTTTCTTAGCATGTTTTTTTATGCTATTGAGAGGTTTTCAATGATTTTTAAATCCATTGTAATTTTAACATTTCTTTTAATTTTTTTTTCAATTTTTCCTTACAAAAATCAAGACGGCATTAATTTACTTAACCCTCAGACTATTTTAAGTGGGTTTAGTAATACATCACTTATAACAGTAATCTCTCTTTTAATTTTAGGTCAAGGTGTTGTTCAGACAAGAGTTTTAAATGGATTTATAACTAATTTTCTTGGTTTTTTTTCAAATAATACAAAAATTATAATTTTTATTACTCTTTTTATTGTTTTATTTTTGAGTGCTTTTATTAATAATACACCCGTAGTAATTATTTTTATTCCTATTATTCAAGGCATTGTTAAAAATTTGGATTATTCAATGAGCAAATTTTTAATGCCACTCAGTTTTGCAGCTATTTTGGGCGGAATGATTACAATTGTTGGATCTAGTACAAATCTTTTAGTTTCAAATTCATTATATAACTATGCAAAAATAGAAATAAGTTTTTTTGAATTTGCTTTGCCAGGATCAGTAATTGCTATTGCAGGTTTGTTTTATTTAATTTTTTTTTCAAAAATTTTACTTAAAGATAGATCTCCAATATCTAACCAATTAGTAGATGATAGTAAAAATAGTTTTATCACTAAGATTATTTTAAATAAAGATTCATCTTTAATTGGAAAAGCTATTAAAGATTCAAATCTAAAAGAGTTGGGACAAGCTAAAATTTTGATGATTCAAAGAAGAGAGCATGCAGAACATGGTCCTTTTTATGGTTTTATACTTGAAGAGGGAGATATTTTGGTTGTTTCAATATCTCGAGAGCAATTGACAAATATATTGTCACAAAAAATTGGTTCTATTGAAACTTTTGAAAAAGATGACGAGAGTAATAGTCAAAAAAATCAAATAATTACTGAAGTTATGGTTACTCCTTCCTCCAGCTTGGTTGGAAACACTATCGAAAATGTAAGTTTTAGATATAGATACAATTGCTTTGTTATAGGTTTACAAAGAAAATCTAAAATAATTACAAGTCATATGAGTGAACTCGCATTAGAGCCAGGTGACACACTTTTAATACAAGGCGAAAAAGATTCAATTAAAGCATTAAGAACACAAAGTGACTTGTTACCGATGGAATGGGCAACATCTCAAATTTCTTCAAAAGACATTTCAAAAAAATCTATTTATATCTTTCTATCAGTAATATTTCTTGGTGCATTTGAAATCCTTCCTCTTGTTGTTGCCGCACTAATGGGTGTGGTATTTATGATTATGTTTCAAGTACTTTCTATAAGACAGGTTATAAGAAGTGTTGATAACAATTTACTTCTTCTAATTGTAACATCTTTAGCATTAGGCAGTGTTATTCAAATTACTGGGACAGCAAATTTCTTGTCTCAATCTTTAATAGATTTTCTTGGTGAGTCATCTCCTCTAATTTTGTTGCTATGTTTTTATATGCTAGTTTCAATAACTACTAATTTTATTTCAAATAATGCTTGTGCGGTATTATTCACTCCAATTGCAATTGACATCGCAGATAAAATTAATGTAGACCCAAAGATATTCGCTATAGCATTGATTTTTGCTGTAAATACTTCATTTGTAACACCTTTAGCCTATCAAACTAATCTTTTAGTTATGGGTCCTGGTCATTATAAATTTATTGATTATGTTAAGTTTGGTTTGCCGTTAACAGTTTTATGTTGGGTAGTATTTTTTATTACTTTTCCATTATTTTATGAATTATGATTCTTCCAAAGCTTAAAAAACCAAAGTCTCCTAATTTTTCGTCTGGACCTACAAAAAAACCAGATGAATGGTCTATAAATGATTTGAATACTAATTTTTTAGGAAGATATCATAGATCCATCGATGTTAAAGAATTTATTAATAACGTATTGAATAAATTAAAAACAACTTTGGGTATACCCAAAAACCATAAAGTTTTGTTATTTCCTGGATCATGCACCGGTGCAATGGAAGCTGTCATCTGGTCTTTTCTGGGGAAAAATACTGTAACGGCAATAATATATGATTACTGGGGGTTAAGTTGGTTTGAAGATTTATTAAAGCTAAATTTAAAAGTAGAACTAAGAAAGAATTTAGCTGGTGATTTACCAGATTTAAGTAATATCGATAAAAAAAATGATGTAGTTTTCGTTTGGACAGGTACTTCAACTGGTATGACTATAAATAATATAGATTTTATAAAAAGTTCTCATGATGGTTTAATTATATCAGATGTAACCTCTGCTGCTTTTATTGAGGATTTACCTTGGGAAAAAATTGATGTTTCAGTTTTTTCATGGCAAAAAGCGCTAGGATCAGAATCACAACATGGAGTTATAGTGATTAGCCCCAAAGCACTGGAGCGTTTAAAAAAAAGAAAAAAATTACCAAAAATTTTGTCAATTTATGATCATGATTTTTTGATAAATACACCTTCTTTATTATCAATTTCTGATTTTGATTTATGTTTAGAAATTTTTAAAAAAAGAGGTGGTTTAAAATTTAGTAAAGAAACTTGTATTAGAAATAGATCTATTTTAGAGAATTGGGTAAAAGGTAATCAATTTATAAGTTTTTTTTGTAAAAAAAAAATATATAGAGCTCTCACTCCATGTTTTTTTATCTTTAAAAAAGACATAAATTATAAACAGATGTTCTCTTTTTTAAGTAAAAAAAAAATAGCTTTTGATATTGCAAATTATCGTAAAGCTAAATCAGGAATAAGAATTTGGAACGGCTCAAATATAAAAAAAAATGATTTGATTGCTCTCACAAATTGGCTAGATTGGTCTTTTAATTATTTTAGGTTATAGAGTGAAAAATCAGCTTTTACCAGAGGGATTCAGAGATAGTCTCCCTGAATTAGCTACCAAAGAAGATAAAGTTAATTCAACATATATAAAACTAATGCAAAAGAATGGATTTTTGTTAGTCAAACCAACCCTATTAGAGTTTGAAAGCTCACTTTTTTTTCTTTTAGATGATAATGAAAAGGCAAATTCATTCAGAGTCCTTGACCCAATTTCCCAAAAAATGATGGGAATTAGATCTGATATCACAGTTCAGATTGCGAGAATTTCTTGTGGTGCGTTAATTGAATTACCTCGACCATTAAAAGTATGTTACTCAGGAGAAGTTTTAAGAGTTAAAAATAACAGTCTTAATCTCTCTAGACAGGCAACTCAAATAGGGTCAGAAATTATTGGTATAGATCAAAATCAATGTGAAAATGAGATTATTTCACTTATGATTGAATCTTTGAAGTTTTTAAGAATAAAAAAATTTTTTATAAACTTTACAATGCCCACGTTAATTTCAGCTATTGCTAAGGACTTCAAACTTTCTAAACCTGATTTAGAATTTGTCAGAAACAGATTTAATAATAAAAATTCAGAAGGTTTAGAAAAAATATCTAAACAACTAAAAACCATATCAGATGCTTTAATTAATTGTGTGGGAGATGCATCAACAAACCTTAAAAAACTTAGAAAAATTAAATTCACAAAAAATATTAATAATGAGATACAAAGTTTTATTAAAATTATGACTAGAATAGTTAAGGATTTTTCTAACTTAGAAATACTGATTGATCCTTTAGAAATTGATGAATCGAATTATCATACTGGAATTGCTTTTAAGGTTTTTTCAGAAAATCTAAAAGAACTATTTTCAGGTGGAAATTATAAAGTTTCAAATGAAAATTGTATTGGTTTTTCTGGTTTTACAGAATCATTACTATTGGAATCATTTTTAACAAAAAGCTTAGCAAAAAAAATTTTGATACCTAAACATATTGACGCTGAACTGAAAAAAAATATCCAAAAGAAGGGATTTATTACTTTTCAAGCGATTAAAAAATTAAATAAACAACAGATTAAAAATGAAGCAATTAAACAAAAGTGTAGTTATTACTTTTTTGATAATGTTATTTTAAAGGTAAAATAGAATGGGAAATGTAACAGTTATAGGTGCTCAATGGGGTGATGAAGGAAAGGGAAAGATCGTAGATTGGTTATCGAACCAAGCAGATATAGTTTTTAGATTTCAAGGAGGAAATAATGCTGGTCACACAATTGTTATCGAAAAGAAAAAGATTGCGTTAAGTTTAATTCCATCAGGAATCATCAGGAAGGGAACCTTATCGGTCATTGGTAATGGTGTTGTTGTAAACCCTCTAGCACTTTTAGACGAAATAAAAAGTCTAAAAAAGCATGGAGTTAATATAAATTCAAAAAATCTAATCCTATCTGACTGCGCCTCAATTATTTTCAGTTTTCATAAAAACATTGATAAAATAAGAGAAGAGAGAAAAGGAATTAATAAAATTGGAACAACTGGAAGAGGAATTGGTCCTGCATATGAGGATAAAATTGGAAGAAGAGCAGTTAGATTTGGTGATTTAAGTAATGAAGATATTCTCAATGTTAAAATTAAAAATATTTTAGATTATCACAATATAATTTTAGCTGGATTAAATTCACAACCTCTTAAATTTGAAACAATAAAAAAAGAAATCTATTCTTTTAGAAAACCAATTTTAAAATATGTAAAGAGAATTGCTCCAATATTAGAAAATGCAAGATTGAAAGGAAAAAGAATTTTATTTGAAGGAGCTCAAGGAGTCCTTTTAGATGTTGATCACGGCACTTATCCATATGTAACCTCATCTAATACTGTTCCAAGTAGTGCTGCAGTTGGGACAGGAATTTCAGCCAAACAAATTGGTTTTATATTAGGGATTGTTAAAGCCTATACTACACGAGTTGGTGGAGGACCATTTCCCAGTGAACTTGATTGTAATATCGGAAAAAAACTTGGAGAAATTGGAAACGAGTTTGGTACTGTAACTGGCAGACAAAGAAGATGTGGATGGTTTGATGCTGTTTTACTTAAACATTCCATCAATGTTTCAGGAATTGAAGGAATCGCATTGACAAAATTAGATGTACTAGACAGTTTCAAAGAAGTTAAGATTTGTATAGGTTATAAATTAAATGGAAAAAAAATTAATTATTTTCCTCAGTCAGAGTCTGATCAAAAGAATATAATTCCTGTTTACGAAGTTCATGAAGGATGGTTAGAAAAAACAAAAGGTGCTAAATCCTGGAGTAATCTTCCAGCTTTAGCTATTAAGTATGTAAGAAGAATTGAAGAGTTGCTTGGGGTTCAAGTTTCGTTATTGTCAACAAGTCCCAAGCGCGAAGATACAATATTAGTGAAGAATCCATTTATTGATTGAAGTTTTTACTTCTGTAGTCGACATTTTTGACAAACTTTTTGAGCTTTTCAAAGGCTTTAGCTTCAACTTGTCTTACCCTTTCTCTTGAAATACCAAAAGATTTACTGAGTTGATCTAGAGTAAGTGGATCATCGACTAGTCTGCGGTGCGTTATTATGTATCTTTCCCTATCGTCTAAATCTTTAAGAGCACTTTCAAGCATTTCTTTACGTCTGAAAAGTTCTTGTTTGTATATAAATTTACTTTCATGACTTTCTTTATCGTCCACTAAGCTGTTAATCCATTCGTCTTCGTTGTCAGCAGAATACGGGTTATTTAAGGATTGGTCGTGTCCAGTCATTCTTCTGTTCATGTCAATCACATCATTTTCAGAGACGTCCAGTCTATCTGCAATTTCTGTTACAAGTTCTGGAGGTAAATCACCATCTTCTAAAGCTTTAAGTTTTCCTTTAAGAGAGCGTAAGTTAAAGAAAAGTTTCTTTTGAGCTGCTGTGGTTCCAATTTTAACTAATGAGCATGAGTGAAGAATAAATTCTTGAATCGAGGCCCTTATCCACCACATTGCATATGTTGACAGTCTGAAGCCCCTTTTTGGGTCAAATCTGTTAAGAGATTGTATTAAACCAATATTCCCTTCAGATATTAATTCACTTAATGGTAAACCATAACCTCTAAATTTCATTGATATTTTTACTACCAAACGTAAATGAGCATTTACAAGTTTATGAGCTGCGCTATGGCTTTTATTATTAATCCAGTCGTCAGCTAGGCTATATTCTTCTTCATGCGATAGTAAGGGAAATTTGTTGATTTCTCTTAAGTAAGAAGAAATATCGTTTTGGTTAAGGTTTCTAACTATATTTGATTCAATTTTTACACTCATAAAAGTTATAATAATGTCACAAAATTAAATTTCAAGAGAAAAATGAATATGAGATGAATATTTTGTTAATTTAGTCGCTTTTTTCACATAGTGATACAAAATCTCTAAATTCCTTTGGTTCTTCAGACTCAAAAAACATGTCCTTTTCCATGTATGGATGAAAAAAACCTATTGATTGAGCGTGTAATGCTTGTCGTTTAGGTATTATAAAGTTTTTTTCGATGTTTTCTTTTATATTTAAAGGAAGGTAATCTTTATTTATATTTTTTTTATAAACAAAATCTCCAATTATAGGAACTCCAATATAATTTAAATGAACTCTTATTTGATGTGTTCTTCCTGTATGAAGCTTACATTCATATATGCTTATTGATAATTTTTTAAAATCAAATTTATTTTTCAATTGATACTCAGTCAGCGCATCTCTACCCATATTTTCCTCACAAACTACCATTTTTTTTCTATTTACTTTCGACCTTATTATATTTTTTTTAATTAAACCCTTTTTAAGATTAGTAGAGTTCCAAGTTAGACAAATATATTTTCTTTTAATATTCCTATTTTTAAATTGCTCTGAAAGACTATTATGAGTTATATCATTTTTAGCAATAACTAATAGACCGCTTGTCATTTTGTCAATTCTATGGACAATCCCAGGTCTTAATACACCACCTATTCCAGATAAAGAGTTTTTGCAATGGTATAATAAACCATTAACTAGGGTATTTTCATAATTTCCTGCACCTGGATGTACTATTATTCCCGCCTTTTTATTTAAAACAAGTAAATGTTCATCTTCGTAAAAAATTTCTAGGTCCATTTTTTTGGCAATCAATTTTGAATCTTTAGGTTTAGGTAAATTTACAAATAAGGTGCCTTCTTTTTTAATTACCAGTGATTGGTCTTTTATAATTTCTTTATCCAACATAATGTTTCCGTTTAAAATTAGATCTTGAATTTTATTACGTGAAAAACCATCAATTTTTTTAGATAATAATTTATCAATTCTTTTTCCCAAATCATTGATAGAAACAAATATTTTTATATAATTCTTATTCAATGAATAAATACCTAAAATTTATAGTCATTTTCTTAGCTGTTTTAATTTTAATTCTATTTTCAATAACAATTTTTGTAATCGTCAAAAAATATAATCAAGTTGAATATAAATATATTGAAAATTCAGAAATTACCCCCAATTTAACAAATGATCAACTAATTCATTCCTTTGATATTAATAATAATAAACTATATCTTCACGTAAAAAATAAATCTAATAACAAATCCTCAATAATAATTTATGATCTTAATAGCAACAAAAAAATTGGAAGTATAATAATTAGAGATAAATGATAACTAAAACACTTATAGCATTCCTTACATCCTGGATAATTACTAATACTGAATTTAGTAAAGAAGTTGATCCTCCAGCATTCTTTAAGTTGTCAAAGAAACAAATGTCAGATAAAGCTTGTTATTCATCAGAAAATTGTAGAGTCAAAGCTTATTATGTCAAAAAAGAAGGTATTTTTTTCAGGGACAATCTTTTGCCTAATGATAATATTTGTGATTTATCAATAATTCTTCACGAAATGGTTCATCATTACCAGAAAAATTCAAACAGGACTTTTGACCTTGATGAGAGAACTCTGTGGACTTTACAAGAAAGGCAAGCTTTGTACTATCAAAATTTATTTTTAATATCACAAAAAAGACTTAATAACAATAAAGGACCTGAAAACATACTTCAATGTGAAGGAGGTTCATATCTTGATCTACAATATAAGCACAAAGAAACTAATCAATAATTTTATTAAAAGTATGTCTCCTAACAGATTCAACCTCAATGGGGTTTTGTTCTCCTGCAAAATAAATTAATTTTTTTTCTCTATCAAAAATAGGTATAATTCTTAATCTGTTCCAAAACTTTTCTCCATTTTTTTTGTAATTTAGTATGTCAATTGTAATTCTCTTTTTAAGCTTTAAAGACAATTTGATTTGCTGAATGTCATTTTCATCAGTTTCAGGACCTTGAAGAAATCTACAATTTTTACCCAAGGATTCTTTTATACTGTAGCCTGTATGTTTTGAGAACTCTTTACTGATGTAGACCATTGGACAGTCTTTTTGGTAAGGGTCACTAATTACAATACTTCTATCTATTTTTTCTAAGTTAAGAAGTTTTAGTGCTATCTTTTCAGAAAGATATTTCATAGATATTATAATATAAAATTCTTATGAAAATAAAAAAGCAAAATATTTTTGAAAAATTTGACTTTGCCGATGAAGTTGATTCAAATAAACTAAAGACCTCAGTATTTAATGGAAAGATTCTGATACCACAAGGGTTTTCAAGCTTACTTTCTTTGATAATTGAAGTAGAAAATTATTTTTTAAAATTTTTTAATGTTTCTATAAATGAATTTGTTAGAGATAATTCAATAATTTTTCAAGAAAAAGAAATTATAAAGTTTCAAAAGTTAATTAAAAAATCAAAACCTTTATATAAAAAATTTGTAATGTTTTTAAAAGATTTAGGTTTTGAAATTCACGATACTTATTGTGATCAAATAACAATTAGATTTAGTCCATCAATTAATGAACAAGGAAAAGGATTATTAAAACCAGCCAAACCACACAGAGATACATGGGCTTCAAACTTTCAGCATCAAATTAACTGGTGGGTTCCTTTACACGATTTGTCAAAACAAAATTCTATTTTTTTTTTACCAAAATATTTTACTCAGAAAGTTAAGAATAATTCAAAAGACTGGAGTTTCAAATTATTTAAAAAAGGTTATATTAAATGTTCAACACCAGTCTCTCTTCAAAGTTTTAATTCAGTTGACTATAAAACTAAAAAACTAACTTTAGGTGATGCTTTTTGTTTTTCAGGAAACCATATCCATGGAAGTAACTTAGGAACCTTTAGAAGATTAAATATTGAAACAAGAACATTATGTAAAAAAGATTTAAAAAGATTTAGTTTACCTAAAAACATAGATAACAACAATTTAGCTAAACAAGGTAAATGGTTTAAGTCTCTATATGATTCAAAGTTTTATATGCAAGATTAGTCATTTTTTAGAAAATTAATAAGAAAAACATGCGATATTGTTAAAGAGGAAAGTGCAATTACAATATGATTTAAACTTAACATGTCATTCTGGATTGAAATTAGTATTAGAAAAAATATTAGTAAGCAACTCAATGCTGTCATAGGTAACGTTCTGATAAATAGTTTTTTGAAAGAAAGGTTAAGTTTTGACTTTTCGTAAATAAGATGTCGAACAGAATGTAAAAAACAAAAATAAATAAAAAAAGATACTAATGGTTTGAAATATATAAAACAAAAAAAAAGAAATATTAATTCAATTAACAGATTTGTGGATACTTTGTTGAGTAGAAATTTTATTAAAAAAAAAGAAAAGATAAAGAAAGAGAAATATAAAAAAAAGTCACTCCAATAAAACAATAAAGAAATTAAATTATCGGTAACAAAAAAAAAGATAAAGATTTCTCTTATCTCATTAATATGAAATTTAATAGGAAAAAAAATTATTATAATTGCTCTTAGCAAGACCTCTAATTTTTTTTGCAAGGCAGACTTACTTTCTCTATCACTTATTCCAAAATGAAGCCCGGATAAAATTAAAAAAAAAATGAAGAATAAATCTGGAAGTATCATCCAAAAATAAAAAAACAAAATTGGGATTGAAATATAAATTAAAAGAAAAAAAAATAAAGTATTCTTTGATTTTATTAGATTAAATCTTTTAGCTGTAAAAATATCTAGACTTCCATGAGCTAATCCTGGCCATATTAGAGGTAGAGAAAATATAATAAGTTGGTTATATAAATTCGAATATATATAGTTTTCAAATAGGTTAACCAATACTGAAAAAAAAAAAATTGATAATATAAATATTTTAAGATCAATTGATTTCATTTGATAAAACTCTCTTCTTTAAAACTTCAAAAGCTGAAATAAACATTTTTTTTTTTGGTAGGATTATAATAACTCTCAAAAGTTGAAGAAGATTAATATTTCCATTTAGAAACTTAACTATTAACATTAAATTATTTTTTTTAAAAAAATATAAAAAAAAACTTTTTAGATCTTCAGAATTCTTTTGTATCAAATTACAAAAAACTTCATCTAAAAAATTAAGTAAAAAGTTATTTTTGACTCTTATTTTTTTATTATTAAGAATGTTTTCTGTTATAAAGTCTGAATATAAGAAACAATTTTGAAAACTATACCCAGTTGATGACTTCATCCAGTTTCCAGGGATACCAATTGGAAAATAATTAAACTGTTGCTTAACATTCTGATTAAACATAGGGAGGATGCCTTGTTCTTTAAAGTAAATTTGGTATTTTACATTTGGAAAATTTTTATCTATGTATTGTATTATATTTTTTTTATATTTTGATCTTGCAAAAATTTTTTTTGAAAAATATGTCGATTCAAATAAAGCTTTTTTTGATGAAAAGGGAAGAATATACATAAAATTTATTCCATCAGAAAAACTTTGAAAATCCATTAATGTTACTTGTTTATTGTTGAGGACATTTTTTTCAAAAACTACTTCATAACCAACAAAATGTTGAAATAAGTCATCTTTTTTCTTTATTAAGTTAGGTCTACTATCAAAAAGGAATTCACACTCATACTTATATTTACCAATTATCACTTCATTTTTATAGGCGTATTTATTTATTTTATTTATATTTTTTCCATTTAGAATTTTTATTCTTTTATTTTTTACAAGTTTTTTTGTCATATAGTTGAAAAATGAAGACGAATTTAAATGAAGATATTTGATATTACTATCACTATGAATTATCTCATTCTGATCAATCTTTATTTTTATAGAATCCCATGATGTATCAGGTTTTGTTGTAAAGATATTTTGAGGAGTATTCCAAAAACACCAATTCTTGTTGTAGCCTAATTTTTTTTTTTTTTCGATTATTAGAATACTTTTTTTTGATCTTTCTGATATTTCATTAGCAAGTATTAATCCAGAAAGTCCAGCGCCTATAATAATTATATCAAATTCTTTCCTAATCAAATTTAACATTTAATTTTTTCAGTATTAAAATTACTTTATTCTCAAACGTATAATTAAGTGAGAGGTTTTTAGAAAAATATAATTTATAAAGTGCTTTCAATGAAAATAAAACTTTTTCAATAAAATTTACATATATTCTTCCCACCCATATGTTTCCTTTTTTGGTAACTATTTTTTTACCAATTTTTCTGTAAAGTTCTGCTGCTATTGAAACTGGTATCCCATATTCCCTTTTTAAAATATGTATAGAACTCCAAGCGTTTTCATAAAAAAGATCAGCTTTTTTTAAAAGGACTAACAAATCTTTTGACAATTGTTTTTTTATACTTTTATTACCCAAAATTTTTTCTTTGTCATTTTTTTTAAAACTTCTCATTGATAGTGGTATATAAATTCTATTCATTTTTAAATCTTCAACTACATCTCTACTTATGTTAGTCAGTTGCATTGCAATTCCTAGTTGGACTCCTCCTAAAATCATTTTTTTGTCTCTTATATTTATTATTTTACAAAACATAAAACCAACGGTTCCGGCTACCTGATAGCAATATTTGATTAGTTGCTCAAAAGATTTTATGTTAACTTTTTCCCTAAGGTCATACTCGATACCATTTATTAATTCTATCGGAACACTTTTATTAATATTATATTTAATCATTATATCAATAAAGTTTCTAACAGCTGGAAAAGTTGATTTTTTACTTTTAATTTGGTTTTTTATTATTTTTAACTTTATAAAAGACTCAACTTTACTTAAATTAGGATCGTCACCTAAATCGTCTAGATACCTACAGAAAATATAAAGATTTTCAATATCTTTTTTTACTTTTGTTGGTAGAAATGCAGAAGCGAAATAAAAGGTTTTGGCTCTATATTGTAACGTCAGCTTTTTGTCATTTATTTTCATTGATAATTAAGTTTTCAATAATTTTTGCAGAGCTTACAACTCCAGGAACTCCAGCTCCAGGATGGCTTCCAGCTCCAGTAAAATAAAGATTTTTAAAATCCTCTGATTTGTTATGAAACCTAAACCATGCAGATTGTTTAAAAACAGGACTTATGGAAAAACCTGAACCGTAAGTTGATAAATAATCATTTTTAAAGTTTTCTGGTGTCATATAAAAACAGACTTCTAGATTTTTTCTTAATTCCGGCATTATTGTTTTTTCAAGAGCTAATAATATCTTATTTTTATATTTCTCTCCATTTTTTTTCCAATCTAAATTTCCTTTTAAATTTGGTACCGGAGATAAAACATAAAAACAGTCACATCCTTTAGGAGCCATTGATTGATCTGTTGAAGTCGGTCTGTGAAGGTAGAGACTAAAGTCGTCGGCTAAAACTTTTTTCTTGAAAATATCATTTAATAAACCTTCATATCGTTTTCCCATCCAAATTGTGTGATGAGCAATCTTTTTATATTTTTTTTTTGTCCCAAAAAAAATAACGAATAGTCCCATCGAATAATCAAGGTTATCAATGCGTTTGTTATTCCATTTTTTGTTATAAGGGGTTTTAAGTAAGTGCTTGTAGGTATAGGTTGGATCAGCGTTTATAATAATTTTATCAGCAAGAAAAGTTTTTTCTTTGTTTACTTCAACACCTATAACTGTATTTTTCTCAGTAATTATTTTTGTAACTTCTGAGTTTCTCTTGATAACAATTTTTTCTTCTAACATTAGTTTTTTTAACCCATCAATAAGTGCTCCTGTTCCCCCCATAGCATAATGAACTCCCCATTTCCTTTCTAGAAAATGAATTAAATTATAGATAGATGTAGTTGTAATTGGATTTCCACCCAATAAAAGAGGTTGTATACTCAAAGCTTGTTGTAGTTGATTATTCTTAATAAACTTTCCTACTAAACTAAAAACGCTTAAATAACTTTTTAATATTAAAAGTGTTGGGAGTTGTTTTATCATAAACCAAAAGTTATGAAATGGAGTAAATGATAATTTTAAAAAACCAACATTGAAAATTTTTTCAGAAAATTTAAGGAGTTTTCTGTAACCCTCCACGTCCCTATAATTAAATTTTTTAATTTCATCTTCTGTTTTTTTTAAGTCGTCTGAATAATCAAAAATTTTTTTATTTGATGAGAAATAAAATCTATACCAAGGGTCTAATCTAACAAATTTTACGTATTTTTTTCTATCCTTTTTGAATAATTTAAACAGCTCGTCAAATAAAAAAGGTGCAGTAATTACTGTTGGACCCGCATCAAAAGTGTATCCTGATTTTTTAAAAACCCTTGCTCTACCTCCGATTTGGTCTAGCTTTTCTAATATTGTGACTTGAAACCCAAGTTTTCTAAGTCGCAATGCAGATGCAATTCCACCAAAACCGGATCCTACAACCAATGCTTTTTTTTTCATTAATGAACTTTAATTTTATCTGAAATCCTTAACAAAATATTCAGAATTACAAATTCTGTTATTTTATTAAGTCCGTTACTTACTTTCCTGGATTTTAAAATAGCATCTTTGGATACTTTTATTAAATGCTCTATTGATTTTTCTATTATTCCTCTACTTTTTATAATTTTAATCCAATTTAAAATGTCATCCTCTGATATTGATTCAGATTTTTTTGTAAAAAACTCTTTCAATAAAAATCTCTCACCACTTGTTGCTGTTTCTAAAAAATGCATTATTAAAACATTCATTTTTCCTTCTTTAAGATCTCTACCTGGAAGTCCTCTATCTTTAATACCAAGAAAGTCAGAAAGGTCGTCTTGTATTTGATAAGCTAATCCGGCTTCATATAATGGCTTAAAATTAATCTCATCAATATTTTTTTCGCCATTCAAGATCATTATAAGCTTTATTGGCCAGCAAATTAATCCTCCTGTTTTAGCTTTAGCAGTAGATTCATACTCTTCCATTCTCAAATTGAGATTAGATCTCTGGAGAATTTCATGTGATTGACCTTTTACAGTTTGTTGAATTGTATAACTCAAATGTTCAATGGCTTTACATTTGTTCTCAGGGTTACCTTTTATTTTAGACAATGCTTCAAATGAACCAGCGATAAAGTAGTCACCTAGATTTATTGCAGTATGATCTCCAAATCTATTCCAAATAGTTGGAAGACCTCTTCTTAGGATGTCTCTATCTTGAAGGTCGTCATGAATTAATGAAGCATTATGAATTAACTCACAACAGATAGCGGCATAAATTGCACTTTCGTTGCTTATTTTATAAATATCTGCCGCAATAAGTGCTAATAATGCTCTAAATCTTTTTCCACCAGAGTGAAGTTGATATTTTGCACAATGCCCCATCCATGAGTCGTCACATAGAATTGTGTTCATTTTTTTTTCAACTGATCTTAATTTACTTTTATATTTTGAGTTTAATAAAAATTTATGATTTAAGGCATTGGAAAGCTTATCTAGTTCATCCCAATTAGAACATGAGCGAACAAAATCAAGGTTTTCCTTATAGCTTTTATAACTTTGATTTCTAAACATAACCAAAAAATAAGGGAAACATCAATGTGATGTTTCCCCTAAAATTGTTAATTACATTACTTAAGCTTTTGAAGTATCAGCTTTTGCTGCAGCCCAAATAATTACACCAAATGCGATTTTATTGATGTAGTCAGCTAAGTTATAAACCCAGTTTAATGTAGCTGCATCAGCACCTGCACCTGATAAATAACCTAGGAAATATCCTATAGGATAAATAGACCAACCAATAGAAACAATCCACTTAAGAGCGTTAAAAGCGGATTTCATACCTGCAGAATTACTTGCAGCGCTAGCTTGAGCAGCCTCACCAGCAAATACTTCATAAAGTATGTAAATCCATCCAGCCATACCGATGATGAATCCCACAGTTGCGTTAATGTAGCCAGCTTCGCCCATGAAGCCACCAACAAGCATTATAATAGTACCAATTAGTAGTCTCCAAAAGATTCCAGCTGTAGCTGCTCCAACTGCAGCAAGAATAAGGTAAAATTCAATCATTTGAAGTGGCACCGTTAGTAACCAATCAATGTATCTTAAAACGGTAGGTGATTCACCTGTAGAAACCCATACATCTCTCATATAGTAGTAGTGCACAGCAGCGATTAATGTTACTAGACCGGCTACTCTGACAGATGTTGCCCAATGCTTTGAAACACTGTTTGCTTCTAGGAAGAAGAAAGCAGTTGAGGCTACCATTGAAACTGAAATTATCCAAAAAGTAACACCAACAAAGTCTTCTGGTTTTAGCATATAATCCATATGTCTATCCTTTCGTAGTTAATATGTCTAATCACAATACATTTGTGACTAAATGTTATTACAAATAGAGTAGATGTATGGGCTATATACTAATTAAAGCTACCCAAAATCTCCCCATATACTTCGATATAGAATGACTTAAAACGAATTGAATTCAAGAAAAAAAACTTTTTTTGTTTATATCTAATTGATTTTATTGATAAATAAATTGCAAACAAGTGGTGAGATAGCTACAGTAGTAATAATTATTCTCATTTTTTTAAACCATTGTTTATTTTCGTTTTTCAAAATTGAAATATCTATGTATAGGCACCACAGTAGACTTAGAATTACAGTTAATTGAAAAAATATTATTTCAGAAAAAAACGAAATCCAAAGTACAACAGATGGAATCATTGGAAAATATAAAAATCTTTTTTTTAATTCAATAAATTTTATCCACTGCATTCCACATAAAAAGCTAGAAATGAAACCACCATATAAAAAACTCACTAAATTTATTTGTTGAAAAAATTTCAAATTATAAAAATTGCTTAAAAAATGAATTATAATACCAAAGTAAAAAGGAATTATTCCTAAACACGAAAGAAGGATTACTTTTTTTTTTACTGTCAACATATCTTCTTGCCTGATTAAAATTTATCATTATCATAAAATTAAATTTTTATCTATAAAATGACTGAATTTGAAATTAAACAATTACAAGATTATTTAAACCATAAGTTTGAAACTAATAAATTTGTTGCAAAAAAAAGAAAGTCCATCGAGGACTCTTGTGAAATATTTATTGACGATGAATTTATTGGTTTGGTTTATATTGAAGATGATGAAGGTGAAGTTTCTTACCAATTTCACATGACTATTCTTAGGGAAGACTTACTGGATAGTTAACTTTATGACTTTATTTTTAGGGACTTATTTCTCAATAAATAAATCCTGTTTCAATATTAATAAATGTTTATCAAACACAATATTAATTTTTTTTAAAAATATGATGCAAAATAAAAAACATAGTTTAGTTAAAAACAAAATAGTATTGAATATTTTATTATTTCTTCTGTTAACTTCTAAGCCTCTTTTTTCACATCATAAAATTTACAGTCCAATAGTTGAAGAGGGAAGACAATCTTTTGAGTGGAGAGGTCACTTTGATGTTGACGACAGAGTTGAAAAGAATAAAGCTCATCATCACGTTCTTGAAACAGAATATTCATGGACAGATTTTTGGCAAAGTGAGTTAGAATTTCATCTTTCCGATAAAGAAAATACGCCAATGGATTGGGAGAAAACAGAGTTTCAAAATCAATTACAAATTTTTGATTATAAAAACTGGGCTGCAGCATTGTATTTTTCTTATAATGTTGTGTCAAAATCAGATTCAGCTGATGAAATCGAATATAAATATCTCAATGAATTTTATAATGACACCTTTGGATTTATTTCTAACTTTATTTTTGAAAAAGAGGTTGGCAAAACCGCCGAAGGTTCAACTACATTTTCGATAAGTAATTACTTATATATGAAAGATATTTTTTTTGATTTAAGTTTTGGTGTGTTGGGGTTTAGTGAATTTGGAAAAATTTCAGATACAAATACTTTTGGAAATCAAGAACATCAATATGGGTTTCAATTTGAATATGAGTTTAAACTTTCAGATTCAGAAATTGAACTTGCATTAGGGTATTTGCATGGATTAACAGATGCCTCAGCTAATCATGGATTATTATGGAACTTTGAGTATGAGTTTCACTAATAACCAAATTCTTTAAGTTTTTTTAGATAGTTTTCTTCACTTATTAAGCCTCTCTCTCTCATTTTTTCTAATGACTTTAAAGTAAAATTATTGGTTGCAGGTTTTTGAACTGGATAGTACTGCTGAGGAGGTGCTGGATAACCGTATGGTGATGATTGAGGAGGGTAGTAGGGATAACCTCCCTGTTGAGGAGGATATGCAGGTTGTTGATAAGGAGGAATTGCTCCATATTGATACTGAGGATATCCATAAGATCCTGGTTGACCAGGGTTTCTTATGGATTGTAATTCCCTTCTAAGTTGTTGAACTTCATCTCTTAAACCTTGAACCTGAATATTTGCTCCTGTTGCAAATTTTCTTTGGTCAGCAGTTAAATCATCTCTGGCTTGAAGTGCTTTGTTAGTAAAGACCAACCAATCGGCTCTTCCTTTAGCTTCTTTAGGTCTAAAAACACCAGAATTTGGTATTGTTGATAAATAATATTCACTTTTAACAGTCTGATACCTTGAACCTGGTACATAGGGGTTTGTAGCTAAATCAGGGTTTAATCCTGATGATATCATAGGATCAGTATCAGAAATATTTCCCTTTCTCATAATTGAGCCAAAAATTACGTTTAATCCATTTTTATTATAAAAAACCCTGCCAGAGGTTACTCTGTTTTCAGAGAGTGTTTTTTTTCGATACCAACCTTCAACTGTAAACACTACATCTTGATTTTTTTTTGCCTCGGCTAAAGCTTCACTGATGGCAACGGAATAAGGCAAATATTTTTCTTTTTGAAATAACGGCTCCGATTTTGGTCCGTATTTTGTTATTATAAGCTTTAGTGCTCCTTGGATCTTCAAAGGGCTGATTTTGATTGGATGAATGTTTTTTGTATTATTGTTTTCCACATCCAATTGTACTCTTTGATAGCCATTCTTATAATAAAATTTATTATCCTTAAATGGGTTAAAAGTTGAGCAAGATGATAAAAATACAAAAATTAAAATAAAAAATAAATTTAAATACATTTTAATCTTGAAACTTATCAAAAAAAAAGGGAGAGCTCAATACTCTCCCTAATTTTTATAAACACTCTTTAAAAGTGTTAGGTAATAATTCTACCAGAAGAAGAAGGCACCAACGCCACCGAATGAATCTTCTTGTTCGGTGTCGGCAAGATACCATGATTTCTCAGTATAACCACCTTCAGCTATTAACCTGAAGTTATCAGTTACGTTATGCCAAATCATACCAGAATGCATAGTCTGACAGTTCATTACACCACGTGCTTGAATGTCATTACCAGTTCTTTTCAGACAGTTACCACCATATGAGTAACCAGCAGAAGTACCTTGACCGAAGTCATATGTACCTTGAAGATAACCACCATATGTTTTTCTTTCAGTACCCACGTCATCTAAAGCACCCGTTTGACCTAAACCCTGTACTGCCTTTTGTCCTCTAATACCTTGTGCATTAGCGTAGAAACCAGTAGCAACAATTGAAAAGCCTTGGTAGCTAACTTTAGTACCAAAACCAACACTTGCGGAGTCAACATCAGTGTCTCGTGTATTTTTAACGTCAGCTGTGTTAACACCTGGACCGTCGTTTGAATTATACGCAGAAGCTTCAGCTTCACTTCTTTCAGTATTTTGATAAGAACCATCAACCCAAAGGTTAATGCCTAAATCACCAAGACCACCGTTATAAGTAATTTGTGCTTCAACTCTTGGAGAAGATTTATCAGTTGCACTAAATGCAGCAGAATCAGCAACTACATCATCCGGATCAAAAATACCGATTTTAGCACCAAAGTTACCATTTAAAGCATCCATTCCTGGAAGTACCCAAGAAACTTGTGGTCTAAAATCTGTGTATAAGTAACCAAGTCCAATTCTACCTAATGTAGTGTTATTGTTACCCGCGGATGCCGCAGCACCAACACCGAATAGAAGCATATCATTTAAGATCGCATTACTTTGGTGAATACCAAGACTTCTACCTACTAAAACAGTACCAAAGCTTCCAGCTACGGAACCACTAGTTTCACGAATATTTATTTGACCATTTCCAAGAGCGTTTTCACCACCGTTCATGTGAGTGTATAAACCTAGTCTCATAGAAACATCTAATCCATTTGCAGTAGGAGCCTTTAAAGTCATACCCCAAACGTTAGGTAATAAACCTGTAACAATACTTGTGTCGTCGTTACCACCAGCTACACCACCGTATGTGTCGAAAGCGATATTTCCAGTACCACCACTGCTATCAGGAACATTTGAAACGCTGTTTTTCATAATGAAGGCGTTTGCAGCACCGTCAAAAGACACTTCCCATCCTTCTTGACTCATCAATAGAATTTTTGAGTCAACGGAAGTGGAAGCAAGAGCCATTACAGCAGGAACAGCAGCAATAGCTATTTTTCTTTTAATGTTCATATTATTTCCTTCCTTATTTTATTAATAATATTTTCCTATTGTAGTTTATTATTTGTTATATAGAAGAAATTTATTGATTTAAGAGAATAAAAATTAATTTTTGTTGTTTTTCTGCAACAAAATTAAGTATACGCTATTTTTTATTTCAAAATAAAATTAACTGAAATTTTAAATTTGACTAATTTTTGATTATTTAAAATATTTTCTGGTGGTTTTGGAAAAACGTATTTTTTAAAAATTTTTTCAGTTGTTTTAAAAAGTCTTTTCGGTTTTTTTTTATCAAAATCTATGTTTCGTAAATTTCCATCTTTATTTAATGTAATTGTTGCAATGATAGTGCCTTGTTCTCTTCTTTTTATAGATTGCCTAGGGTAAGACTTTGCAGCAATTAAATTAATTTCCTTTGATATTTTACCAAGATAAATACTTAACTGTTTGCTAAGTAATTCTGCGTTAATCTTAGAGGTTATGACTTGTTGAGCTTTTTGATCCTGCTGAGTTTTATCAGGGGGATCCTGAATTTCAAATTTTTTAGGCTTAATTTTTTCTTTTTTTTGTTTCGCTTGTGTCTTTGGTTTTTCTTCAATTTTTGGTTTTTCTAAGACAATCTTTTCTTCTTCCATTTTTTGCAATTTTTTTTCAATTATTTTTTCCTCTTTTTGAGGTAGTTTTTTTTCAATTATTTTTTCTTCTTTTTGGGTTGGAGGAGGGGGGGATAATTTTTTTTCAACTTTAAACTCCTTAAATAAAGTGAGATCCATAACAATTATTTCTTCATCTTTTTGTTTGTATGTTTCGAAAAACTGTATAAAAATTAAGTGACATATTATGGAGAAAAAAGCTGATAATGTAAGATAATTAATTCGTAGCATTTTTTTCTAGAACATTTAAAAATATTTTTTCAAACCCTGCAGACTTGAGATTTTTGAAAATTTCGTTTGTTTTTGTTATTTTTATGTTTTTATCCATGTTAAGAATCAACACATCTATATTATCAATTTTAAGCTTATTTAAATCTTCATTTTTAATTATTTTTCCATTTAATTTTAGTACTCCATTTTCATTGACCTGAATGGTGATATTACCAGAAAAGTTATCCTTCTTCATTCCTTGGTTTGATTCTGGTATTAAAATGCTTGGGTCTTCTTTCTTTTGAATAATCCCCGTTAGTAAAAAAAAAATAAGAAGTAAAAAAACTAGATTAATCATTGGTATTAGATTAATTGAATCACTTAAATTAACTTCTTTCTTAAATCTAAATTTTTGGGTCATCTGCAAAACTTACATTTTTAATTTTATTTTTTTTTAGAATATCGAGAATAAAAATTAATTTTTGAAGGTTAGAGTTTTTATCATTTAAAATTATAATATTTTTATAATTTTTTGAATTCCAATAATTTAGAACTTTTTGTTCAATTTTATTATTTGTTATTGAATCTTCATTAATTATAAAAGAATTGTCTTTAATAAAAATTAATAAGTTTTCTTGGTTATCGTTTAATGTTTCAATGTTTTGTTTGAGTGTAAAATTGATTTCTTTTTTTTCTGAGAAGTTAGTTGCTAACATAAAAAAAACAAGCATTAAAAAAATAATATCAATTAGAGGGATTATATTAATTTTTATATTTTTTTTTTGAATATTAATCATTAATTCGTAATTTTGACTTTAGTTAGATTTGTTTATTAGTTTTGTTAATAAAGCATTTGAGGATTGGATTGTATAAGCTAATTTTTTATCAAAAAAATAATGAGATATTAAAGCTGGTATTGCAACAATTAAGCCCATCGCAGTTGTAAGTAAAGCTGTCCATATACCACCAGCTAAGATAGATGGATCAACTAAACTTCCTCCTAATTCTAACTCGTTGAAGGAGTCAATCATTCCTATCACTGTGCCTAATAAACCTATAAGTGGACTGACTTGAGCGATGATTTCAAGAGAGGGTAAAAATTTTTGAGACTTTAAATATTTTTTTTGAAGAAGACTTTCTATCTCCTGATCCTTAAAGGCTTTTGAAGTATTTGTTTCAATAATATTTAGTGTTTCAATTAGAAATATTTTTTTTTGTGAACTGGGTTCAAGATCTATTAATCGCCTAAAATCTTTTATATTTGAGCTATTAGTTAAATTTTTTTCAAAATTTTGTAAATCAAGGTCATTGAAAAAATTTATTTCAATAAATTTGTAGGTTATAAGCGTAAGCCCTATTGCAGACAATACCAATAAAATTGAAAAAATAATTCCACCTTTTTCAATATAATCGTAAAAATTATCCATTTTTTAAATCCTTAATATTTAGATCAAACCCTCAAGTAACTGCGGATATTTTCTTTTAAGTTTTTTATATTCGCTATCAACTGACTTATTATCCAGTGTTAGAGGTTTCATGATTGATTTTACTTTGTAATCAAAAACAACTGTACCAGGTTTTTTTGAAAAGAAAAGAATTCTGTCCCCCAGAAGGATAGCCTCTTTAAGCACATGCGTAATAAAAATTACAGTAATGGGATTATTTTTTCTGTATTTAACTAAAACATCATATAAACTCTCTGAGGTAGGTTGATCCAGTGAGACAAAAGGCTCATCCATAAGTAAAACTTTTGGCTTATTAATTAGAGCTCTTGCTAAAGCAACCTTTCTTCTCATACCTCCAGAAATAGTTTTAGGATAAAAATTTAAAAAATCTTTTAGTCCAAAACATTCCAATAAAAAATCAACACTATCAGAATTAAAGTTTGATGAATCTGTTTCACAGACAAGTTCGACGTTTTCTTTTACAGTAAGCCATGGAAGTAACCTTGAAGTTTGAAAAACATAACCAAATTTTTCGACTTCTATATTCTCTTTACTCGTGGATTGAACAACCTGTTTTTCAGTATCAATTAGTCCCCCAATCATATTCATCAAAGTGGTTTTTCCACAACCAGATGGACCAACAATACACACAAACTCTTTAGGTTTTATAGATATGTCAATGTTTTTTAAAACACTTGTCTTGTTTTTGTCATGTTTGTTATGAAAAATTTTTTCTTTAATTTTTATTTGAAAACTCACTATGTTATCTCCATACCGAAATTTTTCTCTCAAACGGTCTTACTATTATAAATTCAATAATTATAATCAAAAAAACGAAAGCTAATGTGTATGCAAGAATTCCAGAAATATCAAAAAATTGAAAAAATCCGTATAATTTAAAACCAACTCCATTACTTCTTCCCAATAGCTCAACAACTAAAACTATTTTCCATATGAGTGATAATCCTGATCTTGCTGATGATAGAAGATAGGGGTAAAGTTGGGGAAATATGACTTTAAAAAAAAATTTACTTTTTTTAATTTTGTAAAATTTTGCAACTTCAACATAATCTTTTTCTATTGATCTAGCACCCTCTCTCATTATGACTGCTACCATAGGAATTTTATTTAGAGAAACTGCTAGTATTGCTGCCATTTCATTTAAGCCAAACCATACATAACAGAGAATTATAATTACAAGAGCTGGAACATTAAGTCCAAGAACTAACCAATCATCTAAGAAGACATTTAATTTTTTATTTCTTCCCATATAGATCCCAAAGAAAGTTCCTATAAACATTGCTATGACAAAAGAAATAAAAACCCTTTTAAGTGTTATGAGTGTATGAAAAAATAATTCATTAGTTTTCGCTTCTTCAATGATCTTTGAAAGAACCTCTCCTGGAGATGGTAATAATTCAATATTAATAAACAAGCTGGAGATTTGCCAAATTGAAAAGAACAGAGCAACTGAAGCAATTCTTAAAATTGCGTTAGATCTGTAAAATTCCACAATTAATTACTCCAAAAAGTTCCCGGGGATAATTCTTTAGCGTTACCAACAAGCTCTTTACCTCCAATTTTCGAAAGGATGGAGTAAAGTTTTTTTGCTCCTTCTATTTGTGACTTTGTAAACTTCTTTTTAGGAATTCCCTCTCTATATATTTCGCGAAGATTGCTGAAAAGTAAATCGTCCTCAGCCATCATATTGGGTCTAATTTTTTCCCAAATCTTATCTGATTCAAGCATGATTTTTTTTGCTTCATCTGATGCTTTTAAGAAATTGTTAAGAACGGCATTGTTATTTTTCCCCCAATCATCTCTGAAAACCCAACCAATAACTGGTATCCCACCTGGAATACCTAGTTCATTCAATATTTCATTAATGTTAATTACCTTCTTGAAGCTATTATCTGTTAAAAGTTTTGCTTGATATGGCCAATAAGTAAGAATTGCATCAAAATTACTCTGTTGCATTTTTTTATTTAATAATGGTGGAGCACCAAAAATTGGTCTGCTTAAATCAATTAAATCCATACCATGTTTTTTTTTATAATATGCTCTGAAGATTAACCAACCCTTATCAACTTGCCCTCCTGCAACACCTATTTTTTTGTTCTTAAGATCTAGGTCATTGACTATTTGTGATTTTTTGGAAGCAATTAAGCCGCCTGCAGCCATAGAATGAGGTATAAAAGAAAATAATCTTTTTTCATTTCTTTGTCTGGAAACCCAAAACCAGTCAGTTACAATAAGATCAACAGCACCACCTTGTAAGGCAACAGCAGCAGCATTTTTACTTGCCAATTCTACTATTTCAAGTTCAAAGGAGTTTTTTTTATCAAGGTCTAAATCTTGAATTAGTTTTAACTCCCAATTTACACTTCCATATTGCAGAGACCCAATTCGTATTTTTTTTGCTAAAGAGTCAGTTGAATTAAAACTAAATATAAATACACTGAGAAAAAAAATTTTTAAGATGATATTCTTCATAAACTTAGGATAATACTAATTAACAAATAAATGTTATCAAATGTTTTTGAATAATTATATAATGTTTTTTTTTTTAAACGCTATGATAAAAAACATAAAATTAATCAATCTCATGGGTTTAAGATGTCCGTTGCCTGTCTTAAAGATTGCGAAAAAAATCAAAGAGATAAAGAAAGGCGATATTATAAAAGTTAAAGTTGACGACCCTAAAGCAGAAAACGACATTAATGAACTCAAAAAACAAATTAAAATAAAAATAATAAAAAAAATTAAACACAATGATTTCATGTTGTTTGAAATAGAAAAGAATTAAGAATTTTATGGATTTACTAAATAAAAATGTGACAAATCTCTCATTTGAGGAAGCTTTCGAACGTTTGAATAAAGTTGTTGAGTTAATTGAAAGTGGTGATGTAAGTTTAGACGAATCAATTAAGTACTATGAGATAGGGGTTCTCCTTAAAAACCATTGTGAAGATAAACTAAAAAATGCAGAGATAAAAATTAAAAAGGTTATCGATAATAAAATAAAAAATATTGATGAATAAAGATTTCAGAAATATCGAAAAAATTATAAAGAGCTTTTCGACTGATTTTGAAAAAAAACTCCTTGGTTTTTTGCCAAAAAATTTTTTTTTTCCGATAAATTAGATAATGCAATGAAATATGTTGTAAAGGTTGGCGGTAAGAGGCTGAGACCATTGATATTAAAAGAAATTTCTTCGATATTAGGTGTAAAAAAAGGAAATTCCGACAGAGTTGCGGCAGGTATAGAATTTATACATTGCTATTCTTTAGTTCATGACGATCTTCCTGCAATGGATGATGATGATATGAGAAGAGGACATCCAACTTGCCATCTAAAATTTGATGAAGCAACAGCAATTTTGGTTGGTGATGCTTTCCAATCTTTAGCATTTGAAATTATTTCCCATAAAAAAACACATAACAACGCAGAAGTCAGATGCAATTTGATAACTGAACTAGCTAAATCATCTGGTGCTCAAGGAATGGTTGGAGGACAGATGTTAGACTTAGAAGCTGAAAAAAAAACATTAAGTTTAGAGAAAATTTTTGAATTACAAAGGTTAAAAACAGGTGAATTGTTCAGGTTTTCTTGCATAGCCCCTTGTATTTTAGCTGAAAGACATGAAGAGCTAGAAATTTTTGGTAATTTTTCATCTAAACTTGGTCTAGCATTTCAGATTAAAGATGATTTATTAGATGTTGAGGGAAACATAATTGATGTTGGTAAAAAAACAGGAAAAGATCTTAAACAAGGAAAGGAAACTTTAATTTCACTTCTTGGAAAAGAAAATGCAAAAAAGAAATCTGAGGATTTGATAGAAGAATCTATAAAAATAATTAAACCGTATGGAGAAAAAGCAAAAAATTTGATTGATTTAGCAAACTTTATAATTTCACGAAACAAATAAATAATAGAAATGTTTAGCTCAAACATTGTCTCAAAAAAACTTAACAATAAAAGATTAGACTTAGTTTTAGTAGAAATGGGTGTTGTTAACTCTAGACAAAGAGCAATTTCACTCATTATGAGTGGTAATGTTTATATAACCGATAAAAAAGCTGATAAACCTGGAAAATTAATCAAGAATAAACAAATAATTCGAATAAAAAAAAATGACAACCCATGGGTTTCAAGAGGTGGACTGAAATTAGCAAAAGCAATTAATAATTTCAAAATTAAAGTAAATGACAAAATTTGTGCTGATATTGGATGTTCAACAGGTGGATTCAGTGATGTTCTTTTGAAAAATGGTGCGAAAAAAATTTTTGCAATTGATGTTGGTTATGGTCAGTTTGATTGGAGATTAAGAAATTCGAAAAAAATTATTTTATTAGAAAGAACAAATGCTAAATTTGTAAATTCCAAAGTTATTACAGAATTAGTTGATTTAGTAGTTTGTGATGTCAGTTTTATTTCATTAAAAAAAGTAATTTTACCTTTCAAAAAACTATTAAAAAAAAAATATGAAATTATAGTACTTATAAAACCTCAATTTGAAGTTTCTAAGAAACTAGTTGGAAAGAAAGGAATTATTAGAGATGAGAAAATTCACAGCACTGTTTGTGAGAATATAAATCATTGGTTTGTTGAAAATTTTTCGCCAGATTACCTTGATATTATCGACAGTCCAATTTTAGGCCAAAAAGGAAATAAAGAATTTCTAATTTATGTCAAAAAGAGCTAATTATTAATTTTATTCGTAAGAAATAAGTCAGCAAGTACAATTGCAACCATTGCTTCCCCGATCGGAACTGCCCTGATACCCACGCATGGATCATGTCTTCCCTTAGTCATAATTTCAGTGTTCTCGCCATTGACATCAATGGTTTTTTTTTTTTTCAATATTGAGCTTGTTGGTTTGACAACAAACTTAATTACAATGTCTTGTCCTGATGTAATCCCACCTAATGATCCACCTGAATTATTGGATTTGAATGAAATTTTATTTTTCAAAATACTAATTTCGTCGGCATTTTCTTCACCACTTAGTTCAGCTGATTTAAATCCCGAACCAATTTCGAAACCTTTAACAGCAGGAATACTCATTATTGCTCTAGCTAAAAGTGCTTCTACTTTATCAAAAACAGGTTCACCAAGACCAATTGGAACGCCTGAAACGTTAATTTGTATGATTGCACCGATAGATGAACCATTTTTTCTAACTCTTTTTAGGTAATTTTCCCATTTCTTAACAGTTGATTTATCAGGACAAAAAAAGTCATTATTTTCTATTTCATTCCAATTCCACCTTTTTTCATCAATTTTTTCTTTACCTATTTGAATTAATGCGCCTTTAACCTTAACTTTACTTCCGAGTATTTTCTGCGCTATTGCACCTGCAGCAACTCTCATTGCCGTCTCTCTTGCTGATGCTCTTCCTCCCCCCCTGTAATCTCTAATCCCATATTTTTTAAAATAGGTAAAATCAGCGTGACCTGGTCTAAATTTTTTTTTTATTTCTTCATAATCTTTTGATCTAGTGTCTTCATTGAAAATTATTAAGGAAATGGGTGTGCCGGTTGTGATGCCATTAAATACTCCAGATAGAATTTTAACTTTATCACCTTCTTTTCTTTGTGTTGTATACTTAGATTGACCTGGTTTCCTTCTTTCAAGAAATTTTTGAATGTATTTCTCAGTTAATTTCATTTTTGAGGGTACTCCTTCTATAATACATCCTAATGCTTCACCATGACTTTCTCCCCAAGTTGAAATTTTAAATAGCTTTCCAATGGTACTTCCAGTCATTTTATTCTACCGAAATATCTGGTGCATCAACAGCTTTCATACCAACAACATGATATCCACAATCGACATGAACGACTTCACCCGTAACTCCAGACGACAAGTCTGAAAGAAGGTAGGATGCATTTTTTCCTACCTCTTGAATAGTTGTACTTCTTCTTAAAGGTGAATTATATTCATTCCACTTTAAAATATATCTAAAATCTGAAATTCCTGACGCTGCTAAAGTTTTAATTGGACCTGCTGAAATAGCATTAACTCTGATATTTTCTCTACCAAGATCTTCAGCTAAGTATTTTACGCTCGTTTCCAAAGCAGACTTAGCAATACCCATAACATTATAATGTGGCATTACTCTCTCAGCACCTAGATAAGATAACGTAAGAATCTGTCCGCCTTTATTCATAAGCTTTCTTGCTCTTTGGCAGATAGCTGTAAATGAATAACAAGAAACGTTTAATGTATTTATAAAGTTTTCTCTCGTAGTTTCAATATATCCACCTTTTAATTCATTTTTATCAGAAAAAGCGATTGAATGAACGATAAAATCGATAGAGGACCATTTTTTAGAGATCTTAGAAAAGAATTGGTCAATGCTTTCATCATCTTTTACATCACATTCAAAAACCATTTCAGAGTTACAATTTTTTGCTAAAGGAATTACCCTTTTTTTAATTGACTCATTTACATAAGAGAAAGCTAGATTGGCGCCTAACTGATTAAGTTGATCAGCTATTCCCCAAGCAATTGACTTGTCATTTGCAATGCCAAGTACTATACCTTTTTTATCTTTTAAATTAATAATTGATGCCATAACCTTTAATACTTATATTTAATTTTATAATACATTTCATTCTAAAAACAAATAATGAATCCTTTTAATAAATTTAACAAATGGTTTAGTCTAGCAAAAAAAAGCTTTGAGTTTGATCCTACAGCTTTCGCTCTATCTACAAGTTCAGATAATAAGCCAGATGTAAGAATGGTTTTATTAAAAAAAATTTTACCAGATGGCTTTGTATTTTTTACTAATATTAAAAGTAATAAGGGTAAACAATTTTTAAAAAATAATAATCTTGCAATGTGCTTTTATTGGGAAAGCTTAAAAAAGCAAATAAGAATTTCTGGAAGAGGATTTATAGTTAATGAAAATGAATCTGATTCATACTTTTCTTCAAGACCAAGAGAAAGTCAACTTGGCGCTTGGGCTTCAAAACAGTCATCTGTAATTCAAAGTAGAAAAGTTTTAATAAACAGATTCCAAAAATATGAAAAAAAATTTAAAAAAAAGACAGTCACTAGACCATCATATTGGGTTGGAATAAAAGTGGTGCCAAAATGCTTTGAATTTTGGAAGGGAAATCAATTTAGATTGCATGAAAGGGAAGTATATTATTTCAAAAAAAAGGTATGGGAGAAAAAAATCTTGTCACCCTAAACCTTAAGCTGCATATTTAATACTTAAATTTTCAAAAACTATTTTAAGAGCCTTTACCAACTCCTTGATCATCTTCTGGCTGTGATTAGGGGAACACGTTATTCTTAATCTTTCGGTTCCTCTGGGTACAGTTGGATGGTTAATCGGCTGTACATATATTTTAAAATCATCTAACAAAATTTGACTAGCTTTTTTACAGAGCTTGGGATCTCCTATTAATACTGGTATTATATGACTGTTGTGATCTAAAAATGGTATGTTATTTTTTTTTAGTTGATTTTTTAACTTTTTAACAATGTCAAACATCATTTCTCTTTCTTCATCAGAAAATTTCAAGTGTCTGATTGAAGCATAAGCTCCTGCGGCAATACATGGTGGTAAAGATGTTGTAAAAATAAAACCGGATGCAAAACTTCTTATAAAATCGACAAGTTCTTTGCGACCTGTAATGTATCCCCCAATAACACCGAATGATTTTGCTAGTGTTCCCTGAATTATATCAATTTGATCCATTACACCAAGCTTTTCTGCTACACCAGCCCCACGGTTTCCATAAATTCCTACGGCATGAACTTCATCTAAAAAAGTTAATGCATTGTATTTTTTAGCTAATTGACATATTTCTCTTATGGGAGAAAAGTCACCGTCCATCGAGTAGACAGATTCAAATATTATTACTTTAGTAACATTTTTTTCTGCAGCCTGAAGTTTTTTTTCAAGATCAAATAGATCGTTATGTTTAAAAATTAATTTTTTAGCACCAGAGTTTTTAATTCCTTGAATCATTGATGCATGATTCTTTTCGTCTGATATAAATACACAATCTGGTAGTTTTTTTCCAAGTGTTGATAATGTTGCTTGGTTAGCAAGATATCCAGAGTTGAAAAGTAATGCAGATTCTTTCTGATGAAGGTAACAAAGTTCTCTTTCTAATAAAACATGATAGTGATTAGTTCCCGATATATTTCTTGTACCACCCGAACCTGCGCCGACTTTTTTTAATGCGTTTAACATACTTTCAATTACTGTATTTTTTTGACTCATTCCTAGATAGTCGTTACTACACCATACTGTGACTTCGGATACTTTATCATCTTTGTAATTTAATGCTTGAGGAAAGTTTCCAGCGATTTTTTCTAGATCAGCAAAAACTCTATAGTTACCCTCGTCTTTTAGTTTAGTCAGTTCTTTTTTGAAAAATTGGTAATAATTCATTTTTTTTTAAAATTTATTGCCACAGAGTTAATACAGTATCTCTTTTCGCTAGGTTTGGGACCATCATCAAAAACATGCCCAAGATGTGCATTGCAACTTTTGCACCTGACTTCAGTTCTAGTCATACCATAAGAATGATCTTGAATATAGGAAAGTGCTTCAGAATCAGAGGTCTCAGAGAAACTAGGCCAACCTGAGCTTGATTTAAACTTTTTATCTGAGTTGAATAATTTTCGATTGCAACATATGCATTGATAGCTCCCTTTTTCAAAAAAATTAAAATATTTTCCTGTAAAGGGTCCTTCCGTTTTGGCGTTCTGAGTAACTTCAAATGCAAGTTTACTAAGCCTTTTCTGTAAATTTGTTTTATTTATGGTCATAATCAAATACTCTAGCTATATAATAAATAAGTAAATTTTTTAAACAAAAAATAATAATATTTTCTTATGATTGCAATATTTGGTTCTGGAATTATTGGTTTGTTCACGGCTCATAAACTTTTAGAGCTAGGAAAAAAAGTAAAAATCTTTGAATATAAAAATAACGAAGGAAATTCAACTGATGCTTCTGTAGGGATGTTAGCACCTTTAATAGAAGCAAAACCATATGAAAAAAAATTATTTCAACTAATGTTAGAATCAAAAAAAATTTGGGATAATTTTTTAAAAGACAAGAAATTTACTGTTGAAACTGGTTTAAGAAAAAACTCTTCACTAATGATTGCCACTAATAATGATGAGGAAGAGTCAATTTTTTTTAAAAAAAAATTTATAGAAAAATTAGGCTTTTCACCGAAAATATTGGATTCTCAAGAAACTAAAAAGATTGAACCCAACCTAAATTCTAATATTAAATGTTCTCTATTACTTCAGGATAACAATCAAACTAACCCTGAGTTCTTAAAATTTTATTTAAAAAAAAAAATAAAAAAAATGGGGGGAGAAATTTTTGTTTACGATAATTTGAACGACATTAAATTTAAGCCTAATAAATTAATTTTAAAAAAAATACACTTTGATTTTGAAAAGATTGTTGTCGCTTGTGGGGCCTGGAGTAACGACTTTCTAAAAAAAAAAATGGGCGTTGAATTTCCTATGAGACCAATAAAGGGTGTTTCAATGATATTTAAAGCGAATAAAAAATTATTTAAAAATAATATTTGGTTTAAAAAAATTTATGTTGCCCCTAGAAATAACAACCAATTTGCAATCGGTGCAACGGAAGATGAAAAAGGTTTTGAAAAATTTGTTACACTTGATGAAATTTTTTATTTAAGTACAAGCATATGGGAATACCTTCCTCAAATTGAAAATTTTAGATTTTTAAAAAGTATCTCGGGATTAAGATCTCTTCTCAATGACGGAAATCCAGTAATTGGTAGTTTGAAAAAAAATAAAAAAGTAATTTGTGCTTTTGGTCATTTTAGACACGGAATATTGCTTGCTCCTATTACTGCTGAAATTGTAAGTCAGTATGTTTTTGAAAAAACAAAAAGAAGAAATTATTTTTTTTCTCCTAATAGATTTAATTTATAATAATTTAGTTTATTTTAATATTAAGGAAATGAGTAAAAAAAATTGTTTTGTTAATGGCACTTCTTTTACAATAAAGAATTGTGGAATTCAGTTAGAAGAGCTGATCAAAATTACCGTTGGAAAAAAAAAAAATCTTTCTTTTGCAGTGGCGGTGAACAATGAGTTAGTTCAAAAATCCAAATGGAAAAGTAAGGCTATAAAAGAAGGTGATGTAATTGAAATTGTTCACCCTTTTTTTGGAGGATAAATTAATAATGTCTAATAAAAAAGATGAACTTATTATTGATGGAAAAAAATTTGAATCAAGACTTATCATGGGTACTTCACAATATCCTAATCTTGAGGTACTAAATAAGTCACTAGAGGCTTCTGGTACAAAAATTATCACAGTTTCTATGAGGCGATTTAATCAAGAGGGAGAAAAATTTTTCTTAAAACAAATTAAAAATAAATATACTTTTCTTCCCAATACAGCTGGGTGTTATACAAAAAAAGAGGCATTGTTAACAGCAGAACTTGCAAGAGAATCACTTAAAACGGATTGGGTGAAATTAGAATTAATAAGTGAAAATGAAATGCTTTTGCCTGACCCTTTAGAGCTGTTTGCTACTTGTGAAGAATTGGTAAAAAAAAAATTTAAAATATTTGCTTATTGTTCTGATGATCCAATTTTGTGTAAGAGATTAGATGAATTAGGTTGTGCGGCTGTTATGCCTTTAATTTCACCTATTGGATCAGGCTTAGGAATAAGAAATGAACATAATCTTGAGATTATAAGAAGTTTGTGTAAAGGTGTTATCATAGTTGATGCAGGTATTGGGACACCTAGTCATGCCTGCAAAGTTATGGAATTAGGCTTTGATGGAGTTTTGTTAAATTCCTCTGTTGCAAGATCTTTTGATCCTATCCAAATGGCTAAGGCAATGAATCTAGCAACGAAAAGTGGCAGATTAAGTTACTTATCAGGACCCATTGAAAAAACAAAAAAAGCTGTGAGAAGCACTCCGTTCAGAGGAAAGATTTCAAATTTTTAATTCCCATAGAGTTTAAAAAATTAACAATTAATTTAATTTGTTTTTTTTGAAAAAACTTTTTTGAAATTATTATATTTAAAACATCTTCCCATTTAGCTAAGGAAATTATTTTTATTTTTTTTCCTTTATACTCTAAAAATTCATTATTTATTCCGTAGTTAAAAATTACAAAAATAGCTTTAATTCGACCTCCAACTTTTTCTACAGCATCAATAAAATTATATTTGCTTTTTCCATCTGTAATTAAATCCTCAACAATCAAAACATTGTCTTTAGGTTTAATAACTCCTTCAATTTGAGATTTTTTTCCAAATTTTTTTCTTTCTTTTCTTATGTAAGATAATGGTAGTTTCATTTTTTGAGCTAACAATGAAGCATAGGGAATTCCAGCTGATTCACCACCAGCAATGTTGGTAAGTGAATTAAGTGTTTTATCCAATTTAATTTTTTTTAAAGCAAAGTTAATTAATTTTTCACGCTCAGATGTGTATGCAATAATTTTTCTACAATCACAGTATACTATACTTTTTCTTCCAGATGTAAGTTGAAATTTTTTTCTAAAATTAAATTCGATACATTTCTTTGTAAGAAGAATACTTGCTGTTTCATTTGAGATTTTTTTTTCAATATTTATCATAGGCAATTTGAGACAATTATATAGAATAATTTTAAAAAACTAAAAATAATTTTTATGCTTACTAATATATTACCATTTCTTTTGGAATGGATTACTCAAAATACGCATTATAATGCTAGCATTTTCAATTTTGAAGTTATTGAGCTATCAAAATATGAACTCCAAGCTTTAGCATGTGGAGGGAAATGTCCAGTAATTGCTTTTTTTAAGCCTGAAATGGGTATTCTAATTTCAAAAATGGATTTTGAAAATATATGTAATCAATCAATCTTACTTCATGAGATCATTCATGCATTGCAGTATTTAAGTGAGTTAAATTTAGTGAACGCATTTAAAGAAAAAGAGGCCTATCAAATTCAAAATAAATTTCTTATAGAAATTTCAGTTAAAGAGGAGTTAATTGATCCTTTGAATTTAAAAAAATGTAGATCATTGCAGTCAAATGCATTAATGTAACATTCATGTCAGACTATAAATCAGATTTAGAAATAGCTAGAGAGGCTAATAAAGTTCCAATTGTTGATTTAGCAAGAGAAAAACTATCAATGAGTGATCATGATTTAATTCCTTATGGTCATTACAAAGCAAAAATTGATTCTAATTTTTTAGATAAAGTACAAAAGGAAAAAGATGGTAAATTGATTCTTGTAACAGCTATGACACCAACAACAGCTGGTGAGGGTAAAACAACAACTTCTGTAGGATTGAATGATGGGCTAAATTACATTGGAAAAAAGTCAATTGTTGCTTTGAGAGAACCAAGTCTAGGACCATGTTTTGGTATGAAAGGCGGGGCTGCTGGAGGAGGATATGCTCAAGTTGTTCCAATGGAGGATATTAACCTTCATTTTACTGGTGACTTTCATGCCATAACTTCGGCTCATATGCTTTTGTCAGCAATGGTTGACAATCACGTTTATTGGAATCTTGAACCAAAGATAGACCCAAGAAGAATTACATGGAGAAGAGTAGTAGATATGAATGACAGAGCTCTTAGATCAATAGTTAACTCTCTTGGAGGAGTTCCTAATGGTTACCCAAGAGAAGATGGTTTTGATATAACTGTTGCTTCTGAGATAATGGCTATCTTGTGTCTATCACAAAACTTTGAAGATTTAACTAATAGACTAGGAAAAATTATAATTGGTTACACGAGAGACCTTGAACCAGTTTATTGTAAAGATATAAAAGCAGATGGTGCTATGTCTGTACTTCTTAAAGATGCTCTGCAACCCAATTTAGTTCAAACTTTAGAAAACAACCCTGCATTTATACATGGGGGACCTTTTGCTAACATAGCACATGGATGCAATACTGTTGTAGCAACTAAAACTGCACTTAAGCTTGCTGACTATGTTGTTACAGAGGCTGGGTTTGGAGCAGATTTAGGTGCTGAGAAATTTGTAAATATAAAATGTAGAAAAGCTGGGTTATCTCCATCCTGTGCTGTTGTTGTGGCTACAGTTAGAGCTTTAAAACTTCATGGCGATGCTGACCCTAAGAATCTTGGTGAGGAAAATTTATCAGCATTGGAATCTGGGCTACCAAATTTACTAAGACATTTAGAAAATTTAAATAAATTTGGTATATCTCCTGTTGTTGCATTAAATAGGTTTCCAACAGATTCTGTAAAGGAAATAGAAAAAGTTCAAAAAGTCTGTAGTGAAAATGGGGTAAATGCAATTCTTGCAGAACATTGGGCAGATGGAGGAAAAGGTGCATCAAAATTAGCTGAAACTGTAATTGAAAATATTGAAAGTAAAAAATCATCTCTTAAATTTTTATATGCAGATAATGAAAAGCCTGAAGATAAAATAAAAAAAGTTGCTACTGAGATTTATAGGGCATCAGATGTTTCATTTTCACCTCAGGCTATTAAAAAATTGAAAGAAATATCTGATCTTGGTTATGATAATTTTCCCGTTTGTATGGCTAAGACTCAATATAGCTTTAGCACAGACCCATCTAATAAATGTGCCCCTGAGGGACACGGTATTCAAATAAGAGAGATAAGGCTTTCAGCAGGAGCAGAATTTATAGTTGCTATTGCTGGTGATATAATGACTATGCCAGGACTACCTAAAAAACCAGCAGCCTATGAGGTTTGCATAGGTAAAGATGGTAACATCAAGGGTTTATTTTAGTAGAGATTTATAAACCTCTCTAAACTTTTTACTCACAAGTTTGTTTCCAAAATTTCTCACAACATGGTTTCTTCCGTTCTTACCAAATTTATCTATCATTTCTTGGTTAAAAACTAATTTTTCAATAGCTCTGGCTAATGATATTGCGTCTTTGGGTTTTACAAGAAAACCATTAAATTTATCTAAACAAATTTCTTTACAACCAGGAACATTTGTTGAAATTATTGGTAATTCACAACTTGCTGCCTCTATCAGGCTTCGGGGAAGACCTTCTCGGTATGATGGTAAAATTGCTATTTTAGATTTTTGTAAATAGGGTAAAACATTGGTTACTCTTGGCTTCCAAATGATGATTTTGTTATCATTCCACTCATTTAACTGTTTAAAACTTATTGATGAAAAATTTTTTGGGTCAGGGTTTCCAAGAATGAGGACTCGGAGAATAATTTGTTTTTTTTTAAGTTTTTTAAGGGCATCAATTATTTCTAAAACACCCTTATCTTTTAAAATTCTTGAGTGAAATATTAAATCATATATTTTTTTATTATTTCCTTTTTTAAAAAAATTTGTATCAACTCCTGAACCTTTTATTATTTTTACATTATTATTTTTTATTAATCCTTTTTCTTCAAAAAATTGAAGGTCGTCTAAATTTTGAAATACGTAGTTGATATTTTTCATAGTAAAGGCTTTTAATAAAAAAAAGTAACATTCTCTAATTACATTTGAAAAAAAACTCCTATTGATTATTAAGAATCCTACACCAACCACGCAGCATAACACTTTAATTTTTTTGTTAAAAAAGGCAGCAATTGTAGTAATTAATATCGGCTTTAAGGCAAAGCACTGAATAATATTTGGCTTAAAAGTATGAATAATTTTTAATAATCTTATTAAGCAAGTTATATTATTTATTGGATTAATAGATTTACGATTAAAGTTAATATTTTGTGTTTTAAAACCTTTAGACCTAATCCTTTTTTCATACTTTGTGAAATTACAAATTATCATTACGTCAAATTTATTTTTTAATGCATCTTTAGCTTGAAAAATTTTATGAGACAAAAAATATTCATCTTCACTTACAAAATATAAAAGTTTATATTTTTTCATAAGGAGTATTTTATGGTTTTTTATCTTGTTTCTGCAATAGTCATTTTAACTATATTAATTTATATAGTTACTGAATTGATTCATCTACCTAAAAAAAAATTTAAAAAATACGTAAAATATTTTTTTTTAATATTTATTATTTGTATTGTTTTATTTTTAATGAGGTTTTTTCCTGCAGTAATTACTTCTATTCCTGCAATATTTTTAATACTTTTTAGATGGGGTAATTTCATTAATTTTGTTGCTAAGGTCTTTTTAAGAAATAAAATCCAAAATTTTAAAAAAGAAAATATGACTAAAAAAGAGGCTTTGGAAATTCTTGGGTTAGATGAAAATGCTTCGAAAGAAGAAATTATTAAGAGTCATCAAAAGCTAATAAAAAAAAACCACCCTGATGTTGGTGGTTCGGATTGGGTTACAAAAAAATTAAACAAAGCTAGAGATATTCTTTTAGGTTGAGATTTTTTATATTTTTAGTAACTTCATAAAGCATGAAACACTCAATTTCAAAAGCCATATTTCCAATTGCTGGTCTTGGAACTAGGTTTTTACCTGCAACAAAGTCAGTACCTAAAGAAATGTTAACTATTCTTGATAGACCAATAATCGAATGGGCTGTAATCGAAGCTGCCAAATCTGGAATAGATGAAATGATATTTGTAACCTCTTCAAGAAAAAATATAGTGCTTGAACATTTTGAAAAATCAGAATTATTGGAAATGAATTAAAAAAAAAAAAAAAAAAAAGATAAAATTAAGCTTATTGAATCACAAAATAGGCTCGGAAAGTTTTCTCTCGTAATTCAAGACGAACCCAAAGGTTTAGGTCATGCAGTTTGTTGTGCTAGTAATTTTTTTAATAAAGATCAAAGTTTTGCAGTAATTCTCCCCGATGATTTAATTTTGTCAAAAACCCCCGCAATAAAACAATTAATTGAAGTTCATAAAAAAACAAATGGCGGTTCAGTAATTGGTCTTGAAAAGGTCCCTCTAAATAAAGTTTCAAACTATGGGGTAATTAAATATAAAAAAAAAATTAAAAATTTTTTCACTGTGTCGGGTGTTGTTGAAAAACCAAAAAAAGATGAAGCGCCCTCGAATCTATCAATTGTTGGACGATACATACTTAACTCAAAAGTTTTTCAATATCTAAAACAAGAAAAAAAAGGTTTTGGAAATGAAATTCAGTTAACAGATAGTTTGATTTCTCTTATTAATTCACCCGGTCTATATGCATCAGAGTTTGAAGGAAAAAGATTTGATTGTGGAAGTAAGTTAGGTTTTATCGAAGCAAATATTAATTTTGGAATTAATGACAAGGAAATTAATAAAAACCTTAGAAAGATAATTAAAAAATTATGAAGATCACTATCATAGGTACAGGGTATGTTGGACTTGTTTCAGGCACATGTTTTGCCGAATTTGGTGTAAATGTAACTTGTGTTGATAAAGATATTAATAAGGTTAAAAATCTCAAAAAAGGTATTATCCCAATTTTTGAACCTGGTTTAAATGAACTTGTAAAAAAAAATATGAATTCAAACAGATTATTTTTTGAAACAAATCTTAGGAAATCTATTAAAGATTCAGATGCTATTTTTATTGCAGTAGGAACACCTTCTAGAAAAGTTGATGGTCATGCTGATTTGAGTTATGTCCATATGGTAGCTGAGGAAATAGCAGAAAGTTTGGATCATTATTCGGTAATAGTGAATAAATCAACCGTTCCCATAGGAACTGGTAAAAAGGTTTATGAAATAATAAAAAAAAAAACCCGAAGCTTGATTTTGACGTTGCTTCTAACCCAGAGTTTTTAAGAGAAGGTTCAGCAATTAGTGATTTCATGAGACCCGATAGGGTTGTAATAGGCTGTGATAGTGAAAAAGCGAAAACTATTTTAAAAGAACTTTACAGACCGCTATATCTTTTAGAAACACCAATTATTTTCACACAAAGAGAAACAGCTGAACTCATCAAATATGCAGCTAATTCTTTTCTTGCCACAAAAATTACATTCATAAACGAAATATCTGATCTATGTGAAAAAGTTGGAGCTAATGTAAGTGATGTTTCAATAGGCATTGGTTTGGATGGGAGAATTGGCAAAAAGTTTCTTCATCCAGGACCAGGTTATGGCGGATCTTGTTTTCCTAAAGATACTTTGGCATTAGTAAAAACTGCTCAAGATAGTGGCTCGCCATTAAACTTAGTTGAGCATGTTGTCAAAAGTAATAAAAATAGAAAAAAAAATATGTATAAAAGAATACTTAATGCTTTAGATGACTGTAAAAGAAAAAAAATTTCAATTCTTGGTCTGACTTTTAAGCCCAATACTGATGATATGAGAGATAGTCCTAGTCTTGATTTAGTACCAGAGCTAATAAAAAATAAATGTTTTTTAAAACTTTTTGATCCTGAAGGTATGAATGAAGCAAAAATTATCTTTAAAAAATTAAGTAAAAATATCGAATGGTGCAACGATTCATATGATGCTTGTAAAAAATCCGATGCGTTAGTTATTCTTACGGAATGGAACCAATTTAGAGCTTTAGACCTAAAAAAAATTAAAAAGTTGCTTAATCGACCCATTATAATTGATTTAAGGAATATTTATAACCCTGAGGAGGTCAAAAATATAGGTTTTGAATATTATTCACTGGGAAGAAACCTTGACTGATATAAAATTTCATTCATTCCATAATACTATAATAAGAGAATACGACATAAGAGGTGTCTATAATGAAACTTTGTTTGATAAAGATGCTGAAATATTGGGAAATTTATTTGGACTAAAGGTTGGAGTAAATAAAACTGTTAATGTTGCTTACGACGGAAGACTTTCCTCGATAAACCTTAAGAGAAAATTAGTTAAGGGAATAGTTGATTCAGGTGTTAATGTTAATGAAATTGGCCTGGTTCCTACACCATTATTATACTACTCTTGCTTTGAGTTAATTGCTGATGGAGGTATAATAGTTACGGGGTCTCATAACCCAAAGGATCATAACGGTTTTAAAATAGTTCTGAACAATAAACCATTCTTTGGAGCAGATCTTATCGAACTTAGTAAAAAAGCAAAAAAATTCAATTTTAAAAAAATGAATGGATCAGTGAAAGAATTTAGCCTAATAGACAAATATGTAAAAAGATTGATAAAAAATTTTAATCAAAAAAAAAAAATAAATATAATATGGGATTCTGGTAACGGAGCAGCAGGAGATGTGATGGAATGTCTCGCAAAAAAAATTAATGGAAAGCATGAATTATTATTTAGTACCATTGATGGAACTTTTCCCAATCATCATCCTGATCCATCGGATCCAAAAAACCTATTTTTTTGTAAAAATAGACTTTTAGATTTAAAATATAATGTAGGGTTTGCATTTGACGGTGATGGTGATCGACTTGGGGTTATTGATGATAAAGGAAGAGTTATTTCTGGAGATAAGTTATTACTTCTTCTAGCAAAAGAAATGTTGAAATCAAAAAAATGTAAAGTTATAGCTGATGTAAAATGTAGCCAAGTTCTATTCGATGAGGTTGAAAGGCTTGGGGGAGAGATATTTATGTCAAAGACTGGTCATAGCCATGTTAAAAATAATTTAAAAAAATTGAATGCGGATTTAGCTGGAGAGATGAGTGGTCACATTTTTTTTGCCGAGGATTACTATGGTTTTGATGATGCTTTTTTTGCTGCTATAAAAGTTTTAGAAATTATTGATAATAATGAAAAAAAACTATCAGATTTAGTTGATGAAATACCAAGTGTATTCAACACTGCTGAAATTAGAATTGATTGCGATGACAATAAAAAATTTGATATCATAAAAAAAATTACTGAGAGACAAAAAAAAAGTAAAAAAAAAATTACAGATATTGACGGTGTAAGAGTTTCTGAAAAAGATGGTTGGTGGTTGTTAAGGGCGTCCAATACTCAACCCGCGATTGTTTTAAGATGTGAATCACTTACAGAGAAAGGTCTTGAGTTTCAAAAAAGAACAGTTAAAAATGAATTATCCGAATTTGAGGTTGATATAACTGAAAAATTAATTTCTTGAAAATAAAAATAAGATTAATTAATTTAATATTAAAGGTTAGTAATGAATGACGAGTTAAAAATTCCATCCTCACAAATTTTAGTTGAGCAAAAAAAAAAATTACAAAAACCTAAGCTCTTTAAAGTGATTCTCTTAAATGATGACTATACTCCTATGGAATACGTAGTTAAACTTTTAAAAGCAGTTTTTAACAAATCGGAATCTGAAGCAGTTAATATTATGTTGATGGTTCATAATAAAGGTTCGGGTGTCTGTGGCATATTTACGAAAGATATTGCAGAAACAAAGGTTTTTACTGTTTTAAAAATGGCAAAGCATGATCAACATCCTTTAAAGTGTATAATGGAGCCTGAATAATGATATCTGATGAACTAGAAAAAACACTTCAAAGGAGTAAAGCTTGTGCGGAATCTTTTCAACACGAATTCATGACTATAGAACATCTTCTTTTTTCAATGATTGATGATTTTGATGTTAAAGAAATTTTTAATGCATGTAATGTAGATGCTGAGCTCCTTAAAAAAGATTTGGAAATTTTCATAAAAGATAAACTTAAAGATTTAGTCAATTTACAATTACAAGAAGTTAAACCCACACTTGGCTTTCAAAGAGTTATTCAACGAGCAGTAATTCATGTTCAATCTTCAGGTAAAGAAGAGGCAACTGCTGCAAATGTATTAGTTTCAATTTTCAGTGAAAGAGAATCACACGCTGTATATTTTTTACAAAAACAAAGCCTTAACAGATTAGATGTAGTTGATTATATTTCTCATGGACAAAAAAAAGAAGAAAAATTCTCCTATGTTGATCAAAAAGAAAATGATGAGACTTTTGTTAAAAACGATAGAGATTCTCAGAGCTTTTTAGATAAATATTGTATCAATCTTAATAAAAAAGCTGAAAATAACGAAATAGACCCCATCATCGGAAGAGATAACGAGATACTTAGAGCAGTTCACATTTTATCAAGAAGAAATAAAAATAACCCTATATTTGTAGGTGACCCAGGTGTCGGTAAAACAGCATTGGCAGAAGGACTTGCATTAAGAATTTTTAAAAGAGATGTTCCAGATTCTCTCTCCGATTCAACTATATATTCATTAGATTTAGGTGGGCTTTTGGCAGGGACTAGATTTAGAGGTGATTTTGAAGAAAGATTAAAAAAATTGATGAGTTTCTTTGAATCAAAAAATAACAATATTTTATTTATAGACGAGATCCATACAATTATTGGTGCTGGGGGAACAAATTCAGGATCTATTGATGCATCCAACATTTTAAAGCCTGCCCTTACAAAAGGAAGTTTCAAATGTATCGGATCAACAACTTATAGCGAGTATAGAAATTATTTTGAAAAAGATAGAGCTCTATGTAGAAGGTTCCAAAAAATTGATGTTGAAGAACCATCTTCTGAAGATTCTGTAAACATTCTAAAAGGGGTCAAAAAGTTTTATGAAAAGTTTCATTCTGTTGAATTTGATGACGATTGTTTTTCTGAAGCCGTAAACTTATCAAAAAAATATTTACTTAATTCTAAGCTACCGGATAAAGCAATAGACCTAATTGATGAAACTGCGGCATCTGTTAAAATAAACCTTAAAAAGAAAATAAAAAAAGTAAGTGTTTCAGATATTCAAGAAACAATATCAAAAATAGCTAACATCCCTGAGAACACAATTAAATCCGATGAAAGGGTTAAGTTAAATAATTTGGAACGAGACCTTAAAACACTTATCTTTGGGCAAGACAAAGCTGTTAATGCTTTATCATCGGCAATTAAACTTTCCAAAACAGGTTTAAGAAACCAGGATAAAACTATTGGTTCATTTCTTTTTACGGGTCCAACTGGGGTTGGAAAAACTGAACTTGCAAAACAACTTGCTAACACAATGAAAATTAACTTTATAAGATTTGATATGTCAGAATATATGGAAAGGCATAGTGTTTCAAAACTTATTGGAGCTCCCCCTGGATATGTTGGTTATGACCAAGGCGGTCAGTTAACTGATGCTATAGATAAATCACCTTTTTCAGTAATGTTACTTGATGAAGTTGAGAAAGCACATCCAGACGTGTTTAATATTTTACTTCAAATAATGGATTACGGTAGATTAACTGACCACATGGGAAAAAGAATAGATTTTACAAACGTAATTTTGATAATGACAAGTAATGTAGGTGCAAATGAAATTATAAAAGAAAAAGTAGGTTTTTTAGCAAATTTTAGTGCTACCGATAATGAAAAAGAAATTAACAGCTTTTTTAGTCCAGAGTTTAGAAATAGATTAGATGCAATAATTAATTTTGATAAGCTAGGTAAAAAAGAATCGATCAAGATTGTTGAAAAGTTTTTAATGGAGCTAGAATCACAATTAGTCGATAAAGATTTAACTCTTAATGTAACAGTTTCTGCAAAAAGTAGAATTCAAGAGTTGGGCTTTGACGTTATCAATGGAGCTCGACCAATGGCACGTGTTATCCAAGAAAAGATTAAGATACCTCTTTCAGAAATTCTTTTAAAAACAAGAACTCCTTCAGGGGTAATTAATATTGATTATAATAGTAAGAGTGAAAAATTTTTAATAAAAATTAATTCGCATAAAAAAAAAATTAAACTCTCAACTTAAATGGCAAAAATTTGTTTAGGTAATTTATAGTATCCTTTACCTTTTTTTTTTCTTCAACCAAAAAACTTTTTATAAGTGGATTAAGTTTTGTATTTCCAAACCAATGATTACTATATGTTAATGTAGGTTCATATCCTCTTGCAATTTTGTGCTCACCTTGCGCACCAGCCTCTACTTTTTTAAGATTATTCTTAATTGCGAATTCGATTGCACTGTAATAACAAAGTTCAAAATGTAAAAATGGAATTTCTTTTAAGCAACCCCAATAACGCCCATATAAAGTTTTTTCACCAATAAAATGAAGTGAGCAACCAACAAATTTATTTTTTTGAAATGCTTGAATTAAAACAATTTTTTGTTTAACAGTTGATCTTAAAAGTTGGTCAAAAAAAGAGTGTTTTAGGTAAGCGATACTCCATTTCTTGTCTATTGTGTTAAGATAACATTCAAAAAAAAGATTTATATCTTCAATACATATTTCATCACCCCTTTTTATGACTAGATTAATATCATTTTTTTTTAAATTTTCTCTTTCCTTGACAATATTCTTTCTTTTTTTTGTTTTTAAATTTTTTAAAAAGCAACTGAAATTTTCATAATTTCTATTATACCAATAATACTGAATTCCTGTTCTTTGGTAAAAACCATGAGTATCAAGAAGTTCTGATTTTTTCTTATCAATAAAGTTAAAATGAAATGATGAGATTTTTTTTTCAGTACAATACTTTTTTAAAACCTCAGATAACTGTTTTGTATCAATTTCTTTTTCACTATAAATAATTTTATTTTTTGTGACAGGCGTAAATGGAATTGCTGACAGGTATTTGGGATAGTAGTTTGTACCAATTTGATGATGAGCATTTGCAAATACATGATCAAAAATATACTCTCCATTTGAATTTTGTTTTCTAAAATTTGGAATAAAACCAATACTTTTTCTATTATTTTCTATAATTAAATGTTCTGGCTCCCATCCAGTATCAAAATTTGTACATCCTGTTCTTTCTAAACATTTAAAAAATTCAAAAGAAATAAATGGTGATGAGTCTTCAAAGAATTTTTCGCAAAAAGTTTTACTATCTTCAATTGACGAAATTGTAGAAATTTTCATTGTTAAACCTATATTTAATCTAAAATTCCAAAAATTCCATCAATTTCAACTGGTGATTCTTTCGGCAGAGAACTTACCCCAATTACACTTCTTGAGTGGCTACCGTCAACTTCCCCAAAGACTTTTATCATTAAATCAGAACACAAATTAAGTAAAATAGAATGGTTTTTAAAAGCTTCCGTGCAATTAAAGTATCCTTTTTAAATTAATACACTTTATTCGGTTAATTTTGAATTCATCAATTACATCATTTAAATTCCATAATAGGTTATTAGTAGATAAATAGACAGATTGTTGGGCTTCTTCATTTGATAATTCTTTATCAATTTTTCCTGTAAACCTTATTTTATTTTTTTTTAAAGGTAGTTGCCCTGAAATGAAAACCAATTTTTCAAAAACAACGAATGGCTTGTAGTTAGCTAAACTTAAAGCATCACTTTCTCTACTCAAATTTAACGATAGTAATTTTTTAGATAAAAAATTACTCATCAAAATTATGAAGACACGTAAGACATTTAATTTTTTTATCTTCTTTATAAACCGTAAAATTCCCACATCGATCACAGGGGTCTCCTTGAAAACTTTTTATCTTTTTGATTTTATCTGTTTCATTTTTAGAATTTTCTGTTGTAATTAGCGTCAAATTACCATCAAAAACTTTTTTTCTTATAAATCCTTTGCTGGTAAACTTTTTAAGTACATTTTCAGCATTTTTACCTTCATTTTTATAGTTATCATAATCGGGAATGAGCTCAGTTGTTTGATTACTCTTTTCATTACTTAAATCGTCTCTTCCAAGATATGATATAGCTAGCTCTTTAAAAATATAATCTAAAATTGATGTTGAAAACTTTATTTCCGCATTTCCTTTAACTTCTCCACTTGGCTCAAATTTAGTGAAAGTAAATGCTTCTACGAACTCTTCTAACGGAACCCCGTATTGAAGACCAATTGAAACAGCTATTGCAAAATTATTCATTAGACTTCTGAATGCTGCACCTTCCTTGTGCATGTCAATAAAAATCTCTCCTAAAGATCCGTCCATATACTCACCAGTTCTTAGGTAGACCTTATGGTTGTTAATGGATGCCTTCTGAGTGTATCCCTTTCTTCTATGAGGTAACTTATCTCTATTATTATTTTTAACTAATTTTTTTTTATTAATATTTGTATTTATTTCTTCAACTAATTCGTTAAAAAGAATTTCCAAATCAAAATTGTTATTTTTTCTTAAGTCATTAATTTTTTTTTGGTTTTTTTTTAGATAAAGACTGGTGATTTTTTTTATTTCTTTGAAATCAATCATTATATTAAGTATATATTAATATATATTATAATAATGAGATTATCATACAACTCTATTTTTTTTAAGATTTACTGTTTAATCTTCGCTAAAAAAATTGGTGAAGACGAATACGGTAATACTTACTTTACAAAAAAAAGTCATTCTCCAAAAAATAATTTCAGAGAAAGAAGGTTTATAATCTACAAAGGTATTGTTGAGGCAAGTAAAGTCCCTCAACGTTGGAATGCTTGGCTGCATCATGTTGAAGAGGACCCACCCGAAAAAAAAATTTCGAAGCCATCTTGGTTAAAAAACCATTCTCCAAATCTCACGGGAACACCTTTCTCATATGAATATAAATTAAATGAAAGTAATGATAAAAAATACAAAAAAACATCAATTTGGAGACCTGATGAGTAATTTTACAAAATTCTTTTTAGGTTTTTTCTTTATAGTGTTTATGTTTGATTTAATGTTAATTGATAGAAAGAAAACCATGAACAACATGATAAATCTTTTTGCAACATTTAATAAAATAGATGGTCTAAATATTGGTGATAATGTAATGATTTCAGGAATTAGTGTAGGATTTGTTAATGATATAGTTCTTGATAATAACTATCCCAAAATATCAATGATGGTAAATGAAAATTTAAAAATTACCCGCGATTCCTCAGTATCTATTCAAACGGATGGTTTGTTTGGTTCGAAATTTTTGGTAATTGAAATAGGTGGTGAAGAAGAATACCTTAAAAGCAATGATAGCTTTTCTTACGTGGAAGATTCAATTTTGCTACAAGATCTATTAGACAATATAATAAAAATTGGAGAAAATAATAAATTATGAAAAAAAATTATCTTGAATCTATCCTTGGTTTTATGACCCTGATCCTAGCTATATCTTTTTTAATGAAATTTATTAATGTCAATACTGAAAGTAACGAAACTTATGATTTAAGAGCAAAGTTTTTAAAAGCAGGAGGTATAATTATTGGAAACGATGTAAAAATGAGGGGAGTTAAGATTGGTGTAATAAAAAATGTCTCGTTAGATCAGGATTTTTTTGCTGTTATTGATTTTAGTGTTTATAAAGAAGTTGATGTACCAAGTGATAGTACTGTAAAGATTGCTAGTGATGGTATTCTTGGTAATAAATATTTATCAATCACTCCAAGTGGAGATTCAAGTAAAATATTAAATGCAAAAGAAGAAATAAAAAAAGTTGAGGATTATGAGTCTATTGAAGATCAAGTTAGTAAAATAATTTTTCTTGCTACGCAATAATGGAAAAGAAAGTTGATAAATTTATTTGGCTAGCAAAAGATAATAAAATAATTTCTTGTGATGAAACCAATAAAGTATTGAATGAAAACTATAATGAAATAAAAACTTTGATACAAAATGCATTTGATGATGCAGTATTAATTGGTTGCGATGAAAAAGATTTTAAAAATAAAATTATAGATCTTCTTAACAAAATTGAATTTTCCCTTGGGAGAAAATAATTTGAAAGTTTTCTTCTATATATCCCTTATATTTTTTTTTCTTAAATTCCCATTATTAGCCTCTGACGTTGAATGTCAGGGAGCTAAATTAAGAATTATAAATAAAATAACCGCCGAAAAAGTTTTTTATGATATTCCACTTTCACAAACTTTGGAATTAGATAATGCCAAAATTATTATTTTTAGATGTGTGAAAATTGAAAAAGAAGGAAGTGATGACGAGATCGCTTTAATAAGCCATAAGCTTGATTCAAAGGTAGATAAAAATCATTTTTTAGGTTGGGTTTTTAAATCGAGTCAATATTTAAATGTTCCTGTTAACCCTACCTTTGATATTAAACTTGAAGGATGTTTATTAAATGACCCTATTTTTTTAAAAAAATCATATGAAATACTCTAGTACGTTTTTTTTTATTTTTTCAGGAAACACTGAGTATGCTTTTCCGTGTTGTGATAAAATTTCTAAATATTTTTTCTTTTCAATTCTTTTTGTTCCGAACTGTTTTAAATGTTCCGAATAAAATTGAGTGTCAATATACTTAAACCCACCCTCAATAAGATAAGCGGCAAGATAGACCATTGAAATTTTACTCGAATTTTTTTTTATACTAAACATACTCTCTCCACAAAATATTTTACCAACAATTAAACCATATAAACCACCAATTAGTTTGTCATTTTCAAAACACTCAATTGATTTTGCAATCCCAATTTTAAATAACTCAATATAATTTTCTATTATTTGATTATTTATCCAAGTTGACTTTCTGTTAAGATTTCTTGCACATAAATTTATTGTTTTTTCGAAGTTTTTATTAACCTTGATATGAAAGTAGTTTTTTTTTAATTCTTTTTTTAAACTTCTAGATATTTTAAATTCATTCAATTTAATTATTCCTCTTTCTTTAGGGTCAACCCAGTAAATAAAAGGGTCATTGAAAGAGTCAGCCATTGGAAATAGACCCTTATTATATCCTTCTAAAATAATTTTAGGAGATAGAAACATTTTACTTAATAGAAGCGTTTAACCAATTGATATCAAAGTTAGCTTCGATAAAGTCATTGGTTTGTATTATTTTCTTTAAGGTTGGAATATTTGTTTGAACACCCTCGATCACGTATTCATCAAGAGCTCTCTTTAGTTTCATGATACATTCATGTCTTGTATTTCCATTACATACTAATTTTGAAATGAGCCCATCATAGAAAGAGCTAATATTACAGCCAGAGTAAAGAGCCGAGTCTATTCTTATTCCTGGACCTCCTGGTGGGTGATATGTTCTTATCAAACCAGTTGAAGGTAATTGTGTTATAGGATTTTCTGCATTAATTCTACATTCAATTGAATGCCCTTTTTTCTTAATTTCTTCCTGTTTCAAAGCGATTTGTTTTCCACTAGAAATATTAATTTGCTCTTTAACAATATCAATATTATAAACTTCTTCCGTAACCGTATGTTCAACCTGTAACCTGGTATTCATTTCCATAAAAAAAAAATTTCCATCACTATAGAGGTATTCAACTGTTCCAATATTAAAATAACCAATTTTCTTCATTGCTTTGATTGTTGTTTCACAAATTCTTTTTCTTTCATTATCACTTATTGCAGGGCTTGGGCACTCTTCTATTATTTTTTGATTTCTTCTTTGAATTGAACATTCTCTTTCTCCTAAGTGAATGGCGTTACCATGATTATCGCAAAGCACTTGAATTTCAATATGACGTGGGTTACATAAATACTTCTCAATATAAACTTGATTGCTACCAAAACTTAATTCTGCTTCTCTTTTTGCTAGAAGAAAATTATTTTTGAGTTCTTTTTCTTTTAAAACTACTTTAATTCCTCTACCTCCTCCTCCGTTAGTTGACTTAATAATAACAGGATATCCAATATCTTCAGCTATAGACTTAGCTTCTAAATAATCTAAAACATTATCACTACTTCCTGGTAAAATTGGTAATCCAACTTTTTTAGCAATTGATTTTGCTTCAATCTTATTAGCCATTTTTTGAATATGTTCGTATTTTGGACCAATAAATTTAAAACCGTGATCAGTAATAATTTTTGCAAAATTTGAGTTTTCAGAAAGCATTCCTATTCCTGGGTGGATTGCGTCTGCATTAGCAATTGTTGCAGCAGAAATTATGGCAGGTATATTTAAGTAGGAGTTTTTAACTTGAGGGGGGCCAATGCATACACTTTCATCTGCTAACCTTACAAACATTTCTTTTTCATCTGCAGTTGAATGAACTACAACAGTTTTTATATCTAATTCTTTACATGCTCTCAAAATTCTAAGGGCTATTTCTCCTCTATTTGCTACTAAGACTTTTTTTAGCATCACTCAATTAAAACTAACGGTTCACCAAACTCTACAGGAGATTCATTTTTTACGAAAATTTTTTTTACTTTTCCATTTTTGTCAGCAGTAATTTCATTCATTGTTTTCATTGCCTCAATTATAAGTAAAACTTGCCCAATCTTAACATTTTGTCCTTCTTCAATAAATTTTTTAGCACTTGGTTCTGGTGAAAGGTATGCTGTACCAACCATTGGAGACTTTAAAGCATTTTCTGTAAGGTTAACTTCTTTTTCAATAATGGGTTTGTTTTCAATTGTATTTAAATCACTATGGTTATTAACGTTATGTCGGGGATATTTTTTTAACTCATATGAAACGCTTTCGTCGGAAAACTTGATTTCAAACAAGTTATTTTTTTCCATTGCTTTTGACAAAATATCAATATCTTCTAAAATTTTTTTATTGATTCTATTCATTTTAAAATAAGTTTCTCAGTGATCCGAGTGCTATTAAATATACGTCTATTCCAAAACCAGCAATAATACCATTTACAGCTGGGCTAATAAAAGATTTTTTTCTAAATTCTTCTCTATTATAAATATTTGAAATGTGAACCTCAATTTTTGCGATTTTTAGAACCTTTAGTGCGTCATGAATAGCTATTGATGTATGAGTAAATGCGCCTCCATTAATAATGAGTCCGTCGTAGTTTTGACATTTCTGGATCTTCTCAATTATTTCAGCCTCTGAATTACTTTGAAAGAATGATATATTATAGTCAAATTTTTTTGATTCATCCTCACAAATTTTTTCAAGTTCCTTCAAAGTAGTTTTGCCATAAATTTCTGGCTCTCTCTTTCCAAGCATATTAAGGTTAGGCCCATTGATAATTAAAACTTTTTTCATTTAGACTCTCTTTTTAAAATTTCTTTTTCAAGATCCATAATTTTATTTTTTAACACTGGATCTTTTGTAAACCTTTTAACTCGTTGAATATGTATTTTAGCATTTTTTATTTGATTAACTAACAAATATTTTTCTGCCAATGCATAAGATGAAAAATCATGTTTTTTTAATTTGCCATAGTTCAATCCTAAATAGTGCCAAGCTTCATATGGAAAGTCGTCTTCTTTAATATAAGACCAAAGTATTTTTATTGATTCTAAATATGTTTTGTTGTCGTTAACATGATACAAGGATTTTGCAAGAAAAAGTTTGAATGATTTTTCATCAGGTTTCAATCCTATTGCTTTCCTAAACTGAGGAATTGATTCAGTAATCATTCCATTTTCAAAAAGTATTTGACCTTTTAATTCAAAAAAATAAGGGTTGTTTTGATCAATTTTTATGCATTGATCAACTAACTTCAGGGCTTTATTGATTTTACCAACCCGATAATTTCTAAGTGTATAAGCATACAAACTCTCAATTTGACTGTTATCATCATAAATCTTTTTTAGCTTTTTATCGTCTAAAAAAAACCCATCTATTTTTGCTTTTACTAAATTATATCTTTTCTCTAGAAGAGAAAAATTTTTAGTTTTTTGACCTTGAAGATTAAAAAATATATTTTTTTTTCTATCACTCGACAATGGATGAGTTAAAAAATAAGGATTTAATTGCTTAAGATTTTCGTTTTTTTCCAAAATTTTAAAAATATTTAACATTCCCTGTAAAGAGAAACCCGATTTTTTTAAAAGCCTAATTGCATTTTGATCTGCTAACGATTCTTGTGATCTGGAAAAAGAAAGAAAACGTGCTGAACCTAATTGTTGACCACCTAAAAGAATTGCTGATCCTGCTTGACCTGCACCAGCTGCAATAGCTCCTGCTGCAAGAATTGACGAAATTATACTTATCATAGAAGTCTTTTCTGCAGCTTTTAGTTTATCTGAGAAATGTCCCCCAATTATGTGACCTATTTCGTGAGCAATTACACCTGCTAAATCTTCAATTTTTTTACTTTTCATTAACAGGCCTTTAGTTAAGAAGATTTTTTGACCAGGAATTACAAATGCGTTTATGAAATCCTTATTATCGATAAAAAAATTTAGATTATTTAAATCTAAATTGTTATCTTTAATTAAAATGTATGCGATTTCTTTTAGAAAGTTTTCTGTTTCAGCATCTCTAATAATATTTAAGTTTGAAGACTTGACAGAAAAAAAGAAGAAAGTTGTGATTAAAAAAATTATGAAAGCTTGCATAGAATGATATATTTTATATATATTTTAACTTCTTAAAATGAATAATAAATTTTTTTTTCCCTCAAAAAGATCAAATATTGACGCATTTAAAGTTATGCAGCTACTTTCAGATGCAAGTAACTTGGAAAATCATGGAAAAAAGGTTTACCACTTAGAACTTGGTGAACCGCCACAACTTACTCCTTTAATGGTAAAAAATGAAGTAAAGAAACTTATTAATTCAAATTTACCTGGTTATACTCCTTCAAATGGAATAAATGAGCTCAGAAAAAAAATTTCTAATTATTATAAATTTAAATATAAACTTGATATAAGTCACGATAATATTTTCGTTACGACAGGATCCTCAGGAGCATTTTTGTTATCTTTTATTTCTTGTTTTGATAAAGAAAAAAAAGTTGGAATATTTAATCCCACTTATCCTGCTTACAGAAATATTTTAAAATCATTAAATATTGAGGTTATTGAAATATTCTCTAAACATTCTGAGATTTGTAAAATTGATTTTAAACAAATTGAAAAATTTAAGAATTTAGATGGTTTAATTATCTCGAACCCAAACAACCCTAATGGTCAGGTTTTCTCAAATAAGGAGTTAGGTTATATTTATAATTTTTGTTGCAAAAATAATATTTCACTAATATCTGATGAGATTTATCACGGAATTGAATTTGAAAAACCATCAAAATCAATATTAAATTTTGGTCCAAAAGCCATAGTAATAAATAGTTTTTCAAAGTATTTTTTAATGCCAGGATGGAGGTTAGGTTGGGCAATTATTCCTGATTCATTGAGAGAAAGCTTTTTAAAGTTATCTCAAAATCTTTTTATTTCATCGGGAAATATTGCACAATATTCTGCAGTTAAAATTTTTGAATGTATCGATGAATTAAACGATGTAGTAAAAAAATACTCAGTTTCAAGAGAGCAAATTTATAAACTATTGTCTGAAATAAAAGGGTTAAATTTTATAAAACCTGATGGAGCTTTTTATTTTTACTTGGATATTACAAATTTCAATATAAATTCAGAGGTACTTACAAAAAAGATTTTGAAGGAAACAGGTATTGCACTTACACCAGGCACTGACTTTGATAAAAAGTTTGGACACAGGACTTTGAGACTTGCCTTTTCAATTGACAACCAAAAAGTTATTGAGGCAGTAAATAAATTAAAAAATTGGTTTAAAGAAAACTATTGATTCCACCAACCTTGTCTTTTTTCCTGGTTACCCTGGTTCTTGATAACTTCGAAATTTTTATTATTTTTTGGAATGTCATTTGAATCTTTACCTTTTAATTTATTTTTCTTAAAGTCTTTCACTTTTTGTCTGTAACTCTTTCTTTTATTCGATATGATATTTTGTTCCTTTGAATCTTGAATACTTTCTTTAGAACTAGATATTAGTGAGTTGTCTTTTTGAAAGCCTTTTGTTTTTTTAATTCTTTGATCATTTTTATTATTTTTTATTATTTTTTTTCCTTTTATTAAATTGCTTAATTTTTCCGAATCAATTTCTTTTTCTATGTTAGTTAAAATAACTTCATTTTGCTTGCAAATTATAAAGTCTAACTCCTTAAGCTCTTCTTCTACTATGATACTACCTTTTCTTTTTTCTAAAATTTTTGAGCTTGAGCTTTTTTCAAGTAGTGACTTTAATTCTTTACTACATACTATGTGAACATTTTCTTTTTTTTTGTCATAAGTAAGTTCTTCAAATACTCTGATCAGTTGATTTGTTAAAAAATGAATGGAAGGTACTCTTCCATATCCATTACAATGTGAGCACTTGATTGAAACTTTTGAGTCCTCATTAACTTTTAATCTCTGTCTTGAAAGTTCTAGTAAACCAAAATTACTTATTCTTCCTACCTGGACTCTTGCTCTGTCATTTTTTAAGTAATCTTTAAGTCTCTTTTCAACTTTAAAATTATGGTTTCTGTCTAGCATGTCTATAAAGTCAATAACAATTAGACCTGCTAAATCTCTAATCCTAATTTGCCTGCTGATTTCTTCTGCCGCTTCAAGGTTGGTTTGGAATGCTGTATCTTCAATATTTCGATTTTTTGTAAATTTACCTGAATTAATATCAATTGCAACAAGCGCTTCTGTTTGATTTATTACAAGATATCCACCTGATTTCAGATCTACATTTGGGTTGTTAATATCTACTATTTTTTTTTCAATTCCATGATTAAAAAAAATAGGCTTTTTATCTCTATATAACTTTAACTTCTTAACAGAATTAGGCATAAACTGTTTCACAATTTCTTTGCATTTAGAGAGAATAAATTTATCGTTGATTAAAACAGATTCATAAGAAGCATCAAAATAGTCTCTAAGACACCTTTTAATCAAGTTATCTTCTTCGTGAATTAAACATGGTGCATTAGATTTTATTGTTTTGGATGTAATTTCTTTCCATAACTTTATCAGTGAATTATAATCTCTTTTAATTTCTTTTAAGCCCATTGCTTCGCCAGCTGTTCTGATAATAGCACCCATGCCAGCTTCTATTTTTAGTTTGTTCAACACCTCTTTTAATTTTTTTCTTAGCTTTAAATCAATAATTTTTCTAGAAATACCTCCACCCTTATTAGTATTGGGCATTAATACACAATACTTTCCAGCTAATGAAAGTCTAGTTGTTACAGCTGCACCTTTATTTCCTCTTTCTTCTTTAACAACTTGAATTAAAATTACTTGGTTACTTTTAATTACTTCTTGAATACTATATTTTTTGTGAAAAATAACATTTTTGTTTCTTTTGGGAGCTCTAAAGTGTCTTTTTCTTTTAATTCTTGATTGAGGGTAGTCATCAATTGGTTTGTAATTGAAAAAATCAAATACTTTTGAAAGAAAACCTTCACCTTTATCATTTTTGTTTTTTTCTATTTGATTATTGTTTTCTTGATCTTCGTTAAAATTTTCATCGATGAAATTTTCTTCATCTTCGTTAATACTAAGGTTTTGCGATTCATTAAATTCCTGCTCTAATAATTTTTTCTTATCTGCAGTTGGTATTTTAAAGTAGTCAGGATGAATTTCGTTATAGGCCAAAAATCCGTGTTTCTTAGCACCATAATCAACAAAAGCTGCCTGAAGTGAAGGCTCAACTCTAATAATTTTTGCTAGATAAATATTTCCTTTTACTCTGTTATTCTTAAAACTTTCTGACTCATAATCAATCAAATCATTTTTATCGACTATGGCAACTCTAACCTCATCATTTTGGTTAGCATCAATTAGCATTTGTTTCATTATAATTCCTTTAAACTTTACTTTTATTATTAATAAAAAATCAACAAATTACAAAAAAAAAAAGAACATATTGTTTTTTTTTGTAAAAAAACCACTATATTTAGTATAATTAAACTAAAAAACTTAAATTGAAATTAATCATAAAAACTATAATATATTTTTTATTTCTTTTTTACAGCAACGAATTATTTTCGTTAGAAATTAATAATGTTAGATACGGTTCGAACGCTGAAGTTAAAAGAATTGTCTTTGATATTTCTAATGATATTACCTTTAAAAATAAGGTCTCAAAAAACAAAATTGAAATTAAATTTGATAAAAACTTGTCTTTAAAAAAGACATTCACAAAAAATAATGATTTAAAAGAAATAAATTTTGATACAGCAAGTAATTCAATAATTTTAGTTTTTAATAGAGATATTCATTCTCCTAATATCTATTTTCTTAAAAAAAAAAATAATGAGTTCGCTAGAGTCGTTATTGATTATAAAAATAAAGTAAAAAAAAGAAAAATAGTCGTTGTAGACCCTGGTCATGGCGGAAGGGATTCGGGTGCTGTTGGCATTACTAAAATTTTTGAAAAAAATATAACACTTAAAGTTGCTTTATTATTAAAAAAAGAATTTAGCAAATACGATGAATTTCATGTAATATTAACAAGAGAAAAAGATGTTTATTTAAAATTACGAGAAAGAACAAAGATTGCCAAAAATAGTAATGCTGATATATTCATTTCATTACACGCTGACTTTAATAAAAGTAGGAGGACGAGAGGTATATCACTTTACACATTGTCAGAAAAAGCATCTGATAAGGAAGCAGAGGACTTGGCTAGGAGAGAAAATAGATCAGATTTTTTAGGAAATATTGACCTATCTGCTGAAAGTTCAGAGGTGACTAATATTTTAATTGACCTTACAAAAAGAGAAACTTTAAACCAGTCAAGTCATTTGGTTAATTTTTTAATTAAAGATATAAAAAATGAAATGAATTTGTTAAAAAGAGCTCATAGATTCGCAGGTTTTGCTGTTTTAAAATCGCTTGATATACCATCAGTTTTAATTGAAATGGGATATTTGTCAAATAGAGAGGACTCTAAACTTTTAGTTAGTAGTAGTTATCAAAAAAAAATCACGTCGAATATAGTAAAAGCTGTTAAAAATTACTTTGATTGGATTGAAAAGAATAATTAAATAATTAATAATGATGTCAAAAAGTTTTATAAATGTTTTTTATTCAATTCTAATACTTTTATTTTCCGTATTTTTTTTTACAGTATTTATATTATTTTTTTTTGGTAAAGATCTTCCCAGTTTTGATAAGCTTTCATCTTATAAACCTAGATTGGTTTCAAAAATTTATACAGCAAATGGTAATTTTTTGGAAGATTATTCTAATGAAAATAGAGTATTTATTAAATACGAGGATATTCCTACTGAACTGATTAACTGTTTTTTAGTATCAGAAGATATAAATTTTTATAAGCACGATGGGATTGATTATAGAGGAATTTTAAGGGCCTTTTTAAAAAATGTCTCTAACACTTTTACTGACAAGAGATTACAGGGTGCATCTACAATAACTCAGCAAGTTGCTAAAAACTTTTTGCTAACCAATGAAATATCTTACACCAGAAAAATTAAAGAAATAATAATAGCTTTGAGAATGGAGAGAGTTCTTAGTAAAGAACAAATAATGGAATTGTATCTTAATGAAATATATTTAGGTAACGGTTCTTATGGAATTGCTTCAGCATCATTAAATTATTTCAATAAGTCTGTGACTGATCTTAAGGTTCATGAAATGGCAATGTTGGCTGCATTACCAAAAGCTCCCTCCACCTATAACCCTTATCGAAATTCGATTAGGGCTCTTAAAAGAAGAAATTGGGTTATAAAAAGACTGTTGGATGAAAAATTTATAAAACTTGAAGAATATTCATCATTAATGAGTGAAGAACTTGTGTTATCAAAAAGTAAAAAAATTTTAAATAATAAAGCCTCTTTTTTTAAAGAAGAAGTCAGGAGAGAAATAATTTCAAGATTTAATGAACAGAAACTTTACGATAGCGGACTAACAATAATGACTACAATAAATGAAAAATTACAAGTTGCAGCTGAAGATTCATTTCGTAAAGGATTAAAAAATTACTCAAAAAGGTCAGGATGGTATGGACCAATTAATAGTTTTAAGGTAGATCAAAATTTTGAATGGGTTAAGACTATTTCTAATTACAAGCAACCTGCTGGTCTTTACAAGGATGAGATAGCAATCGTAAAGAAAATAAAGCCAAAATTGATTGAAGTTATTACTAAAAATCAAAAAACTTTAACTATTAGTCGAGACCAAATGACTATATTAAAATCTGAAAAAATTAATTGTAAGAAATATTTTAAACGAGGAGACGTTATTGTAATTTCTCTCAATAAAAAATTCGGTAAATATGAATTAAGTCAAATTCCAAAAGTAAATGGTGGTATGGTTGTGATTGAAAATAAAACTGGAAGAGTTCTTGCTATGGTAGGCGGGTATGACTCTAGTTCATCATTTAATAGAGTTACTCAAGCTAATCGACAACTTGGGTCTTCATTTAAACCATTTGTTTATATTACTGCACTTGAAAATGGATACTCGCCAGTTAGCCGAATACTTGATGCACCCTTCGTAATTGATGACCATTCAAAAGATGGAGTTTGGAGACCAACTAATTATGGAGAAAAATTTTATGGGCTAAGTACTTTGAGACTTGGTATAGAAAAGTCAAGAAACCTCATGACAATAAGACTTTCTGATCAAGTTGGTTTAGATAAAATAGCTGAGTTATCAAAAAAACTTGATATTTATGATGATTTTCCTTTTTTAATTTCTAGCTCTTTGGGTTCACTAGAAAGTTCTTTGTTGAAAATAACTTCTGCGTACTCATCAATCGCTAACGGAGGGTTTCTAATTTCTCCAAGGTTAATTGATGTTATATATGATAATTCTGGAAAAATTATATTTAAAGGTGATAAAAGAAAATGTGTAAACTGTTCATTTGAAAATGATGATTCTCTGACCAGTTCATTAATATTTGAGTTACCGAAACCAGAGATTAAACACAATACTAATAGGGTGTTTTCAGAAGAATCTGCCTACCAAATGATTTCTTTTTTAATGGGAGTCATACAAAGAGGAACTGCAAAAAATATCAATAGTTTCGAGTATCAAATTGCTGGTAAAACTGGTACTACTAATGAAAACCAGGATGCATGGTTTATTGGGTTTTCATCAGAATTAACGGTTGGGGTTTTTGTTGGGCACGATGTTCCACAATCTTTAGGAAAATTTGAAACAGGTTCAAAAGTAGCAGCACCTATATTCCATGATTTCTTTAAAAATGTATATAAGAGTTACGTTCCTAAACCATTTAATATTCCAAAATCAATAAAATTTATTAACGTCGATATAGCTACTGGTAAACCTAGTAATCAAAATTTCATAACTGAGTCTTTCAAAAACAACTTTGATTTTCAGAATAAATACGATATTAAAAAAGATTCCACTGATGGTTTTCAATTTAAAGGATTTTATTAATGAAATATGAAATTATGGAATTGTCTAATAATATTAAGGTTTTATTAAAAAACCTAAGGGGGTTTGTTTGAAAAAAAGAAAATTAATGAAAATCTTCTTAGTCTAAAGAATAACTTAGAAAATAAAGATAACTGGAATGATTTCGAAAAAACAAATAAAGATCTGAAGAAACTTAACTATCTTTCTAACTTTTTAAAATCAATTGGTGAACTCGAAAAATCCTATGAAGATACAATTGAACTTTTAAAAATTATCGATGAAAATACTAATGCCGATATGTATTTAGAGTTAGAAAATGAATTAAAAGTAATAGAAAAAGACGCAAATACACTGCATATTGAAACTTTAATGTCTGGAAAGGCTGATTCAAAAAATGTTCTATTAGAGATTCATTCTGGGGCAGGGGGTGTTGAAGCTCAAGACTGGGTTGAGATGTTACTAAGGATGTATTCTAGATGGGCTGAATCAAAAAGCTTTAAATTACAAATTATAGACCAGAATGTTGGAGATGAGGCAGGACTAAAATCTGTAACATTAAAGATTGACGGTGAAAAAGCATATGGTTGGTTAAAATTAGAAAATGGTATTCATAGGTTAGTAAGAATCTCTCCTTTTGATTCTCAATCCAGAAGACATACAAGTTTTGCCTCAGTATTTTGTTATCCTGAAGTTGATAATACAGTTAATATTAAAATTGAAGATAAGGATCTGAAAATTGATACCTTTAGAGCTTCAGGGGCTGGAGGACAGCATGTAAATACAACAGATAGTGCAATAAGAATAACTCATGTTCCCACGAAAATTGTTGTTCAATGTCAAAATGATAGATCTCAACATAGAAATAAATCTACTGCTATGGAAATGCTAAAGTCAAAATTATATGAGTTGGAATTAGTTAAGGAAGAAGAGGAAAATAAAAAAAAAAGATCTCAAAAGAATGAGATTAGTTGGGGTAATCAAATTAGATCATATGTAATGCAACCATACACGATGGTTAAAGACCATAGGACGAAAACTGAAGTATCAGATGTGATTGCTGTTTTAAATGGTAATTTAGATAAACTTTTAGAGAGCCAATTGATTGCGTTAAGTTAATTTAAATTTTTAACAAAATTTAAAACTTCATCAACATGTCCTTTTACCTTCACATTTCTCCATACTTTTATAAGCTTTAAATCTTCATCGAATAAGAATGTAGCGCGCTCAATGCCCATATATTTTTTACCATACATTGATTTTTCAACCCAAACACCAAATTTTTCACATATAGATATATCATCTGAAATAAGGTCTATTGTTAAAGAATGCTTTGTAATAAACTTCTTGTGTTTTTCTATACTATCTTTTGAAACACCAAGAATTCTTGTATTAAGTTTGGTAAATTTATTTTTTGATTTTGAAAATTCTATTGCTTCAACTGTACAACCAGGTGTGTCATCTTTAGGGTAAAAATATATGATTAGGTTTTGGCCTTTTAAATCTTTGGTATTTATGATTTTATTTTCATCGATCTTAAAATTAAAATCATTTAATTTATCGTTTATATTCATAAGAATTTATTTAATAATATTTAATGGATAATTGTTATAATATTGTAATATATTATGAATTTTAAATTTTTAAAGAATTTTTCATTTTTTTTTTCAATACTCTTTTTAGTAGTTTTTACTTTTTTATTTTCTTTTACTTTAATTGTTTCAGAGAAACCCATGAAAATAAATATTCTAGATTTATTTGACAGAGAAAGTCAGATTTTAAAAAAAAAAAATGTACGTGAAATAGGTAATATTTACATAAGCTTTAATAAAATATCCAAAAAATTTGAATTTCTAATAGAAGATATTTTAATTAGCGATTTTTTTTTCCCAACTATTATGATTAGCTTGGACATAAGTTTATCAAAGGATTTTTTCAATACATCTTTAAAATTATTTGACGGAGAACTTTCTTTTCGGGATAAAAAAAACTCAGATCTAAAAACCAATTCTTCAACAACTCTCGAAAAAATAGACAATTTTAAAAATATTGATTTAGTTAACTTTTTTTCAGAGATAGAGGTTATTAATAATAGATTAATTATTTTCGATAAAAACAATATCAAGTTTGAATATGTAATTGATTTGATATACGATAAGAAAAATCTCAAAGGTTTACTTAGTCAGTATAACAACCCAAATCAAAATTTAAGTTTTATGATTTCTAATCATAATAATTTTTCCTCATCTTTAGAGGCCAATAACTTTAATGTTGAGTTTGTTGAGTCATTTTTTGCTGAAGACCATGTTTCCCTCAATGATTTAATAATTTCCGGTAAGGCTGAAATAAATGGTAAAAATATTAAAGAAATTAATAATTTAGACTTTGATTTAAATTTAGATGGAAATGTAGAATATTTAACTTTTTCTGGTACAAAGAAAATTGAATTTAGTGAGGATTTGTTAACTGGTTCATTCGAAAATAACAACATTGATATTTCATCAAACTTTTTTGTAAACCAATCTTTACTCAAGATTGGATTTAAAAAAAAACCTGATGGTTTATCCCTTTTTTATCTGGGAATTGATAAAATTCCTGTGTCTAATCTATTGAAAATTTGGCCAAAGAACGTTGGTAAATCTACTTATGACTGGATGGTGAAAAACTCAAAGGGTAAAATAGAAAATGTTAATATTGAAATAGAAACTGAGTTTAGAAAAGGAAAGTTTGAAACAAAAGATCTTAAAGGAAATTTTGAATGTAAAGATGTTGAAATCTCATATATGGAATCGATGCCTTCAGTAAAAAATATTAACGGGCTAGCAAGGATTTTTAAAGATAAAGTAGTATTTGATATTAAATCAGGACAATCAAATAATCTTAATTTAAAATCTGGTATAGTAAGTCTTTATGACTTAAATACTGATTTTGAGCAAGCTGACATATCACTTGATATAATTTCCCAAAATGAGGATGTAGTAAAATATTTAAATTTAACTACCATAGAAAAAAAAAATTATTCGAAATTAGAAAAAATTACTGGAGAGGTAGATTTAACTTTAAACTTACAATTTCCACTATTAGTTGACCTTGCGGTAGAACAAATAAATTATTCATCAATCGCAAATCTTTCAAATGGCTTTTTACAAAATCTTTATGAAGATTATTCAATTGTAAATTTAGATTTAGATATTGACGTTAATTCAGATTTTATAAATTATTCTGGAAGTGGTGAAATTAAAAACTCTCCTTTAAAATTCCAAGGAGAGCAAAAAAAAGTTAAAGATCAATTTGTGGATGAGATCAAAGGTAATCTTTTATATGATGGAAAAAATATTCTTGAATTTTTTCCTGGAATAATAGATCAAATATCAGGAGTTTTAGATTTAGATTTTATTATTAATAGTTACGATGATGAATATAAAATTGAAGTAATTGGTAATACTGAAAACCTTAATCTAATTTCATATTTTTTGGGTGAAAAATCAGTTTTTAGTGATGGTAAAGTTAGACTCTTGGTAAATCCTTATGATAAAAAATATTCTGGTTTTTTTGATTTAAAAACAAATAACTTGGACATTGAGATTAATACAATTTTTTCAAACTCAGGTTTGTTGTCTTTAAAAATTAATAAGTTTTTAACTCCAATTCAAGATTTTAAAATGGATTTAGACTTAAAAAACTCAGTTGCAAAATTATCAGGAAATAAACTTTCTATTCAGAAAATTGATTTTAAAGAAAAATCTTTTTTTTCTGATATAAGTAATTTAGATTTTAATATTGATATTGAAAAATTAGTATTGGCTAAAAATAATTTTTTAAAACCAATTATAAGCTTCAAAAAAAAAAATTTTGAGTTTTCTGATCTTAATGTTGAGCTAAATGGTGAAAAAGATTATCATAAAATTCAAATTTTTAATGAGAATAAGAAAAAGAAATTTTTTTTAGAATCAAATTATGCACCAAGGTTATTTAATATTCTTGATATTAATTTGGATTTAAATAAAGGAAGTTTAAAAATTGAGGGTGAAAAATCACCTGACTCAGGAAATTATATAGGTAATATTGCTGGAAAAGATTTTGTGTTTCTTGATGCGCCGCTTTTTGCTGATTTTATAACACTATTTTCAATTAAAGGGTTAACCCAAAAACTGAAAGACGGTGGAATAATTTTTGAAGACTTTACTAGCAGATATGAGTTTTCTCCAAATAAGTTAAGATTAATTGATAGTCTTATTAAGGGAAGTGAGTTAGGTTTAAGTTTTGATACAGTTGTAGGGTTGAATAATGACTATTTTTTAACTACAGGAACAATAATTCCCGCATATACTCTTAATACTCTGATAACTAATTTTCCAATAGTTGGAGATATTATAACAGCTGGCTCTCCCGAAGATGGGTTGCTTGGAGCAAGCTTTAAAATTGAAAAAAAAGAAGGGGAATATGACATATCTTACAATCCAATTTCTGTTTTTATTCCTAATCTTTTTAAAAACTTTTTAGCTAATTAACTGAATAACTCCATACTTTTTTTTCCCCACGTAAATTACAACATATTTAATTTCGTTGTTAATGAAGCAATCATTATTTACTAAAAAATCTTTGTCTGTTACTGTTTTGTCATTTAATTTTACAGCTCCTTGGATAATTAATTTTTTTGCCTCACTATTTGAATTACATAGTTTAAGTTCAACTAAAGCTTGTTTAACTGAAATGTTTATTGTTTGATTTTCATTTAAAATAATCTTATTTTCACATTTTGAAATAGTTTCTAAATCTAAGCTTTTTTTTACAAGAATTTTATTTGCTTCTCTTTCTGCATTTTTTGCCTCATTTTCTCCATGACAATTTTTTGTTACTTCGTTAGCTAATATAATTTTGACTTTATTGAGATCAGAACCATCAAATTTTTCATAATTTTTAATTTCATTAATATTTATTTCAGTGAAAAGATATAAGAACCTAATTACATCTTCATCAGCTGTATTTCTCCAATATTGCCAAAAATTCTGTACACTATACTTATCTTTTGAAAGCCAAATTGCACCATCTGCAGTTTTACCCATTTTTTTTCCGTTAGACGTTGTTATGAGTGGAGAAGTTAAACCAAAAACTTGTTCAGTATTTTTAATTCTTTTAATTAAATCAATACCTGAAATTATATTACCCCACTGATCAGAGCCACCAAATTGAACTTTACAGTTATATTTTTTGAATAGTTCAAAAAAATCAAATGCTTGAAGAATTGAATAATTAAATTCTAGAAAGCTTAGGTTTTGTTCTCTATTTAATCTTTGTTTAATTGACTCTAAGGATAACATTTTATTCACAGAAAATTTACTGCCCACATCTCTCAAAAAGTTTATTAAGTTTAAGTTTGACAACCATTCATAATTATCTACGAGTAAGGCTGGATTTTCTTTAGAAGAATCAAATGATAAAAATCTTTCAAAAACTTTTTTTAATTTTTTTTTGTTAGAATTTATTTCTTCTGAGGATAGAATTTTTCTTGTTTCATCTTTACCTGATGGATCTCCAATTAATGTGGTGCCACCTCCAAGTAAGACTATTGGTGTATGACCAAAATTTTGGAAATGTTTTAAAATCATCAAGGGCAATAAGGAACCAACATGTAAGCTATCTGAAGTGCAATCGAAACCAATGTATCCTAAAGTTTTTGTGCTAAGGGTTTTTTTTAAATTTTCTTCATCAGTACATTGACTTATAAAACCTCTTTTTTTTATAAAATCTAAAAATTGATCATTCATTTTTCTATACTGAGGTTATAATACTAAATAATGAAAAGAAAAGAATTTTATGCATTAGGTGTAATGAGTGGTA
>MDTB01044245.1_pt1 | contig 86697 bp, 82 predicted proteins | sample 811161 | NCBI WGS metagenome assembly MDTB01 (sample SAMN05326650, study PRJNA326480) | marine metagenome | isolation source: seawater | place: Mediterranean Sea | collected 2009
AATTTAACTGTTTTTGTTTTTATAATTTTATTTGCGGTCTTTCTTTCAATAAATTCTCAAATAATTGACTTGAGATTTATACCTGGTGGGTCCAACCTTCCAGGGGTTGTGATAAGTCTTCCCGCTTATGTTGTAATGCTAATCTTTATCGGTTTTGGATTGTGTTTAGGAACATTATTCGAATATTTTAGGACATGGCGTGAAAGATTAGTGTCAAGACATAGGTCGCAAGAAATTCAGAAACTTAATGCTAAAATTAAATATTTAACAAACGAAAAAACCTCCGAAACCGAACAGATTTTGGGATTATTAAAGTAATAATGTATGTTTAAGGTAAAAATTTGTGGAATCCGAGAAGTACGACATCTGCGTGCAGCAGTAAAGAGTGGTGCATCATATGTGGGTTTTGTTTTTTTTGAAAAATCACGAAGAAATGTGTCAATAGAAACTGCGCAAAGACTTGCTCGGAAAGTCCCTAAAGGGGTTTTAAAAGTAGCTTTGATGGTTGATCCGACTGACGAATTTGCCTTTAATATTCTAAATCATGTACCGATCGATATGTTGCAATTGCATGGAAATGAGACGATCGATAGAGTTCAAAGGTTGAAGAATATAAGCAATCTTCCAATTATGAAGGCTTTAGGAGTTGATACAAAATCAGACTTGGCAGCGATTAAGAAATATGAAATGGTTTCTGATCAAATACTTATTGATGCTAAACCGCCTGTGGAGTCTAAAGTGCCTGGCGGTTTGGGTAAGACCTTCGATTGGAACATTCTTTCAGAGTTTCAGTCTAAAAAACCTTGGTTACTAGCTGGAGGTTTAACTTCCAAAAATGTGAAAATAGCTATAGAGAAGACAGGAGCAAGGCAGTTTGATGTATCATCTGGTGTGGAAGATGAATGTGGAGTTAAAAGTGAAGAAAAAATTTTTGAATTTATTAATACCCTCAAAGGGGAGTTAGATGAATAATATCCGTATTAATACACTTAAAAGCGGTCCGGATGAAAATGGACGATTTGGCGATTTTGGAGGTATGTTTGTATCCGAAACACTTATGCCATTAATATTACAATTAAACGATGAATATGAAAACGCTAAGACTGACCTAAAGTTTTGGGCTGAGATGGATGATTTGTGGAAAAATTATGTTGGACGCCCAAGCCCAATGTACTTTGCTGAAAGGTTAACCAGTCATTTAAAAGGCGCAAAAATATTTTTAAAACGGGATGAACTTAATCATACGGGTGCTCACAAGATAAATAATGTTCTTGGTCAAATTCTATTAGCTCGAAGAATGGGTAAGACCCGAATTATTGCAGAGACAGGAGCTGGTCAGCACGGAGTTGCCACAGCGACTGTATGTGCAAGATTTGGTCTTGAATGCGTCGTTTTCATGGGAAAAACAGATGTTGAACGCCAATCGCCAAACGTTTTTAGAATGCGCTTATTAGGAGCCGAGGTAATCTCTGTTACCTCTGGAAGGGGCACGTTAAAAGATGCTATGAACGAAGCGATGAGAGATTGGGTAACAAATGTAAATGATACATTTTATTGTATTGGTACAGTTGCCGGCCCCCATCCCTATCCAGCAATGGTTCGTGATTTTCAATCGATAATTGGTAAAGAAGCGCGAGAACAAATTTTGGAGACGGAAGGAAAATTGCCAGATACGATCATAGCGTGTATTGGTGGTGGTTCAAACGCTATGGGGTTATTTCACGCATTTCTTGATGACGAGTCTGTGGATATTATAGGGGTTGAGGCTGGAGGTCTGGGAGTAGATGACCGAATGGAACATGCGGCTTCGTTGACGGGTGGGCGCCCTGGTGTTTTACATGGAAACCGGACATATTTACTTCAAGACGAGTTTGGACAGATTATTGAGGGGCATTCGATCTCAGCAGGACTTGATTACCCGGGTATTGGCCCAGAACATTCTTGGCTTCATGATATAAAAAGGGTCAAGTATGTTTCGGTCACTGATAAAGAGGCCCTTGCAGCTTTTCAAATATGTTGTACTCAGGAAGGAATCATCCCAGCATTAGAACCAAGTCATGCTCTTGCACACGTTATTAAAATTGCACCAAGTCTTGATAAAAATCACATATTATTGCTAAACATGTGCGGTAGAGGAGATAAAGATATTTTCACAGTTGCAAATTTCTTGGGAGAAAATATTGATGGATAACTTTATAGCTACTAGTTGACAACAAATAAAGAAGAGTCTACCCCGTTATCTTATCACAACAAGGATGCAAATCCAAAATGAAGAGGACCGAGTGTGTCAGAATTTAAGGTTGGCGACATTGTAGTATTGACAGCAGGTTCAATGAGGATGGCAGTAGAATCGCTGGAAAAAGGAAGAGTATTGACGGTTTGGTGTAATGAAGGTGTAATTGGTAGAGACTCTTTCGATCCCCTTTTGCTGAAAAAGTGGGAGTATCGAGAGGAAGAAAAGCTGAAATCTTCAAGAATGAATGGATCACGTAGTTTTGATAACAAAGATAACAAAGGTCCAGCAAAAAATGACAAGTCAAAAGGTAGAACTGGTTGGGACGGTAAAGCGCGCGACAAAAAGTTTTTTCGAAAAGGTTAAGGTGATTTATTTATTAAGCCTTAAAGACAACTAAAATAATTTTTGTTTATCAGCATTAGCGCTTCATGTTGCAGGTGTTTTGTTATTGGATTGCAATCTTTGTTTGGACTCGTTTTTTATTATGTTAATCAAACTGCCGTAGTCGTCGTTAATAAGTGCGTCAACGCCTCTAAGCAAAGAGTTTTTGTAAGATTCTACTTGCTTGAGCTCGGAAGTGTCAAAATTTGATAATACGTAGGAACTAACTTGTGTTTTTTCTTTTGGGCGACCAATTCCTATTCTAACTCTAACGTATTGATCCCCAATTAATTGATGAACTGATCTTAAACCGTTGTGTCCAGCATGTCCTCCTGAACTTTTTATTTTGATTTGACCAACAGGTAGATCTAAATCGTCATGAATAATTGTCACGTCTTGCGTTTTTATTTTATAGAAACGGATAATTTCGTCTACAGCTCGACCGGAATAGTTCATATATGTTTCAGGTTTAAAAACTAGAAATTTCTGATTTTGATACCTGCATAAGCAATATAAACCCTTGAAATTTTTACTCCACTTTGCCTCGGCGTGCTCTTTAGCAATTTTGTCAATTACTTGAAATCCAACATTGTGACGATTCAGCTTATACTTTTCTCCTGGGTTACCCAGACCTACTATAATTTTCATGTATCACCAAAATGACGATAAGTTAAGCGCACTTTTTCTACATTAATTTTTAATTACTGGAAATACTATTCCTCTTCCTCTTCAGCACTGTCTTCTTCGACCTCTTCAGTACTTTCATTGTCACTTGATTTCAGTCCACTTGGCGCTTGAATATTTGCTATAACAAAGTCTCTTCCAGTAATTGTAGGCCTAGTGCCTGCTGGTAAATCAATATCCGAAATATGGATTGTATCGCCCAGTTCAAAATTATTTAAGTCTACGTTTAGCTGTCCGGGAATATTGAGTGCTGGAACAATCAGTTCGACGTCTTGTCTGACAACGGTGAGGACACCTCCTCGTTTTATTCCTGGACAGGTGGCCTGGTTTTCAAAATTTACTGGTATAAATAAGTTTATATTCGCTGAGTCGGAAAGTCTCATAAGATCAATGTGGGTTGGCAGATCATTGACAATATTTCGTTGCGCTTCTCGACATATTACTTTTTCTGATTTGCCGTCTAGTGTAAGATTAATCAATGTTGATTTAAATTTTCCAGCCTTAAGTAACTTTAGAAGCTCGTTTAATTTCACATTTATTGGTTTGGGTGCAATACCGGCTCCATAAACCACTCCTGGTACAAGACTTTGTCTTCTTGCTGACCGGGCTGCGCCTTTGCCAGTTCCTAATCTTGTTACTGCCTCAAGTGCTATCATTTCTGCCATAATTTTTCTCCTGAGTTTCACGAACCGCTATTCTGAGGGTGATTATACAAAACAATGTGCTCGTATAGTCTATAGTTTAGCAAAGTAAAAGCTCTTTTATTTGTTGGTAGGTTATTATTTTTATAAAACTTTAATTTTTTAAGGACGTTTAAATTAAATTTAAACTTAATTATCTGTTATGGAGTGTGTCGCGTTAGCAAGTATTTTGCAAAACGATAATATTTCATCGGTCGATTCTTTCTTTTCAATTTTATCTACAATCGCGGAACCGACCACAACGCCATCAGCAATGCTTGCAATCGCTTCTGCCGTTGCAGGTGTCTTTACTCCGAAACCAACACAAATAGGTAATGAGGTTTTCTTTCTAAGACCATTTATTTGAGATTGAATTGTTTTAGCGTCAGGTGATGCCGCGCCAGTAATGCCAGTAATAGATACATAGTAGACAAAACCACCGGTATTTTGGAGTAATTTTTTTAATCGTTTTTGATCGCTTGTCGGAGTGGCAAGTCGAATAAAGTTTAAGCCTGCGTCGATAGCGGGGACGCATAATTCATGGTCCTCCTCTGGTGGCAGATCAACAATTATTAGACCATCAACGCCAGTTTCTTTACACTTATTTAGGAATGTTTTGATACCCATTGATAAAATAGGGTTGAAATATCCCATTAAGATTATCGGAGTTTCATCATTGGTTTCACGAAATTTGCGAACAAGATTCATCACCCCATCTAACGTCATGCCGGATCTCAGGGCTCTCTGTCCTGCCAACTGAATAGCTGGACCGTCGGCCATAGGATCAGTAAATGGTACACCAAGTTCTATTAAATCAACGCCAGCGTCTGGTAATCCTTTTATTATCTCAAAACTTTTTTCAAAGTTAGGGTCTCCTGCCATAACAAAGGAGATAAATGCTTTTCTATTATTTCTTTTAAGCAGTTTAAAAGTTTTCTCAATCCGCGTCATTATCTTTACCTTTTTAATGTATTTGTGATCTTATATAGAACTAAAATCAAGTCTTGAAAATGTTTTTAATAAAAGTTGTATTATTTTATAAGTATTTCTATTAGTACGTTAACCTAAATAGCTTAGAGGGTAAAAATGGGCTTTAAGACAGGCATTGTTGGACTTCCTAATGTAGGAAAATCAACCCTATTCAACGCTTTGACTCGAACAGCTTCAGCTCAAGCAGCAAACTTTCCATTCTGCACAATTGATCCTAACATTGGGGACGTGTCAGTTCCAGATCATCGACTAGGTAGGTTGGCTGAGATTGCAGATTCTCAGAATGTCATTCCTGCTAGGATGACATTTGTGGATATTGCGGGCTTAGTTAAGGGTGCATCAAAAGGTGAAGGACTTGGAAATCAGTTTTTAGCTAATATTAGAGAATGTGATGCAATTGCTCATGTGTTACGATGTTTTGACGATAATGATATTACTCACGTTGAGGGCAGAGTTGATCCACTAGATGATGCTGAAATTATTGAAACAGAACTTTTGTTGGCGGATCTAGAAAATGTTAATAAACGGTTACAAAACCTTGAAAGAAAATTGAAGTCCTTTGATAAGGAATCGATAGCACAAGCTGATGTACTTGAGCAGGCAAAAAAATCGCTGGAATCTGGAATTCCTGCTCGAGAAATTAATTTGGAGAAAGAGCAACTCAAGCATTTTAAATCGCTACAATTACTTACATCAAAGCCACTTCTTTTTGTCTGTAATGTTGATGAAAGTAGTGCCTCTAGCGGTAACAAATATTCTGTTTCAGTTGATAAACTGGCTGAAAAATTAAAAACTTCTTCGGTAATAATATCGGCAGCTATCGAGGAAGAAATAAGCCAACTCAAGGACAAAGATGAGATGGATTTGTTTTTAAATGAAATGGGCTTGAATGAAGCAGGATTAGATAGATTAATAAAAGCAGGTTATGATTTATTGGGGCTACAAACATATTTTACGGTTGGACCAAAGGAAACGCGAGCATGGACCATCAGTGCAAATACTTTGGCCCCCCAGGCTGCCGGAGTAATTCATGGGGATTTTGAAGATGGATTTATTAGGGCGGAGACAATTTCTCATAAAGATTATATAATATACAAAGGTGAAAATGGTGCCCGGGAGGCTGGAAAGCTACGATCTGAAGGAAAAGGTTATGTTGTAAAAGATGGAGATGTACTAAAATTTTTATTTAATAAATGAAATTTTACCGTTTATCTAAAATATTTTTTTTTCATAATCGACTCTTATTAGATATAGGGCTGATGGGGGTGCGACGGGACCACACTGGGCACGATTTTTAGCTTTAAGTGCAACTTTCACTCGGTCTGGGGGCCATCTTTTAGAGCCAACTTTTTCAAGTGTACCTATTATACTTCTGATTTGATTATGTAAAAAACTTCGTGCCTCGAATTTTACTTCTATTGATCGACCCACGAAAGAATCAACTTCCAAAATTTCTATTTTGTCAATTGATTTCACTGGGCTTTTCGATTGGCAGAGTGTAGATCTAAATGTAGAAAAATCATGTTTACCAATAAGATATGAGGCACCTTCTATCATTTTGTTAATATCCAAAGGATGACTTCGATGCCAGCTTGTATTTTTCTCAATAGTTAATGGAGGTGTGCGGTTTACTATTTTATATAAATAATGACGTTTTATAGCTGAGAATCGTGAATGAAAGTTTGAATCTACTTCCTTAGATGCCACTATAGAAATTAGTTTTGGTTTTAGATAAAAATTTAATGCTTTTTGGAGTTGATAAGGATTCCATTTTTTTCTTAAATCAACGTGAGCAACTTGACCAATAGCATGAACACCGGCATCCGTGCGACCTGCTCCAGTTACACCAGTTGAAAAAGGATCTAGGTCTTTTAGAGCACGGTTGATGGCGCCTTGTACAGTTTCAAGACCGCATTGCTTTTGCCAACCGTGAAATGGCGTACCAACATATTCAATTTTGAAGGCATATCTATGCATCTTGTAATTAATAACCTATCAAGTGTTGATTTAACCTGGAATTAGTAAAAATAAGTTTATATACATGTTTCATCAAATAAGCATATACTGAAAATTAACGAAGTATTGTCTTTATCATGAAAAATAAAAAGACTATTTTTAACAGAAAACTTTTCCATTAAGCAACAATCATTGTTTAATTTAACTTGGTCCGAAAGTTTGTAAAAATGACTGAAGCAAAAAAAAATTACAAAGATACACTTTTTCTTCCAAAAACAAATTTTCCGATGCGTGGTGGCCTTCCTATTAGAGAATTGGATTGGTTAGAGCACTGGAAACAAATAAATATTTACCACCGCTTAAGGGAAAGAAAGACTGATAGAGAAACTTTTATACTTCACGATGGTCCTCCTTACGCAAATGGGAGGCTGCATATAGGTCATGCTCTTAATAAGATACTCAAAGATTTTATTGTCAGATCTCAACAGATGCTTGGTAAGGATGCTCGATATGTACCAGGTTGGGATTGTCATGGTTTGCCGATAGAATGGAAAATTGAAGAGCAATATCGGTCAAAAGGTATCAATAAAGATGATATTCCATTAAATGAATTAAGGGGAGAGTGTCGTAAATTTGCCTCTAAGTGGATTGAAGTTCAAAAAAACGAATTTAAAAGATTAGGAATAATTGGTGACTGGGAGAATCCCTACCTTACTATGGAGTTTTCCTCCGAAGCTACAATTGCGGCTGAATTCATGAAATTTGCTATGAACGGATCATTATACAGAGGTTCGAAGCCTGTAATGTGGTCTCCGGTTGAGAAGACAGCATTGGCTGAAGCAGAGATAGAGTACCGTGAGCATAATAGTCCAACAATTTGGGTTAAATTTAAAGTTGCATCTGATGGTCTAGCAGGGACGAGTATTGTTATTTGGACAACAACGCCGTGGACCATACCTTCAAATAAAGCAGTGGCATTCAATAAAAATATTTCTTACGGTGTTTATAAAGTTCTGGAAACTGAAGCTGAGTGCTGGACCAATGTTAATGATCTTTTGGTTTTTGCAGATAATTTAGCTGAAGATTGCTTAACTAAAGCACGAGTAATCAGTTTTAAAAGAGTAAAAGATGTTGGGGTTGGTGATTTTGAGACTATAAATTTACAACATCCTTTCTTTGGTATATCTGGTGCAAATGGCTTTTGGGATTATGACGTTCCGATGATTTCTGCAGAGTATGTGACGGATGAGGCTGGGACAGGCTTTGTTCATACTGCTCCAAGTCATGGTTCAGATGATTATGAGGCGTTCGTCAAGTTGGGTTGGACTAGTAAAATGACTCATAATATCAATGAGGACAGTAGTTTTAAAGGCGACGTACCATTCTTTGGAGGACTGGAAGTTTTTGATAAAAAGGGCAAGGAAGGTCAAGCTAATAATGCAGTAATTTCAAAATTGGTAGACTCAGGTTCATTGTTGGCAAGAGGACATTTAAAGCATTCTTATCCTCACAGCTGGCGTTCTAAAGCTCCTGTGATTTTCAGAAATACGTCACAATGGTTCGTGGCTATCGACAAAACTTTGGATGATGGAAAGGCTGAATTCGGAACCAGCATTAGGCAAAGAGCTTTATCTTCAATTGATAAATTAGTTCAATGGACGCCTCAATCGGGTCGAAACAGACTTTTTTCAATGATTAGCACAAGACCTGATTGGGTATTATCGCGACAGCGTGCCTGGGGGGTTCCTTTAACATGTTTTGTAAAAAAAGGTTTGGATCCGAGTGATCCAAATTTTATTCTTAAAGATGAACAAGTAAATGCCCGAATTTTTAAAGTTTTTGTCGAGGAAGGAGCAGATGCTTGGTTTGAAATAGGAGCAAAAAAAAGGTTTCTTGAGGATCTTTACGATCCTAATGATTTTGAGCAAATCTTTGATATATTAGACGTTTGGTTCGATTCAGGTTCGACGCATGCTTTTGTATTAAGAGACAGAAGTGATGGAGATTGGCCTGCAGATTTATATTTAGAAGGGACTGATCAACATCGAGGCTGGTTTCATTCCTCAATGTTACAATCATGTGGAACACGAGGTTATGCTCCCTACAAAGGTGTTTTGACTCATGGTTTTACTCTCGACGAAAGAGGCATGAAAATGTCCAAATCGCAAGGAAACGCTGTTAGTCCGGATCAGGTGATTAAGCAATATGGAGCTGATATTCTTAGACTTTGGGTAGCTCAATCGGACTATACCAGTGATTTGCGGATTGGACAAGAAATTCTAAAGGGAGTTGCGGATAGTTATAGACGTTTAAGAAACACATTTCGATTTATCTTAGGAAGTTTAGTTGATTTTGATGACAAAATTGAGCCGGTTGATTATTCAGAATTACCTGAACTGGAGAGATGGGTGTTACATCGATTAGCAGAATTAGATGTGATTGTAAGGGATGGCTATAGCAAATATGCTTTTCAATTAGTATTTCAACAAATTTTTCAATTTTGTACAATCGACTTGTCCTCATTTTATTTTGATGTGCGAAAGGATTGTCTATATTGTGATGTGTCTACCAGTAATCTTAGAAGATCGACTAGAACTGTTTTAGATAATATTTTTTATCGATTAACTGCTTGGCTAGCACCAATTTTGAGTTTTACAACAGAGGAAGTCTGGTTGGAAAGGTTTGGGAATTCAGATACGTCCATTCATTTGGAAGACATGCCGATAACGCCTGATTATTGGTTTAATAACAAACTTGGAGCTAAATGGGTTGCAATAAGGCAAGTCAGAAAAGCTGTAACAGGAGCGATTGAGGTTCATAGGCAAACTAAAGTAATCGGCTCAAGTCTAGAAGCGTCACCTACAGTTTATATCAGTGACCCGGTACTTTTTGAACATGTACGATCAATTGATTTAGCAGAAATATGTATAACTTCTGATCTTGATATTAATCTTGGTATCATTTCTGACAATATGTTCACTATTGACGAAGTAGATCACGTCGGCGTCATTTTTAATCTCTCAAAGGGTAAAAAGTGTGAACGATGCTGGAAATATGTTGATGAAACTGTTGTTTCAATTAAAAATAGTGATATCTGCTTAAGGTGCGAGACAGCATTGAATTTTAAAAAATTATAATTTAAATAGTAACCCGTTATCAACGGCCCCGTGGATGAGCATTTTTAAAAACTGTCATAAGACGATCTTGGTCAACTCCTGTGTAAATCTGGGTTGAAGAAAGTGATTTGTGTCCGAGGAGCTCTTGAATAGTTCGCAAATCACCGCCAGCTGACAGTAAGTGGGTAGCAAATGAGTGGCGTAAAGCATGGGGAGTGACCGTTACTGGAAGGCCGAGAGCAACCCTTGCCTCAGCGATTACGTTTTGAATTATTTTAGGGTTAAGTTTGTTGCCTCTCACACCAACAAATAGGTAATTTTCCTCTTTCAACGGGTAAGGACAAAGCTCAAGATATTTTTTTATGCTTTCTTTTGCGATCGGTAAAATTGGAATTAATCTTTCCTTATTACCTTTTCCTTTTATTTTGACTAAGTCAGGCAAAGGAAGCAAATTGTGTTTAAAGTTCAACGCTTCCGATATTCGCAAGCCACATCCATATAGCAGTATAAATATAGCGACGTTCCGTGCAATCAACCACGACTCTGAAGGGTGTTTTTCGACGTATTTAAGAAGATTTTTTGTATCGTTGATTGTTAATGGTCTGGGCAATCGCTTTTTTAGTTTTGGCCCACTAAAACTGGCGATTTTGGAATTATCAATTCCTTCGTGTTCGTTTAACCAATTGAAAAAATTTTTTACTGCTGAAAGTTCACGTTGCATTGATCGATTGCTTAACTGATCTCTCTTTCTATGTGCGATCCATGCACGAAGCATTGCTAAATCAACTTTAGCTAGCGAAAGTTTGTTAACTTTTTGGGAGTAATATAGGTGTATAAAGTTAATGAAGTTTTTTACATCGTGGTGATAAGCTTTAATTGTATTAGGTTGTGCATTCCGAATTTTGAGGCAATAGGACAACCAGTTTTCAATTAGATAATTAATTTGACTTGTGGAGTTGATTTCTTTCTCCATTATGTGACTTTCATTAAAGGTTGCCCACACTATTCAAAAGAATATTTCTTATTTTTGGAAGTATGCTGAAAATTCTAGGATTACCTTTTTTTATTTTGTGTGATTAGATTATTTTTTTGTATTATAAATTTAACGCAATATTTAACTATTTGGAAACCTAAAATTTTAAGTATATGAAGATTGTCCGTTGGAAGAAAACGTTATTGAATTTAAACGAGTAGTAACTGTATTAACTGACCAACCAATTAATGGTGGTTTACTAGATTATTTTGCTTTGGAAAATTCAAACAGAATAGGTCAATTTGTTGAAGTACCTGTTGGAACCCGCTCATGTATTGGAGTTATTTGGAATGAAGGTTCTACTACAATTGATAGAACCAAATTGAAATATTTAACGGGTATTGTTGAAGCCCCAAAAATGTCGATTGAATTAAGAAAATTTTTAATTGCGTTTGCACATTATACCGTCAATCCGTTAAACAAGGTTTTTAAATTAGCGATAGGTGCGCTAGATTTGAGACGACCTCCCAGGCGTAAAAAATTTTACAAAGCTGGGAACCAATTATCATCAGGCAGTTCTTCGAAACGAAAAAAAATTTTTATGCTTTTGTCTGAATTTCCGAAAAGAACCTTCTCAATGGAAGAGTTAACCTCATTTGCGGGTGCAAGCCCCAGTCTTGTAAATGAATTAGTCAAGCTGGGAAATATTGAAGTACAATTTAAAAGTAAATTTTTACCATATAAGATTTGTACGGCCATTTATAGTAGCACGCTCTCGCAAAACCAGAAACTAGCTTCCAAAAAACTTTGCGAATTGGTAAGTTCAAAAAAATATAATACTACCCTACTAAAAGGGGTAACTGGCTCTGGAAAAACTGAGGTATATCTTGATGCGGTATCTCAAGCCCTTGCGATGGGTCGACAAGTTCTTGTTCTTGTTCCAGAAATTTCGCTTTCAATTGATTTTGTGAAAAGAGTTATTGATCGGTATGGAGTTAAACCAGGTGAGTGGCACTCAGGCGTAAAAAAGACGGAACGATTTCGATTATATAATGCTATTGCAAGGAACGATATACAGTTAGTTATTGGAGCGCGCTCGGCTCTATTTCTGCCATTTGTTGATCTTGGTTTAATAGTTGTTGATGAGGAACATGATGGTTCTTTTAAGCAAGAAGAAGTGGTTTGTTATAATGCTCGAGATATGGCGGTGCTTCGAGCATCACTGGCGGGAGTACCTGTTATACTTGCATCGGCCACACCGAGCCTCGAAACTTGGGTCAACGTGGAAATTGGGAAATATGGTAGAATAGATCTTAGGGAAAGATATGGAACCGCTATTTTGCCTAAAGTTGATATTGTGGATCTTCGTGAGCAGAGTATGCCAAGAGGTGCTTTTATTTCGCAATATCTTAAAGATGAAATCGAACTGCGACTAACCAAAGGTGAACAAAGTTTATTATTTTTAAACAGGCGGGGGTATGCGCCAATTACACTGTGCCAGATTTGTGGTTTTCAAATTGGGTGCAGCAGTTGTGATGCTAGATTAGTTCAACATCGACACAAGAATAAATTAATGTGCCATCAATGTGGTCAAAGTGCTCCTATTCCATCAATTTGTCCGAAATGTTTTAGTGAAGGACATTTAAAATCTGTTGGGCCCGGTGTTGAAAAAATAGCTTATGAATGTCAACAGCTTTTTCCAAAAGCAAATATCGGAATATTTTCGTCAGATCTGATTGTAAATGTTTCGCAACTTCAGGAAAATTTTTCAAGATTAGCGTCTGGACAGATTGACATAATTGTAGGGACCCAATTAGTTTCAAAAGGGCATAATTTTCCAAATATTACTCTAGTCGGTATAATTGATGCAGACCTAGGTCTTCAAGGTAGTGATCTTCGCGCTGCGGAAAAAACGTTTCAATCTCTAAGACAAGTGTCAGGCAGAGCGGGCCGGCATAAGAAATTGGGTAAGGCAGTTCTACAAACGTACTCTCCAGACCATCCTGTGATCGTAGCTATTTCTAAAGCACATGATGATGATTTTTGGGCTCTAGAAGCTCAATTGAGGCGAAATGCACAAGCTCCACCGTTCGGAAAATTAATAGCTTTGGTATTGTCTGGACCGAATGAAAAGCTACTTTTTGATATAGGTCAGAATCTTGCAAGAATTTGGATCAATTCGTACCAAGTTGACGCAAAGATATTTGGTCCTGCTTTGGCTCCAATTGGGCGGATTCGCGATAAATTTAGAATACGATTACTAATAAAATGTGACAAAAATAAAGATATTCAACCAAAAATCAGAAAATGGCTTTCAAGTGTGGTTATACCAAAAACGGTTAAGATACTTGTGGACGTCGATCCACAAAATTTTTTTTAAAGATATTTAGACCGTTTTAGCGACTAGATCTTTTTTAAGCCAAAGTTTAAAAAGATCAAAGAACAGACGGAGCAAACAATGACAAAATTTTATAGTAGCATTAAGCCAAGACCAGGTATCCTCAGTATTCCGACTTATGTTGGAGGAAGTAGTGGCTTGGGACGATCAGATCAACCCATAAAGTTAAGTTCGAACGAGAATCCCTACGGCCCAAGCGATAAAGTGATTAAAGCTTTTTTACAATCGAAAGATCATCTTGGTGTTTACCCCGATAGTAAACATACAGCTTTACGTTCTGCTATTGCCGAGGTCATAGGCATTGATGCAAACAGGATAATTTGTGGCGCAGGATCGGACGAGTTGATTCATTTTTTGTGTCAATGTTATGCTACTAATGGAGATGAGGTAATACATACTCAGCATGGCTTTGCAATGTATCGTATCTCTGCACTTACCGTTGGAGCTACTCCTATAGCGATACCAGAAGTTGATCGTTGTGCTGACATTTCCGCCATCATAAGTGCTTGCAACGAGCGTACAAAAATAATTTTTTTGGCTAACCCGAATAATCCAACAGGAACTTTCGTTGATGACGTACAATTAATTAAATTGGCGAACGAGATCCCTGAGCATACTCTTTTAGTTCTCGATGGCGCCTATGCTGAGTATATTGATAAATTTGACGGCGGGGTGGAGTTGGTTGAGAAAAGAAACAATGTATTTATGACCCGAACTTTTTCAAAAATTCACGGGTTAGGGTCTTTGAGAGTTGGTTGGGGTTATGGTTCTGAGCAAGTTATAGAAACGTTAAATCGAGTTAAGGCGCCATTCAATATATCGACTGTTGGGCAAAATGCAGCTGTTGCGGCGATTAAAGACATAGAGTATGTTTACAATTGTCGTAACGAAAATATTCAACTTAGAGAGCAATTAGCTTTTGAGCTGAACAAAATAAATATTCCGTGTGATCGCTCTTTTGCTAATTTTCTCTTGCTAAGGTTTCGAAATCAGGCTTTAGCTGAGAGTGCGGAGCAATTTTTGAATAAAAACGGTATTTTGGTTCGTAGTGTTGGAAACTATGGCTTGGAAAACGCGCTCAGAATTTCTATCGGTACCGCGGGTGATTGTGAACGGGTTAGAGAAACCCTCACCTATTTTCAGGAAAACAATCATGCCCTATAATCATGTAGCTTTAATTGGTCTTGGCCTAATTTCTTCATCGATTGCTTTGGCGCTCAAGAGACAAGATAAATTTATAAAAATAACTGGTACTTCACGATCTATCAAAACAAGAAAAAAAGCGATTGATTTAGGAATATGTGAAGTCAAAGAAAATGTAATTGAAGCAGTGGAGGGTGCGGATCTTATAATCCTTTGTGTCCCCGTTGGGGCAATGGTCTCGGTGTTTCGTCAGTTCGTAAAGACTTTGAAGCCAGGAGTTACAGTAACTGATGTAGGATCAGTAAAAGTAGAGGTCATAGCTGGCATCCTGCCTCTTGTTCCTTTTGGAGTTAATTTTATTCCAGGACACCCTCTCGCTGGAACTGAGAATTCAGGGCCGGAATCCGGTTTTGCTACTCTTTTTGACAATAGATGGTGTCTTTTAACTCCAACAAAAGATTCCTCTTTAGAGTCCGTTCAAAGATTACGCAGTTTTTGGGAGGGATTAGGGGCGAAAGTAGATGAAATGGAGGCTGAGCATCACGACCTTGTTTTGGCAGTGACTTCGCACGTACCGCATTTGATTGCTTACACAATGGTTGGTGTTGCGGACGATTTGGCAAACATAACAAAATCTGAAGTAATAAATTATTCGGCTGCGGGCTTTAGGGATTTTACTCGAATAGCCGCATCAGATCCAATTATGTGGAGAGATGTTTTTTTAAACAATAAAGAAGCTTCGTTAGAAATTCTGGGTCGTTTCACAGAAGAGCTCACGGCGCTACAACGGGCTGTAAGAAGAGGAGATGGAAAACTGTTATTTGATTATTTTACTAGAACTCGAGAGGTTCGTAGAAAAATTGTTGAGGCAGGTCAAGATATTGATGAACCAAATTTTGGGCGTGGAAAAAAATAATATAAATTTACGATTTAAAGGTATTTTATAGAAATTTAGAGTTATTTTTGTAGATTGATTTTACCAATTCTTAATGGACCTAGGTAAATATTGCTTTCGTATATATTGATAGGTAATTTTAATCTTTTTTTTTCTAAACTAGCTTGGCTCGCTAGGAATGTAATCGCGGGTTTGATTTTTTTGAATAATTTTTTATCAACTATATTTTTAATCTGAATCATGGACAGGGCACGTTGCCAATCTTCAACCATTAGTTCAAGGGAACCATTAATTAAGTTTTCAGTTACAAGATTAAGATCACCTGCGAGGTTTAAAGTTAATAAACCCCAGTCAATGGTTAATTCTAAATTTGAGACCTTAAAATTGTGAAAACGCAAGGTTTTAAAGGTTTTTGCTTCTAATTGAACATTACTGTCAAAAGTAATTTTTGGTATATTTTGATGGTCAAGGGATACATCTCCGGTTATCTTTAAATAATCATTTGGAATATTTATTCCGTTGATTGTGAGATGAGTCTTATACGTTGCGGGATTATTTTGTGTTGTTTTTTCAGCAGCAAATAAAAAATCACTGATAGTCCATATATTATTATTTGGATCCTTCAACTGCAGATTTTGTCCTTGGGCAATCAAGTCATTTAGTTGAGTTTTTTTGTCAATTCTTAAACTTGATTTTATTGGTGGACCATTAATTTGAAAATTTTTTTGCTGAAGTTTTATTTCCACTGGTGGCTTAAAAATAAAAATAAAATGATTATTTCTATAGATCAAAGTTAATATTTGCAGTAGATCGATATAGAGCGAATTTTTTTGTTGGAAATCACTGATAAAGAAATCCTCGATTGATAAATCGGCTCGATTAGGAAATCCAGAAGTTGTAATTTTTTTATAGCTTCTTTCTTGTATCAGTTTGTCTCGGTTAAACCAATTTAAAACGGAGTCTTCGGTTCGTTGAACTGATATCCACCAAAAACAAGCCCATAAAATTATGATAATAATTAAAAATAATGCCAAAGGGCGCATAATTTATGCCTTATTGGTTAAAAATGAGTTGTGGTGGTATCACCAAGAAAAAAAAACCGTGCTAGATTCACTGTTTAAATAGATTACTTTTACAGCCTCGAATTTTTATATTTTTATTTCAATATAAACTTGTTAGATAGTTATTATAATGTTTAACATAAGCTGAGCAAGTCAGCACTATTTAAACAATTTTTTAGTGGGGAGTGTCTGATTATGACGTCAAGTGGTTCGCTGAAAAAATCCAAGGATTTGGAGTTTAGTCAGCCAACACGGCCAGCCGTTTTGATGGTGTTCGTACTGTTACTAGTATTTGTCGGAGCATATCTTATGTTTCCGTCGATTTCGCCAATATTTTTGGCGGCTCCCTATTTGAATGGAATTATTGTGGGAGTTTTTGTGCTGGGAATTTTTGCTTGTTTCTTTCAAGTTTTATCAATTGCTAATTCAGTTAGCTGGATTGAAGGTTTTGCACTTGATCATTCTGGTCACGATTTTGTCGATCCGCCAAGGTTACTATTACCACTTGCATCTCTACTAAGAGATAGTAGGACCAGAACGGCTTTAAACGCAACTTCGGCGCGATCAATTTTAGACTCAGTAGCCACGAGACTGGATGAAACGCGAGACATAACACGATATATAATAAATTTATTAATTTTTTTGGGTCTTTTAGGTACTTTCTATGGTCTTGCAACTACAGTTCCGGCTGTTGTTGAAACTATTCGAACTCTGGCTCCAAAAGAAGGACAGAGTGCAATTGAAGTATTTGATAAATTGATGAGTGGTTTGGAAAATCAATTGGGCGGTATGGGGACGGCTTTTGCTTCATCGCTATTGGGTTTAGCAGGAAGCCTCGTCGTAGGCTTATTAGAACTATTCTCCGGGCATGGGCAGAACCGGTTTTATATGGAGCTGGAGGAATGGATTTCATCTTTTACTAGAGTGAGTGTTTTTTCATCTGCTGACGAGACTACTCAGGACTCTGGTAATTCTGCGATTAATTTAATCGAACATACTAATTTGCAAATAGAGACTTTGAAAAACTTGATTGAACAGGGCGAGCTCGATAAGCAAAAAACAGACAAACAATTTGATGAACTTGTCAATTTGATCTCAAAAATGGCGACATCTGGTGGTTCCGATCCTTTAAGCGAGGCTGCACAAACAGCCCTAAACTCCAAATCTATTGAGGCTTTGCTCTTAAGTCACTCGGAGCTTGTTACAATTTTAGCAGATCAAACAGCTGATGTATCAACCTCAGATTTAGAATCTCGATCTCGACTGAGAAACATTGATATACAATTGGCTAGAATTCATGAAGAACTTAACGCAGGAAGACAAGATACTTTAGCTGAATTACGATCAGATATAGCAGAATTGAGTAGTGCTATTATCCAACTAGCAAAATCACAACGACCAAAGGAATAAGGTTTTATTATGGCGCTAATTCGTCGGTCGGGAGCTCGATTTTCAGCCAATATATGGCCTGGTTTTGTGGACGCCATGACAGCGATTCTTTTGGTCTTAATGTTTGTTCTTTCAATATTTATGATTGTACAATCGATATTGAGGGATACGATTACTGGACAAAACTCTAAATTGGCAATTTTGAATTTTGAATTGAGTCAAATAAAAATTGATTTGCAGTCAGAAAAATCAAAGTTGGTTCAGTTAGACTCTCTCTATGAGGAAAAATTAAAAGCATTAATCCTGACAGAGGAAAAGTTTAATGCACAGAGGAGGCGAAATGCCGAGTTAGATAATGTTTTAAAAGGAAAAGTATCTAATTTGGAGGCTCTAGAAAATGATTTTCAAGAATTAACTTTTAAATTGCAAAAGATACAGGCTCAGCTATCAAATAAAACTACTGCCTTATCATCAGTACAAAAAGATCAAAATATATTGGCAAGAAGACTTGAAAAGGCTGAGTCACTGGCTGGCGATAGATTAGCATTGCTTTCAGCTTTGCGAACAAAATTTAATCTTGCGAACAAGAGTATTCAAAACTTTGAATCCCAAGTTGCGGGGTTAATTTTAAGGACAACTCAATTGGTGAAGGATCTCGGCGAAGCAGAGGGTAAAATCAAGGTCACTGAAAATGAAAATGAATTGGTCAAATTTGCACTAAGCAAAGCCCGTCAAGAGGTTGATACTAAAGTGCAAGAGGCACGTTTAATCGCTGCAAGAGCCGAGGCTCTTGAAATTTTAGTAGAAAATTTTAAAACTGAACAGAATAATATCAATGAATTAAATTCTTCACTTATTAAAAAAATTGCGATTAAAGAAAAGCAGGTTCTAAAAGCAACCGCTGATTTATCAGAAAAAAATAAAGAATTAAAAACCGCTGAAGAAAATCTTGTTCTAGAACAAGCTGCAATTAGTAATTTGAGAAAGAAATTAAGTTTTGAAAAAGAAGAACTTAGTTTATTGACATTGACTCTTGAGGCAGAAAGAAAGAAGGCAATCGAGACTTTGGAGTTGCTTGCATCATCTAAAGCGTTGCAAAAGTCGTTAAATGAAAAGAATGACCAATTATTATTATCAAAGAATTCCGTTGATAAGGATTTAGATATTAAAAAAATTGCTCTAATGGAAGCCCGCGTTCAACTATTAAATCAAAAGGAATTGACGCGTGCCTCCGTTTTAGAGGTAGAGAGATTAAATTCGGTTTCAGAGTCGCTTTCTAAAAAACTTTCTGAAATGCAAATGATTTTAGATGAATCAGAATTTAAGGAAAAACAAAATAACGTTCAGATTGAGTTGCTTGGGGGTCGGCTTAATGCAGCTCTTGCACGAGTTGCCTCTGAGCAACGAAAAAGAGCCGAATTAGAGGCAAAAGAAGTTCAGAGGTTGCAATTGGAGGCGAATGACTTAAAAAATTACAGGTCTGAATTTTTTGGGCGTCTTCGAGCAATACTTGGTGGAAAAGCTGGAATAGAAATTGTTGGCGATAGATTTGTGTTCGCATCAGAGGTTCTATTTCAACCAGGCTCAGCTAAAATAGGAAAAGAGGGAAGACAACAACTTAGTGCGGTTGCCAAAGTTATAAAAGAGGTGTCTCCTGACATTCCACAACAAATAAACTGGATATTGAGAGTAGATGGTCATACCGATATTCTACCGTTAGCCAAGACAAGTCAGTTTCAGGATAATTGGGAATTAAGCCAAGCTAGGTCTTTGTCTGTAGTAAAGTATTTAATACGTTCTGAGGGAGTGGATCCAAATCGATTGGCTGCAGCGGGCTTTGGAGAATTCCAACCAATCGATTACGGTTCAACCCCAGCTTCATTGGCCCGCAATCGACGTATCGAATTAAAATTCACAGAAAAATGATTAATAATTTAGTTTGCGGGTAAAAGAGGGGGCCGTTTTGAAGTAAGTTTAATTTTCTCAGGTTTCTGTATTAATAGTTCTAATTTTCCGTCTTTTGTTACAACTTTTACTATACCGCCTTTTGATAACTTTCCAAACAAAAGATCTTCCGCGAGCGGTTTCTTTATATGCTCCTGAATGACACGCGATAGTGGACGCGCGCCCATCTTAGTGTCATAACCTTTGTTCGCGACCCACTCTGCTGCCGGTTTAGTAAGCTCAATAGTTACATTCCTGTCCATTAGTTGCGCTTCTAGTTGTAAAATAAATTTATCCACTACCTGAAGAATTGTTTCCATTGGTAAGTTGTCAAAACTTATAACAGCATCTAACCTATTTCGAAACTCTGGATTGAATATCTTTTCTATGGCCGCTTTATCTTCACCTTCTCTTTTTGATCTTCCAAAGCCAATTGCCTCTTTCGCTTGTTCATAAGCACCCGCGTTCGAGGTCATTATTAGGATAACATTACGAAAGTCAACGTTTCTACCATTGTGGTCGGTAAGTTTACCGTGGTCCATTACCTGTAAAAGAATGTTAAATACGTCTGGGTGGGCCTTTTCAATTTCATCAAGAAGCAGTACGCAGAATGGGTGTTGGTCAACTTTGTCGGTTAGAAGTCCGCCTTGATCAAAACCGACGTATCCCGGTGGTGCCCCTATCAGCCTTGATACGGCATGTTTCTCCATATATTCTGACATATCGAATCGTAAAAGTTCGATACCCAATGTATCTGCCAGTTGCTTTGCGACTTCTGTTTTTCCAACTCCAGTTGGACCAGCAAACAGGTAATTGCCAATCGGTTTTTCCGGTTCCCTTAAACCTGCTCGAGAAAGTTTTATTGCAGATGCTAATGACTCAATTGCTACGTTCTGTCCAAACACAACCCTTTTTAAAGATTTCTCTAGATCACGAAGGATTTGAGTATCATTTTTGGAAACGTTCTTCGGCGGAATTCGGGCTATTTTTGCAATTACGTCCTCTATTTCTTTTACGCCAATTGTTTTTCGTTTTTTACTTTCTGCAACTATCATTTGAGCAGCGCCTGCTTCATCAATTACATCGATAGCCTTGTCAGGTAACTTCCTGTCATGAATATACCTTGCTGACAGATCCACAGCTGTTTTTATAGCTTCGGATGTAAATCGTATCTCATGGTGTTCTTCAAAATATGGTTTTAGACCATTCAAGATTTTTATTGAGTCGTCGACTGATGGCTCAACCACATCAATTTTTTGAAACCGTCGTGCTAAAGCGCGATCTTTTTCGAAATGCTGTCGAAATTCTTTATATGTTGTCGAACCCATGCATTTCAATTTACCACTTTGGAGCGATGGTTTTAAGAGGTTTGAAGCATCCATTGCTCCACCTGATGTCGCCCCCGCTCCAATCACAGTGTGGATCTCATCGATGAACAATACTGAGTTACTCTTTTTTTCTAATTCTTTCATCACTTGTTTGAGACGTTCTTCAAAATCGCCCCTATATCTTGTGCCAGCCAGCAATGCCCCGAGGTCGAGCGAATAAATCGTAGTTTTACCAAGAACTTTTGGCACTTCCTTTTTGATAATTTTTCTTGCAAGACCTTCGGCTATGGCCGTTTTTCCAACCCCCGGGTCTCCGACTAATATTGGGTTATTTTTTCTGCGCCGACAAAGTATTTGAATACATCTTTCAACTTCATGCTCTCTTCCAATTAGTGGATCGACATCGCCATCTTCACTCTTGATGTTTAAGTTTACACAGTACTTTTGTAACGCAGACTCTTTTTCGTCTGGTTTTTCGTTGGTATCATCAGATTCTTGGTCTGTTCCGGACAGCGGACGATTTTCGACAAATTTAGGGTTCTTCGCAACACCATGAGCAATAAAATTGACTGCGTCATATCTTGTCATATCTTGCTCTTGGAGGAAAAATGCTGCGTGGCTTTCCCTTTCGGCAAATATCGCCACTAATACATTAGCACCTGTAACTTCACTTCTTCCTGAGCTTTGAACGTGAATCGCTGCCCTCTGTATTACTCGTTGAAATCCAGTTGTTGGAACTGCTTCTGCTCCCTCAACATCTGTAGTAAGATTGGTTAACTCTGAGTCCAAGTATTTGATAATAGCTTTTTCTAATTTTTCTATATTGACGTCACACGCATTTAATACTCTAGAGGCGTCTGCTTCAGTCAAAAGTGCCAATAAAAGATGCTCCAATGTTGCCAACTCATGTCTGCGATTGTTGGCAAGTGTCAAAGCTTTATGGATGCTTGCTTCGAGTGAATTTGAAAAAGACGGCATTTTGACCTCAATTCTGGTTTATAAAAAGATTAATATTAGTCTAATACATTATACATACCAAATCATTCGTTTTGGTGAATCTTCAAGTATTTTTTTTATTTTTTTTTATTTTAGTTTCAAATCAACAATATTTCAGTTTATTTCAATAGTGGTTTTTTATAAAAAGTAGTTAAAAATGATCTTTCATTTCTCGTAACTTGGTAAAAACTTCTAAGTCAGAATTGGTTTCCATGCCCAATCTTACACGAATTTCTTTATTTTTTGGACGTAAAAAAGGATTAGTTTTCTTCTCTTCGATGAGCGGTGAGCCCACATTAGGTATTTGGTGAATCAAGTTACTAGAAATTTTTTTTTCACGCTCAATTAAGTCAGAATTGTCTGGGTCCACGGTTAAGGCAAATCGGGCATTTTGACCAGCGTATTCGTGACCTGAATAAATGATTGTTTGATCAGGTAGAACTTTTAAGCGATTCAAACTCTCAAACATTTGCTTTGGAGTGCCTTCGAAAATACGACCACAACCTAAGGTCATCAAACTGTCACCAGTAAAAATAATTTTTTGCGATTCACAATAAAATGCCAAATGGCCTAAAGTGTGTCCCCCAACATCTACACATTTAAATATCAAGTTGCTTACAGAAAATTTATCTTTATCGGTAAGACTGACATCAAGTTTTGGAAGCTCATTTATCTCTGCTTCAGAGCCAAAGACGATAGAATTATGTTTTTCTACTAATTTGGTTACAGCCGCCGTATGGTCTGTGTGATGATGAGTTAAAAGAATATTGTGCAGTTCCCATTTTTCGTTTTCCAGCACTTCATTAATTGGATCGAAGTCCGGCGCATCCACTAAAGTTGTTTTTTTCGACAAACTATCGTGTAGTATGTACGCGTAATTATCATTCAAGCATGGTACAATGACTATTTTTATCGGCATTTTTAATCGAACGTAAGGTCTAAGGTGTTAAAATTCTTTTTTAATCGAATGACTTTGCACCAAATTTATGAGGTATGCAATGCATTTAGACGTTGAAAATCTAAATAATTTTTACACATCGACGCTTCTTGGCCAATTCACAAAGAGGAGGTTGAAGGACTCGATAAAAAAACTTTGGGGGACTTCATTGCCTGGACAAATCGTTGGTTATGGGTTCCCTCCACCTATTTTATCTCTATTTTCTAATAATTCCCGACAAACTATATGCTTGATGCCGGGGCAACAAGGAGTAATGTCCTGGCCTAACCAAGAAAATAATTGCAGTGTGCTTGTGGAAGAAACAAGTTGGCCAATTTCGACAGGAACAATAGATCGATTGGTGGTTTTGCATGGTTTAGAAACCTCAGAAAAATTAAAAGATTTGTTTCAAGAAATTTGGAGAGTTCTGACTCCTTCCGCCAAAGTAATCTTTGTTGTGCCAAATCGTACGGGATGGTGGGCACGAAGCGAGTCAACGCCCTTTGGGCAGGGTCGGCCATACTCTATAAGACAGTTAAAAAATCAATTGAAATTGAATCGGTTCAAAGTGGAGCAATATGTAACCGCACTTTATGCACCCCCATTAGAAAAACTTCATCTTTTCCGAATAGCTGAAGTTTTAGAAAATTTGGGGGATCGATTTTATTCTCGTTTTGGATCTGGGGTGATATTATTAGAGGCTAGCAAGCAAATTTATGCCCTTAATAACTCGGGCATAGTTTCTTTAGCAAAGCGACCAATAAATGTTCTTGAGGAATTGAGAGATCCTAAGCCAATATCAAAAACTTACCAAAGATAGGTTTTATAGATTAAAGACTTTTTGTTGAAAAGTATTATAATATCGGGTTATTAAGGTGATCGACAGGCAAATATATTAAAACCAGATCTTGCATGTGACGAAGCCCTCTGATATGCAATTCTTTGTTACTTGATATCAAAGTAAGGCTTAGCAAGGCGCTATCAAGTTAGAAATATTTGTGAAAGGTCACGCGTGTCAGAATCAATATCACTAACTGCTGGTGTCGCAAGAAGATATGCTACTGCAATTTTTAACCTCTGTGATGAACAGGACCAGCTAAAAATTTTGCAAAAAGAAGTCGAATTACTATCTGAACTTTTGAAAAAAAGTTCAGACTTTCAGTCATTAATTACATCACCAGTTTATAGCAGAGAACAACAAGAAATGGTTGTTGTTTCACTCGCTAAATATCTCAAAGTTGGGGCTAATACAAAAAACCTTTTGCGTCTTTTGGCAAAAAAAGGAAGACTTTTTATTTTGAAGGATTTTATTGATGAAGTTCTGATATTGTTAAGTAACAAACGAGATGAAATTGGTGCAGAAGTTGTTAGTGCTGGGACGTTGACAATTACTCAGATAGCCAAGTTAGAGACATCGTTTAGTGAAATTTTAAAAAAAGACGTAAAAATCGAGGTCAAGATTGATAAATCTTTGATTGGTGGAATGATTGTGAAATTAGGATCTAAAATGATAGATACAACGATAAAATCGAAATTGGTAAAGTTACAAACTAAAATGAAAGAGGTAAACTGATGAGTATTCAAGCATCAGAGATATCAGCGATATTGAAAGATCAAATCAAGAATTTTGGCAAAGAGGCTGAGGTCTCGGAAGTAGGTAGGGTCCTGTCGGTTGGAGATGGGATTGCCCGGGTTTATGGATTGGATAATGTGCAGGCTGGAGAAATGGTGGAGTTTCCAGGCAATATTAGAGGTATGGCTCTTAATCTAGAGATTGACAATGTCGGGGTTGTTATTTTTGGATCAGATCGAGATATCAAAGAGGGTGATTTAGTAAAAAGAACTAATTCAATCGTGGATGTTCCGGTTGGTGATGGGTTGTTAGGTCGAGTTGTAGACGGGTTGGGAAATCCAATTGACGGCAAGGGTCCAATTAAAACCTCTGCAAGATCAGTCGCCGATGTAAAAGCGCCGGGTATCATACCTCGAAAATCAGTGCATGAACCTATGGCGACAGGAATAAAATCGGTAGACTCGCTTATTCCTATCGGACGGGGTCAAAGAGAGCTTATTATTGGTGATCGGCAAACCGGTAAAACTGCAGTCGCTCTCGATACTATTCTGAACCAAAAGGTATCTAATGACGCCGCAGGAAAAGATGAATCAAAAAAATTATATTGTGTGTATGTGGCAATAGGTCAGAAGCGGTCAACAGTTGCACAATTAGTCAAGAAACTTGAAGAGACAGGCGCTATAAAATATTCAATAATCGTTGCGTCAACTGCTTCAGAACCTGCACCGATGCAATTTCTTGCTCCTTATTCAGCGACTTCGATGGCAGAATATTTTAGAGATAATGGAAGGCATGCTTTGATTATTTATGATGATTTGTCCAAGCAAGCGGTAGCATACCGTCAGATGTCACTTTTACTTAGACGACCTCCAGGAAGAGAGGCATATCCAGGGGACGTATTTTATTTGCATTCTCGCCTATTGGAACGATCGGCAAAATTAAACGATGAAAAAGGAGCTGGGTCGTTGACGGCGTTGCCGATTATTGAGACTCAAGGTGGAGACGTTTCTGCATTTATCCCAACTAATGTGATATCGATTACGGATGGTCAAATTTTTCTTGAAACCGAATTGTTTTATCAAGGCATAAGGCCCGCAGTGAATACTGGTTTATCTGTTTCAAGAGTAGGCTCTTCCGCACAAACTAAAGCGATGAAGTCGGTGGCTGGGTCAGTTAAACTTGAGCTTGCATCGTACAGAGAAATGGCAGCGTTTGCCCAGTTTGGATCGGATCTTGATGCGTCGACGCAGGCACTATTGAATAGAGGCGCGAGATTAACCGAATTATTAAAACAACCGCAATACTCTCCTTTAACGAACTCGGAGCAAGTGATAGTTATATATGCTGGCACAAAGGGCTTTTTAGATGGTATAGACGTAAATCAGGTTACTAAATATGAAAGTAATCTTCTTGATCATTTGCGAGCAAATTGTAAGGATTTGCTTGATGATATTACGTTTAATGATCGGAAAGTGGAGGGAGAACTTGAGGAAAAAATAAAAGCGGAGCTTGAAAAATTTACGGCAAATTTTTCATGAGTTTTGTCATATTTTAATTTGGGAATTATTTGAATGCCGAATCTTAAAGATTTAAAAAATCGAATCGAAAGTGTTAAATCGACACGAAAAATTACCAAAGCTATGCAAATGGTAGCGGCGGCTAAGCTACGGCGTGCCCAGGAGTCGGCGGAAGCTGGCAGACCATATGCGGCAAGGATGAGCGCTGTTGTAAATAATTTAGCTAGTGGAATATCAATAAGCGAAGACTCGCCAAAGTTATTGACAGGTAGAGTCGATACAAAAACGTATCTTATAATCGTGGCAACCTCGGAGCGAGGACTGTGTGGCGGTTTTAATTCATCCATTGTGAAGATAGCAAAGAATAAAATCAGTGAGTTAATTTCTTCAGGCAGTACTGTAAAAATCTATACGATTGGGAAGAAAGGTCGTGAACAATTGTCAAGAGAATTTGGAGGCTATTTCTATCGGCATTTTGATCTTTCTGATGTGAAAACATTATCTTATGATGTGGCTTCAGATATTTCGAAAGAAATTTTTTCAGGCTTCAACAAAAAAGAATTCGACTCTGTTTTACTGTTTTTCTCGCAGTTTCAATCAGTTTTGGTACAAAACCCAACGGAGCGAAGGCTTATACCGGCACTTATCGATGAGACAGACTCCAACAAAATTTCGTATGACTACGAACCCGAGCGGGACGAAATACTTCAGGAACTTTTACCTCGAGCAATAACAACGCAAATATTTACAGCTCTTCTCGAGAATGCCGCTTCGGAACAGGGTGCGAGAATGTCAGCAATGGATAATGCAACTAGGAATGCTGGTGATATGATTGAAAAATTGACTATTAAGTATAACAGGTCGCGTCAGGCTGCTATTACAAATGAATTAATTGAAATTATTTCTGGTGCAGAGGCACTTTGATTTTTGGAGAGTAATATGGCAAAAAATATTGGTAAAATAACTCAGGTAATCGGTGCGGTAGTAGATGTGCAATTTGAAGAGAGCCTGCCTGAAATTCTTAATGCTCTGGAGACTGATAATAATGGCATTAAGGTAGTTTTGGAGGTTGCTCAACATCTTGGTGAAAATACCGTCAGAACAATAGCGATGGATAGTACAGAGGGGTTAATTAGGGGCGAAAAGGCAATTGATACGGGAATGCCAATAACTGTTCCCGTTGGAAACCCTACGCTAGGTCGCATATTGAATGTAATTGGAGCACCAGTTGATGAAAAGGGAGAGGTAAAGTCTATCGACTCGCGACCAATTCATCAAGATGCACCGGCATTTTCAGAGCAAGCTACTGAAACAGAAATTCTGGTAACGGGCATTAAAGTAGTAGATCTTTTAGCTCCATACTCCAAAGGTGGAAAAATTGGTCTTTTTGGCGGTGCTGGCGTCGGAAAAACAGTTTTAATTATGGAATTAATCAATAATATTGCAAAAGTTCATTCTGGCTTTTCCGTGTTTGCTGGTGTGGGTGAACGTACCAGGGAAGGTAATGATTTATATCATGAAATGATAGAGTCGGGAGTAATAAACCCAGATAATTTGGAAGAATCTAAAGTAGCTCTGGTTTATGGACAAATGAATGAGCCTCCTGGAGCACGGTCACGGGTTGCTTTAACAGGTTTGACTTTAGCTGAACAATTTAGAGATCAATCTGGTACGGACGTTCTATTTTTTGTGGATAATATTTTTAGATTTACCCAAGCAGGATCAGAGGTTTCTGCTTTATTGGGACGTATTCCATCAGCAGTTGGATACCAACCAACATTAGCTACAGACATGGGTGCACTTCAGGAACGGATAACATCAACCAAGGCTGGTTCAATTACATCTGTACAAGCCATTTACGTGCCAGCAGATGATCTGACGGACCCTGCACCAGCAACTTCCTTTGCACATTTAGACGCAACTACTGTTTTAAGTCGAGCTATATCTGAATTGGGTATTTATCCAGCTGTTGATCCTTTGGACTCAAATAGCCGTATTATGGATCCGCAAGTTGTTGGAGAGGATCATTATCAAGTCGCTCGAGATGTGCAAGGTATTCTACAAAAGTATAAGTCACTACAAGATATAATTGCCATTTTAGGAATGGATGAACTTTCGGAGGAAGATAAACTTGCGGTGTCGAGAGCGCGCAAAATACAAAAGTTTTTATCCCAGCCTTTTGATGTAGCAAAAGTTTTTACGGGTTCTGATGGTATCCAGGTACCTTTAGATGTTACAATTGATAGTTTTAAAAGGGTTGTGGCAGGTGAATTCGACCATTTACCTGAGAATGCTTTTTACATGGTAGGTGGAATAGATGAAGTGATTGCGAAAGCGGCAAGTATGTCTGAAAAGGTAGCTTAAGGTAATGAGTGCGGCTGATCAAATAACCTTTCATTTAGTATCACCGGAAAAGAAGTTAGCGTCGATTGAAGCTATATCCGTAAATATTCCTGCAATGGAAGGTGATATGACTATTTTACCTAATCATGCCGATTTTTTAACTACTTTGCGACCAGGAGTTATTAAAATTGAAACTTCCTCTGGCACCCAAGAGTTTGTAGTAACAGGTGGGTTTGTAGAAATTTCTGGTTCGGTTGCAACAGTATTGGCGGAAAAAGCTGTTTTGAAATCAGAGGCTGATAAAAAGCTGTTCGAACCATTTATTTCTGACGCTGAGGAAGAAGTGGCAAACGCTTTGGATGACGGCAAAGCGAGAGCTGATTTGCGCTTGAACGACCTAAATATTATTTCGAGTACTTTTAACTAACAAAACAATATTTCCAAACTTTTAATAGAAAACAAGTATGGTGTTGACGCTGAATAACAGGGAAACATTCCTTGAATTTTTTAGAAGTGGAACATATCACCTAGGCAAATTATGAAAAAAAATAGTGCTATACTGGTTATTTTTTTGACTGTAGTATTGGATATAACTGGTATTGGTATCATTTTTCCGATAATGCCAGATTTATTGCAAGAACTTGGCACAATGTCCGTTTCTAAGGCTGCTTTATGGGGAGGGGTTCTCTCTTTTTCTTATGCAGTTATGCAATTTCTTTGTTCACCCATCCTCGGTAGTGCTTCCGATACAATTGGTAGACGTAAAATTATTCTTTTTGCTTTGTTAGCATTGTCAGTTGACTATTTAATTCTCGGTTTTTCTCAGACACTCTGGGTTTTGATTCTTGGGCGAATTATTGCAGGTATTGCTGGGGGAACGGTTCCTACTGCGACAGCTTATTTAGCTGATATTTCTGACTCTCACGAGCGTGCAAAGAATTTTGGTATTATCGGAGCTGCGTTTGGTCTTGGTTTTATTATGGGACCTGCACTTGGTGGTATATTGGGAGAATTTTCATCTAGGGCACCATTTTTTTTATCTGCATTTTTAACAGGGTTGAATTGTCTTTTTGGTTATTTTTTACTTCCAGAAAGTCTTCCTATGGAGAATCGAAGACCTTTTAACGTTAAGTCTGCCAATCCTTTTTTGACGATTTGGAAGGCATTTTTGTTTAAAAAATTGAGGGTTCCATTGTTTTGTTTCTTTGTTATATCCGTCGCTCATTGGGTCTATCCAGCGATTTGGAGTTACTGGGGCAAGGAAGTTTTTGGTTGGGGTTCTGGAATGATCGGAATATCGCTTGCGTGTTACGGTATCGGCATATCTTTTGTTCAGGGCGTTTTGATACGTTTAAAAATTATTGCTCGACTAGGGGCCAGGTTGATTGTGACGGCCTCACTTTTAATTGGTGCTGTTTCTTTATTTTGTATGGGCCTAATTCGGGAAGGTTGGATGGTTTTTTGTATAATTCCATTTTCGGCATTATCTGAACTTTTAACTCCTACTTTAGGTAGTTTTTTATCTAATAGTGTTCCAAATGATCAACAGGGAGAATTGCAAGGTGTTTTGAGTAGTTTATCGGCTATCACATCTATAATTAGTCCTCTGGTAATGACAGGCCTTTTTAATATTTTTACTGAAGATCCAGCATATTTATACTCGCCTGGTATTCCATTTGTTTTTGCTTCTGTTTTATTACTAATCACAATCCTGCCCTTATCATTGACTATGAAGAAAGAGTAATTTCGCAACTATTATTCTGGATAAAAAGCTTCATAAATTGGACCAAGTGTTTCGTCATCAAATAATGAAGATACCGAGCTGCCGTGTGCAATATTTAACATTGCCTGAGCTAACATAGGCGCCGTTGCAACTGATCTAATTTTTTCGCTTTTTTTTACAGCGTCTGTTGCTTCGATCGAGTCTGTCACGACCAAAGTTTTTATGTTTGATGAGGATATTTTTTCAACGGCTGAACCCGATAAAACTCCGTGTGTAATATAAGCATGCACCTCGATAGCTCCTTTACTTATAAGTAAATCAGCCGCTTTCACTAAAGTTCCTGCTGTATCACAGATATCGTCGACGATCAGGCAAATTCTATCGTTAACTTCTCCTATGATGGTCATTTGAGATACTTCTCCAGGTGCAGACCTCCGTTTGTCTACTATTGCAAGATCTGCATCAATTCTTTCGGCAAGTTCTCTAGCCCGTCCTACCCCACCTACATCGGGTGAAACTACTACTATTTTTGATAAGTCGTTAAAGTGGTGCCGAGCGTCTAGAGCAAAAATTGGGGAAGCATACAAATTATCAACCGGGATATCGAAAAAACCTTGGATTTGGGCGGCATGCAGGTCTAATGTAAGAATTCTTTCGATCCCTGCCTCTGTTAAAAGGTTGGCTATTAATTTTGCACTTATTGGAGTCCTAGCTTTTGTTCTTCTGTCCTGACGCGCATAGCCAAAGTAAGGTATCACTGCAGTTATGCGTTTTGCACTTGAGCGTCTAAGAGTGTCAGTTATTATTAATAATTCAAGCAAATTGTCGTTCGCGGGGTTTGACGTTGATTGTATTATAAACATATCCTCACCACGAACATTTTCAAAAACTTCAACAAATATTTCTTGATCGCTAAAACGCTCGACCCGTGCCTTTACCAGATTTACTCTTGCACCACGATGAATAGACATCCGTTTGGCAATTCCTTTAGCTAGGGTCATATTTGAATTCCCAGCAATTAGTTTGGGTTGGCCAGTTCCATTCATTCGGTTTATTTTCCAAGCAAATTAAGTAGTTGACGTTTATTTTATTGGTTTTAATTTGAATCAAATAAAACAAACTTTATAATAATTAGAATTCATTAACAACCTCTGAAAGCATTATTATAGTTGTAAATCAAAAATATCGGTTTTTGAGAAAGTTTTAATGCTATTAATTTGATATCATCTCAAGACTTGTTGCGATTTTTATTTTATTGCATGTATACGTAAATTTTAGGTGAGAGATGAATAATCGTTTGTAATGTAATCTTGCCACATTTTTTCAGGAATATTATTTTCAGACATTGTTGAGTTTCTGACGGACATTTTGGCATTGTGAACAGATTCTTTACTTCCTGATATTAAGTGGTGCCACGGCTTTAATTCTTTATTTTCGTAAAGTAATCGGTATGCGCAGGTATTAGGCATCCATCGGTACGCATTTTTTAACGATTGGTGTGTCAAAACGAGACAATTATTCACAACTTTTTTTCTATTTTGGTAATTACTGCATTTACAATTTTTGTCATCAAACAAGTGGCAAGCAATGTTTGTGTAATGAATTTTAGTAGTATCTTTATTTTCTAACTTTATTAAACAGCATTTCCCACACCCATCACATAGCATTTCCCACTCCGATGGATTTAGTTCACTAAGAGGAAATTTTTTCCAAAAATTAGGTCGAACTTTTTGTTTCATCTCAAGTCAGCTTTTTCAATAGTCGCTCTCGTGATAATACAGTCGCTTTCCATTTGTTTAATGAGGTCTGTTGACGAAGCAAATTTTAGTTCGGGTCGTTGGAATGCTATTAATGAAACTGAAACTTTTTCTCCATAAACATTTTGAGAAAAATTTAAAATATGCGCCTCTAAATTTGGTTTATTTTCCCCATAGGTGGGCCGTTCACCTATTGATACAGCTGCTTTGTACGATCCTTGATGATTACCAGTTAATATTTTAACAACAGCCGAGTAAACACCAAACTTTGGCAAGTGCAATCCAGTCAATTCAAGATTAATTGTAGGATAACCAAGAATTCTACCTCGTTTGTCGCCTTCGATTATAGTTCCAATAATAGAGTAGTGTTCACCTAACATTTTTGATGCTTTTTCGGGCTTACCATCTTGGAGCGCTTTTCTAATAGCCGTAGATGAAATTTCTATTATTTCATTTTTTATTAATGGGGCTATTGTCACCTCGATGCCAAATGTATTGCCAAGAGATTTAAGAAGATCCGCATTACCCTTTCTTTGGAATCCAAATTTAAAATCTGCTCCTATCACGATATGAGTTAATTTAAAGTAATCAAATAAAATTTTTTCGACAAAATTTTCGGGTGTAAGTGACGATATGGCTGTCGTAAATGGAATTTCGAGTAAAAAATCTAAGCCTATGTTTTTAAGTTTTACATTTTTTGTGGTTCGGGTCATCAATCGAAAGGGCTTATTCTTCGGAAAAAAAAACTCTCTTGGATGGGGTTCAAATGTAAGAACACCAAACTTGCTTGTTTGATTTTCTAGTTTTGCTAAATTTATTACTGATCTGTGGCCCAGATGCAGCCCATCGAAATTACCCATCGCAACAGATAATCCTTTAATTGGGAATTGAATTTTTTCATCATATGTAAAGATTTTCATTTAATTAGTTTATACTTGCTGGTTAAACAACTTGTCAAACATTAGTCACGCTCTTTCACAATTGCCGATAAGTTTTATCAAATTTGAAATAGCATTCGAGAATAAAAGATTTTCACGTTATATTTACTAATTCGCTCACAAAATTCAGATAAATTAAATTAAGAAATTTTCGTTTTAGTCCGATTTATTATATAGATCTCATAAAATTTTTAAAGAAGGATTTTGGAAATTAAAATTGGATTGTTATGATCAACGAAAATAGCCAATAGAAATCGACGGAGTTATTTTATTTTTTTCGAAAAAATCGTTTAGTTTTGAATTGTTTGGTGTTGTAGCCCCATTTACTATTCCAGTCGCTTTATAAGCAAGACCACTCGCTACAAATAATGTATCTAAGCTATAGTTTGTACCGCCTAAGATATCAGTTGCAATACCATCACCAACACAGATTATTTCTGATTTTGTAATAGACGGATTAATTTTATGTAATTTTGAAATTGCCAAGTCGTAGATCGGTTTGTATGGTTTGCCAAAATAAAACGATTGTCCCCCCGCTTTTGAATAATTTTCGGCGATAGCGCCAGCACACCACAATCGTTGATGCCCATAATCCACCTGAATATCTGGGTTTGCGCACAAAAGCGGGAGATCTCTTTTGAGGCCTTCGTTTATAATATTTTCATAGTCGTCAGGAGTTTCAGTTCTATCATCAAATAATCCGGTACAAACAATACAGGATGCCTCTGAAATTAATACTAAGTTCATATTTTGTCCATTAGGTTTGAATTTGTATTCAAGACCAAACACTGATCGATCATGTTTCGGGCCAATATGATAAAAATTATTGCCAAAATTGCCTGATTTAAGCCCAAATTGAGTTGCATCCCCCGACGTTACAATTTCATCGTAGAACTCTTTGGAAATACCTAATTTCTTCAGAAATTGTAATATAGTTTCCCTTGTTCTTGGTGCGTTAGTTAGAAGGATGACGTGACCACCCTGCTTTTTAAAGGAGCACAATGCTTCAAGGCTTTCCTTGTAGCTTTTTTTACCATTGTGAATGCATCCCCAGAGGTCACAAAATATTGCTTTGTATTTGTGGGCAATTTCACTAAAATTATTTATCACAGTTGGCATAATTGGTTTATAGCGTTGAAAACAAATTAAATTCAACTGTAAAAATTAAGTTAAAAGTATATGTGATCAAATATTATTAAGAAATTAAAATTTTATTTTATCTTGCAGTTGACAGAGCAACAAAGGACCCCTATATGCCTTTTGTTGGCACTCAACGGTGACGAGTGCTAGTGAAAATTAAAGTCACCTTAATATTGGGAACTAAAAGGAGCATCATCGATGTCATTTACACCCTTGCACGATAGAGTAGTTGTTCGTCGTTTAGAGAGCGAAGAGAAAACTGCCGGTGGATTAATCATTCCTGACTCTGCGAAGGAAAAGCCAGCGGAAGGAGAAGTCGTTTCGGTTGGAGCTGGCGCTAGGGACGAGTCTGGCAGTAGAATTCCAATGGATATAAAAGCTGGAGATAAAGTTCTGTTTGGAAAATGGTCTGGAACAGAAGTTAAGATCAACGATGAAGATATGTTGATTATGAAAGAGAGCGACATCCTAGGAATACTTTCTTAGGATCTTCGTTTAAAATTTTAACAGAATATATTTAATAGGAGCCTAAAAATGGCAGCTAAAGAAGTTAAATTTAGCACTGATGCTCGAAATCGAATGATACGAGGCATCGATGTGCTTGCAGATGCGGTAAAAACTACTCTTGGACCGAAGGGAAGAAACGTCGTGCTTGACAAATCTTTTGGAGCACCGCGAATAACCAAAGATGGAGTAACCGTTGCAAAGGAAATCGAGTTAGACGATAAATTTGAAAACATGGGCGCTCAAATGGTTAAAGAGGTCGCGTCACGAACTAATGATACAGCCGGTGACGGCACAACCACTGCGACAATCCTTGCTCAATCAATTGTACACGAAGGTTTAAAATCAGTCGCAGCCGGAATGAATCCGATGGATTTGAAGCGCGGAATAGATACCGCAGTGGAAAAAATTGTTGCCGAAATTGGGAAAATGTCGCGACCTGTAAAGGATTCCGACGAAGTTGCTCAGGTTGGTACTATTTCTGCGAATGGCGAAGCCGCGATAGGGAATCAAATCTCGGATGCCATGCAAAAGGTTGGTAACGAAGGAGTGATTACAGTAGAGGAAAATAAAGGTCTTGAAACTGAAACTGAAGTTGTTGAGGGTATGCAGTTTGATCGTGGTTATTTATCCCCTTACTTCATAACGAACTCTGACAAAATGATCGCAGATCTTGAAGACTGTTTGATTTTGCTTCACGAAAAGAAGTTGTCATCACTTCAGCCAATGGTTCCACTACTAGAGACCGTCATTCAGTCAGGCAAGCCGTTATTGATAATCGCAGAAGACGTCGAGGGCGAAGCATTAGCGACTCTTGTTGTCAATAAATTGCGAGGAGGATTGAAAATTGCTGCTGTGAAGGCACCTGGTTTTGGTGACCGGCGAAAAGCAATGTTGCAGGACATTGCAGTTTTAACGGGTGGTCAATTAATATCTGAAGATCTTGGTATGAAACTTGAAAATGTTACAATGGACATGCTTGGTACTTCTAAGAAAGTTACTATCACGAAAGATGAAACTACTGTTATCGATGGATCAGGAGAAAAAGCTGAGATCGAAGCACGTGTATCACAAATCAAGTCCCAGATTGAAGAAACGACCTCAGATTATGATAGAGAAAAACTTCAAGAAAGGCTAGCCAAACTGGCAGGTGGCGTTGCAGTGATTCGCGTAGGTGGATCAACAGAGGTTGAGGTTAAAGAACGGAAAGATCGCGTCGATGATGCATTGAATGCGACGAGAGCTGCAGTTCAGGAGGGCATAATTGTTGGAGGCGGCGTTGCGCTTGTTCAGGCTGCAAAAACTCTGGCAAAGATTAAAGGAGAGAATCCTGATCAAGAAGCCGGCATCAGTATTGTTCGACGAGCATTAGAGGCACCTCTCCGTCAAATTGCAGAAAATGCTGGAGTAGATGGTGCGGTAGTTGCTGGAAAAATAAGGGAATCAGATGATTTATCCTTTGGTTTTAATGCCCAGACTGAAGAATATGGCGACATGTTCAAGTATGGTGTGATTGACCCTGCTAAGGTTACACGAACTGCATTGGAAGACGCAGCGTCAATCGCTGGCTTACTTATCACAACTGAAGCGATGATTGCTGATAAGCCAGAACCAAAAGGCGCTTCTGCGCCGGCGATGCCAGATATGGGTGGTATGGGCGGTATGGGCGGTATGATGTAAATCAGACTGTTTCGCTATTTTAGTCTTAGTGATGATGGTTTCAAACCCATCATCACTTTAAAACGCCGTTATGATCGTTTAGAAACATAATTAATGTGCCCCATCTTTCGACCTGCTCGGACTTCTTTTTTTCCGTATAAATGGACAGCAGCGTCGACATTTTTAAACGCACTATCTATATCGGTTCCTAATATATTTACCATTTTCACATTTGAGTGGCGCTCACCATTTCCTAGTCTATGACCAGAAATTGCACGAATGTGTTGTTCAAATTGGTCTATCACGCAACCGTTTTGTGTCCAATGACCTGAATTGTGAACCCTCGGAGCAATTTCATTAACTATTATTTTACCTTCAATATCTAGAAATAGTTCAACACCAAGCACACCAACGTATTTAAGATCATTTATAATTTTTCCTGCCAAAATAATTGATTCTAGTTGTACTCTTTTAGACGTTTGGGACGGTACCGTTGTACTACGTAAGACTCCTGATTTATGAACATTGTCGCCAGGATCAAAACTCGCAACATCTCCGTATTCGTTTCGCGCAATTATTACGGAAAGCTCTGTATTGAAATTTACAAAACTCTCCAAGATACAAGGCCCGTATAGTAGGTGATTCTCAACATCAGATTTTTTTGTATTTTTTGAAATCAAAAGTTGTCCTTTCCCATCGTAACCGCCACGACATGTTTTCAGAATTGCTGGTGTTTTTACTTTTGCAATTTCAACCACAAAATCTTGATAGGAGTTGATCGAAGCAAATTTAACAGTATTAAGTTTCAGCTCGGTAAATAATCTCTTTTCGAGTATTCTGTCTTGAGTTATCCAAAGAGCATTCTTCGAAGGGTAAATTTTTGCAAATTTTTCAATTGTATCAAGTGATGATTTAGGAATATTTTCAAATTCATAAGTTACCACATCAGAGGTTTCTGCAAATTTTTTTAAAAGCTCATTATCGTTAAATGAAGCAATTGTTTTATGGTAGGCTATTTCGAAAGCAGGAGATTCAGGGTTTGGATCGAAAATATGAGTTTTGTAACCAATTCTGGAGGCCGCAACTGCAAGCATTTTAGCTAATTGTCCCCCGCCTAAGATTCCAATTGTACTACCCATTTTAAGCATATTATGCATCCTCAGGTTCTTCAGGAACTGACAGCGACATTTGCGATTTCCAGTGAGATAACGCAACTCGGACTCTTTCATTATCTATTGCGAGGATAGATGCTGCAAGTAATGCGGCATTGGCAGCACCAGCGGGTCCAATCGCCATAGTTGCTACAGGATATCCCCGGGGCATTTGGACAATAGAGTATAGACTATCAATGCCAGACAACGTAGATGTTTGGATTGGGACGCCAATGACTGGAATTATTGTTTTGGATGCAACCATCCCGGGCAAATGAGCTGCTCCGCCAGCTCCAGCGACAATAACCTTCAAACCGCGCTCGCACGCATTTGAACTATAGTTAAACAGTCGATCAGGAGTTCTGTGTGCAGATATAATTTTAGTTTCAAAATTTATTTTAAGAGCAGATAGAATATTTGCAGTTTCCTTCATAGTTGGCCAGTCAGATTGGCTGCCCATGATTAAGCCTATTTCATTATTACTCATAGTCTGGTTAGCTCTCTAAATTATTTTTTGTTTTAAGCAATGATATTTGGTGTCAATTGATTCGTCAGTTTTTGAATTTTATCTTTCAAAATAAGTTTTTCTTTTTTTAGGCGCCGTAAAAGAAAGGAGTCCAGGATGGGATTGTTTATATCTGATAATAACCTATCGATTTTTTTGTGTTCTTCTTTAAGCCGTAGAAGTTTTATCTCGATTAATGTTACCTTATTGGGAATGTTTAAATTTGTCATTCAATAAAAATTAACTCCCTTACTTTTAAAGTAAAAATTTTTTTAATTTCATATTATTGAAAACTATTAATCGTTAATGAAGTAATATCTTTAAATTACTTTTATTCTGGAATTTCGGAGAGAAATTTTTCTGCCTCCAACGCAGCCATACACCCCATTCCTGCAGAGGTAACGGCCTGTCTATATTTATAATCTGTAAGATCACCAGCCGCAAAAACCCCTGGTATGGACGTTTCTGTTGAGTCTGGTTTGGTAATGACGTACCCGCCCATATGCAGGTCAAGCTGACCATCTAAAAGTTCCGATGCGGGGGCGTGGCCGATTGCAATAAAGACCCCCTTACAATCGATATACTTTAACTCACCAGTTGTCACATCTCTGACTTTTACTCTGTCGACACCTTTAGGAGAATTGGTTCCTAAAACTTCAACCAATTCATGGAACCAGAGTATTTCAATTTTGTTATGATTATAAAGTCTTTGTTGAAGTATTTTTTCAGCCCTAAGGGAGTCTCTTCTATGGATTAGGGTTACTTTCGAAGCAAACTTAGTTAGAAACAGAGCTTCTTCAACGGCAGTATTTCCACCTCCCACAACGATGATTTCAGCACCTTTATAAAAGAAACCGTCGCACGTGGCGCATGCTGAAACACCAAAGCCTTTGAACTCATTTTCTGATTCTAGACCCAACCATTTTGCTTGTGCGCCGGTTGCAAGAATAAGAGCGTCACTTGAATAAATTACACCTGAGTCTCCGATTGCTTCGAATGGACGATTTTGCAAATTTAATTTGTTAATGTGGTCGTTAATTAAAGCTGTTCCGGCTACTTCAGCGTGTTTGCTCATCTGTACCATAAGGTCAGGGCCTTGAACTTGCGTCATTCCTGGCCAATTCTCTACGTCAGTAGTTATCGTAAGCTGTCCTCCAGGTTGAATGCCTTGTATAAGCACTGGTTCCAACAATGCTCTTGCGGAATAAACCCCAGCAGTATAGCCCGCTGGACCAGAGCCGATAATCAGAAGACGAGAATGTTTTGTTTTTGTCATCTTAGTTCTGATCCTTAATTTCGGGATAATTCCGTTTTAAATACATTTAATAAATCAATCTATATCATACAAGCCTTGTTTTAAAATTTTAATTCACAATCGTATAATTGAGATATTTCTTGGATGATCTGCGTGACCGCTATGTTTTGCACGACGATAAGAATGAAAAGTATCTTTTTCTTTATATGTACAAACCTCAAGTCCTGAGACGTTTTTCACACCATGCTGTTTTAGTTTACCTATTATAAAACTGTTTAAATCAAATAAGAATTTATCGGTGGATTTACGAAAAAAACAATTATCAGATAGTTTGTTTTTGGAAAGTATTTTGGTTTTAACTTCTTCGCCAATTTCGTAATTAGTTGCGCTAATGCAAGGACCAATTGCAACGCTAATGTTTTTTTTTGTTGCGCCAATTTTTATCATTGCGTCGACAGTATTTTCTACTATGCCACCAAGTGCTCCTCGCCAACCTGCGTGCGCTGCTCCAATGACTTTTGAAATGGGATCTAAGAAAAGTATTGGAGCACAATCGGCTGTAAGTATTGCTAGACCTAAACCTTGTTTATTCGTTACCATACCATCTGCGGATACTGGCAATTTGGATGATGACTCATTAATATTTATGACTCTTGTAGAATGTACTTGATTCAAAAAATAAAGTTTGTGTTCGTTGCAACCTACGCTTTTAGCTGCAAGTCGACGATTTTCCATTGTATCCGCAGTACTTTGATGTTTCGAAAAAGAAAAGTCTAATGCTTTACTATACCGTTGTTCATTTGCCGTCTTTTTTGTAAAAAAAGCGTGCAAGTCGGCGGGAATATTGTCTGATTTTATATATTTTATCATGATGACTCCAGAATTGGCAGGGCAGGAGAACCTACGTTTGTGACTCCCATTACCTGAAATATACTTCCCATTTTATCTTCGTCCGTAAGCCTATTAACGGCACTAATATGAAGGTTTCTCTGCATACCCGACATTTGTTCTTTAAGTAATTCTGAACGACTTTTTATACCAAGACCCATTAGGAATTTGCCTTGGCTCAACATATTGGTTGCCCGCAGACCTTTGTTATTAACCAAGTTATAAATATTTTTAAAATTTACTTGTGAAGTTAGGTCACTTTCACCCAAGTTTTCCAACGGATTAGAAAAAGCGTGTCTTGACACGGCTTGAAGGGTTTCTCCTGTCCCTCCAAAATAACCATAATCGATAAATAAAGCGACCCCACCGTGTCGAAGTAACTTTTCAGATAATATTGATAAAATATTTTTTGCAATATCTGAAATTTCTATTATCACATCATTTGGAATATCCCTATACAACAAATTTAGTTCGTTGTTGAAATTGGATGGAATGTATACGAAATGTAATTCGCCGTTACTTGTTAAACCGATAGATCGTTCGAACCAATTATTATTATTTTTTTTAAATTGCCTAATTGGTAACGCGTCTAGAAATTCGTTTGCAATCAAAAAAAGTGGCTCTTCGGGGATATCTAAAACATTTTCAATCCACGTAGGGTTGTGGTTAGCCAATTTAGCTTTTTGGAAATCTTTTAAAGTTGGTGATTTTTCCACTAGAATTATTGATGCCGAACCTGTAAATTCAGGCAGTGTTCTCATGGCATTCAATATATCTCGCATCATTGTGCCGTTTCCTGGTCCTAGTTCGACAAGGCTAAATGGTGTAGGCATTCCTCGATCAACCCAGGTCTGTGCCAACCATGCTCCAATAAGCTCGCCAAAAACTTGAGAGATTTCTGGCGATGTTATAAAATCCCCTTGCCTTCCAATTGTATTTTTTCTTGAATAGTAACCAAATTGTTTGTGATAAAGACAATGCTCCATAAATCGGGAAATCGTAATTGGACCAGTATTAGTAATTTCTGATACGATAAGATTTTTAAGCAGCATATCCATTACTTTTTAGAGTTTGATATAATAAAATGACTGATTATTATACCAGTTAAACCAACAATAATCATAGGCAAACATAAGAGTTGACCCATGGAGAGCCCTATACTGTCAGATACGAATATAATATAACCGTTCGGATTTAACTCCGAAATAAATTGTGCGTCAGGCTGACGAAAAATTTCAATTATCATTCGAGAACTGGCATAACCAATTAAAAAAATACATATTGTTTCACCTTTTCGCTTAAACGATTTAAAAGAAAGAACAAATATCATCATTATTATCCATAGAACCAAGCCTTCTAAAGCTGCTTCATAAAGTTGTGATGGATGCCTCGTACACGCGCCTATCCAATTTTCAGGGCATAAATTAGCATCCTCGTTTGGAAAAACCATTCCCCATGAGGACGTCGTAGGTTTTCCCCAAAGCTCGCCATTTATAAAATTGGCTAATCTTCCAAATAACAATCCTGGTGGTGAAGCCACGGCCACAAGATCTCCCAAACTTAACAGGTTAGTTTTTTGCTTAATCGCATAAATTATAGTACCTATCACTACACCCAAAAACCCACCGTGAAAGGACATACCGCCATTCCAAATTTTAATTATATCACCGGGATTATAAAAGTAATAACTTGGTTGATAAAAGATGACATAACCCAATCGGCCGCCCAGTATAATGCCTATGATAAGGTATGTAATAAGATCATCTACCGCACGTGACTTTATAGGAGGTCCTTCAGAAGACCAGAGTTCGTTTTTCTTGGACAATAATTGCATTAGTTTCCATGCAAATAATATTCCTGCAATATATGATAAGGCGTACCATCTCAAAGCAATTTCAAAACCTCCTATTGAAAAACTGAAGATTATTGGATCAATCTCTGGATAAATTAAATTCAATTTTTTTCCTTCACATAAAATTAATAGGATGCTCTTGGCAAACCTATCGAAAAAGTCCATATGTATAAATAGATATTTTGTCAAAGTGGGAGATAATTATGCAGAGCAAGAATCCTCTTTTCAATGACTTTTCAAAAGTTGTTACAGGTGCATTTGGTATTGCGCAAAATGCGAAGGCTGAGATGGAGACAGCGATTAGCTCAATGATTGAACGTTGGCTTTCAGAACGAGATTTGGTAAATCGTGAAGAGTTTGATGCAATAAAGTTAAATGTGAAAAAAAATGCCGAGCAGAATGATGCTTTATTGGAAAAAATTTTAAATTTAGAATCTAGGCTCGCAAAACTTGAGTCGAAAACTTTTAAGAAACCTAGAACAAAAACTGATTGAAGTATTGAAATGGCCAATCGGAGAATTGAATTCTTGTAAGACAAAAAAATAATGTGCTTATTTGATAGGTTTTAATAAAAAAATCTTTACACCAACACCCTAAAACTAGTACCATATATTGTGTATTATATTATATGATCACCTAACTGTGGGCTATTCTGTTTAAAGTAGCCAGCTTTAACTGGTTTACTGTTAATGTGGGAAATGTGAGATATGAATATAGTTGAGCGTTTGTTTGAAAATGAGGACGCTGATCCAATAGATATAGTGGAAACATTGGCACAACATTATCAATGGGACTTTGATAGGATAACAGAAGACCAGATAGCGGTAGCAATAGAGGGTAGTTGGCGTACTTACGGAGTTACTTTGTCATCGTTATCTTTTGATGAGACGTTACGTATTATATGTAGTTTCGAAATGAATCCTCCTAAAGAAATGATAAATAATCTTTTGGAAACCATAAACTTAGCAAATAATAAAGTATGGAATGGATCGTTCGTTTTCGCGCAAAAACAACAGTTAATGATGTTTAGGTATGGAGTGAATCTGACGGGCGGTGCACGCGTAACGGCTAACCAAATAGACTCTATTGTTGAAAATGCGATAGCTGCTTGTGAGCAGTTTTACCCATCATTTCAATTGACTTGTTGGGGTAATGAAAGTCCTGAAGATTCGTTATTAATTGCTTTTGACAAAATTTATGGTCGCGCTTAAGCATTAATCAGGGTACTTAACTTTAAATTTGATGGGTCTCGTTAAGACAAATTATTCTAGAGGTAATAATGGTTTGAAAAAGTCAATGTCATTTAATAGTTTACTCCTTTGTGGAGCAGGAAAAATGGGCGAAGCCTTATTGAATGGTTGGCTTTCTAGCGGTATAGATCATGAAAAAATTTATGTTTTTGAACCTAATCCGTCAAAATGGTTAACGTCATTGGTGGAAAAGGGATTAAACTTAAATTTTAAAATTTCTCAAAACCCTGAAGTTTGCGTAATTGCAGTAAAGCCCCAAAAGATCGATGAACTACTATTGCAGAACAATTTTAAAAACTATTCTTCTACTCTTTTTGTATCTATTGCAGCTGGCGTAAAAATAAAAAAATTTAATCAACTTCTTGACAAAAAAACAGCTATTGTTCGTGTCATGCCAAATACGCCTGTAACTATAAAAAAAGGTGTATCGTGCTTAGTGTCAAATGAAAATACATCCGAAAGGCAACTTGAATTAGTAGAATTGTTATTCTCGGTGGTTGGAAATACATTTAGATTAAGTAATGAAAGTCAGCTTGATGCGGTTACCGCTGTTTCCGGATCTGGACCTGCATATGTATTTTACTTGATTGAAGTTTTAACTAGCGCTGGTATTGAACTTGGTTTAGAACCAACGTTAGCGAATAAGTTGGCACGTCTAACCGTGTCTGGTTCTGGTATATTAGCTGAAGGTTCTGATGTGACAGTTGACCAATTAAGGGAAAATGTGACAAGTCCAAATGGAACGACGGAAGCAGCACTTAAAATATTAATGGACTCCAAAACAGGGTTACGTCCACTTATACATCAAACTGTTTTAGCAGCCTTTTCACGAAGCAAGGAACTTGGGTTATAATAAATGGTCTTATGCTTATTTCTTTTATAAGGAGTTAACATGTGAATATAATCAAATCAAAGGGAGGCGACAGAGATGAAACAAATCGATATCAATACTTTTAATAAGGTTGATATCCGAGTCGGTGAAGTGCGTCGCGCGGAACCATTTTTGGAGGCTATAAAGCCAGCAATTAAACTATGGATTGAGTTTGGAAACGGTGTTGGCATGAAACAATCGTCAGCACAGATAACAGAAAATTATTTGGCCGAAACTTTAGTCGGAAAAAAAGTTGTTGCTGTTATTAATTTAAAGCCCCGAAAAATAGGCCCTTTTATGTCAGAGGTGCTCGTTTTAGGTGCTTTATCAAAGAAAGGTATAACTCTTTTGGTGACCGAGACAGACGTAAAGATCGGCGAAAAGATACATTAATTTTTTTATTAACTAGTCTTCAACAGCGGCACGCCAATGGCGCCGACAAAGGCTAACATAAGTTTCATTACCGCCAATTTGTATTTGTTCTCCAGATTTTATTGCCTGACCATTGGAGTCTTGCCTGACGACCATCGTTGCTTTTTTTCCACAGTGACAAATCGTACGAACCTCGCGCATTTCGTCAGACAAAGCTAGTAGTGTTGCTGACCCAGGAAACAGTTCACCTCTAAAATCTACTCTAAGTCCAAAGCACATAACGGGTAATTGTAAGTCGTCTACAACCCGGGCTAATTGCCATACCTGTAATTTTGTCAAGAACTGGGCCTCATCAACAAAAACGCAATCTATGTTTTTATTCTCTAGTTGAATTTTTAATTTATCAAAAAGGTTTTCATTTTTTGAAAAACTTTCTGATTTTTTTCCAATTCCTATTCGACTTTTAATCCATCCTTCTCCTGCCCTATTATCTAATTTGGCTGTTAGTAAGTAAGGCTCCATGCCGCGTTCTGAGTAATTATAAGCGGCTTGAAGTAACACAGTCGATTTTCCTGCGTTCATTGTTGAGTAGTGAAAATATAGTTTGGCCATGCCAATGCAATCTTATTTTAACATTTTATTTTGTCATTTAGTATCATCGATTTCTTCCATTTTGTATTGGGTTAAATCCTGAATCTTGAAAACGCTAGTTTTTTTATTACGCATAACGTCCATGGCTCGTGCGGCAGCATTACAGCCAGCAGCGGTGGTAAAGTAAGGAATTTTTTTTCTTAACGAAAGTGCACGGATCTCTTTACTATCCTCAATCGATTGACTTCCTTCAGTAGTGTTAAAAACAACATGAATTCTACCATCTTTTAATAAATCTACAATATTGGGTCGCCCTTCAAAAACTTTGTTAACTGAAGTCGTTTTTATATCATTGTAATTTAAAAAAATTGAAGTCCCTTTAGTTGCTATAATCTTAAAACCGAGCTTGGATAAAATCGTTCCTGCTTGGATAATTAACGCACTTTTGTCACTATCTTTTATTGATATGAAAACGTTACCAGTTGTTGGAAGTTGAATTCCTGCTGCTAATTGTGCTTTAAGAAATGCTCCTTCAAATGTTTGATCTAATCCCATTACTTCCCCCGTTGACCGCATTTCGGGGCTCAATATGGTATCCACTCCAGGAAACCTTTCAAAGGGAAGAACTGCTTCTTTTACGGCAGTATGGCGTAGCGGGTTTTTTATTAAATTAAATTTTGAGAGTGGTTCCCCAGTCATGATCAGTGATGCAATCGAAGCGAGTGGGATGCCGGATGCCTTAGCCACAAATGGAACGGTTCGACTCGCACGAGGATTTACTTCAATTATATAGATAGAGTTTTTCTTTATCGCGAATTGTATATTCATTAATCCGATTACCTTTAGCTCAAGAGCCAATATTTTTGTTTGTTTTTCAATCTGAACGATAATGTGTTCTGGTAGAGAATGTGGCGGTAAAGAACATGCACTATCACCAGAATGCACTCCAGCCTCTTCAATATGTTCCATAACACCGGCAACATAAACATCTTTTCCATCGGAAAGAGCATCAACGTCAACTTCGATTGCGTTTGACAAATAACTATCGAGTAATATCGGTTTTTTGTTTGAAACTTCTTCAGCCTCATGTATATAATTTTTTAATTGTAATGTGTTTGAAACAATCTCCATCGCTCTTCCGCCAAGGACATATGATGGTCTGATTACCAGTGGAAAGCCAATTTTTTTTGCTAGTGACTCTACATCTTTTTTTGAAATTGCTGTACCATTTTTAGGTTGTCTAAGGTCAAGTTTGTCAATCAATTTTTGAAATTGATCGCGATCTTCTGCTAGGTCAATTGAGTGAGTTGATGTTCCTAATATCGCAACTCCTGAATTTTCCAATTGCTTTGCTATATTAAGTGGGGTCTGCCCGCCAAGTTGCACGATTACACCAATAAGGTCACCCTTACGTCTCTCAACTCGGATTATCTCTAAAACGGACTCAAGCGTTAAGGGTTCAAAATACAACCTATCTGAGGTGTCATAGTCAGTCGAAACTGTCTCAGGGTTGCAATTAATCATTATCGTTTCATATCCCGCTTTAGTGAGTGCAAAACAAGCATGACAACAGCAGTAATCAAATTCTATACCTTGACCGATTCTATTTGGGCCTCCGCCCAGAATAATAATTTTTTTATTATTAGTTGGAAAGGCCTCACATTCGGCTTGCGATGAGAAATTGGGTTCATATCGAGCGTACATATATGGAGTTAGAGCGTCAAACTCTCCTGCACAAGTGTCAATTCGTTTGTAAACTGGAAATACCTTGAGATGTTCCCTTAAACGCCTTACTTTTTCCTCAGAACATTTGGTAAGTTGTGCTATCCGTTTATCACTGAAACCAAGAGATTTAGTTTCTTGCATTGAATTAGGATTTTTTGGGAGACCAATTTTTATAAGTTTTTTTTCATGTAACACGATTTCTTCAATTCGATCCAGAAACCACGGGTCATAAAGTGTAATTTTTTTTATCTCACTTTTTTTTAGACCTATTCGCAATGCATCGGCTATATAAAGAAGTCTTTCAGGGGTTTGCTTGGATAGCTTAGCGATAAGAACAGTTTCAATAGAATTTGGTTCAAACATTTCATTAAAGCCACATAATCCAGTTTCGAGGCTGGCTAGCGCTTTTTGAAGACTTTCGTGAATTGATCCTCCGATTGACATCACTTCTCCAACTGATTTCATAGATGTAGTTAGGGACGTATCTGCGCCTGGGAACTTTTCAAAGGCGAATCGAGGTATTTTAGTAACGATATAGTCAATACTTGGTTCAAAACTTGCTGGAGTAACCTTTGTTATATCATTATCTAATTCGTCTAATGTATACCCCACAGCTAGTTTTGCTGCAATCTTTGCGATAGGAAAACCAGTCGCTTTAGATGCAAGCGCAGAAGATCTTGAAACTCGAGGGTTCATTTCTATTATTACCATACGCCCATTTTCCGGATTAATTGCCCACTGCACATTTGACCCACCTGTTTCAACGCCAATTTTTCTCAAGACGGCTATTGATTGGCTTCGCATGATTTGATATTCTTTATCTGTCAAAGTTAACGCTGGTGCTACAGTAATACTATCTCCTGTGTGAACTCCCATTGGATCAATGTTTTCAATCGAACAAACAATTATTGCGTTATCCTTTTTATCTCGGACAACCTCCATTTCATATTCTTTCCAGCCAATGAGACTCTCATCGATTAATATTTGTTTGGTTGGAGAAGTTTCCAAACCGATTTTGCAGATATTAATGAAATCTTCTTTGTTATAGGCCACGCCACCGCCAGCTCCACCCATTGTAAATGCAGGTCTTATTATGGCGGGTAACCCTATCTCTTTAAATCCATTAAGTACATCATTTATATTCTCTGCGATCATACCCCGTGGATTATCGATACCAATTTCATTCATAGCATTATAGAATTTTTTCCTATCTTCTGCCATTTCAATGGCCTCTTTTTGAGCACCTATTAATTTTATATTATATTTTGCAAGAATGCCTCGGGCGTCTAGATTTAACGCTGTGTTGAGAGCTGTTTGTCCTCCCATTGTGGGTAATATAGCGTCTGGTCTTTCAATTTTGATAATTTTTTCAAGTGACGTAGTATTTATTGGTTCGATATATGTTGCATCCGCCAAATCAGGATCTGTCATAATCGTTGCTGGGTTCGAATTGACTAAAATTATTTTAAAACCCTCTTCTCTAAGGGCCTTGCAGGCTTGCGTGCCGCTGTAGTCAAATTCACATGCTTGACCAATGACAATTGGACCGGCTCCTATAATTAGTATTGATTTGATATCAGTTCTTTTTGGCATTCGATTTTGATCATACTAAATTCAATTTTGAGGGAGGTCTTAACCTATTATTTGTTATAACTTCCTTTCGAATTGGTGCAACCTTAAACACTTAATTTATAGAATAAAATCCTGACTTTCTATTTTGTTTTAATTGTGTTACCTCAAAATACTTTGGTATTAAAAAATAGCGTGAGGTACTACTTTATATTGTTTGCGCTGACAAATTTTTTTAAATAAGTTGTGCATAGAAAAAGGTTGATAGATGAGTGCATTTAGATCTCATAATTGCGATGAGCTTAAAGCGAGTGACGATGGAGACATGGTTACCTTATGTGGGTGGGTTCACCGTGTCCGTGATCATGGAGGAGTTTTATTCATCGATTTAAGGGACCATTACGGCTTCACACAAATATTGGCAGATCCCGATAGTAAAGTGTTTAGAGATGTAGAAAAAGTTCGATCTGAGTGGTGTATAAAGATTGATGGTCAGGTAAAATTGCGTGAAGCTGAGTTGGTAAATAAAAAAATAGCTACGGGTGAGGTTGAAGTATTTATCCATGACTTGGAAGTCTTGGGGCGATCAGAAGAACTGCCTTTACTAGTATTTGGCGATCAAGAGTATCCTGAGGAAACGAGATTAAAGTATCGGTTTTTAGACCTTCGTCGTGAAAAATTGCAAAGCAATATGATATTGAGATCGAATATTATATCCTCAATTCGAAAAAGAATGTGGAAGGACGGGTTTCACGAATTTCAAACGCCGATAATAACGGCATCATCGCCCGAGGGGGCAAGGGATTTTTTAGTTCCGTCACGATTACATAAAGGAAAGTTTTATGCTCTGCCTCAGGCACCCCAACAATTTAAACAGCTAATAATGGTTTCTGGTTTTGATAAATATTTTCAGATAGCTCCATGTTTTAGAGATGAAGATCCTAGAGCTGACCGTTCTCCCACTGATTTTTATCAATTAGACATTGAAATGTCTTTTGTAGAACAAGACGATATTTTTAATATGATAAAACCGATTATCATCGGAGTATTTAAAGAATTTGCAAAAAATAAAATGGTCGATACAGATTGGCCACTCATAAGTTATAAAGACTCACTTGCACGATATGGAACTGACAAGCCTGACTTAAGGAATCCAATTGAAATGCAAGATGTCTCGCGTCATTTTCGAAGCTCTGGATTTGCAATTTTTTCAAATATTTTAGAGAAAGAAGGCACTCAAATAAGAGCCATACCTGCGCCCACAGGAGGAAGTAGGAAATTCTGTGATAGAATGAATGCATATGCTCAAAAAGAGGGTTTGCCGGGCATGGGTTATATATTTTGGCGCGAAGGAGATGCGGGTGTTGAAGCTGCTGGACCATTGGCGAAGAATATTGGAAATGAGAGGACGGAGGCTATTCGTAAACAACTTGATTTAAAAATGGGAGATGCAGCTTTTTTCCTAGGTGGAAACCCAAAAGAGTTTGAAATTTTTGCCTCGAAAGCAAGAATTTTTATTGGCAGTGAATTAGGATTGACTGATATTGATCGCTTTGCATTTGCGTGGATTGTAGATTTCCCAATGTATGAAAAAGATCAGGAAAGTGGAAAAATAGATTTTTCCCATAACCCATTTTCGATGCCACAAGGCGGAATGAATGCTCTTGATGGAGACCCACTTCAAGTTCTTGGCTATCAATATGACTTATCGTGCAATGGGTACGAGTTGCTTTCAGGGGCAATTAGAAATCATAAACTGGAAATAATGTACAAGGCGTTTGAAATCGCTGGATATGATATTGACGATGTTAATAGCCGTTTTGGTGGGATGGTAAACGCATTCAAATATGGACCGCCGCCTCATGGAGGATGTGCAGCAGGAATTGATCGAATTGTAATGTTGTTAGCTGGCGAAAACAATATACGGGAAGTTATAATGTTTCCCATGAATCAAAAAGCAGAAGATTCACTTATGGTGGCACCATCTAGTATAACTAATGAGCAGGCGAGGGAACTAGGTATAAAATTTTTAACAGATCTCTAAATATAGATTCTCAATTAGGAATAGGATGGATACAAATAAAAATAATCATGTTGTGGACTTTCTTTTATCACGTCGGTCACATCCGGCGCGTACTCTTGTCAGTCCGGCACCAGACAAATTTAATTTAAAAAAACTATTAACAGCTGCGGCAAGGACTCCTGACCATGGAAAATTAATACCTTGGAGATTTCTAATTTTAGAGAATTTTAAATTGCCTAAAATCGCATCTAAAATTTCAGAGATTGGCAAGGCAAAAAAAATTGATGAAGACAAATTACGCAAAAATGCAGATATTTTTCGAAATTCACCATTGATTGTAGCTGTAATAAGCTCACCAAATTCTATCGAGCGGATACCATTAATTGAACAGCACTTGTCTGCTGGCGCTGTTTGTCTCGCTCTATTAAATGCGGCGCAGGCTGAAGGTTGGGGTGCTAATTGGTTAACGGGTTGGATGTCGCACGATAGAGATTTTATAGAAAAGGTATTAGGTCTCTCCAAAGTAGAATTTGTTGCAGGTTTTATTCATATCGGTACAAAGACTAGCAAACCAATTCAACGTGAAAGACCGGACCTAGATAAAATAACCTCGTGGTTTTAACTCGGCAGTTATTGCCGAAGTTTATCATAAAAATTAATATCTGTAATTGTGATGATATCAAAAATTATTATAAAACATACTGGAACCCAAATCAGCGTTGCTATGATGGTAGTCAATAACATTTTACTTTTAATGCGGGGGTTTATCGGCGCGGAAGATGGGGTTCCTTGAATGGACGTTCCAAGATCGTTTTGAGTTTTAAGGTTCAACGGGAGAATAACGAATAAGGTCAAGAACCAGATTACGGCAAATAGTACAAAAGCTGCTGATATTGTCATAACTGACTCCTTTAAATTTCTTCTAATTCGATTAGCGTACCGTTAAAGTCCTTAGGATGAAGAAATACTACTCTTTTCCCGTGCGCTCCGAGCTTTGCCTCTCCACTTCCGACTAGTCTAGCACCCGCATTGATAAGCAAACTTACACTTTCATTTATATTTTTGACTTCGTAACAAATGTGATGAATACCACCGATAGGATTTTTCTGTATGAATTTTTTTATTGGGCTTTCGTTACCAAGAGGAGTAATCAACTCTATCTTCGTGTTTGGTAACTCTACGAATGCAACTGTCACCCCATGCTCTTTCTGGTCTATTTTTTTTGAAACAGATGCCCCAAAAGTTTTCTGATAAGTCTGGATTGAAGCGTCTAAATCGGGCACTGCTATAGCTATGTGATTGAGTTTCCCTATCATAATATTATTCTCCTAAGAAACTTTTTTGCTTGATTTAAGAATGAGTATAACAATTATAGGTTCTAGCTTTCGATTTTTTTCAATTTAAATAAATTTTTTGAATAATTTAAGTGTTTGCCACCATGGTAGGTTTGGGTTCTAACAATAAGTCAATTGAAATATGAATTGATAATGGTTTCGTAGATTTTGGTGAGTTGAATTATCTGATCGACTTCAACGTTCTCGTTTGTTTGATGCATCGTTTTACCAATGATTCCAAATTCTACCACCGGACAAAATTCTTGGATAAATCGGGCGTCTGACGTGCCACCAGATGTTGAAATTGAAGGCGATATTTTGGTCGCTGATTTAATTGACTTAGATACGATATTGAAAAATTCTCCAGGCTCAGAGATGAAGGGTCGTGCGGATACTGTAACGTCTAGCTTTATATGAACGCTCGTTTCATTAATTACTTTTTGAATGCTCTTTTTTAACCATTTTTTTAAAGATTGTTCAGTTTGTAGATTATTAAACCTTATATTTAGTTTAGCTTCTCCTTTTTCTGGAATAACATTGTTTGAGATATTGCCTGTATCTACTGAAGTTATTACGAGTGATGATGGATCAAAAAATTCATTTCCTTTATCCAAGGTCCTTTTTTCAAGTCTTATCAATAGTTTCGTCAACGCAGTAAGAGGATTTAAAGCTTTTTCAGGGTAAGCTACGTGACCTTGCAATCCGAACGCAGTGATTTTAGCTGTAAGAGAACCACGTCGACCAATTTTTATAGTATCACCTAAGTGCTCTTTACTTGTGGGTTCTCCGACAATACAATGATCAATTTTTTCATTATGTTCGGTCATCCAATCTAAAATTGCTGCGGTACCATCCTCTGCTTTACCTTCCTCATCTCCAGTGATTGCCAGCACAATACTCCCTCTCGGCTTATTATCATTCAAATAGGTTGCAGCTGCACAGATAAAGGCGGCTATCGCTGATTTCATATCTGCTGCCCCTCGGCCAAAAATAAAACCGTTTTTTTCAATACCTGAGAATGGATTATGTGACCATGACTCAACAATACCTGGTGGAACCACATCAGTGTGTCCATTAAAACACAAAGTCAAGCCGTCAGTTGCGTTACCCCATCGAGCAAATAGGTTTGAAATTCCATTTCTTTCTATTGTGTGACATTTAAAGCCTTCATTCGATAGTAATTGAGAAACGAGCTCTATAGCGCCATCATTTTCAGGAGTTATGGATTGGCATTTTATTAGCTCACTTGTGATTTTTATCGGATTTAGTTTCATTGTTCAATTAATTTTTTCACTTGATTAATCTCTTAATAACTCATTTATTGAAGTTTTTGATCGGGTTTTGGCATCCACTTTTTTTACGATCACGGCACAGTACAAATGTGGACCACCATGTTTTGATTCTAATGATCCCGAAACAACAACCGAATAAGGGGGGATTTCTCCATATGATACTACGCCTGTCGATCTATCAACTATTTTGGTTGATTGGCTTATGAACACCCCCATTCCAAGTACAGAACCCTCTCTAACAATACAGCCTTCGACTACCTCTGATCTAGCTCCAATAAAACAATTATCTTCTATTATTGTTGGTGTAGCTTGCATAGGTTCTAGTACACCTCCAATGCCTACTCCTCCAGAAAGGTGCACATTTTTTCCAATTTGCGCACACGATCCTACCGTTGCCCAAGTGTCAACCATTGTACCGCTATCCACGTATGCTCCGAGATTTACAAAAGAAGGCATTAGAACGACGTTAGGCGCTATATATGCAGAGCGACGGACTACGCAGTTAGGTACCGCTCTAAATCCTGCTATTTTCCAATCATCTTCAGACCAAGTTTTGAATTTACTATCAATTTTATCCCACCAACCGCCGCTTTGTGGACCTCCCTTTTGCTCCTGCATGTCTTGAAGCCGAAAGCCTAGTAAAACTGCTTTTTTTGCCCATTGATTTACCACCCATGAGCCCTCTTGAGTTTTTTCGGCTACCCTCAATGTTCCACAATCTAAAGAGTGAAGGGTTGCTTCTATCGCATCCCTTATTTCACCTTTTGTGTCTGAGTGAATTGTTTCTCGCACTTCCCATGCTTTTTCAATTGCTTCTTCAAATGGATTTTGGAGCATTGCGTATTCCTTTTTTAAAGTTCGTTTCGGTTTACTTTAATTTTTTCTCTTGAATTTTATATAGACTAAACTCTTTTATTTCTGAACTAACAAAAGGTAGAAAATTATTGTCAGAGATTGATGTAATAAAAAAATTTTTGTAATTATCTTGCCAAAGTGAAAGCCCTTCATGGTTATGAAGTCCTGAATTTAGACTCAATAAGTTAGTTTGACCAGTAATAGTGTCACTATTTATGTGTATAATGCGTAATTGCATCTTAAAACCAACTTCCCAATTAAAGTCGCGTTCTAAAATCAACAAGTCATTGTCAGGTAGAAACACTGCGTCTGTGACGAGATAGGCTCCCGACCGAGGAAATCGAGAAAAAACAGACCAAGTTTTTCCAGAAAGTTTGTAGATGGGAAAATCAGTGTCTCCTTTTAGAGGTTCTTCAGGTATCGCAAAGATTTCGCCTTTTGAGTTGGCAGCGATGGCTTCCAGTCCTTTATTAGAATCAAATTTTTGAAAATCATTATGTCGAGGTAAGAAGGTGCCGGCTGCATTTAAACTTTCATGGAACATTATCCTATGATTTGACTCGAAAGAAATGTAGAAACCCTGTTTTTTTGTTGTTGTTAAGGACTCACTATCTGTGTTGCGGCCGGATAACTTATTCCCTGTGCTGTTCAATAGTGGGCCACTTTTGATTATATTTAAGTCTTCAATAAACCCTTTAGTGTTTCTTAGAATTTGTCCCTTGAAGTAATATCCTCGATCTGAAATGAAAACAAATTTTTTCCCTTTCTCAGTTATTTCTACTGCTGATAAACCGCCTAAGTTTGGAAGGTTTGAATTTATTTCAAAATTACTAATTGGCTCTATAGCCCAGTTCTCGGATCCGTGAACAAAGTTTGTAACAAAGACCACGAGTAAGAATACAATATTAAAAGGTTTCATAGTATAAAAATTTTTACGTTAAACGATAATATTTTGGTTTAGTGAACTTTAATTCTTTTTGACTAAGTGGCACAATATACCATGATACTAGGCAAAATGAAATTATACAAACAGGTAATACAAAATAGCTTTGTGAAACAAGATTTTGTCAACAAGTGATCTAAATGCTGGAAGATAACGGGACAAATTACCGTTTGTAATCTTTGATTATAAACGTATATAATTATACTTCGAGCATTCGGGAGACTTACATGACATCGTTAATTCAAATAATTTTTCTTCTCTTAGATGTGTTGTGGTACTTAATATTGGCGCAGGTAATAATGAGTTGGCTTGTAAACTTTGGCATTTTAAACATGTCACAACCTTTTATTATCCAAATTTGGAGTTCAATAAATAGGCTTCTTGAACCAATTTACCGTCCAGTAAGAAACTTTCTTCCCATGACAGGAGGGCTCGATATTGCTCCTCTTGTTATAATAGTAGGAATAATTATTGTCAGAATTATAATTGTTAATAATTTTTCTTCTTTCGCATAAACATCAATTTATCAATTATTTTTTTGTTTTAATATTTCGTGCTGCTAATAATTTAAGTCTTAGAGAATTTATTTTAATAAAGCCTGAAGCGTCTTTTTGATCATACGTGCCAGCGTCTTCTTCAAATGTAACATGCTTTTCCGAGTAAAGACTGTTCTCAGACCATCGACCAACAGTTTGCGATTTCCCTTTATAAAGTTTTACTCGAGAGACGCCCGATACGAATCTTTGGCTCTCGTCGATTAAGGCTTGTAACATTTGCCGTTCTGGACTAAACCAAAACCCATTATAAATTAATTCCGAATATTTAGGCATAATTTCATCTTTTAAATGTGCTGCCCCTTGATCTAGAGTAATACTTTCGATGCTTCGGTGCGCCTCGAGTAGTATTGTACCGCCTGGCGTTTCATAGATACCTCGAGATTTCATTCCAACAAAACGGCCTTCGACCAAGTCTAATCGACCTATACCATGTTTTCTTCCTAATGAGTTTAAATTTTCGAAAAGGGTCACAGAGTCCATTTCTTTATTATTTAGAGCAATTGGGTCACCATTTCTAAATGTTAACTCGATATATTCAGGTTCATTAGGTGCTTCCTCAGGAGAAACGGTTCTTTGATAGACATAATCTGGAGCCTCTATCGCGGGGTCTTCTAGTACCTTACCCTCGGAAGATGTATGTAAAAGATTGGCATCTACCGAGAAGGGAGCTTCACCTCTACTGTCTTTTGAAATTGGGATTTGGTTTTTTTCTGCGTAGGCTATCAATTTTGAACGGCTAGTTAATTCCCATTCCCGCCATGGGGCAATAACTTTTATATTTGGGTTGATTGAATACGCAGAAAGTTCAAATCTAACTTGATCGTTTCCTTTGCCCGTTGCTCCATGTGCGATAGCGTCAGCACCAGTCAGCTCTGCTATCTCAACAAGACGCTTTGAGATAAGTGGTCTTGCGATAGAAGTACCGAGTAAATACACGCCTTCGTAGACTGCATTGGCTCGAAACATAGGGAAAACAAAATTATTAACGAACTCTGCACGCAAATCTTCGATAAAAATGTTATTGGGTTTAACACCTAATAGAAGAGCTTTTTCTCTTGCTGGGGCTAGCTCTTCTTCTTGGCCTAAATCTGCCGTAAAAGTGACTACTTCGCATTTATATTTATTTTGAAGCCATTTCAGGATTATGGAAGTGTCTAAACCACCTGAATATGCTAGAACTACTTTTTTTGGCGATGACATTTTCTTCTCCAAACTTTTTTGACTAACTGTGGTCTAAATTATTTTCTTTTTTTGAGCAAGGTGTTGACGCTTTAGAAAATATGTTTTTATGTTTTTTAAATTATCTAATTAATTGTCAACGGTACCTAGAAAGCGCGCGTAAATGATTCCTATGTCAATTTTTAATTATAATACGGTCCCAAAAATTAGATTTGGTGTTGGTTCTTTAATGCAATCGACAAATGATTTAGTCACCACCTTGGGAGAGCGAATAATGGTCATAACTGATAAAGGATTAACGACATTACGTTTGCATCTTCCTTTGTTAAAAATATTGGAGGAAAGTAATGCCGTAATTAGCCTTTATGACTCAGTTGAAGCAGATCCTTCCCTATCAACTCTAATCCATGCAATAAATTTTGCTAATGAAAACTATATCACAGGAATAATAGGGTTTGGTGGTGGATCACCAATGGACGTCGCCAAGTTGACGGCATTGATTTGTGGGTCAAAGGAAAGCCTTGATAGAGCTTGGGGAGTAGGGAATGCAATAGGCCCAAGATTACCCTTATGCTTAATCCCGACCACTTCGGGAACTGGTTCAGAGGTTACACCCATTGCTATTATTACCATAGCGGGTGAAGAAAAACGTGGAGTTGTTTCTCCAATACTGATTCCTGATTTTGCGGTTTTAGACCCCAACTTAACTATTGGTTTGCCTGCATCAATTACTGCAGCTACGGGTATCGATGCCATGGTTCATGCAATCGAAGCTTGTTCTTCGAAAAGCCCAAACAATAATCCGATATCGCGAGCACTTGCTCAGGAATCTTTAATACTTTTGAATCGATCTATTAATCTGGCTGTATCTGACGGAACAAACACAAAAGCAAGAACTGATATGCTTCTTGGATCTATGATGGCGGGCATGGCTTTTGCTAATTCTCCTGTGGCTGCGGTTCACGCCTTAGCATATCCTCTTGGAGGAACATTTCATATTCCTCATGGTCTTTCTAATGCTCTTGTTCTTTCAGAGGTGCTAAAATTTAATGCATCTGATCGAAAAGCTGCAAAGGTTTATGCTAATTTGGCGCAAATAGTTTGCCCGAGTGCAAAAAAAAGTGCCTCTGACTACTCAGAGGCACTTAGGTTTTCTCAATATTTTAAAGCGCTCTCTAAGTCTTTGGGTTTACCAGTTAGATTACGAGATTTGAATATTCCCAGAGATGCCCTTAAAAAACTGGCTGAAGACGCTATGCGGCAGACACGACTATTGGTTAACAATCCACGGAAAATGAATGAAGACGATGCTTTAAAAATATATCAATCAGTTTGGTAAAAGTGTGTAATGAGCCAATGGTTCCAAGAAAAACGAATGAGAATAACTTGAGTGATTTTATAAAGAATGTTGAGAAAGCTACTGCGTTAATGAGAGAGTTGTTTCCATTGACTCCGTTGCAAAAAAATGAATTTTTGTCGCAAAAATATGAAGCGGACGTTTTTTTAAAAAGAGAAGATCTGTCGCCAGTTCGATCGTACAAAATTAGAGGCGCCTTTAACTCAATCAAATCCGCTTTAGAACGAAATCCAAATATAAATAGTTTTGTGTGTGCTTCTGCTGGAAATCATGCGCAAGGTGTGGCGTTTATTTGTAAATATCTAAATGTAAATGGTTTCATCTTTATGCCTGAAACAACTCCACAACAAAAAATTAATAAGACATTAACTTTCGGAGGACGAAATATTGAAGTAAGACTGACAGGAGATTATTTTGACACAACATTGAAATCAGCGATAGAATTTTCAAAAATGAATAACGCTATTTTCTTACCACCTTTTGATAGCGAGTCTGTAATTGAAGGACAAGCTACTGTTCTTAATGAAATCTTGGATCAAAGTGGTCCTACAAATCACCCTAATCTCATTTTTCTTGCTGTTGGTGGTGGGGGTTTGTCTTCGGGGATGTTAAAGTATTCTCAAGAAATTAGATCTGATATTGCATTTAGATTAGTCGAACCGTCTGGTGCTGCAAGTTTGAAAATGTCCCTTGAAAGTCAGCGGCAATTGACATTAAGTCGAGTAAATAATTTTGTTGATGGTGCTGCTGTTGCTCGGATTGGGGATTTAAATTTTACGATTCTAAAAGACTTTTTGCTAGATCATATTTTAACCATCCCTGAGGATAGACTATGTACAACAATCTTAGAAATGCTTAATATAGAGGGTATTGTCTTAGAGCCTGCCGGTGCTTTATCCATCGATGGTTTAAAGGATATTGATAAAAGCGTCCTAAAGGGAAAAAAAATTGTTTGCGTGGTTTCAGGAGGAAATTTTGATTTTGAAAGACTTCCAGACGTAAAAGAACGAGCATTAAGGTTCTCAGGAAAGAAAAAATATTTGATTTTGAGAATGCCACAGCGTCCTGGGGCGCTTAAAGAGTTCTTAAATTTTCTTGGTCCAAACGATGATATTGCTAGGTTTGAGTATTTAAAAAAATCAGCCCGTAATTTTGGATCTGTACTTCTCGGCATTGAAACAACTGACAAAAATAGCTTTGAGGATCTATTCAAAAAAATGGATAAATATGGTTTTGAGTATCAAGATATAACTGAAAATGAAACTCTGACAGAGTTTATCGTGTAATGACGAACATACTTAATTTTGACGTCATTGGTAAAAGCAATGATCAAAAGGTTATTATAATTGCTCACGGGCTTTTTGGTTCTAATAAAAATTGGCGCACTAATGCAAAGAGTCTAGCAGCATTGGGTTATCAGGTTGTAGTTGTTGACATGCGAAACCATGGAATATCTTTTTGGGACAAGCAACATTCTTATTTTGATTTGGCTGACGATTTAAAAAATGTTATTGCAGAATTTGGAGACGCGGCCGATGTAATCGGGCATTCAATGGGGGGCAAAGCAGCAATGACTCTGTCGCTACTTTATCCAAAATGTATCAAGAAACTTGTAGTTGTTGATATCGCACCAGTAAGTTATAAACATAACCAATTGGATTTTATATCGGCGATGGAATCAATCGATTTGAAGTCGATTAATTCTAGGAAAGAAGTTTATAATCAACTTAATAGCAAGATAAATAACAGCGATATCTGTAATTTTCTTTGCCAAAGTGTTGAGTTAACAGATACTTGCAAAAAAAAATGGCGTTTGAATTTGTGTGCACTTAGACAAAATATGCCAGCCATTCTAGGGTTTCCTACAGTTCACGCTCGCTTCTTTGGTCCAAGTCTAGTCATTCGTGGAGATTTATCAATTTACGTTGCTGACAGTTACTTGCCAATCATTGAAGATTTTTTCCCTAATTTTTCATTAACAACAATTAAAAATGCTGACCATTGGCTTCATTATAAAAATAGTGAGGAGTTTGATGATATTTTAACTCGTTTCTTAAATAAATAAGTTTAAACCATTTGTATGGCGATAGCTATTCCTTGACCACCGCCTATGCACATAGTCACAAGACCCAGCTTGGCATTTGTCCTCTCAAGTTCTGATAAAATTTTTATAGTTAATATTGCCCCTGTAGCTCCCACTGGATGACCCAATGCGATTGCTCCGCCATTTGGATTTACTTTTTGAGGGTCTAAGTTTAAAACTTTTGAAACTGCGCATGCTTGTGCAGCGAAAGCTTCATTACTTTCGATTATATCGAAATCATCGATATCTAATTTTAATTTCTGACAAAGTTTCTTAACAGCCGATATCGGACCGACGCCCATTATTTCAGGGCGTACGCCAGTTTGTGCATAACCCAGAATTTTTGCGATTGGATTAAGTTTTTTTCCAGAAATTGCTTCTTTTGTGGCTAAAATCAGGGCTGCAGCACCATCGTTTATACCAGAAGAGTTTCCGGCAGTAACTGTTCCTTCTTTCTTAAAAACGGTTGGGAGCTTTGATAGAGTATCGATGCTTGTTTCTTTTGGATGCTCATCTTGATCAAAGATGATGGTATTTTTTCTTCTTTTAATTTCAATCGGAACTATTTGATCTTTAAATCGTCCCTGCTCAATTGCTAACAGTGCTCTTTGCTGACTTTCAAATGCAAAACTATCTTGCTCTTGTCTAGATATGTTAAATTCTTGAGCAACATTTTCTGCTGTTACACCCATATGACCAGTTCCAAATGGACAAGTTAAAGCGCCGATCATCATATCGGTTACTATCGCATCACCCATTTTTTGGCCCCATCTTGCATCAGGAATAATATGAGGAGACCGACTCATATTCTCTGCTCCACCTGCCAAGCCAAAGTCTGCATCCCCCAACATTAAACTTTGAAGCACTGAAACAATTGCCTGAGCACCGGATCCGCACAAACGATTCACGTTCATTGCAGGAGTCGCGCTTGGGATATCAGCCTGTAGCGATGCTACTCTAGATAAGTACATATCTTTTGGTTCTGTGTTTATAACATGGCCAAAAGCTACCTGACCAACATCGCTTGCGTTGATTTTAGATCTTTGAATTGCCGCTTTGCATACAGACGAAGCTAGGTTTATTGTAGAAATACTAGACAAGGAGCCGCCAAATGAACCAATGGCGGTTCGAGCGCTTCCTAAAATAAAAATTTCATTATTCATATTTGCACCCATTTTTTGGCTGTTAAATCCGTTTGGTTGTTAAAAAGGGAGTTAATCGGTAAACTCTCTAAAATCAATAAGAGCACTTTAAATTAAATTTAACATAATCTAATTATAAATTTTATTTCCTATTTTTTTCAAGTTAAAAGTTTAATTTAACACTATTGGACGTAGCTAATGATTAAAACTGTTTATTTAAACGGAAAATTTGTTCCAGATTTTGAAGCGCAAATTTCCATATTCGATAGAGGATTTCTTTTTGGAGATAGCGTATACGAGGTAACTACCGTTCTCGGGGGTAAGTTAGTAGCTTGGGAAGGTCATGTCGAAAGATTTTACCGATCTTTAAAACGCTTGAAAATCACGAGTTCATGCGACAGACAGACTTTACTTAACTTACACCGTCAACTTGTACAATTAAATCAGTTAAAGGACGGTTTAATTTATATGCAGGTATCCCGTGGAGTGGCACAAAGAGATTTTTTAATAAATGAAAAGGTTGAACCTTCTTTGGTTTTGTTTAGCCAGGAAATAGATTTGCTTGAACCTAGTCGATTAAATCGACGTTTAAAGATTATAACAGTACCTGAAACACGGTGGGAGCACAGAGATATAAAAACAACTCAACTATTAGCCGCTAGTTTGATGAAAACTGAGGCGAATGCTTTAGGCGTCGATGATGCCTGGTTCGTTGAGGATGGGTATATTACTGAGGGGACGTCGAGTAATGCATTCATAGTTGTCAACAGCAAAAAAATTATAACACGTAAAATTGACAGGGCAATTCTTGCGGGAGTTACAAGGTTTTCGATACTTGAGGTTGCGATGCAACTAGGTTTAGAGATTCAAGAGAGAGCATTTTCTGTCGAAGAGGCTGAACTTGCTGATGAGGCTTTTATTACTTCGGCAACCAATTTCATAGCGTCAGTTGTTGAAATAAACGGAAAAAAAATAGGAAATGGTCGGATTGGGTCTACTACCCTATTGCTTAGAGAAAGATATCTAACTGAAATAAAAAAAACTGCTATATGATTGTCGCAGGGATGGATAATATATTTAAAAGTTACGTTAACTTAGAAAGGTCAAAGATTTGAATAAAAAAGCTACTTTTGGTCGTGAGTAATTCTTACCGTCTCAGCAATTTGATATTTACTTTTCCATTCTTGGAAGGGCATCCCGTAGAAAATTTCTCGAGCCTCTTCTTTTGACATATCGATTCCTTTTTCAAGTGCAGCTTCTTGATACCAACGAGACAGACAATTTCTACAAAAACCTGCTAGACTCATCAAATCTATGTTTTGAACCTCTGTTCGTTGCGCAAGGTGGTTTCGCAATTGTCTAAAAGCTGCAGCTTCTAATTCGGTATTTATATCAGTCATCGTTAATTTATTTCACTCCTGTAATTGTTGAATGCTTTTTATAAGCACTGATTTTATTGTTTTAGCCCAAAATTTTTGCCCAGTTTTATCGGATATTAGATCATTTCGAATTTCGATCAACACATGAAGCAGTTTATTTGCTGTGGCATGTTTTGAAAGGGTATCGCCTTTTAATCTGCCTGAATAGGGTTCATTTTCCCCCACGCATAAATTCTTGAGTTTCGCTAATTCTTTGATCACTAATTCCGACATTCGCGTATCGCGATCCCAGAGAACTCCTATTTGCCAAGGTCGGCTAGTTTGTAATTTTAATTTTGGGGCAAATGAATGGATTGAGACAATACATGGCGCTAGACCTTGTTTTTTTTTATTAATTAAAAAATTATTGATTGCGTTGTGGTAGGGATCATAAAATTCTTGCTCCCTCTTATCTATTTGTTTTAAACTCAAGTCACGATTGCCTGCGATTATAGTGCCGTCATAAATCTGCATTATCGCTGTAGGATCGTTTTTGGCTCTATTTGGATCAATTACTAGACGAGAAAAATTAGTTGATATGAGAGGAGCATTCAAAGATTTTGAAAGTTCGAGAGCAGTTTCTTTGGCTCCAATGTCATAAGCAATGTGCCGATTTAAATCATGACTGGTTAGGTCAAGGGAAGTTTGAGAGATCGACATTGGTATATGATTAGTTGCGTGATCGCACAAAATAAGGAATTTTGAATTGCAATTTTGATTGAAAATCTGATAAGCAGGCTTAGAAGACGTCATTTAAAACCAATCGTGTTATAGTGTTCTTTGTCCTAAATTTAGTGGTTAAGTTGATAAAGAGTTTACAGCATTATTTTCTTAATGAATAAATTTTTTTAGCCCAAAGATGAAATACTTTTATAATTGCAAACAAAGTAATCGAGCAACGACAATAATCAACGCAGGAGAGTAAGATAATTATGGACGAAATATTAAGACGGCAACGTCGGGTTAAAATCGCAGCGACACTTGGTCCAGCATCTGATAGTAAAGAGGTCATCAAAGATTTGTTTTTGGCTGGTGCGGATATATTTCGATTAAATTTAAGTCATGGCACTCATTCTGATATAAAAAAACGTTTTGATGTTATTAGAGATATAGAATCGGAATTTGATAGACCCATTTGTGTCATGGCTGATTTGCAGGGACCAAAATTGCGGTGTGGTCTTTTTAAGGGAGGAACAACCACTCTTATTGAAGGCAACAATTTTACTTTCGATTTGGATGAAACTCCAGGTGACTCCTCTAGGGTCTGTTTGCCGCACAAGGAAATTTTTCAAGCTCTAAAAGTAGGATCAATCCTGCTTATTGATGATGGTAAAATTAGATTAAGAGTATTGAATTGCAATGAAAATTTTGCTGTTTTGATTGTCGTTGTTGGAGGGATTATTTCCGATAATAAAGGGGTAAATGTTCCTGATGTAATTCTGCCTCTGGCAGCCCTTTCAGAAAAAGATCGTGCAGATCTCGAATTTGTTTGTAGACTTGGTGTTGATTGGTTAGCGTTATCGTTTGTACAACGCGCTCAAGATGTGGAAGAGGCCCGCAAATTGGTCAAGGATAGAGCGGAAATTTTGTCGAAAATTGAAAAGCCCGCTGCGGTAGAAGACTTTGACAGCATATTAGAGGTCTCGGATGGAATAATGGTTGCGCGGGGTGATTTGGGCGTAGAACTACCCGTCGAAGCGGTTCCTCCTATCCAAAAAAGATTAGTCAGAGCATGTCGAGCTAAAGGCAAACCTGTTATTGTAGCCACGCAGATGATGGAAAGTATGATAAATTCTCCAGTTCCGACCCGGGCTGAGGTTTCTGATGTTGCTCAGGCAATATACGAAGGCGCCGATGCTGTCATGTTATCGGCCGAGTCAGCTGCTGGCATGTACCCTGTTGAAGCCGTAAACACGATGAACAATGTTGCTGTTGAGGTTGAAAAAGATCCCATCCATCGTCAAGTGTTGGAGTCGGCTAGAACGCCGGGAAAAAGGGGCGTGTCGGATGCAATTACAGTTGCTGCAAGAGAGATTGCAGAAAGAACAAATGTAAAGGCTATTTGTTGCTTTACTCACAGTGGGACTACTGCACTTCTCGCTTGTAGAGAGCGACCGCGGGTGCCAATAATAGCCTTGACTCCAAAAATAGGAATAGCGAGGCGGTTAACATTGAATTGGGGTCTTCATTGTGTAGTTACTGAAGAAGTTGAACGGTTTAAAATGGCGGTCGTAAGTGCGGCCCGGGCGGCCAGAGAAAATGGTTTTGCATCGAACAAAGATAAAATTGTTGTTACGGCAGGGGTTCCATTTAATGTGCCAGGTTCTACTAACATCTTGCGTGTCGCCCCAGTGAATGAAAAATTAATTTTTGACGGTGAGATTGATTAAATGTAGCCCTAATTCTGAGTTCTCGTAAAATTTCTTGCCTTTGTTCAAATTACTGAATATACCGTTTTTCATGCACAGTATCGGCCAGTCAGGGCTGCCGTACCTGTCAAAATTTTCGATTAGGAGAATAAAATGCCCAAAATGAAAACGAAATCAAGCGCAAAGAAACGCTTCCAAGTAACTGCTAGTGGGCGAATTAAATCCGCTCAAGCTGGTAAAAGACATGGCATGATCAAACGGTCAAGAAAATTTATAAGAAACGCGAGAGGTACTACGGTTTTATCAAAAGCTGACGAAAGTACTATCAAATCATTTATGCCGTATTCAGGTTAGAGAGGAATAGAATCATGTCACGCGTAAAGTCAGGCGTAGTAACGCACGCTCGCCACAGAAAAGTAGTAAAAGCCGCCAAAGGTCATTATGGCGCGCGTCATCGCAATTTTAGAACTGCGACGCAATCAGTTGATAAAGCGATGCAATATGCGACGCGAGATCGTAAAGTAAGAAAAAGAACATTCAGAGCGTTATGGATTCAGAGAATAAACGCTGCTGTGAGGGCGTTAGATACAACAATGAACTATTCGAAGTTTGTTAATGGGTTAACATTGGCTGGAATTGAAATGGACAGAAAGGTGTTGGCTGATTTGGCGGTTAATGAACCCGATACCTTTAGCATTATTTTAGATAGAGTTAAAAAGGCTTCAAACCATCAAGAGCTTTAATTTGATATCATTTTCTTTTTCCATAAAAATACTTAATAATTACAATGGTTGGTTATGAACGAGATATCGGATTTAAGAGAAAAATATTTGGTTTTGATCAATGCTGCTGATACGGAGTCTGTTCTTGAGGAGGTAAGAGTAAGTGCCCTTGGAAAGAAAGGTGAGATAGCGCTCAAAATGAGAGAACTTGGTGCGATGACAATCGAACAACGCCAAGTTCAAGGTCCTGTTCTAAATTTGCTTAAGGAAGAAATTAGCGAATCAATTAAGGATCGAAAAGAGCTGATTGAAGAGCAGCTGCTTCACAAGCGAATGGCGTCCGAGTGGTTAGATATCAGTCAATCCCCTCGGCTTTCAGATGAGGGTTCGTTACATCCGGTTAGTCAAGTTACCGATGAAGTTATAGCCATCTTTTCAAATATGGGATTCAATGTTGCAGAGGGTCCTCAAATTGAAAGTGACTATTATAATTTTGATGCGTTAAACATTCCTCCAGAACACCCGGCAAGACAAGAATTTGATACTTTTTACGTTTCAAAGGATAAATTTGATAGCAATCCTCCAAATGTACTGCGGACACATACTAGTCCAGTTCAAATTCGACATATGGAGCGTGTCAACGGTCCTTGCAGAATAATCGCACCAGGACGAGTTTTTCGATCTGATTATGATCAGACACATACACCGATGTTTCATCAAGTCGAGGGCTTGGCTATTGACAGTGAGATTTCTATGGCCAATTTAAAGTGGGTTTTAGAAGAGTTTTGTCGGGCTTTCTTTGAAGTCGATACAGTTCAATTAAGATTTAGAAGCAGCCATTTTCCCTTTACCGAACCGTCTGCGGAAGTAGATATTCGTTGTTCGTGGGTTGAAAATCAATTAATAATTGGAGAGGGAGATGGTTGGATGGAAATCTTAGGAAGTGGGATGGTGCACCCCAGGGTTTTAGAGGCTGTTGGTTTGGATTCAGATAAATACCAAGGTTTCGCTTTTGGTGTTGGCATAGATAGAATTGCAATGCTCAAGTATGGAATCCCTGACCTACGCTCATTCTTTGAAAGCGATTTACGATGGCTAAAGCATTTTGGTTTTAGGGGTAGTGACTATCCAGCGTTGCATAGTGGTCTTAGTAAATTTTAGCATGCAATATCCAATTGCGTCAATTGAGGATATAGACATATGAAATTCACACTTTCGTGGTTAAGAGATTATTTAAAAACTGATGTGGATGTAGATAATCTTATATTTGGACTTACGGATCTGGGTCTTGAGGTTGAAAGTGTAACTGACCCTGCAAAGCAAATAAGTCATTTTACCGTAGGCGAGATTGTCCAAGCAGATCAACATCCGAATGCGGACCGCTTGAAAGTGTGTAAAGTATCTACGGAAGACGGACTACAACAAATTATATGTGGTGCTCCTAACGCTTGCGTTGGAAAAAAAGTAGTTGTTGCTAAGCCTGGAGATTATATTCCTGGATTGGATACCGTGATAAAAGTAGGTAAAATACGGGGTGTTGAAAGCCGTGGTATGATGTGTTCAGAAAAAGAGTTACTATTATCAGAAGAGCACGACGGTATTATTGAGCTTGATGTTGAAGTACCTGTTGGGGCAAAATTTATTGACCATTGTGATTATCTTGATATCATTATAGATATTGCTATCACACCCAATAGGCCAGATGCTTTGGGTGTTCGAGGTGTCGCAAGAGATCTTGCGGCAAAAGGACTCGGTGAGTTCAAAGCTAGATCGATACCAAAAATAAAAGGTACCTTTAAGAGTCCGATCTCTGTGCGTTTATCTGAAGATGTTGTGGGAAAGGATTGCCCACTTTTTATTGGGCGTTATATTAAAGGGGTAAACAATGGACAATCGCCAAAATGGCTCAAAGATCGGTTAATTGCGATTGGCCTTAGACCGATTTCTGCACTGGTTGATATTACCAATTTTATAACTTTTGATAGCGCGCGACCTTTGCACGTTTTTGATGCCGATAAATTAGGTAGCAGATTGATTGTAAGAAAGGCCAATCGAGAAGAAAAAATATCTGCCCTCGATGGAGTCGATTACAGTCTTTCTTCCGATGATACAGTTATCGTAAGTGGTAATTTAATCGAATCAATTGCTGGGATTATTGGCGGAATGAATTCGGCTTGCGAAACCGACACGAAAAATGTTTTCTTAGAATCAGCATATTTTAATCCAATATCGACGGCAAAAACTGGAAGACGTTTAAAGATAAATTCTGATGCTAGATATCGGTTTGAAAGAGGTGTGGATCCTTTATTTGTTGAAAGTGGAATTAACTTTGCTACAGAATTAATTTTGGAAATTTGTGGTGGTGAAGTTTCAGAGGTTATCATAGAGGGAGAGATACCCCGCAATGACAAGACCATCAATCTTCGTTCCAGTCGCGTTGAGAGTCTTGTGGGAATGAAGATATCCGAAGAAGAGCAGATAAGAATTCTAACTAAACTTGGATTTCAGGTTTCCAAAAGTGCGAACTCAATAGTTGTAAATACTCCTAGCTGGAGACCTGATATCTTTGGTGAGGCGGATTTGATTGAAGAAATAGTGCGTATAAAATCTCTGTCAAAATTAGAGGGAAAACCACTCAAGAAAACTAATTTTGGTGTTCTTAAGCCAGTATTAACTCCGCTTCAAATGAGAGCATCAAGACTAAGACGAGAAATAGCATTATTTGGAATGAATGAGTGCATTTCTTATAGTTTTATCGATGCAAAAAGTGCTGAGCTTTTTTCTGGAGAAGGTAAGCCTATAGCACTCCTTAACCCTATAAGTTCAGAAATGACTCATATGAGACCAAGTTTATTACCTGGGTTATTGCAGGCCGCCCGGCGAAATCAGGCACGAAGTTACAATGACTTAAAACTTTTTGAATTGGGTGAAGTTTTTTTTGGTGCCAATCCAGGAGAACAGGCTATCAATGCAACGGGTATTTTTGTTGGAAGGCATTTGCCAAAAAATTCGTATGATAGTTTGAGAGACGTAGATGTTTTTGATGCTAAAAAAATTGTAGAGTTGGCATTAAAAGACATGTCGGTTCTCATAGAAAATCTGTCACTTAATAGGGAAGGATTACCAGATTACTTCCATCCTAAACGGGCTGGTACACTTGCTCTAGGCCCAAAAAACGTCTTGGCTTACTTTGGTGAACTTCACCCCCGAATATTGAAAAACTTCGATTTAAAGGGTCCAGCAATAGCCTTTGAAATATTTATTGACAAAGTTCCTTTTCCTAAGAAACGGAAGTTGGTACGACCTCAAATTAAACTTTCAGAGTATCAATCTGTTGAACGTGATTTTGCTTTTGAAGTAGAAAGTTCTTGTGAGGTTAATTTGATCAAGAGAGCTATATTAAATAGCGAAAAAGGAGTTATCACAGAAGCCCGTATTTTTGATATTTTTGAAGGAAAAGAAGCAGAGCTTCAACTTGGTAAAAATAGAAAGTCAGTGGCTGTAATGGTTCGACTGCAATCTTTTACGAAAACGTTTTCAGATCATGATTTGGACTTTATCTCTAATAAAATAATTTCGCATGTAAAAAAAGCTACTGGAGCGAAATTGAGGTCATGAGTTAAGAAATGTGTCAGGCTCTACAAAATGTAAGTTTTGTGCAATTGCAACTGCTTTGTTGGTAATATGTCCATTGTGAACGTTCAGACCATTAAGCAAATGAGGGTTTTTAAAACATGCGTTTTTCCAGCCAAAATTCGCTACCTGTAAAATAAAAGGCATTGTTGCTTGAGAGAGAGCTAACGTTGCGGTATTGGGAACAGCTCCGGGCATATTGGCGACACAATAATGGATTATACCATCTAATGCATAAATTGGATTGTCATGGGTAGTTGGTTTAGAGGTTTCAAAACATCCGCCTTGATCAATGGCGACATCGACTAGAACAGAATTGTTGTTGATGGATGCTAGTTGAGATTTAGAAATTAACTTTGGAGCTTTTGCGCCGGGCAAAAGGACGGCTCCAATAATAACATCAGAGTTTACAATTCTCTCACTAATATTTGTGTTGGACGAATAGCAGGTAGTAAATTTAGACTGAAATATTTGGTCAAGATATTTTAAACGTTCAATCGAATTATCCATTAATGTCACATTAGCACCCATGCCAGAGGCTATTAAAGCAGCTTGGGTCCCAACAACGCCTCCACCAATAATTAAAACATTTGCCGGGATAACGCCAGGCGCTCCAGATAGAAGTTTTCCACTGCCCCCATTCGCTTTTTGTAATGCCCATGCACCCATTTGAGGAGCTAATCGTCCAGCTATCTCTGACATTGGTGCAAGTAAAGGTAGCCCCCCTTTATCATCAGTTACAGTTTCATATGCGAATGCAGTTACTCCACTATTGATTAAACCGAATGTTTGTTTATCGTCAGACGCGAGGTGAAGATAGGTAAAAAGTAATTGCCCTGCACTTAACAATTCTCGCTCCGAGTGTTGCGGTTCTTTTACTTTTACAATCAATTCAGAGTTTTCAAAAATGTCTTTACCGGTAACGATTTTTGCACCTGCACTAATATAATCATCGTCAGAAAAACCAGATCCGAGACCAGAGTTTTTTTCAATTATTACATCGTTTTTGCAAGTTACCAATGAATGTACCATTCCTGGCGTCAATCCTACTCGGTATTCATGGTTCTTGATTTCCTTGGGGCACCCTATCAGCATTTAAAAATTTTTTCATTTGAATTAAACCTATTTACAACATTATCTTATTTTTTTGAAATTTTTGCCTAAAGTTGGTATAATAAACCACCTTTTTGGGATATATTATACTAATTTGTGGAATAATTGGGATAAAATTTATGGAAGATTTAGATTTATTTGATCGAAAAATTTTAAGAATCATCCAAAAAAATGGTCGAATATCCAATTTAGAATTGGCAGACGAAGTCGGTCTTTCAACCTCGGCATGTCACAGACGTTTGCAAAGATTATTTGATCAGTCGATAATTAGAGATGTTGTTGCCTTAGTGAATGAGGAAGCAATTAACTTAAATTTGACAGTTTTCGTTGAGATAAAGTTATTACGTCAAGTTGATGAATTTTTGGAAGAGTTTGAGCGATCTGTGTGCCTTATACCTGAAGTTCTAGAATGCCATTTAATGGCAGGTGCTGCTGATTATCTTCTCAAGGTAGTGGTTGGTGACGCGGCAGATTTTGAACGTATTCATAGGAAATATCTTTCACGATTACCAAATGTTTCAAATATGACATCTAGCTTTTCATTGAGACAGGTTTATAAGACTACAGCTCTACCACTTTAAAATGTCTCAGAAATTTTTCCACTTATCAAAAAAGCTTTACCAGAGCGGGTTTCTGCGATCCGAAATATATGGTGATCTTCCGCTGACTCTAGCTTCTCACGAAGTACTTTGTCAAACCGTCTCATAAGCATTAGAGCTGTATCTCGAAAAACTGCGTCTGCTTTGGCTCGTTTTTTCAGTTTTTCAACATGTTGATCTATGCCAAGGCAATTGAGTTTTTTTGAATGTTGATTTTTATCAAATTTTATATAGTTTAACCATGCTTCAGCTGATGGCGGTTCAATGATTAGATCGTCGAGGTAAATACCATCTTGTGCTAGTAAATTTAGAAAATCTTCGCTAACTTGCAACAATTGCAAAAGAGAATTGTTCTTGCATGCTAACTCAAAAGCTTCGAAACCCACGGAATCATTTTCATCATTAGGAAAGTGCAGTGCTGTCAAAAGTATATCCCAAGAAAGAAAATTATTTTTTAAATTGCTTTCAATAATTGAATCGCTTTTTTGATGTATCTCTAGTTCCAGTTGGTTTTTGATTAAATCGGTTTCAACGTCAAATTTGCTGTCTAGAACATTGTCAGTCTGTATTGTTTGCATGTTTAGAGAACGATTTATTTTAATTAACTTGCTATCAAGCCTATTTGCTTGAACCATGACTGATTCAATAGTTTTTTCTATTTTCTCTTGCTTGTCAAACAGATTGGTTAGTGACAAATTTAGTTTTTTTATTAGCAGACTTAATTCAAGAAATTTAATGATTATTCCGACTAAACAAATAGTAAGACCAATTGTCCAAATGAATGCACTGTGAGTCATTTTTGCCCAAAAAAGGTGTGTCAACGCATAGCAAGTAAACACGACAGCAATTAAAGAAAAAATTTTAAAATTGTTAGAAATATTACTACAAGCCAGTTAATTTATTGTTAAGGATTAATTTAAATATAATTGATTTTGACTATTTCAAAACTTCGTCGACCTCCAGGCGTAACGACTTCCACGCTATCACCTTCTTCCTTAGAAATCAGTGCTCGCGCTAATGGCGACCGCATATTTAATAGATTATTCTCTATATCGGCTTCTGCCTCTCCGACGATTTGATATGTTTTATTTTCCTCCGTTTCTTCATCAATAAGCTCAACAGTCGCTCCGAATTTTATTGGTCCCGAAAGTTTTGTTACATTAATGACGTCTGCCAATGAGATTATTGATTCTAATTCTTTAATTCTTCCTTCTATAAATGATTGTTTTTCTTTGGCTGCGTGGTATTCAGCGTTCTCGGATAAATCGCCGTGTTCACGGGCCTCAGCTATAGCTTTGATTATATTTGGGCGTTCTAAACTCTTTAGTTGCCGCAATTCTTCATTAAGTTTATCGAAGCCTGCCTTTGTGAGTGGAATTTTATCCATCTTACTTACTTTCACCACATCTTTTGGTTTAACCGTCAGGTTTAGACCTAAATTAAATCTAATTTCCATATTAACACTTAGAATTGTAGTGAAAACATAGTTTTATTTCAAGTGTATCTGTACAAAATTATTTCTTAAATTTCGTTTAAATTTTTTTTTGATATTGTGCTTAAAAATCCTTATTGTTATGTAATGTGAAAACACGACACTTAAAGTTTGGTCGAGGAAAATGATTAGAGAGACTATTGAATATGATGTTATTGTTGTGGGTGCCGGACCGGCCGGTTTATCCGCTGCTATAAGGTTAAAACAACTCAATTCTGACACTACGGTAGTAGTTTTGGAAAAAGGATCTGAAGTCGGTGCCCATATCCTTTCAGGAGCAGTTCTAGATCCTGTTGGTTTAAATAGATTAATACCAAATTGGAAGGAACAAGGCGCACCGATAACCACACCAGTTTCTGAAGACAAATTTCTTTTCCTTGGACCAGCTGGTAGTATAAGAATACCAAATTTTCCTATGCCTCCTTTCATGAAAAATCATGGGAATTATATCGTTTCGATGGCTAATGTTTGTAGATGGCTTGAAAAGCAGGCAGAAATTTTAGGGGTTGAAATTTTTCCTGGAATGGCAGTCTCGGATCTTGTTTATGACGACGAAACTCTCAAAGGAGTGATCGCTGGTGAATTTGGCTTAAAAAAGGACGGTACTAAGGGACCAAACTATGAGCCTGGAATGGAATTACGTGCAAAATACGTGTTCCTAGCTGAGGGCGTTAGAGGTTCACTTACAAAGAGGGTAATTAAAAAATATGATTTAACAAAAAATTCGGATTTTCAGAAATTTGGCCTGGGGATGAAAGAAGTATGGGAAATCCAGCCTGAAAAGCACAAAGAAGGCCAAGTTTTACATACCATGGGTTGGCCTTTAGGAAAGAATGCTGGCGGTGGATCATTCCTTTATCATGCGGAAAATAATCAAGTATTCTTAGGATTTGTGGTACACCTTAACTATAAAAATCCGTTTCTTTTCCCTTATATGGAATTTCAAAAATTTAAAAGCCATCCTGTAATGAAAGAATTACTAAAAGGTGGAAAAAGAGTAGCTTATGGTGCGAGAGCGATATCAGAAGGTGGCTGGCAATCAATCCCCAAAGTGGTATTTCCTGGAGGAGCTCTGCTTGGTTGTTCCGCTGGTTTAGTAAATGTGCCGAGAATAAAAGGCAATCATAATGCTATGATTTCTGGTATTGAAGCGGCGGAAGCGGCCCACTTTGCTATTTACTCGGGACGGTCAAATGACGAGTTAGTTGAATATGAAAACCGGCTCAGGACAGGCAGCATTGGTAAAGACTTAAAACGAGTCAGAAACGTTAAACCACTGTGGTCTAAATTTGGGATGTTGGCATCCCTAATTTTGGGAGGTGTGGATATGTGGGTCGCAAGCATTACTGGTTACAATTTGTTTGGAACTTTAAAACATGGAAAATCAGATTCTGAATCGACGGGCAAGGCGAGCGACTATAATGAAATTATTTATCCAAAGGTAGACGGAATAACAAGTTTTGACAGACTTACTAATATCAGTTTTTCTGGAACGAATCATCAAGAAGATCAACCGTGTCACTTGAAACTTAGCGACGAGTCTATTCCAGTATTGGTCAACAAGCCCAATTATGAAGAACCTGCCCAAAGATACTGCCCTGCGGGTGTATATGAAATTTTAAAAGACAGTGCTAACGAGTATAAATTTCAAATAAACCCGCAGAATTGTGTCCACTGTAAGACGTGTGATATTAAAGATCCAAGTCAAAACATAAATTGGATGACTCCAAATGGCGGCGATGGACCAAATTATTCTAACATGTGATTGGAACATTTTAAATTTATTGCGCAATCAACGTCGTTAGTTTTTTTGTGAGGAAACTATTGGATAATAAAACAGTAATAGCGAAAGAGTTAAGTCGCATTTTTCTTTTAAAAGTAAAATTTGTACTTTTTGTTTCCAGTTTTTGGATAGTCATGATGATCTTGTCGTCAACGACCTTTGGATCATCTGGCAAATATTTGGTGGCCACCCATGCTTCGAATAATAATGACTTTGCTAGAGCTTCGGAAAACTTTTTAGGAATTTTGGATAATGACTCTTTTGATCCCTTAATCGTTCAGGAGGCGTTGATATCTTTAGTTTTGTCAAATAATTTGAAATCTGCTATATTACTTTCTGAGCTTGCGGTAGAGCAAAAATTGGTTCTACCAACAGCAGGTTTAATTTCTCTAGTTCACCATTACAAAAACACTGATTTTAAAAGCGTTCATAGATTGCTTTCTCAACACGCTGAAACTTTACCAATGTTTCTAATTACTCTGGCTAATGGTTGGACAGAGATAGCGAATGGATCTTTTAAAAGCGGTTTAGAGTTTTTTACTTCGCTTGATGGCGCAAGCCGTTACTTAGGTCTATATAATTGCGCAATAGCATTTGCGTTGAACGGTGATTTTCAGAATGCCTCGTCCTATTTAGAAGAATTAGAAGGTAAGAAATTGAAATTTGATGAGACTCAAATTCAAGCCATGGCGCAAATATACTCTAAGAACAATCAAAATAGTAAAGCTATTTCTCTTTTAGAATCTAAAAATGAAAATTCAAAATTCAATGAATTTAAAAAGCTACTTTTTGAATTAAAAGACGGCAAACAATTGGATTTTAAAACTTTTAATAGTCCTTCTGATGCTTTGGCAAATGTTTTTTATTTAATGGGAAACACTGGGGAAAATACAAAAAAAAATCCAGTAGCAGCCGGTTTTTATATCCAGTTAGCAGTTTCTCTTGCAGAAAAAAAAGATTTTTACAATATGCGGTTAGCTGAAACACTTATCGAAATACAAGTTTTTGACTATTCGATTAAAACGTTTAATCAAGTAAGCCGACAGAGCCCATTTTACTTACGAGCTCAACTTGGCATCGTGGATGCAATGGTTGAAGATGGGAATAACGAATCCGCTAAGAGTATCCTTGAACAACTGATAAAAGAAGACTTTGAAGAATTCATTGTATTTGATACGCTCGCTGATATTTTCAGAGCGAAGGAGGATTATAAAACAGCCATTTATTATTATGATGCTGCTCTTGAGAACACAGCTGAAAATTTTAAGTATTCAAAATGGGCGACATTTTTTGTACGCGGTATAGCTTATGATCAGTCTGGCGATTGGAAAAAAGCAAAAGCGGATCTTGAAAATGCTTTGCGACTTTCACCAAATCACCCCGAAGTTTTGAATTATTTTGGTTATAGTTTGATTGAAAGGAATGAAACTTTAGAAAAAGCACTAGTGATGATAGAAAACGCTGTGTCGCAAAGACCAGAGAGCGGATATATTGTTGATTCTCTCGCTTGGGGTTTATTTCGGTTGGGTCAATATGAGGAAGCTATTGTTCCAATGGAGCGCGCTATCCAGCTTGAACCTCATGACCCCATCGTGAATGATCATCTTGGAGATGTTTTATGGATGATTGGACGGAAACGAGAGGCTACTTTTCAGTGGCGACGAGCTCTTCTTTTTAATCCCTCAAAAGAGAATGAAAAAAAAATACGAAAAAAACTTAAATTTGGAATCACTGATCTTTAGTATTTCAAAGTAAGACAAATATATATTTGGTAAGATAATTATGGAAGAAAAATGTCTTCGCGTCAGAGCAAACGCAAAAGTTAACCTTGCTTTGCATATTACGGGTCAGCAGTTGGATGGTCGCCATATTTTGGACAGCTTAGTTGCATTTCCCGATTTTGGTGATGAATTATATTTTGAAAAGGCTGATGACCTATCTCTTTCTGTTTCGGGACCTTTTGGCAATGAGTTGCTACAGGAAAATAAAAGTGGTCCAAATATAATAATTAAAGCTGCACAATTAATAAAAGAGCAAGATAATGGTGCGGCTATTAAGTTGATAAAGAACCTTCCGTTAGCGTCTGGCATTGGTGGTGGATCCTCTGATGCTGCAGTCACATTGAAAACATTAAGCCGACTTTGGAATAAGAAAATGCCCGAGTTGAAAGATATATTAGATTTAGGTTCAGATGTTCCTGTTTGCTTGTCAAATGAACTTCAACGGATGCAGGGTATTGGCGAGATTAGAACAGTGCTAGACCCTCCCCCTCCAATGTGGATTGTTTTGGCTAATCCTGGTGTTAGAATACCAACGGCAAAAATCTTTAATTATTTAAAAAGTAAGCACAATGGAGAACTAGAGCCTTTCCAACGTATTAATGATCTAGAAACTTTTTTTCAGTATCTAAAAAGGCAACGAAATGATTTAGAGTCGGTGACGACTACACTTTTTCCAGAGGTTGATGGTATGTTAGAGGTTATAAATGAAACTCTTCATTGTAAACTTTGCCGCATGTCAGGTTCGGGTGCTACTTGTTTCGGTTTGTATACCCGAGAGTCACATGCCATTGAAGCTGAAGAAAAAATAAAAGAATCTTTTTCAAAAGCTTGGGCTGTCAGTGCTCCATTATTTTCAATTAATTCGCGCAACAACATAGTCGGTTAGGTCATTCAAATAATTTTTGAATTGGTCGTTTGGTAAAAAATTTAATTGTTCTTTTGCCGCATTTGACCACCGTATTGCCTCAACTCGTGTTTTCTCCAAGGAGCCGTCCGAAATTAATATTTTTTGTGCGCCTTCAAAATCTTCAATTTCTTGTTCACCTTTCGCAAGAGTACGCCTCCAAAATTTCTGGTTTTTCTCGTTATTATTTTGTAACGAGAAAATTATTGGCAAGGTAATTTTTTTTTCTCTAAAGTCATCACCGGTATTTTTTCCAAGATTAGTTTGATTTCCAGAATAATCTAAAAAGTCATCTACCATTTGAAAGCTTACCCCGAGGGCCTCTCCATACAATCGAAGCGCTTCGGTTTGTGAACGTTCGGCTTTTGCTACTAATGCTCCAACTTCACAAGCAGAGGCGAATAATATTGCGGTTTTCCCTCTGATAACTTGCATATATTGACTTATCGATGTTGACAAGTTTTGCGCTAGAGACATTTGAAGAACCTCACTCTCTGAGATTTCTGCTGAGGCGTTTGATAATGAACTTAAAATCTCAAGTGAACCAGTTTCTACCATTAATTGGAATGAACGAGCAAAAAGGAAATCCCCAACTAATACGGAGGATTTATTATCCCACATTTTATTTGCTGTTGGGCGTCCCCTTCGTTTTAAACTGTCGTCAATAACATCATCATGTAACAGTGTGGCTGTATGGATGAATTCTACGACAGTGGCTAAAGAAATATGGTGTAGCCCATCATAGCCGCACAGCTTCGCTGAAGCTAAGGTTAAAAGTGGCCGAAGTCTTTTACCTCCAGCATTTATCAGATGACTAGTAAGTTCTGGAATTAGTGGAGCATATTTTGAAAACATACGTTCGTTGATTAGCTCGTCGACACTCTTCATTTCATTACTAAAGACTTTAAATAAATTATTTAATGGATTTTTATCCAAATTCTTTCCTTTCTAAACTCGACGAATTAATTTTAGCGTTATACTCTGAGTACATGGAAGTCGTTTTACAAACAACCGATATTAGTCAAATTCCTTTTGTAAAGATGTTGTTATCCTCCGAAGGAATTGAACATTATGTATTTGATCAAAATATGTCAGTGCTCGAAGGATCAATAAGTATCCTACCTATAAGAGTTATGGTTCTATCAAGTGAGTATAAGATAGCAAAAGCAATATTAAATGAAAATGGGATTTTATCCATATGAGAGAGAGAGAACAGTTGGAAAATTATACACTCGACGCATTTCTTGGTGGAAGAATAACTTTGTTTCAACCCAGTAAAGGCTATCGAGCAAATATAGATTCTATACTTTTAGCCGCTTCTGTAGTTGCAAAAGAAGGACAAAGAGTCTTAGAACTTGGGTGTGGTGTCGGAACAGTTTTATTTTCATTAATGAGCCGTGTGCAGGGTCTATCCGCAGTTGGTATTGAGTCGCAAAAGGAATATGCTAAATTGGCGGTTCGCAATGCTGAACGAAATGGGTTTAATGTTGACATCGTTGCCTGTGATATCTCGTCAATCCCGTCTACTTACAAAAACTTGCAATATGATCATGTTGTCTTAAACCCTCCGTACTTTTTGTTCAATAATTCAATGCCATTATCGAATTACGACAAAAATATGTCCAAACGAGAAATAAACCTTTTGTTGAATGATTGGATAGAGGTTGCAATAAAACGGTGTTCAGTTAGAGGAGAAATTATTTTAATTCATCAGGCTGAAAGACTTGGTGATATAATTAAAAGTATTGATGGCAAACTAGGCGATATAAAAATTTTACCGATTGTCTCTTTTAATGGTGAGTATGCAAAAAGAATTATAGTTAAAGGAAAAAAGGGAAGTTCAGCATCATTGAAAATACTTTCTCCTCTTGTGATTCACCAGCGACATAGTTCGAATAAATCAGACGACACATATACGAAAATGGCGGAGGCCGTTTTACGAAAAGCAAGTGCCATTCATTGGACTTTATAAATATGGTGACAAATTAACGAGTTTGTTGTGTAATGAGGTTTCAAAAGTAAATAACTTAGGAGCATTAAATGAATTTAGAACAGCACCTAGTAGAATTGAGGCGAAAGCATTTCGAATTAGAGGAGATAATTAACATAGAGCAGAAAAGACCAGGATACTCTGAATTTGAAATAAAAAAATTAAAAAAGAAGAAACTATATATAAAAGATCGGATCACCAGAGTAGTGCAAGAAACGGTTTATTATTAATTTTAATTTGATTTTGATATAAATTAAATTTTCTTTAGCGCCACATAAAACAGGGTAAACTATTTACCTGTTATGTTATTACTTATGTGGTCAGTTTAAATAAATTCTAAGGGTTGTATGGGCGACCAGTAGATATATATATGTTTTCGTTTAAATATTATTAATTGCTTTATTTATGCTCATGTCTAAGAACTTTTTCTATGAAATTAATCACTTCGGGCGAATTCCAATCGGTACTGCCGAAAAGTCGTGCTAATTCGTTTGAGTTTTGATCCACAATTATCGTTGTTGGGAGGCCTAATATATTCATACTTGAGGAGACCTTTCCTTTTGGATCTTTAAAATTTCCTAGGTTTAGAAGTTCATGCTTGGAAAAAAAATCTCGTATAGCGTCATCTGAATTTCTTCCAGCTGCAATAGCTATTACCTTGAATCTTTCAGTATTTACACTTTTAACAAGATTGTTAAGAGAAGGCATTTCTTCTCTACAGGGGACACACCATGTCGCCCAAAAATTAATTAGTGTAACTTTATTCTCCGAAAAGTTGATGGTTTTTGCAATTTTATCAATAGTGATTAGATTGAGTGCCGGCACTTTTTTTGCATTTTCATAAATTACTAAATTTGTTAGACTTCCAGTTAAATGTTCTTGTAGTATTTCTAAATCTTTTCTGTCGTGAGCAAAACTCAAGTTTACAGATAGTAACAACGTGGCGTATATCAAAATTGTAGATATTCTCATTATATATACCTAAAGAATCTATATTAATAAAAGGGTTAACAGTTTTGAAAAAAAAGGCAAAGTCAAATATGATTTGGGGGGGACGTTTTTCTGACGCCCCTGACCAGGTAATGAAATCCATTAATGCTTCGATTGATTATGATAAAAGGCTTTATAAGCAAGACATTTTAGCTTCACGGGTTCATGTAGAGATGCTTGCAAAAAAGAAGATTATTTGTAAACAGTCTGCAATTAAAATTTTAGATGGTTTAAAAAAAATTTTAATCGAAATCGAGGATGGTAGATTTAAATTCCAAATTGATTTAGAGGATATTCACATGAATATTGAAGCTAGACTTCACGAACTGATTGGAGAAGACGCCGGCTTTTTACATACTGCACGTTCAAGGAATGATCAAGTCGCTACTGATTTTCGCTTATGGACTCGGGACTCAATCGATGAGTTAATTGAACGGATAGAAAATTTAATGAAGGCGTTTGTCACCAAAGCCGAACAGCATAGTAGTACTATAATGCCAGGTTTTACCCATCTTCAAGTAGCCCAACCGATTACTTTTGGACACCATCTTCTGGCATATTTGGAAATGTTTTCACGAGATATTGAGCGTTTTAATTCTGCTAAATTACGATTAAATGAATGTCCATTAGGTGCAGCGGCGTTAGCCGGTACATCATTTCCTATTGATAGAAAAGTAACATCAAAAAGGCTTGGTTTCAAACGACCGATGGCTAATAGTATCGATGCCGTTTCAGATCGGGATTTTTGTTTGGATTTTCTTTCGGCTTCCGCAATTTGTATGACTCACCTCAGCCGCTTTGCTGAGGAGTTAGTTGTATGGACATCAGGGCAGTTTAATTTTGTAAGTTTATCTGATAATTTTTCTACAGGCTCATCTATTATGCCTCAAAAAAGAAATCCGGATGCGGCTGAACTGATAAGGGGGAAAGTAGGTCGTGTAAATGGGTCGTTGTTATCTTTATTGACTGTTTTAAAGGGTTTGCCTTTGGCTTATTCGAAAGATCTTCAGGAAGATAAAGAGTGTATTTTTGATACTTTTGATACGTTGTCTGTATGTTTGATTGCTATGACTGGCATGGTTTTGGATATTAAACCTAATGAGGATATTCTAAGGAATGCTGCAAAAATGGGGTTTTCTACGGCTACTGATTTGGCGGATTGGCTTGTCAAAAATCTCGATATTCCTTTTAGGGAGTCCCATAAAATTACAGGTGAAATTGTAAAATTGGCTGAAGAGCAAGAATGCGAATTAATTGATTTAGATTTAGGTTTGTTGAAGACCATAGAAACTAAAATTACGGCGGATATTTTCTCTGTGATGACGGTAGAGGCTTCTGTTGTATCTCGTGATAGTTTTGGAGGTACGGCTCCTTTGCAAGTACAGTTGCAAATTGAGAAATGGAAAGAGAGGTTGCTTTGAAATTCAAATTAATCGTAGCTGTAATAGTTATTTACAACTCAGCTTGTGGCATTAAAGGAAGCCCAACTCCCCCATCAAACAATGAAAACCAGTCGTCAAATATATCAACTCTTGAAATTAACTAGTTCTCAAGTTAGGCAATATTGAAATTAATTGAGGAATTACAGATGTCTAATTTAGTTAATTGTAACCTTGTCTATAAACAAAACTTTTTGAGTGTGGAGGACGTTCCAGTACGTGATATAGCAAGACAGGTAGGAACGCCTTTTTACGTCTACTCTGCTACAGCAATAAAGAGTAATTATGAAAAATTTGTTTCATGTCTTGGTGATTTAAACCATTCAATTTTTTTTGCAGTAAAAGCTAATTCAAACATTGCGGTTCTCAAACATTTAGCAAATTTGGGTGCTGGTATGGATATTGTCTCTTCTGGTGAATATCAAAGGGCAAAAGCAGCGGGTGTGTCAGGAGACAAAATTGTATTTTCTGGGGTTGGTAAAACAAAAGCTGAGATAACTTTGGCTATAGAGAATGGAATAAAGCAATTTAACGTGGAAAGTGAACCTGAGCTGAATATTTTAAATTCTGTAGCGCAAAGTCGCAACAAATTTGTGCCTGTTAGTATTCGGATTAACCCTGATATTGACGCTCAAACCCATGAAAAGATATCGACCGGTAAGTCTGATAATAAATTTGGTATCCCCTATAACGAGGCTATTAAAATTTTTGATAAAGCCTCTCAATTTAGTAATTTAAAGATTTCAGGCATAGCTGTGCATATTGGAAGTCAACTCACCGATCTAAAACCATACAAGAGAACATTTTTAAAAATAGCGGAGCTTGTTGGTATTCTAAAAAGTAAAGGTCATGATATTAAAAGGGTTGATTTGGGCGGTGGTATTGGCATTGCTTATTCGGCCAATTCCAAGGTCATTGACCTTGTTGATTACGGGAAATTGGTCAAAAACGTTTTAGGTGACTTGAATTGCGAATTTGAATTTGAACCAGGGCGGTTAATAGTTGGAAACGCTGGATTGCTTGTGTGTTCAGTTATTTATTTAAAATGTCTGGAAGACAGAAATTTCATGGTAGTTGATGGTGCTATGAATGACTTAATTAGACCCGCGATGTATGAGGCGTATCATGAAGTAATTCCGATAAAACAAGATAATGGTGGTGTAACGATGAAAGTTGATATTGTTGGGCCAATCTGTGAGACAGGGGATACCTTTGCCCGTGACCGGAACTTTCCTATTGTTTCGGAGAAAGATTTAATAGCATTCCAATCCTGTGGAGCTTATGGCGCCGTTATGTCATCGGAATACAATTCTCGGCCATTGATTCCAGAAGTTTTAGTCCAGGAAAGAAAATTTTCAATTATTAGATCTCGACCACCAGTTTCGTCTCTAATAAACCGAGATTTTATTCCTAAATGGTTGGATTAGAGTAACATCCGCAACTTTTGAGTATAAAAAAAATGCTTAATCAGATCGATCAGTTGATCGATAAATAGTTTATAGATCAACAGAAACTCTTTAGTTGATGGTATTTCTTTTTGAAGCTGTGTATTCAGTTCATATAAAATATAAAATATTCCCAAAATAACAGTAATCGTGCAAAATCCCATAATTGTCCAGATATTCATTCCGCTTTTGGTAGTAACTTTGTTAGACTGAGTCTCGACAACAAGTTGTTTAGTTTCTTTTAAACGGTCAGAGGTGTCTTGTATTCTTGTTTTAACGAGGTCGTCCTTATTTTTGAATGTAGTTGTATCTTGAGTTTCAATTAAATTATTTCTTGATATTTTATACTCTTCAATTGCCAATTTACTTAAATTAAAATTGTCATCACTTTGTATTTTAACATCCTTAAAGAAATTGTATTGGTACCACTCCTGAGTGCACTTTAAACACTGGACATCAATCCCAATCAAATTACTTTCGACTGCTTTGATTTCGTATAAAGCATCACAATTTGGGCAAAAAACTTTCATTCGTTGATTTCTCTTTTAGTTAACTCCGTTTATTTATTATTTAGTAAAAACTATTTATTATTTAGTAAAAACTGTAACTAAAGTTGAAGTTTTTTGAAAGTCTTGTTTTAATTTTTGTTGATAAAACTGTCGCAAAGAACGGGTTGGTTAATTATAAATTTAAATCGGGCGATAAGACGAGTGTTTGTTAATTTTATTTTACTCTGATACAAAGTTAACAGTAAATATGGGAGTGGAGTAAGGAAGTATAATGAAAATTCAGTATTTTTTTAGGTCATTAATATGCGATTTTTTAATGTATTTTTTAATGGCATTTATTGGAATTATAGGAATCCCATTTTCGCTTTGGTCGCGCGAAAATACTTATAAAATGATCCGTATTTATTGCAACAGCGTATTCTTTATCTTACGGTACGTTGCAAAACTAAAGGTTGAAATTAGGGGAAAAGTTCCGACGCAACAATGTTTTATTTGCTCTAAGCATCAATCTTTTTTAGATGTTTTGATTTTAGCTTCAATCTTACCAAATTATAGGTTCATAATCAAGCATCAGCTCACTTATTTACCAATTATAGGATTTTATGCAAAAAAAACAGGATGCGTTCCGGTAAACCGTGAAAAAAAAATTGGCACTGTTAATAAGATGTTAGAGGGCTTAAACTATGAAAAGGATAAGCAAACTATTGTTTATCCTCAGGGTACTCGAGTATTGCCTTATGCAAAAAAGCCATACAAGTTTGGTGCGGGACTCATTTATAAGAATTTAAATTTAAAATGTCACTTAGTTGCCACTAATACTGGGAGTTTTTGGGCCCGCAGAAGTTTATATCGTTATCCGGGAACAGCAATAGTTGAATTTATTGATGTTTTAGAGCCAGGTTTAGAGTTAGACCAATTCATGTTACAAATAGAAGAAAAAATTGAATTTGCTTCGACAAAGTTGATGAATGAAACTTTGTCAGGGACCAGTAAGTTTTAAATTAGTCCTTGAGACCCAAGATGTAAAAATTTTTCCCGTCGATCTTTAATCAATTTTTTGGTTGAAAACTTTTCTAAATTGGCCAAAGTTTTTTCTAATACAGATCCAACCCTAGTTATAGTTTCCATCTTATTCCGTTGGGCGCCGCCAACTGGCTCTGGAATGATTTCATCAATAACTGTTAAATCATATAGGTTTTGAGCCGTTAGCTTGAGAGCTTCCGCCGCTTCACGCATTTTATCGGGGTCCTTCCATAAAATTGAAGCGCAACCCTCTGGAGAAATTACTGAATAAATAGAGTGTTCTAACATTATTACTTTATTAGCTGTAGCGAATGCTACTGCCCCTCCTGAGCCTCCCTCTCCAATTATAACTGAAACAAGAGGCACCGTTACATTGAGGCATTTTTCTATGGTTCTTGCTATAGCTTCTGCCTGCCCCCGTTCTTCGGCGCCTTTTCCTGGGAAGGCGCCAGGAGTATCCACAAGGGTTATAATAGGTATTTTGAACCGATCAGCCAAGTCCATTAGTCTTATGGCCTTTCTATAACCCTCTGGTCTTGCCATCCCAAAGTTTCTATAAAGTCTTGAATTAGTGTCATGTCCTTTTTCATGTCCTATTATCATAACTGGTCTATCATTAAGTCTGGCGATTCCTCCTATAACGGCCTTATCGTCTGAGAAGTTACGATCACCAGCGAGAATCGTAAATTCTGTAAACAGTTGATTAATGTAATCCATAGTATGCGGTCTTAGCACGTGACGTGCAACTTGACATTTTCTCCATGGACTTAAATTTTTATAAAGATCTTTTAGGATTTGTGCTGACTTTTTTTCTAACGCTGCAGCTTCTGAAAAAGTGTTTATACCTTCGCCCGAAGTATCTAGCGCTCTCAATTCCTGAGCTTTACCATCTATTTCAGCTAAATTTTTTTCAAATTCAAGATAAGTTTGCATGATTATCCTTTTCGAACCAATGAGTTATGACAGATGTTAATTTCGTGCTTTAAACTTTCTTATTTTTAATCAGAATAAATTCTGATGACAACGGTTAGTTTTAAAAACATCTTTGAATAAAAGACGTTATTGCGTATTAAATATTAAATTTGACCTAGGTGTTTGGATCGCCGAATGCGCATTGTAATCGTCTTATAGCTTCAGAAACTTTGGATCGAGGACAGGCTAAATTAAACCGCATGAATTTTTCACCCCCTGTTCCAAAAGTAGAACCTACATTAGCTGCGATACGCGCACTCTTATGAACTTTTTGAATAATATCTTTTTCATTGAGACCAGTTTCAGAAAAATTAACCCAAGCTAAGTAAGTTGCTGATAGTTTCATTGGCTTCAAGCCAGAAATTTTTGATACACCGCTATGAAAAAGATTAATGTTTGTTTTAAGATAAGGTAATAAGTCGTCTAACCAAGATTGTCCTTTCGTGTACACACTTTCCGCAATTTTCATCCCGAACAAATTGGGCATAGTGCCACTAGCTCGATGAGCTTGTTGAAATTTGTTTCTTAACTTGGCATTTTCAATTATAACGTTTCCCATTAAACCTCCTGCAATGTTAAACGTCTTGGATGATGATACTAAAACTACCAGCCGATCCATAATTTCTGGTGCCGCTATCGGAAACATTATATGTTTATTTTTTGAGTACACCAGATCATTATGGATTTCATCTGATATTAGAGTAAGATTGTGTTTGTCACAAAATTCGGCAATTTTTTTCAATTCGTTAATTGACCATACTTTTCCTCCAGGGTTATGTGGAGAGCAAAATAACATAATTTTTTCGTTTCCGGTCATATCACGCTCTAATTGGGCGAAATTAATTTTATACTCACCATCTTTTTGATACATCGGTTGTTCTATTAATTTTCGATTATTTTGTTTTATAATGTTAATAAATGAATGATAAACTGGTGAAAATATAATCACTCCATCATTTTCTTCTGAGAAGGCTCTTATAGCTATACCTATCCCAGCACATAGTCCATGGACAACTGATATCGACGCACAATCAGGGGTCCAACCGTGTCTGACTTTGTACCAGTTTCGTACAGCTATATTATATTTTTCTTGGTCTCCATAATATCCAAAAATTCCGTTGGCAGATAAGTCATTCAACGCGTCAAATACGCATTTAGGCGCTTTAAAATCCATATCGGCAGTCCACATTGGCAATGTAGTTTGCGGAGAAAGGCCATATAGTTTTTCTTGATTATCATATTTGTGGGAGTTTGTTCCCTCACGATTAATTTCTTCATCAAAGTTATGCATTTAGTTACGTTTCCAAATAATAATATCATTTTGTCCACACACTATTGCATGAGACTTGTTGTTAGAATAACTTTACTCTATGGCAAATTATGAAATAGTTCTATACCCGGATCTAAAATTAAAAAAACAATGCTTGCCCGTAGGACAAGTGACAAATAGAATTCGTTCT
>MDTB01024104.1_pt1 | contig 86590 bp, 84 predicted proteins | sample 811161 | NCBI WGS metagenome assembly MDTB01 (sample SAMN05326650, study PRJNA326480) | marine metagenome | isolation source: seawater | place: Mediterranean Sea | collected 2009
AACCTTTTAATTGAAGATCTAACTTATTCCCTTTTCTATCTAATACTTCACCTAATAAGTGAGCTCTGCCATCTCCCAATTGAGAAACCCAATTTCCAAACTGATGTCCTGCATATACCATTGCCAGGGGATCTGAGTCCTTATGAATTAGGTTACCGGAGAGAATATTTATACCCTCTTCTGTCTCTAAATACTTACAATCAATTTTCAAATCATTGCATAAAATATTGTTTATTATAATTTTTTTTGGCTTATTAGTTTTTTCTGGAGCAACTTTACTATAAAATTGCTTAGGTAATTTATTAAAACTGTTTTTAAAAATTAGACTCAATTTATCTTCCTTTTGTTATCGATGTAATATATCAAAATGATAGCAGGTAGACAAAATAAAGCTGTAATTATAAAAAACCCTACCCATTCTGGATTGTTTATTTGGTTTACTCCAAAGCTTTCAAAATATCTCTGCCATTTTAAATTATCTATTAGCCAACCTGCAGGTGCTGCCAACCAAGTTCTTGAAAATGCCATAAAAGAAGATAATAACGCATATTGAAATGCCGAAAACTGTACGTTACATAAACTAGATAAATAAGCAATAAAAGCAGCAGTTCCTATGCCACCCGATAAATTTTCTATAGTAATGGTAGCTACTAAAAGAGAAATACTGCTTCCTTTAATTGCTAAAAGTATAAAAACTAAATTCGATAGTAATTGTAAAATACCTGCTATAAATAAAGATAATATAATACCTAACCTGGATATTATTAAGCCTCCAAGAAATAAGCCTACCAAAGTTGCACCTAGACCATAAAGTTTTGATATTGTAGCAATCTCAGATTTAGTAAAACCTATCTCTAACATAAAGGGCTGTGCTAATACTCCCAATAGAGCATCTCCCCATTTAAATAATGCTATAAATATTAATACTAAAACCCAATTATTTTTTTGCATAAAGTCTTTGAAAGGTTTTATAACTCTATCTTTTAAAAAATTTTTGTAATTAATATCTACTGAGTCTAACTCCTGAATATTTCCTCTAATATTACAAAAGCTTAATAATAAAATACCTAAAGGAAACATTGCTGATAAACTAATGAAAGAAACTTTCCAAGAAAATATTTCAGCTATTATTAATGCTCCTGCTCCTGCAACTAATAAAGCTAATCTATAGCCTGTTACATACATAGCAGCTCCTAACCCGTACTCTTTTTTATTATGTATTTCTATTCTCCATGCATCTATAGCTACATCATGAGAAGCTGAAAAAAATGCTAATGTTAAAGCCATGAGAGCAAGAATTTTAGTATCTTCAACAGGGTTAATATTTCCAATTATATATATATTAATACAAATAAAAATTTGCATTATTATAATCCAAACTCTTCTAATTCCAATTCTATTTGAAAAATTCTTGAAAATTTTTACATCTAAGAAAGGTGCCCATAAAAACTTTAAAGCATATGGTAACCCCACTAAGGCAAATAAACCAATAGTTGTTTTGTTTACCCCTAAATCTGCTAACCAGGTGCCCAATGTTGCTGATGTTAATAACAATGGTAGACCTGAAAAAAATCCAATAGGTAAAAAAATTAATAATTTTTTTTTAAAACAATTTTCAAGATCTTTTATCAAAATATTAATTTCTAATAATTTTATTTTTTATTAAAAGTTCTTTTAAGTTAGATGAAGGTCTAGCACCTAAAAACTTGATGGTTTCTGAAGCACATAAAGAGCCAGCATTCATACAGTCTATAAGTGGTGCATTTCTAACATACATATGTAAAAAGCCAGCTGCATAATTATCACCTGCTCCAGTAGTATCTATCGCCTTAACTTTAAATGCATCTGCTTTAAAAAATTCTTTTTCATTATACATTAAAGATCCTTCTTCTCCTAAAGTGGCTATTACTATTTCAATATTTTTTCCAGCAGTTTTTAATGCTTCTTTTTTATCACATTTAAATAATGCTTCAATTTCATTTTCATTAGCAAAAAGTATATTTAAATTTTTATTAATTAATTTTAAAAAATCGTTTCTATGTCTTTCTACACAAAATGAATCAGATAAACTTAAAGCAACTTTATAATCATGTTCAGTTGCAGCATCTACTACATGATAAAAAATATCTTTAGCTTCTGGTAAATCAAATAAATATCCTTCTAAGTATATAACATTAGACTTTTTAAAATTTCTTAAATCTATATTATTTTTATTAAGATTTGTTGATGCTCCCAAATATGTGCACATAGTTCTTTCTCCGTTTGGAGTTACGAGAACTAAACAAATTGAAGATGATTTTCCCTCTGGATTTTCTTTATTTAATAAAAAAATATTTTCTTCTTCCATGCTGTTAGCAAATAGGTTTCCATATTTATCATTTTTTCTGCTCCCTATAAAAGCACAAGATCCTCCTAATTTAGATATAGTAGATAAAGTATTAGCTACTGAACCACCTGCATGAGTTTTAGATATATGTAAATCTTTTAATATTTCATTAATAAAAATCTCATCCACTAATTTCATGGTACCTTCTATTAAATTATTAGCTTTTAAAAAAGAATCTTCAACTTCTACGAATATATCTGTAACAGCATTACCAATACCCAATATATCGTAATTATTATTTTGCATTTATAGCTCCCTATTTTTATTATACAATCATATATTAAACAAAATTTTTTTAAAATGAATATTCAAATAAAAAACCTTTGGAAAAAAAATGCTAGTGAAATTATTGATATTCTTAGCAAAAGAGAGGTTTCAGCATTAGAAGTACTAGATTCTTCTTTAAGTAGAATTGAGGAAATTAATCCTCGCATAAATGCAATTGTCACTTTAATAAAAGATGAAGCAAAAAAAAATATAATAAAAAAAGAAACTGATAATGCTGACAGTTATCTAAAAAATATGCCTATATTAATTAAAGACTTGAATGATGTTAAAAATATGAGAACGACTTATGGTTCTAAGTTATACTCAGATTATTTACCTTTAAACTCTGATATAATAGTAGACACTATAGAAAAGAATGGAGGAATTATAATAGGTAAAACTAATACTCCAGAATTTGGTGCTGGATCTCATACTTATAATAAATTATTTGGTTTAACGAAAAATCCTTGGAATACATCTTTATCTTCCGGTGGAAGCTCTGGAGGATCTGCTGCTGCACTAGCTACAGGAATGGCATGGTTTGCATCAGGAAGTGACCTCGGCGGAAGTTTAAGAAATCCTGCGAGCTGGTGTGGGGTTGTAGGATTAAGACCTACTCCTGGTCTTGTACCTCATGGTCCTTCAAAGTTTCCTTTTTTTAACTTATCAGTTGATGGCCCTATGGCTAGAAATGTCGAAGATTTATCAATTTTTCTTGATGCTATGATTGATTATAACAATAAAGACCCTTTATCCTTTAGACAAAAAAGGTATTCCTACCATAAAAAGCTTCTAGATAAAAAGGAAAAAAAATTCCTAGTTGGATTTACTGAGGATTTTGGAATATTTCCTTGCGATAAAGAAGTTAGAAATATGATGAAAAATACTTTGAAACTTGTTGAAAATTTAGGTCATGAGGTCAGTAATACATTTCCAGATATGAGAAAGTCAGAATATTGTTTTCAAATAATAAGAGCATATATGTTCTATTCCAATTATAAGTTTTTGTTAGAAAAAGACAGAAGTCATATTAAAAAAGAAGTAATATGGAATATTGAAAAAGGAAAAAATATTTCTATTGATGATTTAATAAGTGCGGAAAAAATAAGAGGAGAAATTTATAATAACACTATAGAATTCTTTAAAAAATTTGACTTTTTAATAGTTCCAAGCGCAATAGTACCCCCATTTAAGTCAAGCGATAATTGGGTAAAAAAGGTTGAAAATACAGTTTTTGATAACTATGTATCTTGGTTAATGATAGCAGCATCTGTATCTCTTACAGGCTGTCCTAGCATTGCACTTGCTACAAGCTTCTCTAGAGAAAATGCTCCCTATGGGATACAGATAATTACCGCACCTCACAAAGAACAAAAACTTATAAACTTTGCTAAATCTATTGAAGAAAATATTAATATTTCTAAAATGATACCTATAAATGTAAATAATGAAAATTTCTGATTATAAAGTAATTCTTCTTTTTTCTTTTAGTTGTTTGCTTCATAAAAGTATTTTAAAACTAACTATAATATCACTTATATTATCTTTTATAATATTATCTTCCCTACTCTTTGCATTTTGGAATGCCTTTCCTTCCATACAATGGATCAAAGTTATTTTTTGGGGTGTATTAGATGACCTTTTAAATTCTTTGTGGATCTTTATTATATCAACTTTATTTATATTATTATATCCTCCTCTATCAACAATAGTTAATGGTTTTTACTTAGACTCAATTTCCTATAGAGTGAATTTACTTTTAGGAAATGACTATAATGATAATTCAAGTCATTTTGCTGGAATCATAGCAGGCTTAAGAATACTTGGACTATCAATTATTACCTTTTTCATAATCTTATTACTTAAATGGACAATAATTTCAAATATATATATAATATTGCTTATCCAATTATTAGCTTCAGGCTATATATTAGGAAAAGAATATTATGAAATAGTAGCGCTAAAAATTTTTTCGTACGATAAAATATCTCTCTTTAGAAAAAAAAATTTTTTTATATTGAATGTTATTGGAATACTCTGTTCTTTTTTATTTATGGTACCTTTTTTAAATCTATTAGCACCTATTTTATCAATTATAATAATGACCTCTTTTGTAGACAGTCTTAATAAAAAATATTCTATTAAAAAATAAATTTTTTACTATATTAATTAGTATGAAAAAGAAAAAATATTTAGATTTAATACTATATCCTAACCGATCACTAGATATTAAAAGCCTTCTTTTTTTATCTTCTATTTTTATAGTGTTAAGTTTTTTAGTTTCCTTATACTTTATTAATAACGGGGCTTGGCCAGTAGGTATATTTTTATTTATAGACCTTTTCATTATTTTGCTAGCTTTTTACATGAGTTACAGAAATTCAAAGAAATATGAAAGAATAATTTTAGGAGAAAAATTGCTTATTAAAAAAATTAATTTTAAAGGAAAAGAGCAAATTATAAGAATAGAACCCTCATGGCTAAGACTAAAGGTCTGTTTTTATAATAATAGTGGCCATTTAGAAATAATATCAAAGGGAAAAGTACAAATTATTGGAAATTATTTGAATATATCTGAATTAAAGAAATTAGCTAAAGAAATTAAAAAAGCCTTAATTATTAGAGAAAAAGAATTATATCTAAATTTTTAAAAAGTCACTCATAGTATATAAACCTGGCTTTTTATTATGTATCCAACTTGCTACTTTTAATGCTCCATTAGCAAATATGTTTCTAGACGTAGATACATGTTCAATAGTTAACCTCTCTCCTTCTCCAGAAAAGATAACACTATGCTCTCCCGTTGAGTCTCCTGAGCGCAATGCAGAAATATTTATTTTTTTGTTTCTTACCTTAATCTCCTTTAAAGATTTATCTAAACTATCCTTTATATATTTTGCAGTACCCGAAGGAGTATCTTTTTTGTGCTTATGATGTATATCAGTAATATCTATGTCAAAATCATATCCTAATTTTTTGGTTGTTTGTTCAGCTAGTAGCCTCAAAAGATTAGCTCCTAAACTCATATTTGGAGCCCAGAAGACTGGTATATGTTTAGAAGTTTTTTTCATTAGCATAATAGTTTTATTTGATAATGCAGTACTCCCTGAAACAAAAGCTTTTTTATTTTTTTTGGCTTGACTTAAATACTGTAGAGTTGCTTTCTCCAAACCAAATTCAATAACTACATCTATTTCTTTAAAAAAATTATCGATGCTATCGGTTACTTTAATACCTGTATCTTTCTCACCTATTAAATGTCCAATATCCTTACCTATAAACTTATTTTTACAATTTTCACTTCCTGATTTTATTAAAATATTTTTTTTACTAAAGGCACTTTTAGCAATTGCTCTACCCATTTTTCCTGCAATTCCTACTATTCCTATTTTAGTAACTAATTTTTTTTCTTTCATACTTAATAATTTTTTAAAAATTTTTTAAATTTACTTACCTTAGGATTATTAGATTCTGATAAACTATCATTAAATGCTCCTAAAAGCTTTTTTTGATTATTGGACAAATTTATAGGGGTTTCAACTTCTGCTTCAACATATAAATCACCATAGCCTCTGCTCTGTAATACTGGCATACCTTTTCCTTTAAGCCTAAATCTCTTTCCATTTGGTGTCCCTGATGAGATACTAATTCTAATTTTTCCTCCGTCAGGGGCAGGTACTTCAATACTCCCTCCATTTATTGCGGTATAAGTATCAAGTGGTACTATTAAAAATAAATGTTCTCCTTCTCTAGTAAATACTCTACTATTAATCATATTAATATAAATATACAAGTCACCTGCTGGACCACTATTTCTTCCTGCTTCTCCTTCACCTGCTACCCTTATTCTAGTTCCTTCATCTACACCAGCAGGAATCTTAACCGATAAAGATTTTTCTTTATTGATAACCCCTGTACCTGAACAATGTCTACAAGGATTAGATATTATTCTTCCTGTTCCATTACATGAACTACAAGTTCTTTCAATGGTGAAAAAACCCTGACTGCTTCTTACTTTTCCATTTCCTCCACAAGTTGGACAAGTCTGAATATTTGAGCTACCTCCTTCTGCCCCAGTCCCATCACAATGTGTACATTTTGCAGGAGCTCTAACCTTTACAGTTTTTTCAATTCCTGAGTAAGCATCTTCCAAACTAACCTGTAAATTATATTTTAAATCTGCTCCTCTATTGTTAGATTCTTGTCTTCTGTTGCTTCCGCCAGTAAATTCACTAAATAAATCCTCAAATATATCAGAAAAACCGCCTCCTTGAAAACCTGAGAAACCGTTACCAGCTCCTCCTTCAAAAGCAGAATGGCCATAACTATCATAAGCTGATCTTTTTTCTTTATCTTTCAAAACTTCGTAAGCTTGACTAGCTTCTTTAAATTTATCAGCCGCTTGTTGGTTATCAGGATTTCTATCAGGATGATACTTCATAGCAAGATCTCTATAAGCCCTTTTTAAGGTAGCATCGTCTGCATCTTTACCAACTCCTAATATTTCGTAGTAGTCCCTCATTATTTATTCCGAAGTCCTAAACCTAGTTGCTCTTTTTCTCTTTATCTTCTTCCTTAACTTCTTCAAAGTCTGCATCAACTACATCTTCTGCCTTATCATCAGCATTAATGTCTTTTTTATTATCGTTTTCTTTTTGAGTTTCTTGCTCCCCTTGTGCAGCTGGATCTTGTTGATTTTGCTTGTACATTATTTCACCAAGTTTCATAGCAGCTGTATTTAAGGCATCTAACTTTGTTTTAATAGCATCTGCATTTGCATTTTCATCTTTTAAAACTTCTTTTAGTTCATCAATAGATTTTTGTATATTATCCTTATCTTTTGAATCTAATTTTTCCCCGTGTTCGCTTAGACTTTTTTCTGTAGAATAGACCATGCTATCAGCCTGATTTCTTATTTCAACAGCTTCTTTCTTAGTCTTATCTTCGTCTGCATGGGTTTTAGCTTCATCTACCATTTTTTCTATATCAGAATCAGATAGACCGCCAGAAGCTTGTATTTGTATTTGCTGTTCTTTTCCAGTACCTTTATCTTTAGCTGATACATTCACTATTCCATTTGCATCTATATCGAAAGTTACCTCTATTTGAGGAACTCCTCTGGGTGCTGGAGGTAAACCTACCAAATCAAATTGTCCCAATGCTTTATTGTCTTTAGCCATTTCTCTTTCCCCTTGAAATACTCTAATAGTAACAGCCGGCTGGTTATCTTCTGCAGTTGAAAATGTTTGGCTTTTTCTAGTAGGTATAGTTGTATTTCTATCTATAAGCCTAGTGAAGACACCACCTAAAGTTTCAATGCCTAAAGAAAGAGGCGTTACATCTAAAAGCAGAACATCTTTAACATCCCCTGACAATACAGCACCCTGAATAGCTGCTCCTATTCCAACAACTTCATCAGGATTAACCCCCTTATTTGGCTCTTTTCCAAAGAAATCTTTAACGGTCTCTGCAATTTTTGGCATTCTTGTCATTCCACCCACTAATACTACTTCATTTATCTCACTAGCATTAAGCCCAGCATCTTTAAGTGCTGCTTTACATGGATCTATTGTTCTTTTTATAAGATCATCTACCAATTTTTCTAAATCTGCTCTAGTCATTTTGAGAGTTAAATGCTTAGGGCCAGAAGCATCAGCTGTAATAAATGGAAGATTTATTTCAGTAGAACTAGCACTGGACAACTCTATTTTAGCTTTTTCTGCTGCTTCTTTAAGTCTTTGTAAAGCAAGTTTATCTTGTTTAAGGTCTATACCATTTTCTTTTTTAAAAGAATCAGCTAAATGCTCAACTATTCTTGTATCAAAATCTTCACCTCCTAAAAAAGTATCTCCATTAGTAGCTTTAACTTCAAATACACCATCTCCTATTTCTAAAATAGATACATCAAATGTTCCACCTCCAAGATCGTAAACAACTATAGTGCCTGACTGTTTTTTATCTAAACCATAAGCCAAAGCAGCAGCTGTGGGTTCATTAATAATTCTCAATACTTCCAAACCTGCGATTTTGCCTGCATCTTTAGTAGCTTGTCTCTGTGCATCATTAAAATAGGCAGGCACCGTAATGACAGCTTTATCTACCTTCCCACCAACATGTTTTTCTGCAGTTTCTTTCATTTTTTGGAGTATGTATGCAGAGATTTGGCTAGGAGCATATTTTTTATCATTTACTTCTACCCAGGCATCTCCATTATCTGCTTTTACTATGGAATATGGTGACATATTAAGTTCTTTTTTTACTTTTTCATCATCAAATGACCTTCCTATAAGTCTTTTTATAGCATATAAAGTATTATTAGGATTTGTAACTGCCTGTCTCTTAGCTGGTTGTCCTATTAAAGTTTCGCCTTCATTAGTAAAACCAACCATAGAAGGTGTAGTTCTAGCTCCCTCACTATTTTCTATTACTTGAGCGTTAGAACCTTCCATAACAGCAACACATGAATTTGTTGTACCTAAATCAATGCCTATAACTTTACTCATATTTTAAAACTCCTTTAAATTAGTATTTATTAGATATGGGATTTAAAATTTTAAATACAAGTAGTCAAATTAGTTCAGAGTTTTTTACCGATTTATCAACTTTTTTAAAATAAGCTAGCCCTTCTTTACTATTCTTTTCTTTATAATTCAGTACAAAGCTAACTATTTTCATTTTATTCTCTTGTAAAAAAAATCTATACCAGATGTAATTGACTACATTCTCATTCTGATATTTTTCAACTGAATAAAACAAAAAAATATAATTGTCATTATCTGCTTTAATTAACTTTTGATCAAAAACAGTTACATTTTTTGTAATTTCTCCTATAAAAGACTTTACTAATTCTTCATTTTTTTTTGTATTATTAGGTTTTTTTAAATCAAAATACTCTAAAAATAAATTTATATCTTTTTTAAAATCTATCTCCAAGTTCATCAATTTTTCATTGTCATTTAGTTTAGAATTCCAACTTTCAGGAAGCAAAATATTAAAGGAGTTCCAAAGAAAATATTTTTTCAATCTAATATTGTTTAATTTATAATTAAGTTTTGCTATATCATCGAAATAAGTAATATTTTCATTAAACTCTATATTTTTTATCACATCAGGCATAATATTTAAGATTGGCTGAACTAAAATATTAGCTTCATCTTGATCAGGCCAAGCAAGAGAAAATCTTATTTCTCTGAAAACTCTTGGCTTTATATGATTTAATATTTTCCATGTAGCTAAATTTTCATTATTCGTCTTAAATTTATAATCAAGAATAAATACGCTTTTACTAACTTCCTTTACTAAGGTATTTTTTTTTTTCAACTCCCTCTAAAAGATATTCTTTTATTTTATCTAAAGAGTTTATTTTAGGGCCATCAAAACAATTTATATAACAACCTAATACAGGATAAGCTCCAAAAGGAAATTTTATCTCTAATAAGTTATCTCCTTTTTTATAAACAATCCAGTCATGTGGTAAGCTTATAAAGATAGTTTTTTCTAAAAGAGAATGCTTTTTATATTCCATAAAAAATTATTTAATTCCTTCAGGAGGCTCTTCCTCTAATGGCTCATTTTGAATATTTTCTTCTTTTAATTTCTCTTTAGAAACACCTACTAAAACTGGTCTAAGCAATCTATCATGGAAAGTATATCCCTCTTGTACTATTTCACATACCATACCCGGCTCATAATTTTCAGAGACTTTTTCAAACATAGCCTGATGATAATTAGCATCAAAGACTTGGCCCAGAGCACTAATTTTTTTAATATTAAATTTTTCTAAAATATTTAAAATTTCTTTTTTTATCAGCAAAAAACCCTCCAATAAAACATTTTCATTGTTTTCATCATTTGCACTTAGCGCTCTATCAAAATTATCTAAAATGTTCAGCAGCTCTCTGGCTAACGGTTGTGTGCCATATTTTGCAGACTCTTGTCTAATTTTATCCATTTGTTTTCTGACGTTTTCATTCTCTGCTAAAGCTCTCAGCAGTTTATCCTTTGTGCTTTCTAATTCAGATTTTAAATTCTCTGTTTCATTATCGTTTTCTTCTATCTCCAAATTTTTATCACTGTCATTATCAGAAAGACTCTTGTTTAACTCTACCTCATCTTGATTGTCAGTGTCGATAATATCATTTTCATTTTCGGAGTTTTGTTTATCATCTAAAATTTTTTCATTATTACTATTTATTTTTTGGTCCATTTTTTTTCCTTTAAGATTACTATTATAGATGGGATTTGTAATTTCATATACAAGATTAGTTTAAAAATTTATTTAAAACTTTTGCAGTAAAGTCTACCATTGGTATAATTCTGGAATAATTTAATCGAGAAGGGCCTATAACTCCAATAGCACCCAATGTAGTTACCTTTTTATTTTTTAACCTTTGTTTTAGAGGTGCTACTATCATTGAACAACCAGATAGATTAAACATTTCTGTGTTAGACCCTATAAAAACATTTACGCCTGTTCCTTCTGAAGTATTTCTTAAAATATTTATAAAATTTTCCTTGTTTTGTAATTCATTTAATAAGTTATTTAATCTGACTAATTCTTCTTTTTGTTCAACTTTCCCATAAATAAAATCTCTTCTATTTATCAAAAGGTGTTCTTCTCCTTTTTCTTTACTTCTTATAGCTAAACCCTCAGCAACTAACTGTTGAGAAAGTTTTTCTACTTCTGAACTCTGCTTATCTAACTCTGAAGATATAATTATTTTCACTTCATCAAGTGTCTTTCCGTATATTTTTGAATTTATATAATTAGTAGCCTCTATTAAGGCTGAACTAGTAATACCTTTTGTGACTCTTATGAGTTTATTTTCTACTAAACCATTTATGTCAATAGTAACTACTAGAGCTCTATCCTGATCTAACGGTACAAATTCTATATGTTTTAGAGGCCTAATTATGTTATTAGGTGCAAAAACTAGAGAAGTGCAACTAGACAAACCTGCTAACTCTTTTGAAGAATGATCCAACACTTCAAGTAAAGTCTTGCCTGCTACAGCACACCTTGCTTCTATATTTTTTCTTTCTTCTTTTGTTAGATCGCCTAATTCTAATAGTCCATCTACAAATAACTTAAGACCTCTATCAGTAGGTATTCTGCCAGAAGAGGTATGAGGAGAATAAAGGTAGCCCTGTTCTTCAAGTTTTGCCATGACAAGTCTTATGCTAGATGGAGAAAGTAATATATTAAGTTTTTCAGATATTATTTTTGATGAAACCGGTTGTCCATTATTCAGATAAGCTTCTATCACTTCAGATAGTATTTTCTTAGCTCTGTTTCCGATATCATAGATATCTTTTTTGTTTTTGTTCATATTATTCTTCTTTTTAATTATAAATTTATACTTTATAATTTATATATTAATATTATATAATATGAGATCACAAAGAGAAAATAATCAATTAAGAAATATAATAGTAACCAAAGATTTTATGAAAAATGCTTTTTCTTCATGTTTAATAGAATTTGGAAATACTAAAGTAATATGTAGCGTTTCGATAGAATATAGGGTTCCTAGGTGGCTTAAGGGTTCTGGAAAAGGCTGGCTGACAGCTGAGTATTCTATGCTTCCCACTTCAACTAATACAAGAAATGAAAGAGATATTAATAAAGGCAAATTATCTGGTAGAAGTCAAGAAATTCAGAGACTAATAGGTAGAAGTTTAAGAAATTCTATAGATTTAACCCTTTTAGAAAATATTTTAATTAAAGTTGATTGTGATGTGCTATCAGCAGATGGCGGTACTAGAACTACTGCAATAAATGGATCCTGGATTGCTTTAAGTTTAGCTGTTAATAGGCTAAAAAAAGAAAATATTATTAAAACCAATCCACTAAATTTTTGTGTCACTGCTATATCCTGCGGCATATTTGGAGAAAAAATTTTATTGGACCTTGATTATAATGAAGATTCAAATGCTGATGCTGACGCTAATTTTATATTTAATAATAAAGGAGATATTATAGAAATACAGTGTACAGGTGAAAAGAGTACAATTAGTGAAGATAAATTTTTGGAGATGTATAGGTTAGCTAAAAATTCTATAAAGGATATTTACAAAGTACAATATGAAGCTACTAAATAATAAAACAAAACTTCTAATAGCTAGCCATAATAAAGGAAAAATAAAAGAATTTAAAAATTTTTTTAGTGTTAAAAACCTAGATGTACTTTCCTTAGAAAAGTTTTCCAATAAAAAACCTCTCGAAAATGGTAATACTTTTAAATCTAATGCACTAATAAAAGCTAAGTATGCTTCATCATTAGTAAATTTTTCTATTCCATCTTTAGCAGATGATAGTGGTATATGTATAGAAAAGCTAGACTATAAACCTGGTATATATTCTGCAAGATGGGCAAAAAACAATAACTATTTATGTGCTTTTAAAAAGATAAAAAAAGAATTTGAAAAAAAAAAAATTAAACATGGAAAATCAAAATGCTAAATTTGTTTGTTTTATAGCCTTTATAAATACAGAAAAAAAAAGATTTTTTTATAGTGGAGAACTTGAAGGAAAACTAACTTTTCCTCCTAGAGGAGATGAGGGGTTTGGTTATGACCCGATATTTATTCCAAAGGGTTATACAGAAACCTTATCTGAATTAAACTACAAAATTAAAAATAAAATTAGCCATAGAAAAATAGCTATAGATAAATTTCTTAATGATCATTATAAATAAATTTTTTTAGAATACTTCTTTAGCTTTTTCATTTATGTTAAATTTTTTATTTTTTATAATTTTAATGTCATGAGCTCTCTCTACAGTTCCATTGTTATTTAATCTAAATAAACCTCGCAAACCTAAAAAACCTTCTTCATTTATCAATGTATTAATATTTAAAGATTCTTTATTATTTTCTGCTGAGTTTAAAAGAGCCAAAATATCATAAGCTATCATAGAAATTTTAGGCATATTTTTTCCAAAAGAATTTCTATAAATTCTACTAATATCTTTTTGATACAATTGACTTGTTGTGGAAAATAAGCCTCCGTCTAATGCAGGTTCACTCAATATGCTTTTATCTTCCCAAGAAGCTATTCCTAAAAATTGAACTTTGTTAGGATCCACATTATTATACTGTAATTGAGATGCTAGTACTGTGAGAGATTGTCCCGAAGCAGCTATAAAAACATTATCAAAAGGCTTTTCTATCTTTTCTATGTTTATTAAAGATTCGTCTACACTATTTTCTTCTATATCCTTTAAATACTTTTCATATTTATCAAATCCTTGAGATATTTTTTTTGCTGCTTGCTCTTGACTTACAATTGAGTTCTCGTAAAACTCAACCCTTTCTAAAGAAAATGAATTTATTTCCATAAAATCTGTGATGCTTTGGAATAATAATAAACCATAAGCATTTTGCGGAAGTAAAGCAGCTAATTTTTGCGTGCCTTCATTAATCGAGAAGCTTAAAATTCTTTCTGTTTGCTCTTGTGGATCTATTCCAAAAATCCATATTCCTTTTTTTGCTAAATTTTTATTATTAGTTAAAGCAAAAACACTCGTATTTGCTTTAACTAAATCTTCAACTGCAACTAAAGATTTTGAGAAAAGTGGCCCAATAACGTTAGTTATATTTTCTTGTATTAGCTCAATAAAAACTATTCTTGCTTGTTTTGGATTAGATTTTGTATCTTTTATTACTAATTCTAAATTGGAATCTTTGCTTTGGAAAAGGGCTAACTCTAAAGCGTTTAGTATTAATTTTCCAATAGCAGCATTTTCTCCAGTTAGAGGAAGCATAACTCCTATTTTTTTATTCAGAGAAAAATTTTCATTTTCATATTCTTTAAAAAAATGCTCTTCTTCTACTTTGTCAATATTTTCTAAAACTCTAGAGTTAAGATTTCTGGAATTTTTTATATTTTTTTCAACTTCTTTGTTATCAGTTTTTTCTGAGTCTATTTTTTTTTCAACAGCTTTATCTATAATATAATCTGAGTCAGTTATTGTTTCTTTTTTTCTAAACAATTCCTTTTTAGAGTTATCTTTAGATGCTCGTCTGTTTTCTTTGATAATTTGATTTTCTTTTATATCTTTTTTCTCAATATTTTTAATTACGGTTTTTTTCTCAGCCTCAGTTTTTTTATTAATTAATAAATCCATTATATCATAATTCTTTTCATGACATCCGCTTAGGTGAAAAAATGTTAATAAAATTAAATATTTAATAAAAAGTTTCATGCTATTATTATAGTTTAAAAATTTAAAATGTAATTAAAAATAGAATGCTTGAAAATATTGTTTTAAATAAAAATAGTAAGGATATTAACTTTGAAAAAGGTTTATATATAATAGCAACTCCAATTGGTAATAAAAACGATATAACTATACGATCTTTTTTTTTATTAAGTCTAGCAAAAACAGTAATATGTGAGGATACTAGAGTAACAAAAAACCTATTTAAACTTTTAAAAATTAGTTCAAAAAACAAGAACTGGATTTCTTATAATGATCATAGCCAGACATCAAAAAGAAATAAAATATTAACGGAGTTAACGAAAAATAAAATTGTTTGCCTAGTTTCAGATGCTGGAACTCCTTTAATATCCGATCCTGGATACAAACTTATACAGTTGGTCAGAAAACATGGACACAACATTTATTCCATACCAGGTCCTTCCTCTGTAATTTCTAGTTTAGTTGTATCTGGCTTACAAACAGATAAGTTTACTTTTTTAGGTTTTTTACCAAAAAACAAAAATAATTATATAAAAATTTTAAGAGATTTTTCTATAACAAAGAGCTCTCTTATATTATTTGAGAAATCTAATAGGTTAAGTTTCTTTTTAACAGTATTAAAAGCTAACTTTTTTTCATTTAAATTAGCTATAGTAAGAGAGTTAACAAAAATTTATGAAGAAATTATTTTAATAGATCAAGATAATATAGATGATTTTATTAAAAAAAAAGTAAAGCTAAAAGGAGAAATTACTATAGTTTTAGAAATATTTAATTATAAATTTAAAATTTATTCAGATAAAGAGCTCTTAAAAGAGTTAAAAAGTTTTAAACCTTCCCAAGTTTCTGCTATGATATCTAAAAAATCTTCGGAGAACAGAGAAAAAATATATAAAAGATGTATAAATCTATTAAACAAAGAAAAGTAGTATATCACAAATCCTATAGATTAAAGTTTTTATCTTTAATTCTAATACCTTCTTTTTTATTTTTAGGATCCTGTGCTCAAGTTATAATTGGAGGAGCTGCTTCAACTGGCCTAGTGACGGTACAAGAAAGGTCAGCCAAACAAGCAGGCATAGATATTATAATTAAGACTAAAATAGAAGAAGCAATGTTTTCAAATAGTTATGAAGAGCTTTTTTCTAAAATAAGAGTAATAGTCTATGAAGGAAAAGTATTATTGGTAGGAACGGTAAAAAGCAGTAATGCCAAAGATAAAGCAGAAAATATAGCTTGGACGATTAAAAATGTTAAAGAAGTAGCAAATTATATTACTACAGGGAAAAATAACTTAGTTGATTACGTAAAAGATACAAGAATATCGTTAGAATTTAGAGCAAAGTTGCTAACAGACCAAGAAATATCTGAAATAAATTTTAGTAGTACTACAGAAAACAGAGTTCTTTACATAGTAGGAATAGCAAAAGATCAACAGGAAATAGATAAAGTTTTAAATCATGCCACTAACATTGCTGGTATCTTAAGAATTGTTAATTTAATTATTAAAAAAGATGACCCTCAAAGAAAAGACTAAAAACAAACCTATTAGAGTTGGCATTCAAATGGATAGCCTTGATAAGATCAATAAAAAAACTGATAGCACTCTAGCACTGATCGAAGAGGCTTTAAAAAGAGGTTTCATTGTTTATATATATACAGTTGAAAATTTATCTATTATAGGTAATAAACCTGTTTGTGAAGCTAATCAAGTGCTAAGCGTAAACATATTAAAAGAAAAATTTTTAATTTTAGATAAAAAAAAAAGAATTTATTTAAAAAACCTACATTATATTTTAATTAGACAAGATCCTCCATTTGATATGCAATATATTACAGCTACGCATATATTAGATAAGTTACCTGAATCCTGTATTATTATTAATAAGCCTGATTCTATTCGCAACTGCCCTGAAAAAATTTTTGTTATGGAATTTTATCATCTCATGCCTCCTACAGTAATCAGTAAAGCGTTTTCTACAATTACTAAATTCATGAAAAAACATAAGCAAATAGTGGTAAAACCATTATTCGGTAATGGGGGACAAGATGTATATTTTTTATCTGATAAAGATCCGAATTTAAAAATAATTATAGAAAATTTATTAAAGAATAGAGAACACATCATAGCTCAAAAATTTATAAAAAAAGTAAAGCAAGGAGATAAAAGAATCTTATTAATAAATGGAAAGCCTGTAGGTGCTGTAAATAGAGTGCCTAATAAAAATGAAATAAGGGCCAACCTACATATAGGAGGAATAGCTAAAAAAACAACTTTAACTAAAAGAGATATTTATATTTGTAAAGAAATAGGCAATAAAATAAAATCTAGAGGTTTGTTTTTTGCCGGGATTGATATCATAGATGGATACTTAACAGAAATCAATGTAACTTCACCCACTTGCATTCGTGAAATTGATAAATTAAATAAAACTAATATTTCTAAAATTTTTTGGAATGAAGTAAAAAATATTAATTAAGCATATTTCCTGCATCTGATCCACCAACTAGATGAAAATGTAAATGCGGTACTTCTTGTCTTCCATCTGGTCCATAATTTGTAATAATACGACAACCGTTTGGTTCTAGTTTATATTTTTTAATTAATAGTTTAAATGCATCAAATATTGCATCTCTCTGAGCAGAGTTAGAATTTATAGAAAAATCATTAATATCAGTAAATTTACCTTTTGGTAAAACTAGTATATGCACCGGAAGTCTTGGATATTTATCTAAAATACACAAAACATGGTCATTCTCTAAAACAACGTCTGCCTTCGCATCTTTATTTAATATTTTAGCAAATATATTATCTTCATTGTAATTATTTTTTTTATTCATTTTTTTCTTTTTATTAATTCTTCGGCCACTTCATTACCTTCTATATCAAGCTTATTCCATAAAACCATAAGATGAAATAATAAATCAGCACTTTCATTTATTATTTGATTTCTGTTTCTTCCATTAGCAGCTATAACTAGCTCTACTGCTTCTTCACCAAATTTTTGTGATATTCTATCTATATCTTTTTTTAATAATTTCGATGTATAAGTATTTTGATCAGAATTTTTTCTTTCTTCTATTTTTTTTTCTAAATAATCTAGTATTTCATAAAGTTTATTATTCATATCTTATTATATCATATTCTAACTGGAATACCTGCATTATAAAGTTCTTTCTTTACTTGTCTAATAGTAAATTTACCATAATGAAAAACAGAAGCCGCTAATAATCCAGATGCATTAGCTTTTAAAACTCCATCAGTAAAATGCTTTAATTCTCCTACACCACCGGAGGCTATTACTGGAATTGTTATCGAGTCAGTAACCATTTTTGTTAAATTTATGTTGAACCCTTTTTTTGTACCATCGTTATTCATAGAAGTAAGCAATATTTCACCTGCTCCTAAAGAAGCACATTTTTTAGTCCATTTTAAAACATCCAAATTAGTTTCCATTGTACCTCCATGCGAAAATACTTCATAACCACTAGCAAAATTTTTTTTATTTGTTTTTTTTGCATCTATAGCTACAACTATGCATTGCGATCCAAACCTCTCTGCAGCTTCGGTAATTAAATTTGGATTATATATTGCTGAAGAATTTATTGAAACTTTGTCAGCCCCGTAGAATAGTAATTTTCTAATATCCTCAATAGAACTAATACCACCTCCTACGGTTAATGGCATAAAACAATTTTTTGCTGTTTTATTAATTATGTCGTAAAGCAAATCTCTTTTCTCAATACTTGCTGTTATATCTAAAAAGCACAATTCGTCTGCTCCTTGCAAATCATATATCTTTGCTTGTTCTACTGGATCACCTGCGTCTTTTAAATTAAAAAAATTTATACCTTTTACCACGCGTCCATCTTTTACATCTAAACAGGGGATGACTCTTGTTTTTAACATAATTCATTATAGTAAAATAATTCATTTAAGTTTATTTTATTATCATATATTGCTTTACCGACTATTACTCCATAAATTTTATTAGAATATAATTTTTTAATATCTTCTAAAGAAGCTACTCCCCCGGAAGCAATTAAAGGAACATCAATCATACTTTTGTACCTTAGTATCTCTTTATAGTTAGGACCTTTTAAAACACCATCATTATCTATATCTGTATAAATAATTGATTCAACTTCTAAATCAGAAAATTTCTTGAAAAAATAGTCTGCTTTTTTCTCTTTAACTTTTTCCGTCCAACCTTTTATAGCTACGGAATCTTTATAAAGATCAAGACCTACTGAGACTGTATTAGGAAAGTTTTTTACAGCATTTTTAACTAAATCATCTTCTAAAATTGCAGCGGTTCCAATTACTACTCTATTAACTCCTAGTTTCAACCAGCGTTCTATATCCTGAAGAGACCTTATTCCTCCACCTAATTGTATTTTACAGTTAGTATTATTAATAATTTCTAATATTGAGGTTTGATTTTTATTTTCACCTTCTAATGCTCCATCTAAATCTACTACATGAATCCAAGTAGTTCCTTTATCCTCAAAAAGTTTAGCCTGATTTAATATATTTTTAGTATATATCTTTTTCTTATCAAAATTTCCTTTTAACAACCTCACAATATAACCTTTAGATAAATCAATTGCTGGATAAATAATCATGAGTTTTCTAAACTTTTAAAATAAAAATTTCCTGAGACCATTTTTCCTTCAGCTATTTTATGATAAGCAGGGAGTTTTCCCCACAATTTAAAACCTAATTGCTTGTATAAATTTATAGCTCTCGCTTGCGTTTCTCTAACGTCTAGAATTACATGTGAATATTTTTTTTTTCTACATGCATTCTCGGCATTCTCAATTAATAACTTTGCTAGACCATGTCCTCTTGCCCAAGTTGCAACAAAATGAGTATCTATAAATACTCTAAATATCGCTGCTTCATTTGTAGAAGAAAAAGTTACTACTTGAATAGAACCAGATACAACTCCCTTATATTTTCCTATAAAAAGCCATCTATTTGGAACTAATAAAACTCCTTTCCAATATTCTTTTACTTTATTTTTAGGCGGTTTAGTTATCCATCCAAAACCAATTCCTTCTTCAATAGCATTCATAGTGGCTGAGGTAAGTTCTTCTAATTCCCCTTTTTCAAATTTTTCTATTTTTTTAACCTCTATCATCGCTTTAAGGCTTCCAATCTAAAAATTGCCTAAGAAATTGTTGTCCATTAATTTGACTTTTTTCAGGATGAAACTGTACACCTAATATATTATCTTTGCAAACTGCCGCAACCATTCTCTCTCCGTAATTCACAGTTGCCAATACTTCTTCATTATTCTTGCATTTCATATGATAACTATGTACAAAATAAAAATCTTTTTTATCTATAGAAGCAAAACTATTTTTATAATTTTTATTTTGTACGGTTAAATCATTCCAACCCATATGAGGTACTCTCAATCCCTCTTTCTTTCTTTCTATTAACACAACTTCAGAGTCTAAAAAATCAAATCCTTTGTTAAAACCTCTCTCATAACTAGCTCTAGCCATTAAATGCATTCCTATACAAATACCTAAAAATGGTCTGGCTTTAATCTTAATATACTCATCTAATGCTTCTGCCATTCCTTCTATTTTCATTAGTTGCTGTTTACAATTATAAAAATCGCCAACACCTGGTAATATTACTCTATCAGCATTTATTATTTTTTCTGGCACATTCGTAATATTAACTTGATAGTTTTTTTTTAAACTTTTAATTACTGAACATAATGAATTTTTAAGAGAAGATAAATTACCAGAATTATAATTTACTAAAGCAATATTCATCTTTGCCCATCTTTTACAATTTTTCCTTTTGTTGAAGGTATTCTTTTTTTATTTGCTTCATCTACTTTTATAGCTTTTTTAATAGCAATTGCTAATCCTTTAAAACATGACTCTATGATATGATGATTATTTACTCCATATAAATTCTCAACATGTAAGTTAGCACCTATTGCTTGTGTAAAAGCTTGAAACCATTCTTTGAACAATTCAGTATCCATTTCCCCTAATTTAGCTTGAGTAAAAAAAACTTTCCAAACTAAATAAGGCCTTCCTGAAAAATCTATTACCACTCTAGTTAATGTTTCATCCATAGGAATGTAAGCATGTCCAAATCTATTAATACCAGCTCTGTCTCCTAAAGCTTCATCAATTGCTTTTCCAACGGCATAACCTGTATCTTCTGTCGTATGGTGGTGATCAATATGTAAGTCACCCTTAGCCAAAAGATCTATATCCATTAAGCTGTGCTTAGAAAGTTGTTCAAGCATGTGATCAAGAAAACCTATTCCTGTTTTTATATTATACTTATTAATACCATCAAGGTTTATACTTACTTTAATATCTGTCTCTTTAGTAATTCTCTCAACTTTTGCTTTCCTTAACATATTTGAACCTTTTGTTGCTTTCTTAATAAAACATATCTTGCTCCATCTCCTCCGTCTTTGTAAGTTGCATAAGAATGAGATAGAACTTTATCTGCTAAACTATTATCTTTAAGCCAAACTGGAAGTTTTTCCCTTAAAACTCCTTTGGCCCCCTGATAAGTATTTTTTTTTCCAGTTATAATTAATATACATCTTTTACCACTTTGAATAGAAGAGGTAATAAATTCAATTAATGCTTTTTTTGCTTCTATCTGATTATTTCCATGAAGATCAAGCTTTGCCTCTGGTCTAATAATACCTCTTTCTAGCTTTTCTTTCATTCTTCTATTAACTTGAATAGAGTCTAAAGAAATACTTTTTTTTATGGTAATGTTTTCAATATTTTTGGTCTTTATAATATTCGTTTTACTTGCTTTTTTTTTAACGCTATTTATAGTATCTAAGTCATCAGAATAGTCTTTATACCTATTGTCATTTTTAGTCACTACTTTCCATAAATCTAGTTCTTCTTTAGAAAGTTTTCTTTTTTTTTCCATTAATATAGGTTCCTATTACTAAGATCATTAACATCTATTTCACCACATAGAAGCATAGTGGTCTTAAGCTCTTTAGTAAGAATTTCTATGACTTTTTCTACTCCTTCTTTTCCACACGCTCCCAAACCATACATATAAGGTCTTCCCATAAAAACTGCTTTAGCTCCTATAGATAGTGCTTTTACTATATCCTGACCTGAACGTATACCACCATCTAAGTATACCTCCAAACCTTTTCCAATCTTTTTTAAAATGTTTTCTAGTGCTACAATTGAAGAAATGGTTCCATCTAACTGTCTACCTCCATGATTAGAAACAATTATGCCTTGAACATCCATGCTTTTTGCAATTAAAGCGTCCTTTTCATCTAAAATTCCTTTTAAGATAATAGGTCCTTTCCAAAGCTTTCTTATCCATTTAACATAATCCCAAGACAAGCCCTGATCAAATTGTCCATTTGTCCATTTTATTATTGAAGACAAATTATCAACTCCTTTTGCGTGGCCCATTATATTGCCAAAAGTTCTATTTTTAGTTTTTAACATTCTAAAACACCAACCAGGTCTATTAATCAATTGCCATAGATGATTAAAAGTTGCTTTTGGGGGTGTAGATAATCCATTTTTTAAATCCTGATGTCTTTGTGCCAGAATAGGCAAATCTAAAGTTAATACTAAAGCGTGACATTGAGCTTCTTTTGCTCTTGCAATGATATCTTTAACAAATTCCTTATCTTTCATTACATATAATTGAAACCAAAATGAGGAGTTAGTTTTCTCGGCAATTTGTTCTATTGAGCATATGCTCATAGTTGATAATAAATAAGGTATATTAAATTTTTTACATACTTTTGCGACAATAATTTCTCCATCTGGATACATCATTCCTCCCATACCGCAAGGAGAAAAACCAAATGGAAGATCATAATTTTTTTTTAAAAATTTTTTTTTGAGACTATATTTAGATATATCTTTACCGACTCTCTGTCTAAGTTTAATTTTTTTAAAATCTTCTTCATTTGACATATAAGTACTCTCTGTTAAAGAACCGGAATCTACATAGTCGTAAAACATTTTTGGTACTTTTTTTTTTGCTAATTTTTTTAAGTCATTAATTTCTAATATATTTTTCATAATTTATTTTTACATATCCTAAACTATATAGTCAAACACTGAAATTAAACTATTATTTAGGAATGAGTTTCCAAATATTAACTTTTGCTTTCAAATTGGATGCAATAAACTCAGCCTGTTTTCCGTATCCAGTGAATAAATCTATCCTATTTTTACCTTTAATAGCTTTACCACTGTCATGAGCTAAACTAAAAAAAAATTTTTTATTACTTTCATTCTCAATGATAAATATGCTACCAGGCTCATGATATTTAGGGTCTACAGCTATACTAGTTAAAGGTTCCAAATCAATTTTTAGTCCACCCTTTATGTTTCCTTTATACTCTTCAAAATATATATATCTTTTATTTTCTTCCATAACTTTTCTAGCCTCACTTTTATTATTATAAAGCCAGTTTTTAATTGAATACATTGAAACCTTTTCTTTTTTTATTTTTTTATTATCAATTAAATATTTTCCTATAGAAGTATAATTTTTTTCGTTACTACCTGAATATTTAATTTTAACTATATTGCCATTAGGAAATTTTAGTCTCCCTGAGCCTTGGATTTGTAAAAAAAAAACTTCTATTTCGCTTTCTGCCCAAGCTATCTCTAACCCTTTTTCATTAAGAGCTCCTTCATTGATTTCTTTTCTACTTTTTTGATATAACTTTTCCTCACCGTATTTTTTCGGATTTTTATATATAGGGTAAGAATCTTTTCTATATTTATTATACACTCTTAACTCTGGCTCGTAATAACCTGTCATTAGGCCCTTATTATAAGTATTATTTTTTTTTTTCTAAAATAAAATCATTTTTAAAAAAACCAATTATTGACTTCTTTTTCATCTTAATAATATCTAAATTTTTTGAACAAACTCTATATAAATAACTGTTTTTACTTAAATTCTCTTTTTTTAAATTACAAGTTTTTTTAATCGATTTTAAGACATTCAAAACATTAGTCTCTTTTTGATCATCTATCTCTTTCCAAAGTTTATAGTTCTTGGTATGTATTAAATTGTTATTGTATTGACAAGATGAAAAAAAAAAAAAATAACAGAAATAGCTTATTCATTCTGCGCTAACTTCTATCAATGTCCAGTTAGGACTATTATTCTTCATGTCTTTTTGAAAAGTCCAAACATCTCTTATATTTTCATCTTTACCTTTGCTATTGCGATTGATCCCTTCTAAGTAAGAAAGGAATTCTACTTTTATTTTTGCTATACTTTGTATAACTTCAATATTTAATATTGATGCTTCTATTGATGTTATATTATCTTTAACTTCTTCTTTTTTATTTATTTTTTCTGTATTTGTAACTTTTTTGAAATTATCATAAACCTCTTTACTTAAAAGACTCTTTACTTCTTCAATTTTTCCTGTTTTATAAGCCAAAACTATAGTTTGAAACGCTCCCTTTGCTCCTTCTATAAAATGTTTAAAATCAAAGTTCTTATCTAAACTTAAAATTTGTTTCTGAGAATAATCCATTACATTATCAGAAAATATATTTTCTTCTTCTATGTTAATCACGTCTGTATCTGCTTCCATAGGGCTTTTTTCCGAAAAAGTTTTTTTACCCAGCAATCTATAAAGGTTTGTTGCTAATACAGCAGCTAATACAGCAAATAATATGATATCAATATACAGTTTAATTCTCCTTTATTATTTATATACGGCATTTTTTCTTTTAACAATAGCAGTTTATTATTTATTTATATTATTTATTAATTTCTTATATTTTTTCTTCTCTTCTTCTTTAAGCTCGTAAATTTTTTTAGAATAAGATATTTTTTCAAAGTTTATCTGTTTTCTAGTATTATTCAATACAGTATTTAAATCTATTCCTTGTTGTCTGCCGCCCTTAAGCTCTAAATATACTTCTGCTAATAACTCAGCGTCTAATAAAGCACCATGAAACTTTCTTTTCTCTAAATTTATTTTGTACCTTTTGCAAAGAGCGTCTAAACTTACTGATTGTCCTGGAAAAATTTTTCTGGCTAATATAACCGTGTCTAATACACTCATATCTTTAATAGCAGGAATATTATTTTCTTCTAGTTCATAATTAATAAAGCCCATATCAAATTTTGCGTTATGAATGACAAGCTCAGAATTTTTAATAAAGTTAATAAAACTTTCTGAAATCTCATAAAATGTTGGTTTTGTAGATAAGAACTCTTCTGTTAAACCATGTATTTCGTATGCCTCTTGAGGAATAGATCTATTGGGGTTTATGTAAGATTGCCAGGTGTTTCCGGTAGGAAAATTATCTATTAGTTCAACGCAGCCTATCTCAATAATTTTATGACCTTCATTTGGATTCAATCCTGTTGTTTCTATATCAAGTGTAATTTGTCTCATATTAAAAATATTTTAAAATTGTATTTTTTGGCCTACCTATAATTTGTCTAGTATATTTAATAATTTTTATAACTTGTTCTAATGAGTATCTCTTTCCTCTATCTGTATTAATAGTAATGTCACTTAGTTCTCTTTTTATTTTATCATCTAACTGATTTTTTAGAGTGTCTTTTAACCTATTTATATTCCAATCTTTTCTTTTAAGTACTCGTCTTTGTTGTGTTTCTTTAGAACAGCTTACTACTATAGTAATATCGTATTTATTTAAATTATCTTTTTCAAATAAAAGAGGAACATCTATTACTATAATTTTTTTTTTTTTCTCTTATATTCTTTCTTATCCAAAACGCTTGCACTTTAGTGAGTTTTCTATATAAAATTTTTTCTAATAACAATAACTTATTCTTATCTTTAAAAACTATTTCTGTTAATGCTTTCTTTGATAAAACATTTTTAGAAAAAGCTTTAGGAAAATTCTCTTTAATTTGATTTAATATGTTTTTATTATTATATAAATAACTTATTTGGTAATCACTATCAAAAACATTTATTTTATTTTTTTTAAAATACTTACTTATTTCTGATTTTCCCATTCCTACAGAACCTGTAACCCCTATAATTATCATTTTTTAAGAATTTCTCTTTTTATTTTTGCAATTATTTTTTTATCTATTTCGGGCCTAATATTAAACCATATTTCAAAGCTTTTCATAGCTTGCTCTATAAACATATCTAATCCTGTAATGTAATTTAACTTTTCTTTTTTAGCGGCCTTAATCAAACATGTATCTATAGGATTATAAACAATGTCATATACAATAGCTTCTTTATTCATTCCCTTAAGGTTTATTTTAAGCTTTGGACTTCCTATCATTCCTTTACTAGTTGTGTTTACCAATAAACCAACTTCTTTTAATAATTTATTATCTATATTTTTTAAAATTTTGATTATCTTATATTTTTTTGCGATTTTTTTTGCTTTTTGTTCTGTTCTATTTATTACGTATATATTTTTAATACCTTTTTTTGAAATATAATTTATTACTGCTTCGGCTGAACCGCCTGCACCAAAAATTAAAGCTGGTCTTTCTGTGTTCCATTTATATTTTTTTTCTAAAGCATTACCAAAACCATATACATCAGTATTATAGCCTCTTATTTTTCCTTTTTTAAACAATAAAGTATTGATTGCTTCTATTTTTTTAGCACTTTCTTCAATATAATCTAAATGTGGGATAACTTTTTTTTTGTAAGGTATTGTTACATTTAGTCCAAGGATATTAAATGTTTTAATCGCAATCTTGATATTAGTTAATTTTTTAATTGGAAATGCTGCATAATATGCATTAATATTATATTTCTTCATCCAATAATTATGTAAAATAGGAGACATTGATTGCCTAAGAGGATCTCCTATAATACCTAATACTCTAAATTTTTCATTATTAAATGTCATTTCTTCTCTTAAAGATTTTTAAATATTCTATAACTGTTGCTGCTATTTCTTCAATAGATTTTTTGGTTACGTCAATTGTTGACCATTGATTTCTTACACAAATTTTTTTGGCTTCTTGTACTTCTTTTTTTAAAAGTTCTATGTCAACATAACTAGTTTTTTTATTTTCTTTCAACGAATTTAATCTTGATATTCTTATTTGTTGCAATCTTTCAGGGCTTGCGAATAATCCTATAACCAACGTATCCTTAGATATTTCTTTTAAATCTGGTTCTTGATCAAGTACGTATGGTATATTTGCTACTTTTATACCTTTATTAGCTAAATAAATTGAAGTCGGTGTCTTAGAAGTTCTGGATACACCAAATAATATAATATCTGCTTTATATTTTTCTGAGGAATTACCATCATCGTTTGCTATAGCATATTGTAGAGCCTCTATCCTATCAAAATAATCTTCTGATAATACATGTTGCTTTCCTGGAATTTGCTCATTTTTTGTCTTTAATTCGAAACTTTCTTTTACAGCACTAATAGTATTTTCTAAAATAGGGTGAGCAATAACGTTTATTTCTTTACATTTCTTGTGTAGATAATCTTCTAACTTTTTATTTATCATAGTATATAAAACTAGACCAGGATTTTTTTTAACTATAGATACAATATTATCTATTTGTTTTTCTGTTCTTATCAACGCCCATTTACTTTCAATAAATTTAATATTTTCAAATCTTGCGTAAACGGATCTCGCAACTATAGACACCGTTTCTCCAGTTGAATCTGACACTAAATAAATATGTGGATTATTTGTTAACATTTTCATTATTAGAAGTAATTAATAATAATATAACAGATATTTAATTAATTTAACTATTCTATTAAATTTTTATTAGTTTTGTTCTATTAAATATAATCTGTGGATAATTTTTAAAATATTATTAATTACTATAAAAAAGTAATTTTTTGTAGTGTTTTACTAACCAATGTATGTTAATAACTTTGTTGATAAAATTTTATCCTTGTAATTATATTCAATACTACTACTAAATATATATATATATATATTTATATAGTGGAATGGAAAATTTATTATTAAATAATTTAAACAAAAAAAAGACTTCAGAAGTTCCTATCTGGCTAATGAGACAAGCTGGTAGATACATGAAGGAATATCATGATATTAAAAAAAAATTTTCTAGTTTTATGGAAATGTGTAAAAATGAAGAAGCTATTTCAGAAATTACTTTACAGCCTATAAAAAAATTCGATTTTGATGCAGCCATAATATTTTCAGATATTTTAGTGATATTAGATGCTTTAAATATAGATGTACAATTTAAACCAGGGGAAGGACCTATAATTAAAACTCCAAAAAAAGACAATCTTGTAGAAGAAATTAAAAAAGAACTTAATTATGCAAAATTACAACCATGTTATAATGCTATAAAAAATATTAAAAAAACACTTATTACAAAACCATTAATCGGTTTTTCAGCAGCTCCTTGGACACTCGCTTGTTATTATATAGAAGGTAAAATAACAAAAGATTTATCAATAATAAAAAAGTATAGCTATCAAGAAATAAAAAAAACAGATATGTTGATAGAATTATTGACAGATCATATTATAGATCATTTAAAAAATCAAATTAAAGCAGGCGTTGATGCAGTTCAAATTTTTGATACACACGCTTTTCAAATGGACTTTAAATCACATGAAAAATATTCTGTTAATATGCTTAAAAAAATATCAAAGGAATTAAAATTAAAATATCCTAATATACCTATTATATTTTATACCAAGAGCAACTTAATGAGATATTATAATGAGATAGGGTTATATGTAAATTGCTTAAGCTTTAATTCAAATATAGATTTAGCAAAAGAAAAAAATTTTATCAATAACAATATTTGTATTCAAGGTAATTTAGATCCAGTATTATTAACTGTAGGTGGAAGAGAAATGATTGATACAGTAAATAAAATATTAACCGCTATGACTGAAAGACCTTTTATTTTTAATTTAGGACACGGTGTTCTTCCAGGCACACCAATAAAAAATGTATATGATTTAATTGATTGCGTAAAAAAATTTAATTCATAGGTTTGAATACTGCTAAAAATACTATTAATGTTATTAGTACAGTAGGTATTTCATTTATATACCTATAGAATCGAGAAGAGTAATTATTATTCCTATTTAAAAATAGCTTACTACAATAAGAATAAAAACCATGAGTGCCTGACATAAATAACAACAAGACTAGTTTGATATGTAGCCACTTTTGCAAAACCAGATTACTATCCAGTAGTAATAATAAAAGACCAAAAAGCCATGTAAGCAACATAGCAGGATTCATTATTATTTTTATAAGTTTTCTTTCCATTACTAAAAATTTTTTATATGTATTACTATTTAGTTTCTCTTCGCTATGATAAACAAATAACCTAGGAAGATAAAACATTCCTGCCATCCATGCTGTGAAAGAGACAATATGTAAAAATTTAAATAATAAATAGTAGTCAAGCATTAATTAAATATTTTTTAGTTAATTTATCTAAGAGATTTATGTGATCTTTATTATCATTAAGGCAGGGAACTAATTCAAATTTATTCCCACCATTACTAATAAAAGTTTCCTTAGCTCTTAATCCTATTTCTTCCAAAGTTTCAATACAATCAGATGAAAAACCAGGGCAAATTACCAGTACATTTTTTTTATTATCCTTAGCTAATTCAATTAATTTTTCTTCAGTATAAGGTTGTAGCCAATCTTCAGGTCCAAAACGAGATTGAAAAGTAGTAATAATAGGAGTGTTTAAAGACATTTGTTCTTTTAATAACCTAGTTGTTTTAATACAATAGCAATGGTAAGGATCCCCATTAATAAAATATCTTTTAGGAATACCGTGGTACGAAGCTATAATATAATCAGGAACCCAATTAATTTTTGAAAGAGCTTTTTTAAGACTATTTGAAAGAGCTTTTATATATAAAGGATTAGACTCATAATGCGGAACTATCTGTATACTAGGTTGCCATCGCAATTTTAATAAACAACTAAAAACAGCATCGCATACAGATCCAGTTGTAGCAGATGAATATTGAGGATATAAAGGTAATATAATAATATTTTCGCAGCCTTTTTCTTTAAGATAATTTATTTTATACTCAATATTGGGCTCACCATAACGCATAGCATAGTCTACTATAATATTGCTTTTACCAATTTTTTTTTCTAATTCTTTTTTTTGTAATATTGTATAGTATCTTAACGGAGATTGATCAACATCTTTCATCCATATTTCTTTGTAGGCCTTTGCTGTTTTATTTGGTCTAAAGTTTAATATTATTAAATTAAGAATAAAAAACCAAAGTATTTTATTAACTTCTATAATCCTTCTATCAGATAAAAACTCTCTCAGATAAACTTTTATGTCTTTTTTCTTTGTTGATTTAGGAGTCCCAAGGTTAATAATCAATATTCCATTTTTACCAAAAGAAATTTTAGGATGTGATTTATCTTTTTTTATTACCATTAGATATAATTTGTTTATAGTTTATATTTCATATTATTATCAAAAATAAAAAAAACAAATAATATATTACTTAGTTTATTGACTTTTAAATTAAATTATTATACTTTACCTCATTAGTTCACAATTTATTTCAACAAAATGTATTTACAAGATCTTAAAAAAAAGAAAACTCATGAGCTGTTGCAGTTAGCTGCAGAGCATAATATAGAGAATGCCTCTAATATGAGAAGACAAGATATTATGTTTAGTATCTTAAAATCAGTAGCAGATAATGGAGCTGCTATTTATGGAGATGGAGTAATTGATATCCTACAAGATGGATTTGGTTTTTTAAGGGCTCCAGAATCAAACTATTTACCTGGTCCTGATGATATATACGTTAGCCCTAGTCAAATAAGAAAATTTGGATTAAGGAATGGAGACACAGTAGAAGGTGAGATCAGGCAGCCGAAAAACAGCGAACGTTATTTTGCCTTGCTAAAAGTAATAAGTATAAACTTTGATAGCCCAGAAAAGATAAGAAACAAAATAAACTTTGATAACTTAACACCACTTTACCCTGAAGAAAGAATTATGCTAGAAATGGATTCTTCTGATCCGGAAACTAAAAAGAAGAATTTGTCTACAAGAATAATGGAATTGGTTTCTCCTATAGGAAAAGGTCAAAGAGCACTAATAGTTTCTCCACCTAGGACTGGAAAAACAGTCTTTTTACAAAGTATAGCTCATTCTATCGAACACAATCATCAAGAGATATATCTAATAGTCTTGTTGATTGATGAAAGACCTGAAGAAGTTACAGACATGCAGAGAACGGTAAAAGGAGAAGTAATTTCTTCTACTTTTGATGAACCAGCAAGTAGGCACGTACAGGTTGCAGAAATGGTTATACAAAAAGCAAAACGACTAGTGGAAAGTGGAAGAGATGTGGTAATATTACTTGACTCTATTACAAGATTAGCAAGAGCATATAATACTGTAGTTCCTTCATCAGGAAAAGTTTTGACAGGTGGAGTTGACGCTAATGCTCTTCAACGCCCAAAAAGATTTTTTGGAGCTGCAAGAAATATAGAAGAAGGAGGTAGTTTAACTATAATTGCTACTGCTTTAATAGAAACAGGCTCCAGAATGGACGAAGTAATATTTGAGGAATTTAAAGGTACTGGAAATGCTGAAATAGTATTAGACAGAAAATTAGCAGACAAAAGAACTTTTCCAGCTATAGATATTGCAAAATCAGGAACAAGAAAAGAAGAGTTATTAGTAGATAAGGCAGTTTTATCTAAAATGTGGGTTTTAAGAAAAATTCTATCTCCTATGGGAACCACAGATGCTATGGAGTTTCTTATAGAAAAGTTAAAATCTTCTAAAAACAATGAAGATTTTTTTCAAGCTATGAATCAATAATTATTTTCCATAACAATAGATCCTACTGTTTGTCTAGATTCTAAATCACTATGAGCTTTCACTACATCAGATAACTTATAATTAGAATTTATTTTAAGAGATATTTTTTTCTCCATTAACATTTCAAAAGCTCTTTTTGAACTATGTATGAGATCTTCTCTTTTTGTTGCATACGTCATAAGAGTTGGTCTAGTTAAAAACAAACTTCCTTTAGCAGCTAAAAGTCCAGGATCTATAGGGGGGCAATTTCCAGATGAATTTCCGAAAACAACCATTGTGCCAAGAGGTTTCAAGCAATCCAAGCCTTTTATAGCTGTATCTTTTCCAACTCCGTCATAGACAACGTCCACACCTTCATTATTTGTAAGTTCTTTTACTTTAGTAACAAAATCATTATTTTTATAAAGAATAACTTCATCGCAGCCGTATTTCTTAGCTAGGTCAGCCTTTTCTTCACTTCCTGCAGTTCCTATTACTCTAGCACCTATATTTTTTAGCCATTGGCAGGCAATTAAACCAACACCTCCTGCCACAGCGTGAAATAGTACAGTATGAGAACTATTAACTTTAAATAATCTTTCTACTAAATATTCAACGGTCATTCCTTTAAGCATTATTGCTGATGCTTCCTCATCTCCTAAATTAGGTGGAATTTTAACAACTTTATCTTCTTCTATATTCCTGGCAGATGAATAACTTCCTATAGCCATTACATAAGCAACTCTATCTCCTATTTTTACTGTTGATACTTCTTCACCAGTAGAAGTAACAATTCCAGATGCCTCCATTCCCAAACCAGACGGCAAGGGTAGAGGATAAAGACCTGAGCGATGATAGGTGTCTATATAATTTAAACCCACAAAAGTGTGTTTAATAGTTATACTTTTCGAAGGAGGTGAGGGAATATCAATATCTTCCCATACCATTTTTTCAGGACCACCATTTTCAGATATTCTAATTGCTTTTGTGGACAAGGTCATAAAATATATTCCTTTCATAAAATATAATTTTATATTAATTTAGCTAATATTCAAAACAATAATTTAATTAATTAAAGACAAATGAGATTACTTTACAAAAAACATATTTTTTTACGAAAATTAAGGAAAATAAAAAAAAGTTTTTTTCGTGAAGCAAATCGTGAAGCAAATAAAGGTGATGAATTAAGAAATTATATGAAAAAAATAATTAAAGATAGGGTCATCAAAAATATTAGAATAAATATCGCAGGTTGTTTAAACAGATGTAATTTAGGCTCTATAATGATATTATATTTTGTGGGTATATGTATAGTTCAAAGTAAAAACAAAAAGTGATAAAGACCTTATTGAAGGTTATTTTATTAAAAATAAAATGGATAATAGGCTTTTAGTAAAAAATTAAATGAAAAAAACAATATTTGCACTAGCTACAGGTAATAATTTATCAGCAATTTCTATCATAAGAATATCTGGCAATGATTGTAAAAATATAGTAAAAAAACTAACCTTAAGACCACTTCCTCAAGAGAGGGTTTTAACATTAAGAAATTTTTACTTTCCTGATAAAAAAAATTTTTTAATAGACACTTGTTTGGTAGCATGGATGCCACATCCTAAATCATATACAGGTGAGGATAGTTTGGAAATCTATTGTCATGGGGGGAGAGCAGTATTTGAAAAATTTTATCAAGCTTTAATAAGTTTTCATAATGTTTGTTATGCTGAACAAGGAGAATTTACTAAAAGAGCTATTGTTAACGGAAAAATGAATCTAGTTAAAGCCGAAGCAATTAATGATCTAATAAATGCCGAAACGGAAAAACAAAGATTTCTGGCTACAAAGCAGTTGAATAATGAACTTTCTTCTCACATAAAAAATTGGAGAATCGAGTTATTGAATTGTATGGCCCTAGTTGAGGCAGTTATAGATTTTCCTGACGAAGAGGATGCTCCAAATAAATTAAATATTTCAAAAAATTTAAAATTTTTGCAATTAGAAATAAAAAAAACCTTAAAAAATAAATCTTGCTATGAACTAATTAAAGAAGGACTCAAAGTGGTTTTAACAGGAAAACCAAATGTGGGCAAGTCTAGCTTATTTAATTATATTATTAAAAAAAATAAATCTATTGTTAGTAATATACCTGGAACAACAAGAGATGTTATTGAGGCTAAAATTAATTTAAAGGGTTATCCTGTAATAATTTTTGACACTGCAGGAATTAATAATTCTAATAATTTAATAGAAAAAGAAGGAATAAAAAGAGCCTTAAAAGTAGTTAAGGAAGCTGACATAGTCCTAAATATTTATGATTCAAATGAAATTAATATTATCGATAAAGACGAGGACTGCTGGCATATCATAAATAAGATAGATAAAGTTAATGGTATAAATATAAAAAGTGATAAACTTTTAAAAGTTAGCGCTAAAACAGGACAAGGAATAGATGAATTAATGGAAAAGATACACTTAAAGTTGCAAAAAAACTCTAAAAATTTAGAGAATTATGACAGTTTGATATCTAATATTAGACAAACAAAAGAATTAGAAAGTGCACTAGTAAATATAAAACAAGCAATTAAAGAAAATTCAGAGGAGATTGTAAGTGAGCATTTAAGAGAAGCAAATAGAAACCTAGGAAGAATCTTAGGTAATATTGATATAGAAGAAGTATTAGGAAACATCTTTTCTTCTTTCTGCATTGGAAAATAAATGGTTTCACGTGAAACATTTTTAAATAATAATTAAATTTTGTTTCACGTGAAACACGCAGATATTTTTAATAGACTATTTTATAATCGAGGGTAATATTAATTCTGTTATGAAAAATATACCAAAATGTACAGATGTTATTGTTATTGGGGGAGGACACGCAGGAGTTGAGGCTGCTTCAGCAGCTTCTAGAGCTGGAGCGTCTGTGATTCTTATTACAATAGATGCTTCCAAAATAGGTGTCATGTCTTGTAACCCAGCAATTGGAGGCATAGGAAAAGGTCATATAGTTAAAGAAATAGATGCAATGGGAGGATTAATGTCCATAGCAGCAGACGAGGCTTCTATCCAATTTAAGGTATTGAACTCTAGCAAAGGAGCTGCTGTTAGAGGCCCTAGATGTCAAGCTGATAGAAAATTATACAAAAGCTCAATCCAGAAGCTTATTAAAATAGATCAAAATATAACGATAGTAAGTGCTTCTGTTGGTGGATTAAAAATTGAAAAAAATAAATGTGTTGGAGTAGAGTTAGGGGATGGAGAAATAATAAGATCTGGATCTGTTGTATTAACAACGGGTACTTTTCTAAACGGCATTATATACATTGGTAATAAAGAGATATCAGCTGGTAGAATTAATGAAAAATCTTCAATTAAATTAGGAAGCTTTTTAAAAAACTTAGATTTACCAATGGCAAGGCTTAAAACTGGAACACCACCAAGAATACTTAGAGAAAGTATTAATTTTGAATCATTAGAAAGTGATATTGGAGATAAGAATCCAGAGTTTTTTTCCTGCACAACTTCGAAAATACATAATGAACAAGTTGCTTGTTATGTAGCATGGACAAATACAAAAACGCATAATTTTATAAAAGCTTCTATTGATAAAAGCCCACTTTACAATGGAAAAATTTCCTCTATTGGCCCAAGGTATTGTCCTTCAATAGAGGATAAAGTACAAAGGTTTTATAAAAAGGATAAACATAGAATAATGTTAGAGCCTGAAGGTTTAGAATCAAATTTAATTTACCCAAATGGAATTTCTACATCTTTGCCTTTGGAGATACAAGAGAAAATGATTCACTCGATTAAAGGTCTTGAAAAAGCAAAAATTATTCAACCTGGTTATGCTATAGAATACGATCATATTGATCCTAGATCTTTGAATAAAAATTTAGAGAGTAAAAAAATAAAAAATCTTTTTTTTGCTGGTCAAATAAATGGTACAACTGGATATGAAGAGGCTGCAGGACAAGGTCTATTAGCAGGAGTAAATGCAGCTCTATCTATATTTAAAAAGAATTGGGTATTGGATAGAACAGAGTCTTATATCGGTGTTATGGTAGATGATTTAATTGCAAGAGGTACTCCAGAACCCTACAGAATGTTTACATCCAGAGCAGAATATAGGTTATATCTAAGGGCAGATAATGCTGATTTAAGGCTTTCAGATAGGGCTTTAAACTTAGGAATCTTAAGTGAAGCCAGAAGAAAAAGCTATTTAGTTTATAAAAATGATTTATCTAAATTAAAAAAATTATGTCTGAGTATTAAAATTACACCTCATGAGGCAAAAAAAATTGGTTTAAATTTAAGTGCAGATGGGAAAAAGAGAACACTTTTTAATTTGATAGGCTATGAAAATATATGTCATGATAATTTAATTTCTAATTATCCTGATCTAAAAAACTTTAGTAAAAGGTGTTTAAATCAACTAAAAATAGAATCTAAATATAATGTTCATATAGCAAAACAAAAAATAAGTATCAATTCTTATAAAAAAGATCAAAATTTAAAAATACCTAAGACTATAGAATACGGTAAAATAGGAGGTCTATCAAAAGAATGCTGTGATGCTTTAAAACTTGCTAAGCCGGAAGACTTGGCTACTGCTTCAAAAATACCAGGAATTACAGCAGCAGCGTTATCTTCAGTCTTATTGTATACAAAAAAAAAAAAGGGAAAAAAATTTGTCGGATAAAATAGATAAAGATTTTTCATTTTTTAAAAGCTGTATAAAAGTTAATGATAAACAATTAGAGAAAATATATAAATATATTGAGATATTAGATTATTATCAAAATAATATGAACCTAATAGGTAAAAGTACTAGAGTTAATATTTGGTCTAGACATATCCTTGATTCAGCACAAATATTAAAACTATTACCTAAACAGAACTTTAATGATTTTATAATTGATGTAGGTACAGGAGCAGGTTTTCCTGGTGTTATTTTATCTATAATGGATAGAAGAGATATTATTTTATGTGAAAAAAGCATTAAAAAAATTAATTTTCTAAATACTGTTTCAAAGGAATGTAAATTAAAGATAAAAATATTTAAAGGCAAAATAGAAAATTATAATAATAAAAATATTAAAGTTATAGTTTCTAGAGCTTTCTCTCCGCTTAAAACATTATTTATAAAAGTAAAACATATCACTAATAGAGATACAGTTTTTGTGCTTCACAAGGGCAAGAAATATATAAATGAAATGGAAGAAGCAAAAAAATATTATAAATTTTCGACTGATTGTTATAATAGTTTAACTAGCCCATTATCAAGAATACTTAAAATTAAAAATGTAGTAAATGTACATGGTTAACAATAAAGTAATCTCGGTGGTCAATCAAAAAGGTGGTGTAGGAAAAACAACCACAGCTGTCAATTTAAGTACAGCTTTGGCTGCTATAGGTAAGAAAATACTTCTAGTTGATTTGGATCCACAAGGGAATTTATCTACAGGATTAGGCTTTAACTATAATAAAAGAGAAGTAACAATATATGATATTATAAAAGATAATAATTTGAAAACAATAGACGCTATAAATCAAACTAAAATACCAGGCTTAAATATTATACTTTCCAGTATAAATTTATCAGGGATAGAGTTTGAACTAGCTGTTGATTCTGATAAAAATAAAAAATTAATTAACAAAATCAGTAGTATTAAAAAAGAATATGATTATATTATTATAGATTGCCCGCCGTCTTTAGGTATTTTAACTGTAAACTCTTTAGTTGCATCTAACTCTTTATTAGTACCATTGCAATGTGAATTTTATGCATTAGAAGGGTTAGCCCAGTTATTAAGGACAGTAGAAACTATTAAAACAAATTTAAATAAAAGTTTATACTTAGAAGGAATTATTTTAACAATGTACGATAGCAGAAATAGGTTATCAGAGGATGTTATTTCAGATGCTAGAAGTCATTTAGGGAACAAGGTTTTTAAAACTATTATTCCCAGAAATGTAAAGTTATCTGAAGCCCCTAGTCATGGATTACCAGCTATATTGTACGATAGAAAGTGTATGGGATCATTGGCCTATATTGAATTAGCAAGAGAATTTTTAGAAAGAGAAAATTAAATAATTTAGGAGGACAAAATTTCAAAAAAAAGATTAAAAACTGGATTAGATATACTGCTAGGATCCAATGAAATTGATGAAGAACAGAAAAAGTATTCCAGCAGTGATACATTGCTTTATGATATAAAAACAATTAGAGCTAATCCTAATCAGCCTAGAAAAAAATTTGATAAAAAATCAATAGAAGAACTAGCTAACTCTATAAGACAACAAGGATTATTAGTTCCTATATTGATAAAAAAAGATGATAATAATAAAAACTTTTTAATAGTTGCAGGTGAAAGGCGGTGGAGAGCTTCTAAGTTAGCAGGTATTAAAAAAATTAAGGCTATAGTTATAGATAACAAAAAAATAGATAGTGCCTTGATATCAATTATAGAGAATGTTCAGAGAGAAGATTTATCAGTTATTGAAGAAGCTGAGGCTTACAATAAATTAATATTAGATTTTAAAATGACTCACGAAGAAATAGCAAAAAAAACAGGAAAATCAAGAAGTTATATAACAAACATTGTAAGAATATTAGGATTAAGTACAAAAGTAAGAAAGCATCTAGAAGATGGAATTATATCATTTGGTCACGCAAGAGCTTTATTAGGAGCAGAAAAACAAGATGAGTTAGTAGATATAGTAGTTAATAATAGTTTAAATGTAAGAAGTACAGAAGATTTAATAAAAGAAAAAAGTTTAACAAATATTAAAATTGGTAATAAGAAAAATTTACATAGTGATAGAAGAGATCCTAATATTCTTGATTATGAAAAATACTTGTCTTTAAAATTAGGGTATAAAGTTGAAATAAAAGATAAGTCAGGAAAAGGGCATATTTTGGTAAAATATAAAACATTAGATCAGTTAGAAGCGATTATTGAAATTTTTAACAAATAATTATTGTATTAGATATTTTTTAATAATTAGATCACTTAGATTAGGATTAAGTTTACTTATAACTTCTATGTTATTAATACCTGCTAAGTATTTTTTTAGCTTATCTATACTTAGGTTCCGTAACTGTTTATCTACTTGAAGGGCTCTAGAAAAATGTATAGAAGGCTTAATTTCACTAGTGCTTTTTAAACCTTTATTTTTAGAATCTAACAATAAATTTAGATGTTTATATATTGATCTTAAAACAATTATATAATTAGAACCAGTTTCAATAGTTCTATCATAAAGGTAGTTTATTTTATTTTCATTTTCTATGCCTATAGCATCACATAAATTAAATAAATTTAAAGAAGAGTTATCTCCTAGACAGTTTAGTATGTCTTCAAGGGTTAGGTTATTTCCATTTGCAAATAGTGCTAATTTTTTTATTTCATTTTCTGTTATCATACTATCATTTCCTAACCGAGTACTTAAGTAATTTAAGCTACTTATTTCAAGATTTAGAGCGTATTTTTTTGCAAATTTATTTATAGTATTAGTAATATTTTTACTTGTATCCAGATAGCAATTAATGAGCGCAAAGTTCTTTCTTTCTTTAAATAAATTTAATAAGGATGCGTTAGTTTTAAGATAATTAGATTCTAATAATATTAAATTACTTTTTTCGGAATCAATATCTATAAGAAATTTTTCAACTTCTTGTTCAATTTTCAATAGGTCTAGATTGATTCTGATGACTGTAAATAAACTAAACATACTTTTTTGATATGCAACTTCATAAAGATAACTTTTAGAGTCTATAAAATTTTCTGATGCAATATCTAATATATCAATGTCTCCATTAATATTTGATTTAATATTATTAATTATTTCTTTAGTTCTATCTGTTACTTTTCCTCTATCTGAACCATTTACAAAAATAGAAGGAAAATTATGCGCAGATTTTAAAAAATTATTATATTCCCATTCTTTTATTAACATCTCATTTATTTGATAAATACATAATTAATCTATTATAAATACTTTCTGATACAAGTCTAACAGTAGTATTTTCTGCTTTATTTCTACTGGCAAGAGTCGACCTAACATTATCTGAAACTAGATTGTATGCTGCTTCTTTTTCTTCTATAAATGAAAAAACTTTCTTATCTTTTTTCTCTAATCTTCTATATAGTTTTATTTCTGCTATCGTTTTAATTTTATATCTTGATATTTTTCTAGTAAGATCATTTACTATACCTGCATTATTACTAAAGGCTTCTATTTTTAAAATATATTGAGTATTTTTATTGGTAGGGAAAGAGTTTAATAGCTGTTTTCTAATCTTTTTAGAAATTTTATTTTTATTACTGATAATGGTTATGTTCTGTAATTTATAAACGGTAGCTATATTATCTTTATAAACTGGTTTAAAATTTTGGCAAGCAGCAAGATTAAATATTAATAAAATAGATATTAGAAGATTTTTTTGATAAATCATTAGATTACTAAATTCACTATCTTATCAGGAATTACAATAATTTTTTTAATATTTTTATCTTTAAGCATAAAATTCTTTTTAAGTGTTTCTAATGCTATTTTTTCAGTTTCTTCACGATTTAATCCTTTTTTTAAACTAAGTAAAATTTTCTTTTTTCCATTAATTTGAATTATTAAATTAATTTCTTCATTATCTAGATATTCTTTATTTGCACTAGGCCACTTTTGATTTGCTACTAAGGAATTATACCCTAGCGTTTTCCATAAATCTTCAGCTAGATGTGGCATAATAGGACTTATCATTATAACCCAATTTGTTAAGGCTTCTTTAAGACTTATATTGATATCATCATTATTTTTATTTAAAGACTTAGAGAAAAATATATTAGAAAATTCTCTTAGTGTTGCTACTGCAACATTATATTGAAAGTTATTTAAACTTTTAGTTACTTTATAAATACATACATGCATCCTTTGAATAAATTGTTTGGCGTTGGAATCTGTATAGTTATATTCATACACATTAGTGATATCTATATATTTTAGATCTATATTACTGAAGAAATTCCATATTTTTTGAATATACTTTTTTGAACCAACAATACCGCTGTTACTCCATTCTAAACTTCTCTCCGGGGGGCTATCAGAAAGCATAAATATTCTAGCCGTATCTGCTCCGTAATCTTTTATTATATCTACTGGATCTACTATATTTTTTTTAGATTTAGACATTTTTTCAGATCGTTGTTCAAAAATTTTCTTTCCATTATTTTTGTGCACCATAAGCTTTTTATTTACATCTTCTGGGAAAACCCACTTATTATCTTCATCCTTATATGTTGTATGACACACCATGCCTTGACAGAAAAGCCCTTTAAACGGTTCCTCTATATTAATTTCATCTATGCTATTTAAAGCTTTTACAAAAAATCTTGAATAAAGTAAGTGTAATACTGCATGTTCTATCCCTCCAACATACTGATGAATTGGACACCATTTATCGACCTTATTCTTATTTATTGGTGATGAGAAGTTTGGATCGAGAAATCTTAAGTAATACCAAGAGGAGTCGAAAAATGTATCTAGCGTATCTGTTTCCCTAATAGCCTTTAATCCTGTTTTTTTACAGGTCGTATATTTCCAAGTTGGATGACTATCTAAAGGGTTTCCTTTCATAGAAAAATCTATATCATCAGGTAATTCTATGGGAAGTTCGCTTTCTTCTACAGGAAGTATTTCTCCGTCTTCTCTGTAAATTATTGGTATTGGACAACCCCAATATCTTTGTCTAGACGCACACCAATCCCTAAGTCTATATTTTATGTCTTTCTTTCCTATATTTAATTCTGTTATTTTTTTTATTACAGTTTCTTTTGCTTCATCAACACTTAAACCATTTAAAAAACTAGAGTTATAAATTAGACCATCGCCAGTATAGGCTTCATGTAAAAATCCGTTAATTACATTTTTAGGTTTTACTACTTGGATAATATTAAGATTATATTTTTTAGCAAAATCAAAATCTCTTTGATCATGAGCAGGAACACCAAATATTGCTCCTGTTCCATAGGCCGATAATACAAAGTTTGCAATGTATACAGGTATTTCCTTTTCTGTAAATGGATGGTATACATAAAGACCTGAAAATATACCTTCTTTAGGGGTTTTTTCTAGCTGTTCTTCGTTAATAAAATTTTTTTGGCACTTATCAACAAAATATTTAATATCCTTTGAACTTTTTAATAAATCACTACATAAGCTATGGTCAGGTGAAATTGCTAAAAAAGAGGTACCAAAAATAGTATCAGGACGGGTGCTAAAAACTTCTATCACTTTATAATCTTTTTTAATTAATTGAGTTCTTTTAATTTTAAAACTCAAATGAGCACCAGTTGATTTACCTATCCAATTTTTTTGCATGGTTTTAACATTTTCAGGCCATTCAGAAAGCTTATTTAAATCATTTAATAGAGGTTCAGCAAATTTGGTAATTGCTAGAAACCATTGATTAAGAAGTTTTTTTTCTACATTAACACCCGATCTCCAACCTTTACCATCTATTACTTGTTCATTAGCAAGAACTGTATTTTCTATTGGGTCCCAATTGGCCCAAGCCTCTTTTTTATAAGCTAACTTGGCCTTAAAGAATTTAATAAATATTTTTTGTTGTTGTTCTATATAATTTTTTTTACATGTACTAAGTTCCTTGCTCCAATCATAAGAAATTCCCATAGACTTTAATTGTTTTTTCATATTATCTATATTTTTTTCTGTCCATTCTCTAGGATGTATATTATTTTCTATAGCAGCATTTTCAGCAGGCATACCAAAAGAGTCCCACCCCATAGGATGCAGAACATCAAATCCCTGGGCTCTCTTATATCTTGCTAAAACATCACCTAAAGTATAAACACGAACGTGGCCCATATGAATTCTTCCAGATGGATAAGGAAACATTTCTAATACATAATAAGGATTTTTAACTTCTTTTAGTTTAAAGCAAGCATTATCTTCCCATATTTTTTGCCAAAAACTTTCAGCTTTTTTGTGATCATATTCATTATTATGCTGACTACTCATCAACCATAAGTCCTTTAGTCTACTTGGGAAGACAAGAACCCAGCCTTTTGAATTATTTTTCTTTCCAATGCTAATGCGATACTTGGATCTATCTTAGCGCTTTGCCAACTGTTTGCTTTATTTATTTGTTTAAAAATTTCTACTTTTAATCCATCGGATCTTAATTCTGAACTTTGTATCAGAATAGTAATTTTAACTCTTTCATTAGATTTTCCTTTTAGATTGTACCAATCAGATATAATTATACCACTCATACTATCTATACTAATTAAAGGCATAGCAGAAGATAATACATCTAAAGAAGCTTTCCATAGGTAGGGGTTAACGTTTAAATTTTGTTTCTGAGCATTCTTTTTTTTCTTTCGTTCACCGCTGAAAAGGTTACTAATGAAAGTTTCTCTTCCTTCTTCTTTCATTCTTTTTCTCATCTCATATTCTCTAGGCGGATATTTTAGAACATCTGTATCAAGCCTTTCTGTTTTTGAAACTATATTAGAACAAGAGCTAAAAATAATAGACAAAAATATTAAAGAATAAACTTTAAAAAGAAATACTGAAATTTTTTTACAAAGCATATTTATTTATAACACATAAAAAAAAGGAGAATCAATAACTGATTCTCCTTTTAAAGTCTTTAAAGTTAAACTTAGAGTTAGAAACCAACAGATAGCTTTGTAGCTATTCCATCAACATCAGTTCTAGTAACTCCATTAGCTATTTGTTCTACATCAAAAAGAGTAACAGAAGCACTTACTCCACCACCTAACTCATATTGTGCGCCATATGTTCTAGTCTCAGATGAGTTTGTAAGATTGTTTGTGTCGGTTAATGATGTCTCTACATTACAAGCACCTACTTTGATGTTACCCATTGTATATGCTGCACATGTAGAAGTTCCTTCATTATTACCTGCATTACCATTTTTTGCTGTTCCAGAATTATCAGCTTCGTTTTTTCTTATACTAACAGCAAAGCCAGAATAAGTAACCTGAGCTGAATAAGCAGTTTCTTCTAAATCATTATAGTCTACAGTACCAATTCTTCCAGCGTTACCGTTTTGTTGACCATAAACTAAAGTTAAACCAACTCCGTCCATATCCATAGAATATTTACCATAAATAGATGTAACGTCACTATAATTAGAATTACTATCAGCTTGTGCATCGTCACTGTTTGCACCATTCTCTCCCATATTTGGTGTGTAACCTACTGATACAGAAAAGCCACTATACACATTTGAAGTATATAGTAGTTGCATAGAAGCATCTGCATAGTTAACTTCATTAGCATTACCAAATGAATTTACTCCGTCTCCTGAATAGAAAGCTCCTAATTGTCCACCATCAGGCTCTCCCATAGGATTTGTAGCTGTCATTCTATCTAACATTGCAGCACCAGCATCAAATCTTTCACCGATACTTATGCTTCCAAAACCTCCGGAAAATGTTGCAAAATTGTAATCAACTACATTACAGTTACCAGTGTTTGCACCTTTACAGTCTCTACCACTTACAACATAAGTACCAGAAACTTCTATACCACTATCCATAGTACTTGAATAGTTAGCAGTAATCCTGGAATAGTTACCATTAGACATACCACTTTGATCAATACCATGATTAGCAGCTCCTTGATAAGTTGTTTGATCTGCTGATCCAGCAAAAAACTCTGTATAACCAGAAAGTGTCATTTCAGATCTGGCAACACTAGTAAATGCTAAAATAAGAGCAGAAATTGCAACTAAGATTGTTTTTTTTCATATTTAACTCCCGTAATAAAAAATAAAACAGCGTTATAAATTTGTAATAAATAATCATATTATACTCCACGATCGATTTACACGCTACATAACGCAACTAAACTCATATTATAACAAGAGTTCAATAATACAACATATTTGTAACAAAACTGTAAAAAAAGTTAAATCTGTTGTAATATTGCAACAATACTGTAGAACAACTAAATTCTAATTATTATTGATCTAAATAATTTACTTAATTCGTATATTATATGTGCCAATATCAAAAAACATAAATTTAAACAAGTCAGATAGAAAATTTCTAAATGACGCTATGAAAGTTCCTATGCTTTCCAGAGAAGAGGAAAGAGAACTCGCACAAAGTTGGATTTTTAGAGGTGATAAAAAGTCCATGCATAAAATTATTCAGGCTTATTCTAAGTTAGTCATAGCATTTTCAATGAAATTTAAAAATTATGGATTACCTATTAGTGATCTCGTACAAGAAGGTCACATAGGATTAATGCAGGCTATGGCTAAGTTTGAGCCTGATAGAGATATTAGATTCTCTACATACGCCTCCTGGTGGATAAGATCTGCTATTCAAGACTACGTTTTAAAAAACTGGTCTATAGTTAGAACAGGTACAACCGCTTCACAAAAAGCTTTGTTTTTTAGTCTTAGAAGATTAAAATTAGAATTAAGTAAGTACTCAAACGATGAACAAGAAATAAAAATGCAAGTAGCTAAAAGGCTAAAAGTGAAAACTTCTGAAGTTGAAACTATGGAAAATAGGTTTTTATCTGAAGATAAATCACTTAATGCTAGAGTTTCAGAAGATTACAATCAAGAATTTGGAAACTTTATTGTTGACGAGAATTGTCCGGGAGAACACGACCTAGTTGATAAACTTGATTTAGCAAGAAAAAGATCTTGGTTTAAAAGAGCTATGAGCGAATTAGGTATCAGAGAAAGTCAAATTATAGCTTTAAGACACCTTAGTGACGATCCTCTGACACTTGAAAAATTAGGGGAATTATTTAAAATTAGCAAAGAAAGAGTTAGACAGATAGAAAATAGAGCTATAAAAAAGCTAAAATCTTTGGTAAGAAAAGTCTCTTCTAAAGAACTAAGAGTAACTAATTCTAAATAAAATATTTTAATACGCTAGTAATTTTAAGTACCAAAATTAGTATAGAAGCATTAGAAATTAGTTAGATTCAGTACTCAATTTCGTAACTGGAGTAAAGCTTGTAAGGTCAATTCCATTTACTGAAGTTTTATATTCCTCTATTGATGGTATTCTCCCAAGAATAGCTGAAAGAACAACTACTGGAGTTGATGCAAGTAGAGATTCTCCTTTTTTTAGACATAGAATCTTCCACTACTCTTCCTTTAAATAGTCTTGTAGATGTAGCCATAACGGTATCTCCTTTAGTTGCTTTCTCTTGATTTCCCATGCATAGATTACATCCAGGTCTTTCTAGATACAATATATTTTCATATTCTATCCTAGCAGAATTTTTTGGTTTGATATCATCAAATTCAAAACCAGAGTATTTTTGTAAAATACTCCAATCACCCTCTTCTTTCAGCTCATTAATTATATTATATGTAGGCGAAGCTACTATTAAGGGAGCTTTAAATTTTACACTGCCAGATATTTTTTCTAGATTACGTAGCATGTGGGCAACAATTTTGATGTCACCTTTATGTACCATACAAGAACCTACAAATCCTAAATCTACAGTTTTTTCTCCACGATAATAAGAAATAGGTCTAATAGTATCGTGAGTGTAACGCTTAGAAATATCAATATTATTTACATCAGGGTCTGCAATCATTGGCTCATTTATTTGATCAAGATCTATGATTACTTTTTTAAAATATTCTGCATTCTCATCTGGAGATAAGGCAGGCTTTTCACCAGATTTAATTTGTAAAATCCTTTTTTCAGCAATATTAATCAAATTATTTAACATTTTATTTTTATTTTCCATACCTTGATCAATCATTTTTTGAATACGAGATTTAGAAATTTCTAAAGATTTAATAAGAGTATCATTGTTAGAAATACAGATTGCAGCTTTTGCTTTCATTTCAGCTGTCCAATCTGTGAAAGTAAAAGCTTGGTCAGCTAATAAATTTCCTGTATGTACCTCTATAACTCTTCCTTGAAAAACATTATCTCCAAACTTTTTAAGCATCTGGGCTTGTGTTGCATGTACGACATCCCTAAAATCCATATGGTTTGGCATATTTCCTTTAAATGTAACTTTTACAGACTCAGGTATTGGCATTGTTACTTCTCCAGTTGCTAGTGCAAGTGCAACAGTTCCAGAGTCAGCTCCAAATGCAACACCTTTAGACATTCTAGTATGAGAGTCTCCTCCAATAATAATTGCCCAATCATCTACAGTTATATCATTTAAAACCTTGTGAATTACATCAGTCATTGGGGGATAAACTCCTTTTGGATCTCTGCCCGTTATTAAACCAAAATTGTTCATGAAACTCATTAGTTTTGGAGTGTTTTCTTGTGCTTTTAGATCCCATACTGATGCAGTATGACAACCAGATTGATAAGCTCCATCTATATTAGGAGATATAGTTGTTGCTGCCATTGCTTCTAGCTCTTGTGCAGTCATTAAACCAGTTGTATCTTGCGATCCAACAATATTTACTTTTACTCTAACATCAGATTCTGCATGAAGAATGGAATTATCTTTATTATCCACAGAGTTAGCATTAAATATTTTTTCTACTGCTGTAAGTCCCTGTCCTTTATAGGAAACTACCTTAGGAGAGGCATAAACTGATTTTAAAGGAATTTTTAAAGTTTTTGCAGCAAAGCTTTGTAATTTTTTGCCAAAAACAATAGCATAAGAACCTCCTGCCTTTATGAACTCCTTTTTTTGAGGACTAAAAGATATAGATAAATCAGCTAATTCTTTATTTTTTTGCTCGGTATAAAGTTTTTTTTCTTTTGTATTTATTGTAAGCGTGGTTCCTGTATCAACAGAGTATTTTTGCTCTAGAATAGGATTATCATCATTATTAAGAATAGGATTTCCATTTTCGTCTAGTTTTTTTACCCAATTTTTGAGATCTATTCCTATGCCACCAGTTACACTTACTGTCGTTAAAAATATGGGGGATATACCGTTGGTCCCTCCGACAATTGGAGCGTAATTTACAAATGGTATGTAAGGGCTGATACTTTTTCCAGTTAAAAGAGCTACGTTGTTGATCCCTGACATACGAGAGGACCCAACTCCCATTGTACCTTTTTCTGCGATTAACATTACACGTTTATCAGGGTTTAGATTTTTTAGTTTTTTTATCTCATCCTGTGCTTTTTCTGAAATCATACATTTACCATGTAATTCTCGATCTGATCTGGAATGAGCTTGGTTTCCAGGAGATAATAAGTCAGTAGAAATATCCCCTTCTCCTACTACATAAGTAATAATTTTAATTTCTTTTTCAATATTTGGTAGATTTGTAAAAAACTCTGCTTTTGCATAGCTTTTAATAATATCTTTAGCAATATTGTTTCCGTTATAAAAAGCTTTTTTTAGACGTTCTGTATCTGCTTCGTAAAGAAAAACTTGTGTTTTAACTATATTGCCAGCATTAATAGCAATTTCTTCATTTTCACCTAAAGCTAAATCGAGTAGTACTTTTATAGAAGGGCCCCCTTTCATATGAGACAATAATAGGAAGGCAAAGGAAGAAGAAATCTCTTCTATTATAGTATCGCCTAGTATAATTTCTTTTAAAAAGTTAGCTTTTTCGAAAGCGGCACTTGTAGTTCCAGGTAAAGTATTGTAAATAAGAAATTTTAAAGAGTCTTTTCTATATTTATTATTTATATCTTTTATTTGTAAAATAATTTCTTTAATCAAAAGCCCGTCGTCAATAGGCTTAGGTTGAAGGCCTAAATTTTTTCTTTTTTTTATTTCTTCTAAGTAGTTTCTATACAAATTCATAGTCAATCTAAATATAAGTATAAGCTGAAGTATAAATTTACTTATTCTATATCATCATTTGATTATAATTTAATTGATAAAGAAAGCAAGTTTTCATAAGATTTCTGATAATTATATGAGTTATTTATACATTAATACTTTTTAGAATTTTTTTAATTATTACTGCAATAATTAACTAACTGTCTGATCCTTCTCCTGGTTTTTCAGAAAAATATTTTTTAAACTTGTCATTTTGATCTTGATATTCTTGTGCGTCGGCTGGAGGAGTTCCTTTTCTTACTATATTCGGCCATTTAGAAGAGTATTCTTCATTCATAGGAGCCCATTTTTCTGCCTGATCATCACTGTCTGGTATTATTGCTTCTGCAGGACACTCAGGTTCACATACGCCACAATCTATACATTCATCAGGATTAATAACAAGCATATTTTCTCCTTCATAAAAACAGTCTACGGGACAAACCTCACAACAATCCATGTATTTACATTTTATACAAGATTCAGTTATAACATAAGTCATATTTTTTCCTTTCTTATAAATTAACTTTTTTTAATGCATTTTGCTTAGCTATGTTTCTGCTCTTATCATCAACATAAATTAAACCAGAAATTCTTCTTATCAACATATCCTCGTATGGCTCAAGCTTACCATCTACTAAGCATACTCGCCATAGCATTTCGATGACATTTATTCTATCATTTAGGCTCCAGTTGTCTTTAATTTTTTTAGTATGTGAAACTAAATCTGAAGAATTTTTAAAGTTATCAATAGCTTTTTGAATTATTTCTTTAACAAAATTGTCATCCTTTATTTCAAATTGCTTTTTTAGTATTTTCAAAATAACCATTTCTTCATCTTGGCCAAACTCTTCGTCTACTAACGCTGCCTCAACTAAAACACAAGCTAGTGAAAAAGTTTTTTCTTCAATAACTTTTGGTTCCTTATCCTCTATATTATTTTTTTTAAAAAAAGATTTAAACATGAATCCTATATATATATTTTAATATTTATTGCAACTTTTTTAATACATAAAAAGGGCTATCTTTATTATATTCTGAAGTAGAGGTTTTAAAATTATTAATTTTTATCCAATAAGAAATATTTTTAGTTCCAGCTATTTTTTTTAAATTAAAATATATTAATATCTCTTCCAAAAGAGCAACCGTAATTCCTAGATTCCTTAAATGAGTATAATTAAATAGGTAAACACTTTTTTTCTGCATTAGATAATTATTAAAAAACTTTTCTAAAAAACTAATCTTAACAGCAAATTTTTTTAATTTAATAAACCCAATACAGTGAAAAATTTTAGTATTATTTTTTATGCTGGCTATAGTATATTTACTTTTGGGTATTGAAGAAATAGCTTTAATATCAAAATAAATACATATAAGTATCCATCTTAGATCTTTATACTGATTAAAAACTTTTTTAAAGTAAATATGATTTTTATTGAAAATTATATCTAGCTTTTTAAGCAAATTTAAATCATTTTCATTTAGTTGTGAGTAAAACAAATATACATCTTTAGTTTTTACAATACCAAAGCTTTGAACTAAAGAGAATAAAATAGCTTTTAGATTGTTATTACTAGTTTTAATTTCAATATTTTTATCCCAAAAAGCAATATTTATTAATGAATATAAAGCATCGGAAATTTTATTGTGTAGTAAAAAATAAAGTTTATCATCTATAAAGTTATTATTAGAAATTAAAATTTTTGGTTTATATAGATTCTCCCCTTTATAAATAGATCCTATTTTATAATTTTTATAATTAATTTCTAATTTATTATTAATATTTATTTTAAAGTCTTTCTGATTTAATAAATTTGTTATGTATATAGCTATTTCTTTTTTGGTCTCTTGTATTATTTGATTGTAAATATTTTTATTTTTTTTTAATAAATCTTTATCAAAAAAAATTATCTCTAGGCCAACGATTTTTCCAACTTTTCTGTTATTTAAAATTATATCTCTATCTTCTGATATTATAATTTCTATTTTTTTATCAAAATTAATTTCTTTAACTAACGTTTTTAACTTGTGGTCTACAAACTCTTTAGTTAATCTATCATGCAATGCTAATGAAAGCATATTTTCTGTCCTTTGAGCTAATTCTTTTATTTCAGTATTTGATGAAAACCAATGGCTTCTATTTGAAATAAAGTTCCAAAACCTAGTTTTTGATAATCTAAACATAAGTGTATCTATAGGGCCTTCATCATTTTGTAATTTTAACGTTTCTTTTATAGCCCAATTGTTTTCAATTTTTTGATTTTTTATTAGGCTAATAAATAATTTTACTAATAAATCAGTATAGTTATAGTGCAGGCTTTTTATGTAATCGGGTATTGTACTAATTTCCCAGAGAAGTTTTATATTATCAAAATTATTTAAATAAGGTCTTACTTCATTAAGACTTACTAAATGTTTAAAAATAATTTCGTCTCTATTATTTAATGTTTTAACTAGCAAAGAATTATTGCTTTTTTTTTCTAGAGATATTATCAAAGATTTTACGTTTGAAAAATCAAGATTTTTATTTCTCCAATATAAGAAATTAATTGAATCAAATAAATTATTCTCAATAGAATTTATAATATTTTTTTGTAAGATAGGTGTGTTTAATGTATTGCTGAAATAGCCTTCTTTTTCATTTCTTCCAGCTCTTCCAGCTATTTGTGCAAGTTCTGTATTTTTTAAAAACCTAAGCTTTTTACCATCGAATTTTTTAAAGTCAGAAAAGGATACATTATTAATATTTAAGTTGAGTCCCATTCCAATTGCATCAGTGGCTACAATATAATCTACTGACCCCTCTTCAAACATAGAAACTTGAGAGTTTCTAGTTTTAGGACTAAGCGCTCCCAATACAACAGCTGCTCCACCTTTAGCAGCTTTTATTTTAGACGCAATTGAATAAACGTCACTTGTTTTAAAAGCTATGATAGCCGATCTCTTTGGAAGAGAAAAAAGTCTCTTCTTTCCTATATAAGTCAATTCAGACCTTCTTTTTTTTTTTATAATATTTGCTTTAGGAAATAATTTTTTTATAATATTTTCCATTGCATCAGAGCCCAGGAATAATGTTTCTAAATTGCCTCTAAAACTAAAAAGCCTATCTGTAAATATATGACCTCTTTCGTAATCATTGCATAATTGTATTTCATCTACCGCAACAAAATCTACAAATCTATCTGAAGGCATCGCTTCTACAGTACATACAAAATATTTTGCCCTAGGAGGAATTATCTGCTCTTCCCCAGTAATTAAAGCTACAGAAAGTTTATTTTTTTTTAAAACTAATTTATCATAAACTTCTCTTGCTAAGAGTCTTAAGGGCAATCCTATTATACCAGTATCATGGCTAGCCATTCTATTTATTGCATAATACGTCTTACCGGTATTTGTAGGACCCAAAACAAAACTTAAATTAGAACTTTCTATTTCTGTATTAATGTGCTTCTTCCCAATTATTACCTTTCCCAATAGTTACTTCAATGGGAACAGATATAGAAGTAATTGGGCTATGTGCATTAATCATAACTTCTTTTATACTATCAATAACATGAGTAAGATTGTTATCATCTTTTATTTCAAAAACTAATTCATCATGAACTTGTAATAGTAATTTAGTATTCTCAAAAATTTCTTCATTTTTTTTATTATTATATTTTATCATCGCTAATTTAATTATGTCTGCAGCAGTTCCCTGAATAGGTGCATTCACCGCTTGTCTATTTGCATAATTTCTGATCATAGGGTTTTTATCTTTGTATCCATTAATATTTATTTTTCTTCCAAACAACGTTTTGACGTAACCATATTGTTCTAAAAAGATTTTTATTTTATTCATATATTTTTTTATACCAGGATATTGGCTAAAATAAGCTTCTATATACTCTTTGGCTTCACCTCTAGATACGCCAATTTGTTTAGAGAGGCCGAAAGCAGATAACCCATAAATAATTCCAAAATTAATAGCTTTGGCGCTTCTTCTTTGTTCAGCGCTAACTTTATCTATAGGAATGTTTATAATCTGACTAGCTGTAAGTTTATGAATATCAATACCATTTTTAAACGCAGTTTTCAAAGATCCTATATTAGCTATATGTGCAAGAATTCTTAATTCTATTTGTGAATAATCAAAGCAAACCAATTTATAATTTTTTTCAGGTATAAAGGCTTTTCTTATTTCTTTTCCATTACTTGTTTTTATAGGAATGTTTTGAAGGTTAGGATCAGTAGAAGACAACCTACCAGTTTGTGCACCAGTCATTTGAAAAGTTGAGTGGATTCTATTAGTCTTATTAGAAATACTATTTATTAAGCTATCAGTATAAGTGCTTTTTAGCTTTGTTAACTCTCTCCATTCTAATACTAACTTTGCGATCTTATATCCCTCACTAGCTAAATTTTCAAGAATTTCTGAATTAGTAGAATATCCACCGGATTTATTTTTCTTACCAAAAGGTAAATTTAAATCATTGAATAAAATTTCACTCAATTGTTTAGTGGAGTTTATATTAAATTCTTTATTTGCTATGGAAAAAACTTTTTCTTGCAGTAATTCCATTTGATTTTTAAAACTAATAGAGAGCATTTGAAGCTTGCTTTTATTTATTTTTATACCATTATTTTCCATGTCGACTATTACTTCTACTAATGGTTTTTCTATGCTTTCGTAAATATCTGTTATTTTATTTGTTACAAGTTTATTTTTTAATATCTTCCATAAACGCAAAGTTGCATCAACATCTTCACAGGCATAATTTTTTGCTTTATTTAACTCTACCTCAGAAAAGCTTATTTCTTTTTTTCCTGAACCGACAATATCTTTATATTTTATTTTTTTAAGTTCTAAATATTTTTCAGATAAGAAATCTAATCCGTGATTATGTAATCCTGCAGAAAGCGTATAAGAAAGTAGCATAGTATCATCTATTGGAAAAATTTCTCCAAAACCATTATTTTGCAGTACTAAAATATCAAATTTTATGTTTTGGCCTATTTTTAATATTGCTTCATCTAGGAATAGTGGCTCTAATTTTTTTATAACAACATCCAAATTGAGGAGACTTTTTTTATTTAAGGCGGGGTGAACTAAAGGTATATAAAAAGCTTCATTCTCTTTACAAGATAAACTAATTCCAAATAGCTTAGCGTCTACTGCTTTTAAAGAATCAGTTTCCGTATCTAAACATAGAATACCATTTTTATATACTTCAGAAATAAAGTTATCCAAATCTTTTGCAGTAAATATAATACTATATTTAGTTTTACTAAAATTTTTATTTACACTTTTTTCTTTAGAAACATCATCTTTTGTTAATCTATTTTTTAGATTATTAAAATTATTTTTTTCTAAAAAAGGAAGCAGCTTTTTTTTATTTATAGAGCTACTTGATATCGCATCAATATTTATATCTATATCAATATCATCTTTAAGTGTTACTAATTTTTTTGATATTTTAATACTATCTATGTTATTTTGGATGGCTTCTCTTCTTTTATTTTGTTTTATTTTTTCATAACTAGATAATAGATTTTCTAAGTTACCAAATTCATTAATCAATAAAGCAGCTGTTTTTATACCAATTCCTGGAGCTCCAGGAATGTTATCTATGCTGTCTCCAGCTAAGCTTTGAACATCAATTACTTTATCAGGACTTACGCCAAATTTCTCTATAACCTGTTCTTCTCTTATAAGTTTATTTTTTAAAGGGTCTTCCATATGTACCTTATTATTTACTAATTGCATTAGATCTTTATCAGAAGACACTATTGATACATTCCAGTTATTTGAAGTAAAGTATTTAGAATATGTAGCTATCAAGTCATCTGCTTCATACCCTTCTAACTCTATTCTTGAAATATCAAATGCATCTACTGCTTGTTTAATAATTTCAAATTGAGGAATTAAATCTTCAGGGGGAGCCCCTCTGTTAGATTTATAGTCATTAAAAATATCATTTCTGAATGTTTTTCTAGCAGAATCAAAAATTACTATTACTTTATTGGTTTTTTTTTCTGCTAAAATTTTAAATAACATATTACAAAAACCCATAACAGCACCTACTGGTATACCTTCTTTATTTGTTAATGGAGGTAGTGCATAGTAAGCTCTGAATATAAAGCCAGAACCATCAATTAATGAAATTGTATTTTTTTTATTCATATATCTATATAAAAGAATAATGAAAATTAATAATAATCAAAGAATTATATCACTTTACTCAACTGTTTTTATAATTATTAGTTTAACCACTGTGTATTTACCTATCTGGCTGCACGAAATTGTAGAATTAAAATTAGAGCATATCGGCTATTTATTTGCAGCAGTTGGTTTTTTTAAAATTTTTTTTAATATATATGCAATTAAGAATTTACAAAGCCTAAATGCAAAAAAAATAATGGCCATGTCTATTATTATATTAATGATTCTTATGTATGTGATAATACTTTCGATTAACAAGAAAGAAAGTAATTTTGTTGTATTTCTTATTTTTTTCACTCTAATATTATTCTCGCCAATATTACCTATTGTTGAAAATATCTCAACTATCTTAAATAAAGATTTTCTTTCAAAATATGGAAAATTAAGAATAAGTGGTTCTTTGTCTTTTTTAATAAGTGTAGTGACTATAGGTTATTTTATTGAACTATTTGAAATAAAAGCATTTTCTATAATAATTTTAATAAGTTTTATTTTATTTCTTTTAAGTTTAGCTCTTATTTCTAATAAAAAAAAACTTAAAGATTATTATAAAAAAGGTAATATATCAGAGTTAATCAGGGACCATAAATTCATAATGGTTCTTGTAGCTTGTAGTGTAATACAAGGAAGTCATGCAATGTATTATTCATTTTCTTCTGTTTTATGGAAAAGAGAGGGGCTAAGTTTCTTGCTAATAGGCTATTTATGGGGATGGGGTGTAATAGCTGAAATTATATTTTTTTATTTTATAAATAAAGTAAAAATAGAAAAAAATGTTTTTAAAATAATTATTATAGTTTGTTTATTTTCTGCATTGCGCTGGTTTTTAACTTTTTTTATTACTAACTTTTATAGTCTCATATTGGTTCAAACCTTACATGCGATTAGCTTTGGATTAACTCACTACATAATGATGTATTATATTTATCAATTTGTAGAATGGCAGAATAAACTGCTTGCACAATCTCTATATCATGCTTTATCTTCAGGTATTGTTATGACAATTTTTACTTTATTTTCAGGGGTATCTTTTAGATACTATAACAATGGAGAAGGATTTCTTATTATGGGAGCTTTTTGCATACTTAGTTTTTTATTTGTTATTATAAATATATTTTGGAAAAAATATGAATAAAAAAAATGATTTGGAGGTTTTTAAGCTTAGCAAAACTTACCAAAGTAAAAGCACAAAGGTAAAAGCATTAAAAGAAGTATCTTTTGATGTAAAAAAAGGTTCTATATTAGCTCTTTTAGGTCCAAATGGAGCAGGCAAATCAACTTTAATTAATATTTTAGCAGGAATATCTAATAAAACATCTGGAGTAGTTAAAATCAATGGTTATAACATAGATAAAGATGTAAGATTATCTAAACTATCAATAGGAGTTGTCCCACAAGAGTTAGTAATTGATCCTTATTTTACACCCAAAGAAACTTTGAACTTTCAAGCTGGATACTATGGAATAAGACATCCAGAAAAAATAGCAAATAATTTATTAGATAGATTAAAGCTAAAAGATAAGGCAAACGCTTATGTTAGAAATCTTTCAGGTGGTATGAAAAGAAGATTAATGATTGCAAAAGCAATGGTACATTCACCACAGGTACTTATTTTAGATGAACCTACTGCAGGAGTTGATGTAGGTTTAAGAGAACTTTTATGGGAAAACATTAAAGAATTAAATAATAAAGGAACAACTGTTTTAATAACTACTCACTATATAGAAGAAGCAGAGGCAATATGTGACGATGTAGCGATTATAAATAAAGGAAATATAGTAATTAAAGGAAATATTAAACAATTAATTAAAAAAATAGATAAAAAAAATCTTAAAATACATTTAGAAAATAAAATAAGCTCTCTTCCAACTAATTTAAAAAAGATAGGATTCCAAATCGAAAATAAAAAAGTACTATTTATAAAATATAAACCTTCAACTATCTCAGCAGGTGAATTAATTAAAGAAGTATTAAAAAATAGTTTGGTTATCAAAGATGTAACAATAAATGAGGCTAGACTAGAAGATGTTTTTAAGAAAATTATTTATTAAATTATATATTATTTAATTGGTATTAATAACTTTTTTAATATTTTGATAAACATTATATTCGAGTACAATTATATTAACTAACTAATTTTGAATTTTTTTTCATTATATATTGAATACAAATATTTTTCATCCAATATATAAGAACCATCAAACTTAAGGTCCAAGCTAAATAACTATACCTGCCTCCCACATGATAAAAAAACATTAGCCCAATAAGACTTAAAGCAGCTAAAGATATACATTTAATTATATTAGGTACTTTTTTATAAATCAAACTGTGTATGCAGGAAAAAATTGCAATATGATACCAAACTTCATAGAATTTAATTTCACCTTTAACATGATTTAGAATTTTATACCATAAAGTTTGGTTAAAATTAAAAGTTATTATAGAATTAAATAATTCTAAATATTCACTAGGTTTTACTCCCATATTTGCATCTTTATATGCTGCTACAGTAAGAGGTATAAATTTCCCTGTAAAGTAATAATTATGGTAAGGAATTACAAGAATTAGACTTATTCCTAGAAATAAAAATAAAATATTATTAATATTTTTATTCTTTAAGTTTTCTATAAAAAAGAAAATTATAAGTATCAAACATGCTGGTAATACATTAGCTCTGAGCCCTATTGCTAAGCTTAAAAGAAAGCCTATTAAAAAAGCATTATCAATTTTAATCTTTTTTTCATTTTTACTATGCATTATTATAAGAGATAATGCACACAGAAAAAATAAGTAAGATAAAGGCTCGGCAAAACCTCTCAAAGTTAATTTAACGTAGTAATAATGAAAGAATCCAAAAGCTTCAAATAAAGGTAGTAAGAACCAGAAAAGTAAAAAATAGTTCGCCCATTTTTTATTAATTAATTGTTTAAATATAAAAAAAATAATTAATGGAAAAAAAGTTAGTATAGAAAATAACATCCATGGAGACTCATCAAAAAGTAAATAATTTATAACCCATATGTATCTGTAAAAAGGCATAAGATCATAAGCTTCTTCTCCTCCCATAAAAGCAGATATATAATCTCCTCTAGATATGTAGTCTGAAATGAGGTGTGCAAAATGAACATATAATAAGCCATCATTTCCTCCTTCAAATAATATAAATTTATTTATGATATTAGGATAAAAATATAAAGCGCTTAGAAAGCTAAAAATAAAAGAAAAAGAAAACAGCATTGCTTTTTTAATTTTTATATTTTGAAAAAGTAAAAGTAAAATCAATAAACTTGATATAATTATTACTGCTTTTTTTAAAATTATTTTTATTTTGTATTTAAATGGTAATAAAATTTTAGCCTGAAGTGCTTCAGTCATTCCAGTTTCTAATAGCCATATATCTAGACTAGAATTTTGATTATCTGACAGATCGTTAATAGAAATACAATTTATTTCGTCAAATTTTTTTTTTATTAAATTGGTGCCTAAATAGGCTAATCCTTTCCAGCAAAATTTAGTTTCAATATTATAATATTCTTTAGGAAAAGAGTACTTTATAAAAAAAGGAAGATTATCTCTGCTAGGTTGTTGTTCACCATAAGTATTATATTTGGTATTATTAAAAGTTCCTAAAGGTATTTGAAATTTATTTTTCCAATCAATATTTTCTATTGATCTAGTTTCACGATTTTTTTTTATTAGCTGAGATACAGATATATCAAATAAACTATTATCAGGACCTGAAATAGAGTTAGGATAAGCCTTTTTATAGTCGCTTTCTAGCTTATCATATATTTTTTCAGGAAGCTTTTCTTTAAAAACACTTTTTTTATAGTTTTCTCCTCCAATAAAAACATTGCTACCCTCGTATATTTTTGGAATATAAATAGTTGTTTTTATTATTAAACATATGAATGCTATTAAAAATGCTAACAGCCAATTCTTTTTTATTAATACTAGATTAGATGAATATAAAAGTAAAAAAAGTAAATGATAAAAAATTAGTGAATACCAATCAGAGTTAAAAAATCCTAAACAACAAATAGAAAAACAAAATAATATGGGTACAGAAAAAATTTTCTTATAGAGAATTTTATCAATTTTTAACATTTTAAATATGCTATATTATAAACAAAATTATTAAAATACATCTTTTAATATAAATGAAAAAATTTAATTTTAGTACCTCAGCTTATTAAGTTATTTTAAAATTAAAAGAGCAGAGAACAAAAAGTGAAATAAAAAACTTGAATAAACTTTCTGTAGAAGAGGCAAGAAAAGAATTTAAAAAAATTAGAAATAAGTTTAAATTTATTAATGATTGGAGGTTATTTTCTTAAAATTGTAATTATTTAAAGCACATACTTGATACTTTTATAATATTAGCTGAATTCGATCTTTTGCACGATGAAGGAATTAAATATTCTAAAGAAATTAATATTAAATAGAAATAAATCTGAAATAAAAGTTTTTAAAAGATTAATTCATCGATTCTAAACTATGGAAAGAACTTTCCTAGAAGTTAATATATTAACAGATAATATAAATGCAAAAGTAAATAGTAATATAATCTAACTTTTAATTTCTTTCTTTATGAAACTTACAAGTTCATTCATCTCTTTATGAGCACTACTATTTTTAGCAGTATTGCCCACCCAGTTTTTTAATTCCGAAGCCTTTTGGAAGTCAGATCTCAATGATAGTTGAGGTGCTAGCTTCCATTGCGATGGCAAAACTTCCATAATTTTTTCCCTAGGTAGTTTTTTTTGAGGATGAATTCTAGAAGGCACTAAAATACCTTTTGTTTTATTAGATTCTTTAGAGGCAGCAATAACTCTCTCTATTAATGGAAAGGTAGCTTCCCATTCTAAAGAACTTAGTCCAACTGGAAGTAAAACATTACTTACCTGATGTATTAGTTCATTAAAAATATTAGTATCGATAGGTGGCAAATCACAAACTACTACATCACAGTCCAAGGCTGTACTTGAAACAGCAGCTCCCCATGTTTGCATAGCGTGAAGTATATTATTTGTAGCATTAGGTAAAATTAACCTTCTTAATTTTAGTCTTTTAATATTAGCATTATTTAGCCATAAAGATGATGAGCCTATAGGATCACTGTCTATTAGGACGCATTCCATTTTAAAATTATTGGCTAAACCAGCAGCTAAATTAACTGCTATTGTAGTTTTACCTACACCACCTTTTCTATTAGTTATAGCGAAAATATTATTATTCATATTACAAGTAATTATTATTAAGTATAATATTAAAAAAAACTATAACTATAATTAAAATTAATGAAAGCCTTTTAATACCTTTAATTAATGTTGGAAAAATTAGTTTTAAAATTAAAACTATAGCTATACTTATAAAAAACTTAATGAAAATATTGTATACTCCCGAAATAGTATGTTAATGTCCTATAGCGTTTCCTTCTCTTCTTTTATCAGCAATACCATACCATTTATTATTTTTTTTCCAAATTATATTTAAGCCACTAGTCATTTTTTTTACTTTAATTTTATGATTAAATTCTTTCAGATTTTTTATTAATTCAAAATTCTCCTTAGTGTCTTCAATTTCTGAATATTCATTTCTTGAACATAAATGAGTTTTATTTACAGCATCATAAGGGTCAGTTTCTAAGTATATTATTTCAAAAAGAGCTTTGGCAACGTAACATATAATTCTACTGCCCCCAGGAGATCCTAAAACTCCAATCAAATTATTATTTTCAAATATCAATGTTGGAGCCATACTAGAACGAGGTTTCTTGCCCGGAGCAACTGAATTAGCAATTAAATTATTATTATTATCCTCACTTATAAAAGAAAAATCAGTTAATTGATTGTTAAGAAAAAAGCCACCGACAGTAATACCCGATCCAAAAGCAAACTCTATACTGGTGGTAAGAGCTACAGCATTTCCAAAAGAATCAACAATACTAATGTGGGTGGTAGATTCCTTTTTATAATTTTTTCCTTTTTGTATTTTATTATATAGACTTGAAAAATTACCCTTCGTAAATGAGCTATCAGACATATAGTCATTTATCAAATTAGATCTTTTATATAAATATTTATCAGAAATTAATATTGAGGTGGGCGTTTTAAAGAAATATGGATCGGCAATATAATGGTCTCTGTCAAGATATGCTAACCTTGAGGCTTCTAAAAAAAGATGATAATGATAAGCTTTATTTTTTCTTTGAACGAAGTCTGATTTAAAATTAATAATGCCTAATATTTGCAAAACACCTACTCCTCCTGAGGTAGGAGGCGGAAAGCCACATACTTTATAGTTTTTTAAAAGTTTACATATAGCCGATCTTTTTATCGTTTTCCAATTATTTAGATCTTTAAGTGTTATTTTTTTATTTAATTTTGCAGAAATTAGGCTTGCTAATTCACCTTTATTCAAAGAATAAGGATTTTTTGAAAGAATTTGAAGCGATTCTTTTAGTTGAGGATTTGTAATAAATGAACCAACATTTTTGGGCGCTCCTTTTACGTAATAAGTTTCATTTACAAAAGTATTTTGTTTAATATGAGGAGCCCAAAGTAAAAGTTTATTAAGTCTATCACTGACCTTAAAACTTTCAGCATAAACTATTGCTTCAGCAAATAATTTTTCCCACTTAACTATTCCATGTTCTATATGAGCGTCTGCTAGCATTGAGTATAGTCCAGGTACGCCAATTGATATTGGATTACTTACAGCTTTTAAAAAATTCATTTTTTCTTTATTTACATTTAAAAACATATTTTTTTTAGCGTTTGATGAAGCAGTTTCTCTTCCGTCATAGGCAAAAATTTTTTGACTTTTCTTATCATAATAAATTAGAAAGCCACCACCCCCTAAACCTGATGATTGAGGTTCAACAACTGATAAAACATTTTGTGCAGCTATTGCAGCATCCAAAGCGTTACCTCCTAAAGATAATATTTTATTTGCTGCTTGACTTGCTCTAAAGTCTGCAGTTACTATCATATATTTTTTTGAAGTAGTTTTTTTATGTTGCTTTATAGAAGAACTTGGTTCAGGGTTACTTCTATTATACTCATTAGCCGATGCTATGGTAATGTAAAAAAATTGTGCTATTAAAACATATTTGATAATATTGTAAAAGTAGTACTTTATAATCATTCTCCTATAGGATTATACATCGTGAAAACTGTTATTGCTAGAAATATTAAAAGTCTGAGGTTTTTATTAGACAAAGAAAAAAAAAATAAAATTGGTTTAGTCCCAACAATGGGAGGTCTTCATCAAGGACATATATCCTTAATAAAACAGTCTAAATCTCTAAACTATTTTACAGTAGTTACTATTTTTTTAAATCCTAAGCAGTTCGATCATAAAACAGATCTTTTAAAGTATCCAGCTACAGAAAAAAAAGATATAACTTTATTAAAAAAATTGAACGTAAACATTATATTTATACCTAGGGCTAAAGAAATTTATCCCAAAAAATTTAATACATATATTACAGAGAATTTACTTAGCAAAATTTTATGCGGGAGAAAAAGAAAGAATCATTTTACTGGTGTATTAACTGTAGTACTAAAACTTTTTATGTTAATTAAACCAGAGGCTGCATTCTTTGGAGAAAAAGATTATCAGCAATTATTAATTATAAAAAAGATGATAAAAGACCTTAATTTAGAAGTTAAAGTTTTAGAATGCAAAACCATAAGAGATAAATATGGACTAGCTTATTCATCCAGAAATAATTTACTCAATAGTAAAAATCTAGCTACAGCTAGGAAATTAAACTATAATCTTAAGAAATCAATAAAAATTAAAAATAAACCGGTGCAGCAAGTCATAAATTTTATTAAACAAGAACTTAAAAAAGAGGGTATAAAACAAGTTGAATACTTAGAAATAAGAGAGGATAAAAATCTTGTGGAAGCAAAAAGAATGAATCAAAATAATTTGAGAATGTTTATAGCTGTCAAAATTGGGAATGTAAGACTAATAGATAATATTAAAATAACTTAAAAAAGGAAGTCATTTTAATCTGCATAAACTCGTATTTCCGTATTTTCTATACTTGCAACTGCTAGTGTACTAACAGATAATCTGTCTGCAGGCATTCCCATAGATATTAAAGAACTCATCACTTTTGAAACATTATTTTGTACATTCGCAGCTCTCTCTGCTTGCTCGCTTGCATTCCCAGCAGTAGAACTAACTGCAACTAGAGTAAACGTAGCTTCAGGTGCTTTATCTAATGCAGCGCTTACTGCTCCAAAAAGACTTTGTTGATACTTTTCTAATTCATTTACTCTAAAGATAGCAATAGGAGTTGCCGAAACGTTTGACTCAGACCTTTGTTGTTTTTCTGAGTTTTCCAATACAGGTAAAGACTTTATAGTTCCTAGTCCAAGTCCAAATGTTTCACCAATTGCTATTGCATTAGCTAATTGTGTAAGCCTTCTTCTTTCAGCCGCTAAAAAAATATCTCTTCTTCTAACTGTTTCATTTAATTCTTCTAATACTCTTACTAAGTCAACACTCTTCATTTTTAAATTGTCTTGAAATGATGATAAATTTCTATGGTCTTCATCAACTGCCCCTCTTAATTTTTTTGCTGATCTTGCTTGTTCAAGTAAATACGATACTCTTGTTGATAAAAGTGCTATCTGATTCCCTACATCGACTATTGTTTGACCTTGAGCTCCAACATCAGCTAATTCTGTTTGGGCTTTTTCATATTGATCTAAGAGAATTGGATTACCAGGTGTAGTTCCAATTTGAAGTCTGGCTGCTATAGCTGCAACTATAGAGTGATAATTTTCAGCACTTTGTATACCAGTAGATCTAAGTTGGTCAAAATTATTTTTCTTAAGTGTTATATCTTGATCTAATTTATTGAACTCTTCTTTCATTTCAATAATTCTTTGTCCTATATAAGTAAAAACAGGATTGCCCCTATAATTAGTAGTTGGTATTTCATCAGTATTTGAGCTAATTTCAGTGTCTAACGATGAAGAGTCACCTTCATCAAACAATTCATCTATGCTACCGAGTTCTGTTTCAGTTGTTTCGTTAGTATCTACTATTGTTATTTCTTCATTTTGCTGCTCTGTATTTTCATTAGTAATTATAATTTCCTCTGTATCTTCTGGATCAAAAGATTCTGTGGGAATTTCTCTTATAACTATTTCATTCTCATTTTCCGATGGCCACATATTGGTTAAATCATTAAATGAGCAACCACATAGAATTATAAGTGTCGATAACAGTACAGTGACATTTTTATTATATAATTTCATAATTACCTCAAATTTATATATAATACTAAACAATGTTAATAAATCAATACTTTGAACTAGATATTAAGATTCATAATATTTTTTGTTGTATAAATACAACATTTAAAAAATTTGGTTTTTCTGTTATTTCTTAATAATAATTAATTTTTATTAAAAAGCCCCTGTAGGCTAACTGGATAAACCACATGACTACGGATCATGATTTAGGGGTTCGAATCCTCTCAGGGGCGCCATAAAAATCGATAAATTATAAGCTATGACTTCTTTACTTAAAAAAAATAAAGCTAACTTTGTAGAACTCACTCCTTTATCTTTTCTTTACAGAACTAAAGAAATTTTCCCGAATCGCTTAGCCTGGATATATGGAAAGAGAAAGGCTACTTACGATGAATTTTACACTAGATGTAAGAAATTAGCTGTCGCTTTAAAAAATATGAATATAAAAGATAAAGATGTAGTTAGTGTTATGTTACCAAATGTTCCAGAGATGCTAGAAGCACATTTCGGAGTACCAATGAGTGGTGCTATTTTAAATTCTTTGAACACAAGGTTAGAAATACGAAGCATTGAATATATATTAAAACATAGTAAATCAAAATTTTTAATATTCCACGAAGATTACATTGATTTAATAAAAAACCTATCAAAAAAATTAAAAATTAAACTGATTCTTGTTAGAGATAAAAAAAATATAAGATTAAGAGAAATAGAAGATTATCAATCTTTTCTTAATAAAGTTCCTATTTCAAAATTTACTAATTTATCAAATTATTACCCTAAAAATGAATGGGACGCTATAACCCTTAATTATACTTCTGGCACTACAGGAGAACCTAAAGGTGTTTTGTATCATCATAGAGGAGCTCATTTAATGTGTTTTAATAATCAAATGGTTTGGAAAATGGGTTATCATCCAACATATCTTTGGACTCTTCCCATGTTTCATTGTAATGGGTGGTGTTTTCCTTGGACAATAGTTGCTTTAGCCGGAACGCAAGTTTGTATAAATAAATTCACAGGAAAGGATATTATGCTTTCCATTAATAAAAATGATATAACTCATTTATGTGGAGCTCCTATTGTTTTACAAATGATAATAGATCATAAAAAATTTAAAAAAAATAAAAAAACTATTAATGTTATGACAGCTGCATCTCCACCTCCTCCAAGTGTTTTAGAGGATATTGAAAAAAGTGGATTTGATGTTACACATGTTTATGGTTTGACGGAAAGCTATGGGCCGGCAGTAATTTGTGAATGGAAACCAGAGTGGAACAAGATAAATTCTAGTAGCAAAAAAGCTGTTTTAAAAGCTAGGCAGGGTGTAAATTATCCGTCTTTAAATTTTTTAGATGTTTTTAACCCTAAAAATATGAAACCTGTGAAAAGAGATGGAAAATCATTAGGGGAAGTATTTTTTAAAGGTAACATAATTATGAAGGGTTATCTTAATAATGTTTCTGCTAATAGGCTAGCCTTTAAAAATGGCTGGTTTCACACTGGTGATTTAGCTGTTATGCATGAGGATGGATATATTGAATTAAAGGATAGATCTAAAGACATAATTATATCTGGTGGAGAAAATATTTCTTCAATAGAAATAGAAAAAATTATAATACAGCATCCTTATGTCAAAGATTGTGCAGTCATTGGAGTTCCAGATAATAAATGGGGAGAAGTACCTTGTGCATTTATTGAAAAGAACAATAGTTTGACTGCCGACTCTATATTAAAGTTTTGTAGGAAATATTTAGCTGGTTTTAAAATTCCTAAGAAAATTATATTTGAAAAACTTCCTAGAACATCTACAGGGAAAATACAAAAATACAATTTAAGAAAAATTGCAGCTAAGAATCATGATAAGATATAAATTAATAATTGAATACGATGGAGAAAATTTTATAGGATGGCAAAAGCAAAAAAAAGGATTTTCAGTTCAAGAAACCATTGAAAAGGCAGCTCAAAAATTTTTACAAGAAGATATAACTCTTATAGTAGCTGGAAGAACTGATTCAGGAGTACATGCTGAAGCTCAGGTAGCTCATTTAGATATATCAAAAAAATTAAAAATAAAAAATATTCTTCTAGGATTAAACTTTTATATAACTAAGGAAAAGTTTGGTCAGGATATAAGCATAAAAAAAGTTATCCTTGTTAATAATGAGTTTAATGCTAGGTTCTCTGCAAAAAAAAAATTTTACAATTATAAAATTTATAATAAAGAATACAGAAGTCCTATAAACACAAAAAATACATGGTGGGTAGCTCAAAAATTAAACATTGATGATATGAAAAAAGCTTCGAGTTTTCTAATAGGAAAGCATGACTTTTCTTCATTTAGAGCAGTCGGATGCCAAGCTTCTTCGCCTATCAAAACTATTGAAGAGATAATAATTAAAAAGAAAAAAAATATTATAACCATAACTTTTATAGCAAGGTCTTTTTTGTATAAACAAGTAAGAATAATGACGGGGACATTAAAAGATGTAGGAACAGGTTTAATAAAGCCGCAAAGTTTAAAAAAGATTATTAAAGACAAAAGTAGAAAAAGTGCAGGGATTACAGCTCCTTCAAAAGGATTAACATTAGTTAAAATTAAATATTAGTATATTATCCGTAATAATCATTATAAGCCAATATAAGTTCTTCATAAATTTTTCTTAGCTTTTCTAGATCTTTTATACTTATATTTTCATTAATCTGGTGCATAGTTTTGCCAACTGAACCAAATTCATAAACAGGACATATCTCTTTTATAAAACGAGCATCCGAAGTGCCTCCAGTTGTAGACAAAACAGGATTTTTTTTAGTAACCTTATATATTGAATTTTTTAGTATGGACAGAAAACCATCTGATTCTGTATAAAAAGGTTTATTAGAAGATATAATATTTAGTTTAAAATTACATGATGATTTTAAAAAAGTATTTTTAACTTTTTTAAGAAGTGTTTCTTCAGTATAGCGAGTATTGTATCTAATATTTATTAATGCTTTGCATTTACTAGGAATAACATTGCTAGTGGGATTTCCAGTATCAATAGATGTAATTTCTAAATTTGTTTTAGGAAAATTTTTTGCTTCAAGTCCTAATTTTAATTTACTTAACATATTACAAGCCTGCAATAATTCAGTAACAGGATTTTGGGCTAGATGAGGATAAGCTACATGTCCAGATTTTCCAAAGGCCTCTAGAGAAAAAGATAAACTTCCTCTTCTTCCTACTTTAATCATTTCCCCTATATATTTAGGATTTGTTGGCTCACCAACTAGGCAGTGATCTATTCTAATTTTATTCTTTTTAAGCCATTTAACTACTTGAGTTGTTCCATTAACTGCTATTCCTTCTTCATCTCCAGTAATTAATAAGGCTAAACTAATATTTAATTTTTTATTTTTTAGTACATTATTACAAGCTATTACCCATGCAGAAATTGCCCCTTTCATGTCTGATGCTCCTCTTCCATGTAGTTTTCCATTAGATACTTTTCCTAAAAAAGGATTAAATTGCCACTTACTTATTTCGCCTTCAGGGACTACATCCGTATGTCCAGCAAAACACAATATCTTACCGTTTGATTTATTAGATTTTTTAATAGAAAATAAGTTTTTAATTAAATCATTATTTTTTTTAGATCCAAAAGTAAGATCAGTATTTATAAATCCAATTTTAGACAATTTAGATTTGAGTGCATTAATAGCACCATCATCTTTTGGTGTTACTGATCTTTTAGTTATTAGCTTTTGTGCGAACTGTATTGTTTCTGATAAAGATTTCATAATTATTTATTTATTTAACAATTTTATAAATACAATATAATAACATAATTTAAAAAGACCATTATGAAAAAAATTTTATTATTAGGAAGCGGAGAATTGGGCAAAGAATTTGTAATCAGCGCTAAGCGCCTAGGTTGTGAAGTAATAGCCTGTGATAAATATGCAAATGCTCCCGCAATGCAGGTTGCAGATAGTGCAGTAGTCTTTGATATGTTAGACGGAAAGAAATTAATTAATTTGGTTAATCAGATTAAACCAGATTTTATAGTTCCTGAAATAGAAGCTATTAGAACAGAGGAGCTTTTTAATATTGAAAAAAAGGGTATTACTGTAGTCCCAAGCGCTAGAGCAGTTAATTTGACTATGAATAGGGATTCCATAAGAGATACAGCAAAAGATCTGGGTATTAAAACTGCTAAATATGAATATGCTCGAAATATAGAAGAGTTAAATATAGCTGTAAAAGTAGTCGGACTTCCTTGTATTGTAAAGCCAGTTATGTCCTCTTCAGGAAAAGGACAGACCCTAGTAAATGACTTAAAAGAAACCTCTTTAGCATGGGAGAATGCAACTAAGAATATGAGAGGTGATAGAGTGAAAGTTATAATTGAAGAATTCATAAATTTTAAGTCTGAGATAACACTATTAACAATTAGACAAAAAAAATTTAGTACTATTTTTTGTTCCCCTATAGGGCATAAACAAGAGAATGGAGATTATGTAGAAAGTTGGCAACCTGAAAATATTAATCAAGAATTTTTAGAAAAAGCTCAGGATATAGCAGAAAAAATAACAAAAAATCTAGGAGGAACAGGGCTATTTGGTGTAGAGTTTTTCATTACTGAAGACGATATAATTTTTAGTGAGTTAAGCCCCAGACCTCATGATACAGGTATGGTAACTATGTATACTCAAAATTTATCTGAATTTGATTTACATGTTAGAGCAATTTTAGAATACCCAATACCTGATATATCAATTATTAGGGAAGGGTATAGTACGGTAATAAAAGCTAGCGGTTTCGGTAATACAGGATTTAAATATAAATTCTCAGGGATAGAAAAAGCACTTCAGCTTGGAGATATTGATATAAGGTTATTTGGAAAACCTGAAGCATGGAACACAAGAAGACTAGGAGTTATATTGTCTAAGAATAGGGCAATAGGACAAAAAGCTAAAAAGCTTATCTCTATAGAAAAAGAAAATAATTCTTAATATTTCTAACTATAAAACTTTTATTGGAAACTAAGTATTATTGAAATAATATATAAATTTAATTTACGAGTATTCATTTAGTAAAGGAGTAAATATATGAATTATTGGCTTTTTAAAAGTGAGCCTAGTAGTTGGTCTTGGCAGGATCAATTAAAAAGAGGGGAAAGAGGAGAAGGTTGGGACGGTGTGAGAAACTATCAAGCTTCCAATAATATGAAAAAAATGACATTAGGAGATCAAGGTTTTTTTTATCATTCAGTTACAGAGAAGAGAATTGTGGGTATTGTTCAAGTTATAAAAGAGTATGAGCCTGATCCTACAGATAAAACTAAAAAATTTGGAATGGTAACTGTAAAGGCTTTAAAAACTTTAGATAAAAGTGTAAGCTTAGAAGATATAAAGGGAAATAAAAAACTAGCAGGTTTTATAATGCTAAGGCAAAATAGACTATCAGTTCTTCCTGTAAGTTTTAAAGAGTGGGATATTATTTGTGATATGGCCCATTTGAATAATAATTAGTTTATACGGAGTAATAAAAAAATGAAAGAAGTATACAAAGTTTTAGAAAACTTTGCCGCTAATGCATTAATAGACAAAGATGAGTACATAAAGATGTATAATGAATCCGTAAATGATTCGGAGGGTTTTTGGAAAAAGCATGCTAAGAGAATCAATTGGATAAAAAGTTTTTCAAAAGTTAAAAATGTAAGTTTTGATAAGAATAATTTGTTTATAAAATGGTTTGAGGATGGAACTTTAAATGTATCAGCAAACTGTATTGATAGACATTTAAAAAATAATAGCGATAAAATTGCTTTGCTGTGGCAAGGGGATAATGATTGTGATGTAAAAAAGATAACCTATTTAGAACTACATAAAGAAGTTTGTCTAATGGCTAATGTTCTTCTTAAAAATAATGTACAAAAGGGAGATAGAGTTACTATTTACATGCCGATGATACCAGAAGCTGTTTACGCTATGTTAGCATGTTCTAGAATAGGAGCTATTCATTCTGTAGTATTTGGAGGTTTTTCACCTGAGGCGCTTGCTGATAGAATTATAGATTGTAAATCTGAGTTTGTTATTACCGCTGATGAATCATTAAGAGGAGGCAGAATATTTCCTTTGAAAGCTAATGTTGACAATGCTTTAAAAAAAACTGATTTAGTTAAGAATGTATTAGTTATAAAAAGAACAGGAAACAAAATAGATTTTGATGAAAAAAGAGATTTGTGGTGGCATGAGGAAAAAAATAAGGTAGATGAGGATTGTAAGCCTGTAGAGTTGAATGCAGAAGATCCACTTTTCATATTATACACCTCAGGATCAACAGGGAAACCTAAAGGAGTACTTCATACTTCAGGAGGATATTTAGTATATGCATCAATGACTCATGAATACGTGTTTAATTATAATGAAGATGATATCTATTGGTGTACGGCAGATGTAGGTTGGATAACCGGACATTCATATATTGTATACGGACCTCTAGCAAATGGTGCTACTACTTTAATTTATGAAGGATTACCAAATTACCCTGATGCCTCAAGATTTTGGCAAATTTGTGAAAAGCATAAAGTTAATACTTTTTATACTGCACCAACTGCTTTGAGAGCAATAATGAAAGAAGGAGATGATTTGGTAAAAAAATCAAACAAAAGTAGCTTAAGGTTGTTAGGTACAGTAGGAGAACCTATAAATCCAGAGGCATGGAAATGGTATTATGAAGTAGTAGGAGAAGAAAGATGTCCCATAGTAGATACCTGGTGGCAGACGGAAACAGGTGGAGTTATGATTTCTCCTTTACCTGGAGCTACCGACATGAAGCCTGGTTCAGCAACTTTGCCCTTCTTTGGCATACAGCCATCTATAGTAGATAATCAGTCTACAGTATTAGAAGGTATAGCAGAAGGTAATTTAGTTATGACTGATAGCTGGCCTGGACAAATGCGAACAGTATATGGCGACCATCAAAGATTTATCGATACTTATTTCTCCACTTTTGATAATGTATATTTTACAGGAGATGGAGTCAGAAGAGACGATGATGGATATTATTGGATAACTGGAAGAGTAGATGATGTTATTAATGTATCTGGGCATAGATTAGGAACGGCTGAAATAGAAAGTGCAATTGTCTCTCACGAATTAGTAGCTGAAGCTGCTGTAGTAGGTTTCCCCCATGACATTAAGGGTCAAGGAATTTATGCTTATGTAACTCTAAATGCAGGAATAGAAGGAAATGAAGAGTTAAATGAAAGTTTATTAAAAACTGTAAGTAATTTAATAAGCCCTATAGCTAAACCTGAAGTAATTCAGTGGGCCCCAAACTTACCGAAGACAAGGTCAGGAAAAATAATGAGAAGAATTTTAAGAAAAATAGCAGCAAACGAAATTGAAAACTTAGGAGATATTAGCACCCTAGCTGATCCCAGTGCTGTAGATGAATTAATAAAGAATAAGAAAAATAAAATTTAATTATAATCAATTTCAAAATCAGTATTAAGAAGCTAGTTTAAATCCTACGGAGAATAGTTTTGAAAGCTTTTAAAAGCTTCAAAAGTAATAAGAGTGGTTAGATTATTTAATTGAAGTTAGATCTGTTAATAAAATTTATAACTATAAATTAGAAGTAACAGATGAAGTTATTTCAATTGAACCAAAAAATTTATATTCATTTGGCTATGAAGAGCTTTATAAATCAAAAGTTTGGCTTATCTTCCTATCAAATGAAGAAAATAGTCACAGATTTGTTATCAAGCATAGCTAGAGATTAATGTTAGTAAAATTGAGCTATATTTAGTTATAATAGTTTATTTTAAAAGTCTGATACTCTTCCTTTAACTTCCCAATCTCCATACCTCGTGGGCTCCGGTCCCTTTGGGCCGCCTATTTCTTTTACTTTCTTATTTTTATTTTTATTCTTATTTTTATAGCTTTTGTTTTCTTTTTTTGCGACTTTGTTCATAATTAAATTAAACAATATTATCTATGAAAAATAAAGATAAAACTCGCGAAATAATAAAAATAGGTATTCATAAACACTTGTTAGGAGTGACTTTAAAAGAAATTACTTTAATGCATGAAAAATATTTTAAAAAAAACAACTTAAAAAATAGAGATAAAGCATTTATAAAAAATTTGACTATGGTTTGCATTAGAAATAGAGGATGCATAGAGCATATATTAAAAAAATATTTAAAAAAGCCATTACCTAAAAAATTATTAGAGATAAAAGCCATACTAATTATGGGACTTGCACAAATTTTATTTACCAGAGTTGAAAATTATGCTGCGGTAAATACTACCGTTGATTTTTTTTATGGAAGATTAAAAAAATGGAGAGCCTTATCAAATGCTGTATTAAGAAATGTTATACGTGAGGAAGGTTTTGATAAAAAAAAATATGATCCAAGCATACAATTACCTAAATGGCTATATAATAAATGGAAAACACAATATGGAGAGACAGGAACTTTAAATATAATTGATGAGATTATTCAGGAGCCTTATTTAGACTTAAAAATAAAAAATAATTTTGACTACTGGAAAAAAGAAATAGGAGGTGAGGTCTTAATTAATAACACTTTACGCTTAAAAAAATCTGGAGATATTCGTGAATTAAAAGGATATAGAGAAGGAGCGTGGTGGGTACAAAATTTAGCAGCACAAATTCCAATTATGCTTTTTAAAAATGTTAAAGATGAAATAGTTCTAGACATTTGTTCCTCTCCTGGTGGTAAAACTGCTCAGTTACTTAATAGTGGTGCGAAAGTAACTGCATTAGATATTTCAAAAATAAAAACTGAATTACTTTCAAATAATATCAAAAGATTGAATTTAGAAAAGAATTTAAAAATTATTACTAAAGATTTTTTAAAATGGAATACTGAATGTAAATATAACAAAATAATCTTAGATGCACCTTGCAGCGCTACTGGAACAGTTAGAAAAAATCCAGATGTAATATGGAACAAAAAAGAATCAGATATTAAAAGATTATCAAAATTACAAATACTATTTTTAGAAAAGGCAATTACTCTTTTAAATAAAAAAGGAATATTAATTTATTGCAATTGTTCTATGGAATATGAGGAAGGAGAAAGAATAATAGAGTTGCTTACAAAAAATAAAGGTATAAAAACATTACCTATTAAACACGAAGAAGTTAAATTTTTTCCAAAAAAAATTATTAATAAAGGATTGATAAGAACTATGCCTTATATATATAATGAAATTTCTGGTTTAGAAGGATTTTTTATTGCAAGACTTATTAAAATATAAATTATAATTATATAAATGAAAAATAAAGTAAATATTGCAGCGTCAATTTTATCCGCTGATTTCTCAAATCTTGGTAAAGAGGTAGAAGCAGTGGATAAAGCTGGAAGTGATATGATACATATAGATGTTATGGATGGTTCATTCGTTCCAAACATAACTATTGGGCCTTCTGTAATATCAGCACTAAGACCATTTACAAATAAACCATTTGACGTACATTTAATGATTAATAACCCTATTAAACATGTAGATGCCTTTATAAAAGCTGGTGCAGATATTTTAACCACACATTACGAAGTAGATAAACATCCGATTAGAACGCTAGAATACATTAGAAGCAAAAATATTAAGGCGGGAATAGCAATAAATCCAGCAACTCCAGCAGAATCGTTAGAATACCTTTTAGATTATTGTGATTTGATTTTGGTTATGCTAGTCAACCCGGGTTTTGGTGGTCAAAAAACTATTTTATCACAAATAGATAAAGTAAAAAAAATAAGTAGTATGCTTAAAATAAACAAAAAAAATATTATTATAGAAGTTGATGGAGGCGTTAATCCAAAAAATGTTAAGACTCTAGTTGATGCAGGAGCTAATCTTTTAGTAGCAGGAAATTCTGTATTTAGGGGAGGGATTAGTAAGTATTCTAGTAATATTAATGCACTTAGGTTGAAACGGGAAGATTAGTGAAAATCAATAAGATTATCAAAAAAGTATTTTTTGGATCAAATTTATATAATATTTATTTATCAAAAAACAGTATAAGGAGCATTACTTTTTCACCAAGGGATGCTTGGCCGGGAGATCCTAATCTAGGAGATAAAATAGCTCAAGGTTATTATAATTTAGCTGGTAGAAAAGCTAACAAACCAAATAAGAGCTTGTGGAAAATAAATGATAAAAGAGGTTATTGGTTAAAAGAAACTCATAGTTTTTCGTGGCTAAGGCATCTAAAAGCAAGATCTGGTTCTATTGCTAGAAAACACGCTAGACATTTAATTTTAGAGTGGATACAGAACAACGAACGATGGAATGAAAAGAGTTGGGAAGTAGAAATATTATCAAGAAGAATTTCATCTTGGGTTACAAATTTAGATTTTCTCCTAGCAGAAAAAGACGAAAGCTTTTCTCATATTTTTAAAAGCAATATCTTTAAGCAAATAAAGCATCTAAATCACTATATAAATAAAAAATATTTTTATTCTATAGAAAAAGAGTTTGGAGTAGAAATTGGTTCTGTTAAAAAAATTAAAATATTAAGAGGACTTATATTAAGTAGTATATGTTTTGAAGGAGAAGAAAAAAAGTACACCAAGTGTATTAAAATACTAAATGGTGAATTAGAAAAAATTTTTAACGAGGAAGGGGTGCATTTTAGTAAATCTCCGTCAACTCAGTTAGGCATTTTAAGTGATTTAGTTACAATCAGAGAGGCAATTATTTCTAAACATATATCAGTACCAGAATATTTATCAATAATTATACAAAAGGCATCCCATTCACTAAGGTTTTTTAGAACAAACAATGGAAGGTTTGCAATATTTAATGGTTCAAAACAAGAAACAAAGTTTTTAATAGATAAAATTCTTAGCCTTGCTGATGGAAAAGCAAGAGGTAGAGGACCTTTAAGTTTATCCAAAAGTGGTTTTGAAAAACTTACTAGCCCTGGAATACAAGTCTTTGTTGATACATTTAAATATAACAGGGGTTTTTCTACCAGAGCTCCACATGCTATGGAAATAATTATAGGAAAAACTAGATTATTAGGATCTTGTGGCACAGTATATCAAAAAGAAAAAGATTGGAAAAAAAGCTTATTATCTAGTGCTGCACATTCAACTTTGACTATTGAAAATACAAATCCTTTTTCTACAAAAGATACTAATCAAAAAGTAGAGGCTAAGCGCTTTAAGAAAAATGGATCGGAATTAATTCAGTTAGTACATTACGGCTATAAGAAAAGGTATTCAGCTATATGCAGTAGAACAATAGAATTAGGAGATGATGGAAAAAATTTAGCTGTATTAGATCAAATTTATTCTGAAAAATTATTAATGTATGCTATTAGACTTCATTTTAATCCTGATACCAAAATATCACTATCTCTTGACAAAAAAAAAGCTATTATATTATTAAATGAGCAGGGATGGATACTAAACTTTGATGGAACGGCTAAATTGCATCTGGAACAAAGCATATTTGTTGAAGATAATGGTAATATTCTTGATTCCAATCAGCTAGTAATTAAAGGAGAAACTATTAAAGAAACTACAGAAGTTTTATGGGGGTTAAACAGAAAATCTTAGTCAAGATATAATGCACCCAGCAACAGAAAGACCCACGCCAAATCCCATCAATAAATATTTTTTATTATTTTTAAATTGGTTTTTTTTTTGTAATAAATTTATTGCTATAGGAATTGTTGCAGAAACTGTATTACCTATATTTTCAATTTCATTAACCCACTTTGAGTCACTTATCTGCAGCTTTTTTTTCAATTTATTTAATACTACAGCGCTAGCTTGGTGGAATATAAAATAATCAATATCTTCTATTTTTAAAGAAGACCTTCTTAATAATTCATGCGTAACTTCTGGGACTAAATTAAGACTAAACTTCAGAACTGCAGGACCATCCATATATAAATTCGCTTTATTATTTATAGGTTTTACTGTCAAAAATTTTCCACCAGATCCATCAGTTTTAAAAACAAAAGGACCAATATCATTATCTTTTGATTTCTCTAAAACTACCGCAGCTGCTGCATCACTAAATATTGGTCTTGAAGTTCTGTCATTCAAAGGTATGTATTTAGAATAGTGATCAGCACAAATAATAATAATACTATTTGCCGCATTATTTTTTATTAAAGAGGTTGCTAACGATAAAGCATACACAAATCCAGAACAGCCTTGATTAATATCAAATGCTAAGCAATCTTTTTTTAGATTTAATTCTGTTTGTAGCAAGCAGGCTCTAGTAGGCAGAGGTTGACTAGGTGATTGAGATACATAAATTATGCCATCAATTTTATCATTTTTTAAAGAACTAATACATTTTTTACCTGCTTCTATACTCAATTTTTCAGGAGATTGATTTGGCCCTAATACATGTCTATTTCTAATACCTGTTTTCAATAATAATCTATCGTAATCCCAACTAGGGTTGAGATCGCATAAGTTTTTTAAACTTTCTTTTTTATCACCAAGTAAATAATGACTAGCTACTATTTTTACCATTTTATCTCATTAAAGTTAAAGTATTTTCAATTATAATATGTTAAGACGATAATATAACTTATATAAAAAATATTATGCAAGATTTTTATAATTTCTTTTTAGAAGAAATAAGCTTTATAAAGGCCTTTTATTCAATTTTTTTCGCATTCGTAGCCTTTTTCTTAATTAAAAAATTTTTTTATAAAATAAATTTTGTAGATAAACCTAATAAAAGGTCGAACCACAAAGAGCCAGTTGCGCTGGGAGGAGGAGTAATATTAATTCCACTCATAATATTAATATCTGTTCAGTTTGGTTATGATTGGAAAAAAGATATTATGCTCAGCATTTTTATCCTATTCTTTATATCTTTTTTAGATGATATTAAAAATATAAACTCTTTAATTAGGCTTTTTTTTCATATTTCTGCTATATCTATTTTTGTAGCTGCCAATTTAAGTGAAGAGATTCTTAAATTAGCAAAAAATTATAAATATATTTATTTATTAATACTGATTACAATTACAATATTTCTAGCTTGGTTTTTAAACGCATTTAATTTTATGGATGGTATTAATGGAATAACTTCTATCCAAGTTTTATCAATAAGTATTAGTCTAATTTTCTTTAATTATTTCATAGCTAAAGAATTAAACATTTTGGCAGTATCTATATTTTTACCAATGGTTATATTTTGTTATCATAATTGGAATCCTGCTAGCATTTTTTTGGGTGATGCCGGTAGTGTTCCATTAGGGTTTTTAATAATTATTTTATTATCTGATTTAGCTTTAAAAGGCTATTGGGTTTCAGCATTAACTTTGCCAATGTACTATATTTTAGATACCTCCATTACTTTAACTAAAAGAATATTTAAAGGAAAAAAATTTTGGCAAGCACACAGCCAACATTATTATCAACAAGCTTTAAAAAATGGATTGAGCCATACGAGAGTAAGTTATTTTATTTTATTAATAAATGTTGGTTTATTTTTTCTTTCTTTTTCCGCATTAATATATAAAAATAATATTTGCTTTTTATTTATCGGATTATTTTGGTGTTTAATCTTTTTAAAACTCTTTTCTGAAAAAAATAAATCTATATGAAAAATTTTAATAATATAAAAATTTATATAGTTTTATTAATAGACTTTGTTTTAGGTGGACTATCTATTACAGTGGCAAAGTTTATAAGGTTAAATTATTTAGATTTAATAAATATAGAAATCATTATATCAAGTACGGTAATACCTTTAATATTTTTTTCATTGGGAATTTATAAAAGGTCTTGGAGATATTTTTCTATCTCTGATTTATGGCCTCTAGTGAAAGCGTGTCTGATTGCAAATATATTTGTTTTTTTAATTATATTTATTTTTAATAGACTAGATAATATTCCTAGGTTAGTAACAATATTAAATTTTTTTATTTTAATTTTTCTTACATTAGCAAGCAGAGTCATATATAGGACTATTTTTGAAAAGCTTTCATTCTTTAATTCTCTTACTTTAGAAAGGATACCTGTTTTATTAATAGGTTCTGAAGATAATGTAGATGCATTTATTAGAGCCACAGAACTTAAAAATACTGTATATAAAGTTCTAGGAATAGTGTATGAAACTAATAAAAAAAATAAGGAACTTATGATAAGAGGTAAGCCAGTTCTAGGAAGTATTAGTGAAATAAGATCAATAATAGAAAAGATACATGAACAAGATAAAATACTACAGAAAATAATTATTATATCAAATAATATTAAGGGCTCTGATATGTCTAACATTATGAAATTAGCTGATAAAAAAGGCATGACTGTTGGAAGAGCACCTTTACCTAATGAGTTATTAGAAGAGAACCATTTACAGATGCAGATAAGAGATATTAGTTTAGAAGATCTATTAGGACGAAGACAGAATAAGTTAAATCACAGCAATATTAAAAATTTTTTAAATGACCAGGTTGTTCTTGTTACAGGTGCAGGAGGAAGTATAGGAAGTGAATTAGCTGTTAAGATAGCTTCTTTTAACATAAAAAAATTAGTATTAATAGATGTTAATGAAAATGCTGTATATAATTTATATCAAAAATTAAATAGTTTTTTAAAGAAAAAAGACATTCAGATTATTTGTATTAATGTTAGAGATTCTGAAGATATAGAAAAAATATTTTATAACTATAATCCCCAAATAATTTATCATGCAGCAGCTATGAAACATGTTTCTATATGTGAAGAAAATGCTACAGAAGCAATTAGAACTAATATTTTAGCAACTTATGATTTAGCTGCTTTGGCAGAAAAATATAAATCAAAATGTTTTATTTTGATTTCTACAGATAAGGCTGTTGAGCCATCCAGTATTATGGGAGCTACAAAAAAAATTGCAGAATCAGTTATTCAATCTAAAGACAGGTTTTCTAAATATAATACTAGGTTTATTACTGTAAGGTTTGGAAATGTATTGGGTTCTCAGGGCTCTGTAGTACCATTATTTAAAAAACAAATAAAAGAAGGCGGACCTATTACTGTTACACATAAAGAGGTAACCAGGTTTTTTATGACAATAGAAGAAGCGGTTTTATTGGTTTTAAATGCTACACTAGAGCAATTTAATTCTACAGTAAGTTCAAGAGGCAGTATAAGTGTTCTTAATATGGGAGCTTCTATTAAAATTGACATATTAGCAAAACAAATGATTAAATTAGCTGGGTTGACCCTTAATAAGGAAATTACAATTAAATATACTGGACTGACAAAAGGAGAAAAGCTTCATGAACTATTATATTCTAAAGAAGAAAAAAAATTAGATATAGGAGAGAAAGGTTTTTTCTTAGTTAAGAGTAATGTTTTTAACGAAGTTCAAATAAACAAAACTTTAGAAAAGTTGCAAAAAATTTGTGATTACAGTAATAATAAAATTAAGTCTGAATTATTAAAATTAACCAATTAGAAAAATGAAAAAATTATTAACTATAAAAAGAAGTTTAATATCCGTATCTGATAAAAAAAATATTTCTAGGCTTGCAAAGAAACTATTAGATAACAATGTAGAAATTATAACTACTGGAAATACTTATAAAAAGTTAAAACAGGATAAATTAAAAACTAAAAAAATAGAGAAAATTACAAATTTTCCAGAAATACTGAGCGGAAGAGTTAAAACATTACACCCTAATATTTTTGGTGGAATATTGGCAAATATGAATGATGATTTACATAAAAAACAAATAAAAAAATTAAATATAGAAAAGATTCAATTACTTGTAGTAAACCTTTATCCATTTGAGGAAGTTATTAAAAAGAATAATTCAATAGAAACTTGCATCGAAAATATAGATGTAGGAGGCCCTTCTCTTATACGAGCAGCAGCAAAAAATTATCAATCTACAGCCGTAGTAGTGGATATTAATGATTATAAAAAAATAATTTATGATATAGAAAAATATAATGGTATAACTTTAGAGCTTAGAAAATATTTAGCAGTAAAAGCATTTAATAGAACAATGCACTATGATAAAGAAATTTATAATTGGTTTGAAACTCATTTAGGTGACAAAAGAAAAGATACTTTTTTCTTGTTCGGGGAAAAGATAGAAGATTTGCGTTATGGGGAAAACCCACATCAGAAAGCAGCTATATATAAAGTAAATAACAATAAAGAAGAAAATTTTTATGAAAAACTTAATGGTAAAGATTTATCTTTTAACAATTTAAATGATTTAAGAGCTGCTTTAGGTTTAATAAATGAATTTACAGATCCAACATCTGTAATAATAAAACATGCAATACCATGTGGAGTCTGTGAATCTAAAGATATTTTACAGGCTTGGAAAAAAGCACTTAATAGTGACAAACTCAGTGCTTTTGGAGGTGTTGTAGCTTTTAATAGGATAGTAGATACGAAACTAGCTTTGCAATTATCTAAAATTTTCCTAGAGGTGATAGCCGCTCCAGGTTTTAGTAAAGGAGCATTAAAACTATTTAAAGAAAAATCAAATTTACGTATTGTTAAAGTTAAAAAAATGAAAAACCTTCATAAAAATAAACCTAAACAAATTATTACTATGCCAGGAGTATTTTTAATTCAAGATGGAGACGCTTCTATAGTAAGTAAAAAAAATTTAAAAATAGTATCTGAAAAAAAGCCAAATGATAGAGAGCTTGATGATCTTCTATTTGCAAATAAAGTAGTTAAGCATGTTAGATCAAATGCAATAGTTTTAGCAAAAAATAAAGTGACTCTGGGGATAGGTTCTGGGAATACTAGTAGAGTAGATTCAGTAAACTTTGCTATAATTAAATCTAAAAGATCCGAATTACTTAATAAAAAAAATATCTTAAATGGCTCAGTAATGGCATCTGATGCTTTTTTCCCATTCTCAGATAGTATCTCAATAGCTTCTAAAGAAGGAGTTAAAAGTATTATTCAGCCAGGTGGTTCTGTTAAGGATAAGTTAGTAATAGATGAAGTTAATAAAAAAAAAATGTCTATGATATTTACTAACTTAAGAACTTTTGTTCACTAGTATTTAATAATTTCAAAACCTAGTCCTTAAGATAAATAATAAACCTAATATTAAAAAAATTAATATTGATGACATTCCTGCTCTTTGACTCTCAAAAAATGTGGTAAAAGAAGCTACTAAAAGAGGTCCTAGAAAGTTGGTGGCTTTTCCAGATAATGCATAAAAACCAAACATTCTATTTAAATTAGTCTCTTTTGATAACTTAATTAATGCTGTTCTGCTACTTGATTGTATTGAGCCTATAAATAAACCTAGAGTAATTCCTAAAAACCAGAAATAAAGTTTGCTTTCAATTAATAAAATTAAGATACTTACAATTATCAAACAAAGTAAAGAAATGATGATAACCTTTTTTATCCCCAATTTATCCTCTAGAAAGCCAAAAAAGTATGCCCCAACAGCAGCAGTTATATTTAACGCTATACCAAAGTAGATAATTTCATTAAAAGAAAAATTAAATGTACCTGAGGCGTAAATACCGCCAAAACTAAACAAAGTTATTAGACCATCAGTGTATAGCATTCTAGCAAATAAAAAATTAAACGTATTTTTATTTTTTAAGGTTTCCATAATTAGCGTAGAAATTTTATTATTTTGAGTATAATTTATTTCGGCTTTTTTATATTTATAAAGGAAAGGTATACTAAAAAAAAGATACCATATACCTACTATAGGGCCACAAATACGAATGTGTTCAAAGTTATTTTTATCTAAATTTAAGAAATTCTCTTCTGGTAGAACAAAAAGAAATAATATTATTAACAAACAAAAAATACCACCTAAATAACCTACAGCCCATGCCTTACCTGAAAATTGTCCCATTTTTATATTATTTTTAAAATAAGGTAATTGTGAATTATAGAAGATTTGACTTAATTCAAAAAGTGTATTGGAAACAAAAATAATTAATATAGTAAAAACTAAAAAATTCGTCACAGGTTGAGAGAACCATAATAAACAACAACTAACTGATATCAGAATAGTAAAAACTGTTATCATATATTTAGAAAAATTTCTTTTTTTATCTGCTATTACTCCTATAATTGGACCTAATATTGCTACAAACATTGCTGATAGTGAAATAGTCCATCCCCACAAAGCAGTTCCTTCAATTTCAGATTTTGCTATAGCATTTACAAAGTAACTAGAAAAAATAAAAGTTATTATTATTGTAGAAAAAGGAGAGTTAGCCCAATCAAATAAATAATAATATATAGCTTTTCTATTTTTTACCATTTTCTATTTTTTTTAATTCTTTTAATGTCTCATTTATTAATGAAGCTCTAAAAGCGTTACTCATGTAAATGCTCTTTGATTTATTTATTAAAGATGGATTAAAAACAGATAACCTTCTCCAATAATCATTTACATTTTTTAATGAATACCCTCCATAAAAAGCTAACTTAACCCCTTCAATGTCTGCTTCTATTTCTCTTTTTTCATCAGACCAAACAAATAGATTTTTAATATTTCTTATTTTAGGTTTATCAGTGTAATTTATCGCAAACGTATATGCTTCGGTCGTATTAAAAGATTCAAAATGTAAAATATTATGAGCAATTTCGTGGCCTATCAAAAATGCTAGTTCATCATAAGTGTTAGCCAGTTTAATTGCAGCCATTGTAATGAATACTTTATCACCATCAGCGTAAGCATTTGGTGCACCAGAAGGTATAGGTTGAACATTATAAATACAAGTTCTTTTACCTACTAATTTAATATCCTGGACCTCTCCTTCTCTCAGAATCTTAAAATATAAATTTGGAGTTTTTTTAATTATGAGATCTAATTTTTTTCTAAAACTTTTTGTATTTTTTTCATTTATACTTAATATAATATCATTGGCTTTAAGTCCTGATTTTTCAGCTGGGCTATTTTTTGCAACAGATAGTACTATGGGAAAACTTTTAGTATTATATTCTTTAAATTTTTTTTTATCTATTGAGTTATTGTATAGATTTAAATATAAAAAATGATCTTCAACTGGTAAATCTAAAATATCAGCAAATAGAAATCCAAAAGAAAAAGATTTAGACGCTTTGCATTTATTTTTATTATTTACTAATATAGGCCAACTTATTTTGTGAAGTATAAGGGAGGCTTTAGACATTTCTTTGATTAAAAATTTTTTTTGGTTTATTGCTTCTTTTTTTTCTAAATCGCCAAATTTAGTAGTTGCATGGTATGTATTTTTTGCGCAAGAAGATACAATTAAGAATAATACAAATAGAATTATTAGTTTAAATATGTTTTTTTTGAAAAAATATTTCACTTTCACCAATCTGGAGCGGGTGAAGGGATTCGAACCCTCGACCCCAACCTTGGCAAGGTTGTGCTCTACCCCTGAGCTACACCCGCAACAATTAATTTATTAATTATAATTAAATTATAATCGTTGAAATTAATAAATTAAATACTAAAATATACTATAAGATTAACAATGGCAAATAATGTAACAAAAATTATAAGTTGTGATGGAACTGAAAATACTAATTCAAATAAAAATGAGTATTTTAGTAAACATCCTTTAGTCTATTTTAAGATCTCTAATACTAAGAAAACAGAGAGCCCGTATTGTGAAAAAATTTTTAATAACTCAATTAGTAAAAATTACTAATTATGAGTGAACAAGGTAATTTTAATATTGAAGATGTAGATAGCAATAATTTTATAAACAGAGTTATTCAGGAATCAAAGACTAAGCCAGTTGTAGTTGATTTTTGGGCACCATGGTGCAATCCCTGTAAACAATTAACTCCTTTACTAGAAAGTGCAATAAGATCAGCAGCGGGTAAAATAAATTTAGTAAAGATAAATATTGATGAGAATCAAGCACTAGCACAGCAGTTAAGAATTCAGTCGGTTCCTACAGTTTTAGCTTTTTTCGATGGAAAACCGGTAAATGGTTTTACAGGTTTAAAAAGCAACGATGAAATTTTAAACTTTTTTAAAGAATTAGTCGATATTGGAGAACACTCTTCTGAAGATATTCAGAATATAAATAATTTAATTGATGAAGCAGAAACAAAGTTAGAAAATAAGGAGTATCAAAGCGCTTTAGATGTTTTTTCGTCTCTTTTGGGAGCTTCTTTACCTAAAAAAGAGATGATAAAAGCTTTAGCTGGATTAGGAAAATGTTATCTCAATTTAGATAAGTTTGATGAATTAGATGAGCTATTAGATCAACTAGAAGACGATATAAGAAATAGTGACGAGATAAAAGATTTAATTAAATCTAAAACATATTTAAAAGGAATTGAGCCACAAAATATAGCTATATTAGAGGAAAAATTAAAAGAAAATGAAGATGATTTAGAGATTAGATTTGAATTAGCGAGATGTTTAATTACTGAAAAGCGTTATGAAGAGGCAGTTAACTATTTGCTTTTTATTATTGATAAAAATAAAAATTGGAATCAGGGTGAAGCAAAAAAGGAATTATTAGAACTGTTTTCTCTTTTAGGTAATAATAATAAAATAACTGCGGAGGGTAGATTAAAATTATCTAATTTAATATTTAAATGATTGATAATAATATAAGGCTATTACCGAAAATATTACCGATATTTCCTTTACCTGGAGCTATCGTATTACCTAAAGGTACATTACCACTAAATATTTTTGAGCCTAGATATATTTCTATGGTTGAAAGTGTATTAGGAAGTCACAGAATAATAGGTATGATACAGCCACGTGGAGACACAAATAAAAAAAATGTTTATCCCGTAGGGTGTGCTGCGAAAATAATTGCCTTTTCTGAGACCTCAGATAACAGATATTTGATAGAGTTAAAAGGTGTAATAAGGTTTAAAGTTTTAGAGGAACTGAATAGTATTGATGGATATAGAAACATAAGGCCTGATTGGCAAATATATCAAAAAGATTTAAATATTAATTATGAAAATGTTAATATGGATGGTTTATTAAATCAGCTGAAAATATATTTTAATAATAACAATATGAATGTAGATTTTAGCGAAATTACAAAAATTCCAAATGAACAAATTATATCTGCTGTACCTCAGATATGTTCTTTTAAACCTAATGAAAAGCAAGCTATTTTAGAGGCAATGACAGAAAAAGATAGAGTAGAAGTATTAATTTCCTTATTAAAAATGAACTTATCAAATGAAGATGAAAATGGTCAGGAAACTTTAAATTAGTAAAATGAAAATAGATGAAAAATTACTAAATATTATTGTGTGTCCAATAACTAAAGAAAAGCTAAAGTACGACAAAAAAAATAATGAATTAATTAGTAGAAAAGCAAAATTAGCATATCCTATTAAATATGGTATTCCTGTATTGCTTCCTGAAGAGGCTAGAAAAATTTAATTACCTAATGGAAAAAGTACCATTTGATGCATAGTTTTTAAAAATATTTTTAATATACTTATTTTTATTAAATATATTTATACCTGTGTTTCTAATTCGTTTAAGAAAAAAATTTGAGTTTGAAAAAAGAAAGTTTAGCTTATCTGTTGCAAATATTATCGCTTTTGCATCAAGGTAATGTGTATTGCTATAATAACTTAAAAACTTATAAGAACCTACATCTTCATTTTCATTATAATATATAGAACATTTATTATATATCTTTTCAATTCCTCTAAGCGTAAGGTTAAACCCTTGCCCAGCAAGAGGATGAATTGAGTGAGCAGCATCTCCTAACAATAGCAGTCTATGATCAGTATAACGTTTTGCATTTATTAAAGATAAGTCCCAGTTTTTTATTTTTGAGGCAATACTAACTCTGCCATATAAGTCAGCAAAATGATAATTCAATAAAGTGACTAACTCTGCTTGATTCTTTTGCATTATTTTTAAATAAAAGGGATGATTACAGGACCAGACTACTGAGGAAAAAAGGTTACAATTTTTTCTTTTAATAGGAAGGGTAGCAATAGGCCCTTCTTCTAGAAAGTTTTCAACAGCAATATAGTTATGGTTGTTTTTATGCTTTATATTAAATATAAAGGCTTTTTGATTGTAATCCTTTTTAATATATTTAATACCTGCTAACTTTCTTACCAAAGAATTTTTTCCATCTGCCCCAATAAGCAATTTGCATAGAATATTTTTTCCATTTTCTAGTTTTACGAGAACACTATCTGGACTTCTATCAAAACTAATAATTTTTGTATTAAATTTTTTTATTTTTTTTTCTGCTTTCACTAATTTAATTAGTTGTCTTGATAGATCTTTATTCTCAATCATGTAGCCTAAAGGTGCAGATATTTTGTTATGCTTATTTTTATTGAAATAAACATTATTATTAGAATTTTCATTTTTAACTAAAATATTTTTTATTGGACAACAATACTTAGAAATTTTATTCCATACTTTAATTTTTTCGTAAAATAACTTGCCTTTGCTAGATAAAGCTGTAGTTCTAGAATCAAAGTTAGAAAATTTAATTTTTTCAAAAATTATAGGGTCTACCAAAGCAATATTATAGCCAGCCTTAGTTAACGCTAAACAAGTAGTGCAACCAGATAAACCTGATCCAACTACAACTATATCAAATTTTAAATTCATATATATATATATATATATATATTATATTATATATATAACCATGGAAAGTAACTTTGAAAGATTAGATGCTTATCAGATAGGAAAACTGATTAAGGAAAATAAGTTAAAC
>MDTB01158934.1_pt1 | contig 86341 bp, 83 predicted proteins | sample 811161 | NCBI WGS metagenome assembly MDTB01 (sample SAMN05326650, study PRJNA326480) | marine metagenome | isolation source: seawater | place: Mediterranean Sea | collected 2009
CAGCTCGAAAGCCAGCTGCTAAAAAAGCGCCAGCTCGAAAGCCAGCCGCTAGAAAAGCGCCAGCTCGAAAGCCAGCTGCTAAAAAAGCGCCAGCTCGAAAGCCAGCCGCTAAAAAAGCGCCAGCTAAGAAGCCAGTCAGACGAGCTGCAGCGGCACCTCGCCCCTTGGCTGCGCCCGCAGCTTGGCCATTTCCGGTTGCTGGTAACCGGCCTGGCTAGTCCTCAATACTCGCGGGTTGGCGGATAGATATTCAATCGACCGCTGATCTGCGAGTTTATTTTTACTGAGAATTTATTTTCGGTTTTTGGTGGATTGTTTCTTGTTTATTGAGTTGCCGTTTAATTCACGCTACGCTATCAGTCTATCAATCTTAGCAATTCAAATCATGCGACGAAAACTCTATTTAATTTTTTCATGTCTTTGCTCTTTAACGTTTTTTCCTAATGGATCCAGCGCGAGCGACTCGTCAGAGTTGGTAGAGGTTATTGCTATTGACAGTACATTTCAGGACGTTAAAGAACGGGTCATATTTGCCGTTGAGAGCCAAGGGCTTGTCGTTGATCACACGTCGGACGTGGGTGGTATGTTGGCCCGAACAGGTAAAGATTTGGGAGACACTCAGCTGATCTATGAGAATGCAGAGGTACTTGAGTTCTGTAGCGCACTGTATTCGAGACGTATGGCTCGACATTCGCCGGATCTTCTAGCTTTCTGTCCTTACGCAATCTCTGTTTATACGTTACATGGGCAACCTGAGGTGACCTTTGTGGCTTTTAAACGCATTGCGAGAGGAGTTGAAAACAAAGAAACTAGAGAAGTACTTAAACAAATTGATGATCTACTCATGACCATTGCCGAAGAGGCCGCTCTTTAAGCGATTTATTAACTTCAGACGATAAACGACATACTACTGCTCTTTAGCAATCCGGATCGCCATCGGGTGGATTAGGTTTTAAATTGAAACTAAATAATTTACTAACCTCCACCTCATCGATAAAAAAAATATTATATGTTTTTCGATTCATCATTAACGTTAGGGATGTTTCGCCTCCTGATGGTATTTGATGCCTAATCGATGCCAGTTCATTCGGATCCATTTGATCTATGGACTTATTATTATGGCTTAGCTTATCAGCTAGCAGCGGAAGATCACGGTCACATACTAAACCGATATTACTTTCCCAAGAGACGAGAAGACGACCTTTGTTATCTATCCATAACTTATCGATTGTCTCAACATTTTCGTTAGTCTGAGTTTTGAAATAGATTACTGAATCGTGTGAAGCCAGCGTAAGGACGTATGGTGTATATTCAAGCGTAACAAAAACTCTTTGAGGACCATTTTGGAAAAACCACCTTCCTTTGTCGTCCACTGTATATTGAGCATTGATAAAGTCTATTAAACCTTTATGAAATATTTTCTCTTTTTTAATTAGCCAGTTCCCACGTTCATCAAGTACTAGCCAATTGTATACGTCTGGGACGTTAGGCCATTTGACCGGAGATTTGTTTGATACCATAAATACAAAATAAATCAGTAAGTGAGGAAGATTATGATTGATTTTTATTATTTATCAGGCTCTCCCTTTGCCTGGCGAGTATGGTTAGCATTAGAGCATAAGGACCTAAAATATAAAAGGATTAACGTTTCATTCGAGAAAGGGGACTTGAGGACAGAACCATATCTTGCTCTTAATCCACGAGGCAAAGCACCTGTTATAGTTGATGGCGATATGGCCATATATGAGTCTGCGGCGATTCTTGAATATTTGGAGGATAAATATCCATCGGTGGGTTCTAATTTACTTCCGAAGGATATCGACGAGCGAACAGTCAGTCGCAGACTGATCAATGAAATTGATGTTTATCTTGATCCTGCCAGTAGACGCCTACTTATGGCTACATTTTTTACGCCTAAAGAAAAGTGGGATGATGCAAAAATTTCTAATGCACTTGCAGGAGTACTGACAGAGCTTGAGAGTTTTGAGAGTTATTTTTCACTAACTACTCGAGCTGAAACATTAAGCTCGGTTGAATTTTCTATGTTTCCAATTCTGGCGCTTATGTTTCGTCTCGATGAACGTAAAGAGGATTTGGGATTTTCTAAATCTATCAGTCCTGCTTTGGCCAGTTGGTTTAGTGCGCTGAATAGATTGTCAATCTTTCAATCGACTAGGCCACCACATTGGAACTAGCAGTGAGTCTGGGATGCAAACCTACTAGGTTAATAGTTCCAGGGAATCTTATTCGGCTGTGTTCCAGGGGCTAACCCGTATAGTTTTAGTTTAAATTTCCGCTGATATGCCCTAGGAGCAGAAAACGTCTTGATATGTGCGCATAATTAAATCGGGATCGTTAGCCCTTAGTAGATCAGGATTGGATAATTGTCGTCTCCATGTTCTTGCCCCTTTTTGACCGTGAAAGAGGCCTAAAAGATGTCTCGTGATTGCTTTTAGCGGCACTTTCTCCCCAATTTGGTTTATCGCGTATCTATGTACTTTTGAAATTATACTTTCCAAATTATATGGTGCGCAGTTATGAATAGACTGGCTTAATTTGCCGAGAAACTCGGGTGATTGATAGATAGCCCTACCAATCATTACCCCGTTGACTTTTTGCATAATTTGATTGTAAGGAGCATGTTCGTCCAATCCACCATTTAAAATAAATGTACAGTCTGGATACTCCCGTTTCAATTTATAAACAAATTCGTAGTTGAGAGGAGGTACCTCGCGATTCTTTTTTGGCGACAGTCCTTTTAATATAGCAATTCGTGCGTGAACGATAAATGTTGTGCATCCCGCATCACGAATGGTCCCAACAAATTGGGACACAAAATCGTAGCTATCTGACTCATCAATACCCAGTCGGTGTTTAACTGTAATGGGGGCATTTGCACTATCGTGCATCGCTTTCACACATTCAGCGACTAATTTAGGTTCCAACATAAGGGAGGCGCCAAAATTTCCTTTCTGAACACGTTCAGAAGGACAGCCGCAATTCAAATTGATTTCGTCGTAACCCCATTTTGACGCAAGCGTCGCGCATTGTTGTAGCTCTGTTATCGAGCTTCCACCTAATTGAAGCGCGATTGGATGCTCCTCACCAGAAAAATCCAAATGTCGCGTCTGATCCCCATAAATAAGCGCCCCGGTGGTGACCATTTCGGTGTAGAGCATCGCGCGCGGGGCGAATAATCGAAATAAAAAACGACAATGTCTATCTGACCAGTCAAGCATCGGTGCAGTGCATAGTTTATGCGTATCTTCGATTACATGACTCATGGCGCTTGGTTGCGTTCCGGAGTGCTACTATTAATTTTCATTCGTTGCCGTAATGGAACATTTAACTTTTTCGACTAAGGCATGTTTTTAAAATATAAACTCGCAATGTTATGAGGTCCTCAGGCCATATAATTGCAGTATTTTATTGATCGGTGATGATGGTTTGTGTTTGCTCGCCTAACCCATCGATGCCAAGTCGAATTTCGTCTCCAACTTTGAGGAAGACAGGCTCAGGTTTTATTCCCATACCTACTCCTGGTGGAGTACCAGTAGAAATTATGTCTCCAGGTTGTAATGTTACAAAGTATGACAGGTAAGAAATTAACTTCTCTATCCCAAATATCATGGTACTTGTATTGCCAGTTTGCATTCTTTTTCCATTGAGGTCTAACCACATCGCTAAGTTATGAGGGTCAGAAATTTCATCTTTTGTGACCAGCCAAGGCCCCACCGGTGCGAACGTATCGAAGCTCTTTCCTTTTGACCACTGACTTCCGTGCTCCAGTTGCCACTCGCGTTCAGAAACATCATTACAAATAGTGTAGCCGGCAACATACGATAGCGCATCGGATTCTTTGACATTCTTTGCTGTTTTACTGATTACAACAGCTAACTCTACTTCCCAATCACCTTTAACTGACTTATTCGGAAGAATGACATCATCATTGGGACCATTGAGTGCGCTAATGGCTTTCATAAAAACAACTGGTTCGGTCGGAATTGGCATATTGGATTCTTTAGCGTGGTCAGAGTAGTTGAGTCCAATGCAAATTATTTTGGATGTCCCGGTCAAAGGTGTGCCAAGGCGCGGGTTACCCGGCACCTCCGCTAGCGTATTTAGATCGAGGCTGTTTAATTCCTCTAATCCTCCGCTACTTAGGAATGCTGTATCAATATCCGAAGTAATATTCGATAAATCTCGAATTCCTCCATTCACATCAATTGCGCCAGGCTTTTCTGAGCCGAATTCTCCATACCGTACAAGTTTCATTTGGATTGTCCTTTTATTATGAATTTAGATGGTGATGCCGCCGTCAACTGTTATTGCTTGTCCTGTCATAAATTTTGATTCGTCTGAAGCAAGATAGACCGCTATATTAGCAATTTCTTCTGGAGTTCCAAGACGGTTCATTGGCTGTCGGCTTACGAAATGCTCTCGCGCGACCTCGACATCTCCCGTTGCCGCCATCCGATCAGCGAGGCTAGGAGTGTCAATGGTACCTGGACAGATTGCGTTCACTCTGATGCCTTCCGCCACATAATCGGCTGCTATTGATTTGGTTAGTCCGATTACGGCAGCTTTTGTAGTCCCATACGCGAACCGATTAACGAACCCTTTGATTGAGCTTGCGACCGAAGCAATATTGATAATGCTTCCATTTTTTTTGGCTAAAAGTTGTGGCATAAATGCTTGGTTGATCATGAACATACTTTTTACATTCATATTGAATGCGAAAGACCAATCTTCTTCGCTACATTCCATTATTGAGCCATGATGCACATGACCGGCACAGTTGAGGATTACATCTACGTCATTAAATTGATCTGCTGTAGCTCGAATGGCATTTTGATCTAACACGTCTAATACTGTTGTTTCAACATTGCTGATTGCCTTTAATTTTTCAAGTTTTTCTTTGTTAATGTCGGTTGCAATTACCTTAGCACCTGCTTCAGCGAAAGCGATCACCGACGCTTTGCCGATGCCCTGAGCGCTTGCGGTAACAAAGATGGTTTTTCCATCAAGTCGGTTAGACGGCATACCGTACACCATTTAGTTTTAAATTAATCCGATATTCTGCCACACAATTACATGAGATCAGCTCGTAATACGGATTATCGGTTGTATGAGTTTGCCCATACTTTGACTAAAGTATCCGGGTGTATACTACAATTTGGATATGTATTTACGCCGCTGTATAGATTGTCCGGCTTTGCATAAGAACTTAATCAAATACCAAGGAGTGGATTTATGCTTCAAACAGCAGACCTAACAATAAGACTTAATGCTGCGGATGATGTCGTGATCGCCAGGACCGAATTACCTCAGGGCACGGAGATTTTGAAAGAAAAAATGAAAACTACAGGGGTTATACCTGCTGGCCACAAGGTGGCAACGAGACCGCTGCATGTTGGTGATCCCGTTAGACGATATAACCAAATCATTGGTTTTGTAGTTCAAGCGATTGCGCCTGGCGATCATGTTCATGTACATAATTTGGCAATGGGTGATTTTGAGCGGGATTATGCTTTTTGTGAAGATTTCATACCAACCGAATTAAATCCTAATCCTGCGACTTTTATGGGGATTAAGCGGTCAGATGGAAGGGTGGCGACTCGTAATTATTTGGGTGTCGTTTCGAGTGTTAACTGTTCAGCGCACGTGTGTCGATTGATTGCAAAGTTTTTTAGTGATGAGTTCTTATCTGATTATCCAAATATTGATGGGGTTGTTCCAATACATCATCGGACTGGGTGTGGAATGGCGGCTGATGGCGAACCCATGGAATATCTAAGACGCACTCTCGGAGGATATGCTATTCACCCTAACTTTTATTCAACATTGCTTATCGGTTTGGGGTGTGAGGCTAACCAGATTAACAATTTACTAGCAGCCCAGGGTTTGACCCGAAGCGATCGACTTAAAGCGTTCACAATCCAAGAAGTTGGGGGGACTCGAAAAACTGTGGAACAGGGTATCGACATGATTAAGGAAATGCTGCCAGACGCCAACAAGATAGAGCGTAAACCAGCATCAGCCAGTAATCTGATGCTTGGGCTAGAGTGTGGTGGTTCGGACGGTTATTCTGGCATCTCGGCTAATCCTGCACTTGGCGCGGCTGCAGATCTATTAGTTCAAAATGGTGGAACTGCTATTTTGAGTGAAACGCCGGAGATTTATGGCGCCGAACATTTGCTGACGCGAAGAGCTGCATCGCGAGAAGTTGGAGAAAAATTGGTTGAGAGGATTAAATGGTGGGAGGACTATACTTCGAAGCTCGGCGGAGAGATGAACAATAATCCATCGCCGGGGAATAAGGCCGGTGGTCTAACAACTATTTTAGAAAAATCCCTTGGTGCAGTTGCAAAAGGCGGGACTCAAAGTATGGTGGACGTCTATCAATACGCAGAGCAGGTTACAGCTAAGGGTTTTGTATTTATGGATACTCCTGGTTATGATCCCGTATCTGTAACAGGGCATGTTGCCGGTGGGGCAAACATTGCCTGTTTTACAACAGGAAGAGGATCAGCATATGGCTGTAAACCTGCTCCGAGCATTAAGTTGTCGACCAATACCACTTTGTTCAATAAACAAGAGGACGACATGGACATTAATTGTGGATCTATCGTTGACGGTACCGCTACAGTTGAGCAGATTGGTCAAGAGATTTTTGATCGTATACTAGAAATAGCTTCGGGGGATCAGTCTAAGAGTGAACAATGGGGTTACGGTGAGGATGAGTTTGCTCCGTGGGTTTTGGGTCCTACGATGTGAGTAAATTATTTTTATAATATTTGGAAGATAAATGAGTGATGATTTTGGAGCAAAAGACTGGGGTGAGCAATTCCAGAAACTATTCAATCCGCTTGGGATACCCGTTGCGGGATTAGGCCAACCGACGATAGATCCGGACGAAATTGAAAAAAAGATTGCGGAACTGCGTGTTGTAGAGAATTGGCTGAAAACGAATTTAGGTATGGTGGATATGACAATAAAAACCTTGGAAATGCAGAAGGCGGCGTTAGAAGCGATGCAGGCTTCGGCTGAGGCGGTTAAATCCTCTGACACTAATCAGACTAAGAAAGATAAGAAGTAGTGATAGTGATCATTGGAGAGTCGCCACGCAATTTTTAGAAGTAGAGTATGGGAGCACTCAGTATATGGAGATGCTCAAATTACGGGAGTGTGAACTTAGGATGCCGATCGGTTTATCTCTGACGGCGTGCGACCTCGAAGCTGAGGAGACACAACATCATTTTGGTATTTTTAGTACTGATGAGCAAGTGTGTGCTTGTGTAGCTTTAGTGATTGAGCACCATTGTCAGCGATGTCAGTTACGACAGATGGTTGTTGAGCCGAATTATCAGGGAAAAGGTGTTGGTCGTCTCCTCTACGAGAAAGTTGAGTCTTGGTGCCGTAGATCCGGAGTTCACCAAATCCAACTTAACGCTCGTACATCGATTAAAGATTTTTACGGAAAACTAGGCTTTAATGAGTCTGGTGCCGAATTTAATCACGTCACTTTACCGCATATTAAGATGATAAAGCTGCTATAGCTAACACGTTATTCTCTTAATTAATGAAAATGATTTTTACTTTTTTGGAAAGAATAGTTAATGGATGAACAACTTCGGCGCTCGGCACTTCGGTATCACAGGTACCCAACACCTGGAAAGCTTGCGATAAATGCAACTAAGGGATTAACAAATCAACGTGATCTTGCTTTAGCGTATTCGCCGGGTGTCGCTGCAGCATGTGAAGAGATCTTAGGTGAGCCAGCCAATGTTGATATTTACACTGGGCGGGCTAATCTGATTGGCGTTGTTACGAACGGTAGTGCGGTGCTTGGGCTCGGTGCTATAGGACCTCTCGCAGCAAAACCAGTCATGGAAGGCAAGGCTGTTCTTTTTAAAAAGTTTGCAGGTATTGATGTATTTGACTTGGAAATAAATGAGGATGACGAGGAGCAGCTCATTAAAATTATTGCCTCACTAGAGCCTACCTTTGGTGGTATTAACCTAGAGGATATAAAGGCTCCCGAGTGTTTCAGAATTGAGCAAGAGCTTAGAAGGAAAATTAATATTCCTGTCTTCCATGATGACCAGCATGGAACCGCAATCATTGTTGCTGCCGCTGTTTTAAATGCTTTAGAGGTTGTTGGTAAGGAGTTAAAAGAAGTCAAAGTAGTTTGTTCAGGAGCTGGTGCGGCGGCCCTTGCCTGCTTAAAACTCCTCGTTCAAGTAGGTTTGCCAAATAATAATATTTACGTCGCGGACATACACGGTGTCGTGTACCAGGGACGAGAAATTGAGATGGATGAAATTAAAGCTCAGTTTGCCCAGGACACCGAGGATCGAAGTTTGTCGGATTTAATGGTTAATGCTGATGTATTCCTCGGCTTGTCAGCAGCTAATGTGTTGAGTGAGGACGCAATTAAGCGCATGAGCGAAAATCCAGTGATTCTTGCGCTGGCTAATCCTGACCCTGAGATTCACCCAGAGATTGTGCGGCAGGCTAGACCGGACGCGATAATGGCCACCGGTCGTTCCGACTTCCCTAATCAGGTCAATAATGTCTTGTGTTTTCCATTTATTTTTCGAGGGGCACTTGATGTAGGAGCTACTGAAATCAATGATGAAATGAAGCTCGCCGCGGTTAGGGCTATTGCAGAGCTCGCTAGAGAGGAGCAATCAGATGTTGTAGCAACGGCTTATGAGAATCTGGAAATGAGATTTGGTCCGACCTACTTTATTCCAAAGCCATTTGATCCACGGCTGATTGTTCGGATTGCTCCGGCTGTAGCTGAGGCGGCTATCAAAAGTGGTGTATCAACGAGACCAATTCATGACTTTGACGCATATCGAGATCGATTGACGCAGTTTGTTTATCATTCCGGGATCATTATGAAGCCGGTCTTTTTAGCGGCGAAGCAAAATCCTCAACGAGTTGTCTATTGTGAAGGAGAGGATGAGCGGGTTTTGCGTGCAGTTCAAATCGTTGTTGATGAAGGTCTTGCAAGACCAATATTGATTGCAAGACCGAAGGTTCTGGAAGAGAGAATTGAAAAAGCGGGATTAAGAATTAGACCTCATCGCGATTTTGAGTTGTTCGATCCGAATACTGACCCTAGAATTGAACATTACTGGAAACAGTACTATCAAATTATGCAACGTAAAGGTATTTCTGCGGCATATGCAACACGAGAAGCATCGCGCAGAACTACGTTGATTGGTGCATTAATGGTTAATAACGATGACGCTGATGCAATGCTTTGCGGCACCATTGCTAATTTCGATATACATCTTCGCTATATCAATGAAGTCATAGGCCTGCGTCAAGGGGTGAGTCGCTATGCCACGATGAATGTCCTGATCCTCCCTGGTAGGACAATTTTTGTATGTGATACCTATGTCAACATTAATCCTAATGCAGAGGAAATTACTGAGATAGCATTGTTGGCCGCCGAGGAGGTTAGACGATTTGGTGTCGAACCCAATATTGCACTACTGTCACACTCTAACTTCGGCACATCTAAAGATGCTTCAGCACAAAAAATGTCATTAGTAAGAGAAATGATTCTTAAAAGAGATTCCACGCTAAAAGTGGAAGGTGAGATGCACGGTGATGCCGCTTTAGATGAAAAAATTCGCCAGAGGATTTTTCCTAACGCTCAGATCTCGGGAGAAGCTAATCTATTAGTTATGCCGAATCTTGATGCTGCAAATATTGCGTTTAATTTATTGAAGGTTACCGTGGGTGAAGGCATCACCGTTGGTCCAATTTTGCTTGGTCCGGAGAAAGTGGTTCACGTACTAACCGCAACTGCAACTGTTCGGAGGTTGGTAAATATGTCTGCACTTTGTTCTGTCGACGCAATTACCAATCGATAATTTTGAAGTTAGTAAGCGGGATCCTTGATTATTTCCTCGATTGGGACATTTTCCCAATCGAAAGTTCCAGTTGTTGGCTTTAGTCCCGCAAGCTCTCGAGCTGAATTAATAGCATTTATGGACTCTTCCTCATCGCCTCGAAAACAGTACTGTTTAGCACGAAGAATTCGTTGTGACAGAAGATGGGTTTCGTGAGATGTGAAGGTCTTTCCAATTAAATCATCTCCTAATATTCGAATTTCTGCGGAGCAACCCGCAATACTTTTTTGCTCTAAACTGGAGATGATTAGAATGCCACCGAGGATTATTTTTAAGTAATAGGAGGTTCGCATAGCCCGACTCGACCGACAATTTTGTGAGACGTCGATTTGTATTAAAAAAGTGTGATTGTGTAATACTATCTAGGTTCAAAATTAATTTGTGTTAATCCGGAAGTTTGCTCATTGTTAAGTCGTCAGGCCATTAAGGAAAAATTAGCACTATCAAAGCCGATTAGAGATATAAACGGTGACGTTTCGTTTAAGCATCCTGTCGGCGCGAGTCCTATTCCAGCGGCAGTATTGATTCCCATAATCTACCGTAATGGAAGGCTATCCATTTTATTGACAAAGCGGACAGCGCACTTAAAGCATCATGCTGGTCAAGTTAGTTTTCCTGGTGGACGAGTGTCGGAAGAGGACATTGGGCGTCAGTTTACAGCGCTCAGAGAGACGGAAGAGGAAATTGGACTGAAACTTGATGAATCTTCCTTAATAGGCAAACTCCCCGAGTATGATATTCGAACAGGTTTCAGGGTAACTCCTTTGGTGGGTTGGGTGGAGTCTCCTTTTGCCTGCACTATAGATCCTTATGAAGTAGAGTCGATTTTCGAAGTGCCGATGGAGTTGATTTTAGAGTTAGGAAATTACGAGATTGCATCTTCTGTGAGTGGTTTGGAGACGCGATATTATTATCGCTTGCCTTATCAAGGCCATGAAATATGGGGTGCAACAGCGGGTATGCTGCGTAATTTGGCATCCGTTCTTGTGGAGGCATAGTTTGGATGGGATATCCAGTGACTGCTGCTGTACGATTTTTGAGAAATCACGGCATTAGGTATTCGGAGCATATGTACGACTACGAGGATCGTGGTGGAACAGCCGTCTCTTCCCGGGAATTGGGAGTATCGGAGCATGCTGTAGTCAAAACTCTAATTATGCAGACAGAGGAGAGTAAGCCATTAGTTATTCTTATGCATGGCGATCGGAAAGTTTCTACAAAAGAACTGGCGAGAATAATTGGAGTGAAAAGTGTTAGGCCTTGTGATCCAAACGTTGTAACTAAACACTCTGGATATGTCGTTGGCGGTACTTCTCCGTTTGGAACGCGAAAAGAAATGCCGGTATACATCGAAAGATCAATCCTCGATTTAACGAAAGTTTATATAAATGGCGGAGCAAGGGGTTTTTTAGTGTGCGTACCACCGAGTGTTTTCGTTGAGACACTGAATGCTATTCCTGTTGGTGTTGCAACAGTAACTTAATAGTGGATTTTTTAGAGCATTTTATCTACCTTCAACCTCAACTAAAAAATCTAATATTTCTCCATGCCGATGAACGGAGATTGTAATTTCGTCGCCGTTTTCAAAGTTATCCATAATCCCTTGGTAAGCACTAACCGATTCAACTGGAGTGCCATCGACCTTAACAATAATGTCGCCTGGAACAATAACGCCATCAGATCTTAGTCTGGCCGCTTCGAGTCCAGACTTTGCAGCAGGTGATCCCGGTAATACTCTAAGAATCGCAACTCCGTTAATTCCCATCGTACGAGTAATCCGTCTATTGAGACCTGGATCAAGATGTATGCCGATGCTTGGAGGAGTATATTTTTTATACTGTATTAATTGAGGAACGACACGATTAATGGTGTCTACTGGTACTGCAAATCCAATTCCGGCAGAAGCCCCAGAGGGACTGTAGATCGCAGTATTAATGCCAATTAATCGGCCTGCGGAGTCAAGCAGAGGCCCTCCAGAGTTTCCTGGATTAATCGCGGCATCAGTTTGGATTAAATGCTCTATATTCTGTCCGCCGTCTGTACTTAAGCTGCGATCCAGAGCCGATACAATACCGGTTGTCAACGTCCAGTCTAAACCGAACGGATTACCAATCGCATATACCTTTTGTCCGACTCTCAAGTTTTCACTCTCTCCGATTGGAATGGGTGGAGGAGACTGAGTGACTACGGTTATTTTTAGCACTGCAAGATCGTGCGAAGGACTAACTCCAATCAAAGAGGCTTTGTAATCTCGGCCATCTTCGAGTCGAACGGTCGCTTCACTACTGCCTTTAATAACATGAAAGTTCGTTATAACATGACCGTGAGCATCCCATATCAAGCCAGATCCTGTGCCGCTAGGAACCGAGAAGATATCTCTGGTCCAAAAGTCTCTGACCCGTTGTTTCGTACTGATAAAAACGACTGATTTTTTTGATGTTTCAAAGATCGATATGGTCGATTGCTCTTCACTATTGAGTGGTCCTCTCGATGTTATTGGTCTGGGTTCAATTTTATTTGGGTCACTGGCGGCGTTAAGATAGACCAAACCTCCTGTTACACAGACTACAAATAATATTAGGCTCGTTGAGAGTGGTGATCGAGCGTTATCTTGACCATTAGGCGACATATTGTATTAATTTGAAACTTAATTAATGTTTGTTCTTTTTCAGTGTCTCTAAAAGAGTATCTATTCTTTGATGATTTTCCTTTGACCCAATGTACGTTCGGAATAACCATTCTTGTATACGCATACTGCTATCAAGATCTTGATTTAAAAGCTGCTGTGAAAGTTGTTTTGTCTCAGTTAAGCACTGTCTATCAAACTGCGCCATGTCAGATGCAATTTTAAAGACATTCTGCAAGAGCTGTCCATCAGGATAAATGTCATTAACGTAACCAATGAGCTTTGCCTCCGAGGCATCGTATATGCGACCGGTAAGCGTTAATTCCTTTGCTCTGCCTAGACCAATAATACGCCAGAGGGGATCTAGTATAGGCGTAAGAGATAGAGCTATTTCACGTTGTCCAAATTTAGCTTTATCGGAGGCATAGCGGAAGTCGCACATCATCGTGAGATCAAACCCGCCAGCTATTGCGGCGCCACCAACTGCACATATTACTGGTAGCGGGCAAAATAATATGGATCGATACGTCTCGTGAAATAAAGCGGTATAGGCTTCGTTATTAAGTTTTTCCAGTTTTCTAATTTCATTTAAGTCGAAACCCGCTGAAAAATATTGCTCCCCTCCAGTTAGGACGATCACGTTCACTTCGGATTCTAGAGGTAACGATTTAAATGCTTTTGTGATTTCGCTTAAAACCTCTGGCGAGAGAGCATTGCGTTTCTCGGGTCGGTGAATTGTAACTGTTGCGACCCTCTGACTAAAAACGACATTTATGTACTGAAAATTTGATATATCCATAATAAGTTTATTGATTGATTGATAATTAAATAGCGCTAACCTCGGGCGGCTAGACGCTTCTCTTTAATTTTTTATTAATGCTGAATTATTATTAACAAATGTATACTGGTCTATATATTGTCATAAATTAGGGTGTTTGTTCGCTCATAAGTATTTTCTCTAGGGATTGATGACGTGGAATTTTTGGTAATCATTACTGCGGCAATTATTGGGTGGGTTTTTGCTGATCAATTCAATAAAGTTAACTTGTCAAAAGATAAGTTATTTGACCAATTTATTGAGTCTAAGTTTCTGTCAGATAATTACTGGCAGTCTTTGATGTTTTTGGCTACTTCGTGGCTAGGAGTTCTATTGGTGCTTTGGGTTGTTAAGCAGCTCATATTTCAAAATAGTCCACCGTTAGTCCTCTGCTTGGACATTATAGTCCTGGCGTTGATGCTTAATATTTTTGACGTACGAGATATAAGCGCTGATACAGGAGCGATTAGGAATGCTCGACAAAAAAACATAGCTGCTGGTGTCGCCACGCTCTTTTCGGTAACCGCATCAAGAATTTTTAGTTTGATATTCTGGTACTGGATCACACCAGGATTATCGGGTGCGATACTTTTCTTTATTCTTTTGAGTATGTTCAATGCACTCATAAGGAGTAATGCCCTAAAGGTTCTTGAGCGTAATCAGTTTATCGTTCGTGGCTACTCGGTTTTAATATGGTTACCGCATAAAATTCTGATTATCACATATGCGTTTGTGGGCGACTTTGAAGCGGCGCTTAGATGTTGGCGAGCTCAGGGGCGACAGTCCGGGTTGGGCTTTTGGGCCGAGTTGTTGTCCACAAGTGCAGGAGCCCTCAATATTCAACTTGGTGGGGGAGAATCAGAAGACATTGGGAAGAGCCATAAACCTGTATTCGGATTATTAGGCCATCTGGTCACACAAGAAACGATCCCGCGTTCCGTCGCATTTTTTATTAGAAATTTTTTATTATGGGTGCTGGTGTTCTTTTTACTAAACCTAATGCTTAAAGGATGAGCTAAATCGCAGCTTTTTTTGAGTTCTAGCGTCGTATCTCTGACAGTATTTTTTTATATTCCTTCCATCTGCCTAACTTGATGAGTTCATTGTTAACCGCATCGATAACTTTACAGTTTGGCTCTACCGTATGTGTACAATTGTCAAATTGACATTGATTCAGATACGGTTGAAACTCTGAAAAATAATTGGCTAGATTTTGTGGTTCTATATGTTTTAACCCGAATGATTGTAACCCTGGGCAATCAATTATAGAGGTGGTTTCGTCTAGTTTATATAGTTGGGCATGAGTTGTTGTGTGCCTGCCTGTTCGGAGCTTAGCTGAAATCGATGCTGTCCTAGCGTATGCGGTGTCGGTGATATTGTTAACAATTGTAGACTTCCCAACTCCCGATTGACCAATGAGGACAACGCGTTCATTTTTAATCATTTTTAATATTGCGTCTGTGTCGGTGATAGCTGATATGTCGATAGGGTCATAACCTAGGCGAGTGTACTCTGTAATAAATTGTTTAATTGAAGTGGTTAAACCTAGATCTGATTTGTTGACGAGAATCTTTGCTTTAATACGTTGCTGCTCAGCAGCGATTAAGCAGCGCGTAATTAAAGAATGGTTGATTGGTAAGTCAGTAGCGACCACCATCACGAGCATCGTGACGTTGGCTGCTATGAGCTTCTGTTTATAGGTGTCTGATCTCCAGAAAATTGATGAGCGATCATCGATCGCGATGATTCTGCCTTCAGCGCCAGACAAGTCGATAACGCATTCATCCCCACAAGCATATTTTGTTGCTCGCCCCCTCGGATAAGCCATGATTATCGAACCATCGGCTAGTTCTACAGCATAGTGTCTGCCGTGAGCTGATGTGATGGTCCCTTTTATTGTGGGTAAGTCAGGTTTCAAACTTATGAATATGCCACGTTGCAGACTCCAAGGAAGTCAACATAGGCGCACCTATAGATCAAACAGGTGATCAACCTTTGCCGCGCAAATGAAATCGTTCTCGCTTAATCCCTCGATGGCGTGTGTCGTGTAGCTTACGCTGCAGGTGTTATAACCGACAGAGGTGTCTGGATGGTGGTCTTCTCTATGTGAAATCCAAGCGAGTGCGTTAACAAAGGCTAGTGTTTGATGATGGTCTTTGAATTCGTATATTTTACTTATTCTGCCGCCATCAAAATCCCATCCTTCTAAGCCATTGAGCATCAGCCTTACTTGAGTTTCCGGAATGGAATCAATGCCCCCTTCACAAGGTTTACATTTTTGTCTAACAAGATTCTCGGTAATTTTATTCATAGATATATTTAATTTGTATAGGCTAATTCATAGATGCTTCAAGTCTCGATATTCGTACTGAAGCAGGAGGATGAGAGTCATAAAATGCTGAATATAATTTATCTGGTGTTAATGTTGACGAATTATCTTTGTAAAGTTTAATGAGTGCTTTGATTAGTTCCTTTGCTGGAGCCTGTTGCGCAGCATAAGCGTCTGCTTCGAATTCATTTTTTCTTAAGTATGCTGCGAAAACTGGTCGGAACAAAAATAAAAATGGTGGTAGCCCAAAATAAAATGCAGCTAAGAGCATTGAAGACGAGCCAAACCCCTGAAGATTAAGTCCTTCATGTACGAATGTTGACTGTTGCAGTGCGCCTAGTAGACCAAAAAACAATACACTTACGAGTACCATAAAACATGTGAGCTTTAAAACATGCCGTAACTTGAAGTGTCCTAACTCGTGCGCCAAGACAGCTTCAATTTCATCTGCACTATGTTTGTTGATAAGCGTATCAAAAAAAACAATTCTTTTTGATTTTCCAAATCCAGTGAAGTATGCATTTCCATGACTGCTGCGACGACTGCCATCCATCACGAATAACCCGCTGGATTGGAAACCACACTTTATAAGTAACTCTTCGATACGTTCTTTTAAATTGTCATTCTCAAGTGGAGAGAATTTATTGAACATTGGTGCTAAAACTGTTGGGGAGATGTACTGTATGAAGAACCAAAAGGAAATGGTGAGAAGCCAAGCGTACAACCACCAGTTTACTCCTGCTGTTTCCATGACCCATAGCAAGCCTGCAATGAATATTGCCCCGATGATCGCGGAGACAATAAGTCCGACAAAAAAATCTTTAACAAATAATGATGGGGACATTTTGTTGAAGCCAAACTTTTCTTCCAAAATAAATGTTTTGTAGAGATCAAGAGGTAATTGAGCGGCCGTTATCAATAGCCCCAGAAGTCCAAAAAATACCAAGCCAGGCAGGATGTTTCCCTCTGAGGTGAATGCGGATATTTCGAAAAGCCAATTTAATATGCCTCCAAATGTTAGCGCTAGAAGCAGGACCGTGTCGATGACAGTCGATACGTTCGAAAGCTTCATTTTTGCTACCGTATACTTAGCAGCTTTTTGATGGGCTTCTAGTGAAATATCCTCAGAAAACGCATTAGGTACTCTGTCTTCGTGCAACCTTACTGTTGTTATTTGACGCCATGAGAGCCATATTTTGATGGATGCGGCTGACAATACGAAGAAAAGAAATATGTAGGAAAATACGTTGTTCATAATATATTGATAGCAAATTGTTAGATATTTAAAGAGTTTATAGAAAAACACTATTTTGATTGATAGTTATAATCATGATTATGCCTCAAAGTACTGAAAATTTAATTTGGTTGGATATGGAGATGACTGGGCTCATTCCAGAGCGTGACCATATTATCGAGCTGGCAATGGTAGTGACTGACTCCGATTTAAATATAGTGGATGATGGTGAAGTGTGGGTAGTGCATCAAGCTGACGATGTTCTTGATCAAATGGATAAATGGAACACGAGTACTCATGGGAAAAGTGGTCTCATAGATCGAGTTAGGGCTTCTACTTTTCGAGAAGATGAGGTGGAGCGCGAAGCATTAGCCTACATGAAAAAATTTGTACCCGAAAGCTTCACTCCGATGTGTGGCAATACTATTTGCCAAGATAGGCGCTTTATGGCGAGATGGATGCCGCAACTAGAAGCTTATTTTCATTATCGTAACCTTGATGTATCGACTTTAAAGGAACTAGCCAAGCGGTGGAATCCATCATTAGTCAAAGGTTTGGTTAAGCATGGAAAACACGAGGCGCTAGCCGATGTTTGCGAATCTATCGAGGAGCTCAAGTACTACAGAGAACATTTTATTGCTAGCTAGCCCATTACTGAGACATTTTAATTTTCTCTAAGAGATTTGCGTTCGATGTAATACTCTCGTTCTCTATATCCTCGTCGCCTAACTGTCTTTCTATAACTTTTGCCAGCGATTTTCCAAGTTCAACCCCCCATTGATCAAACGAGTTGATATTCCAGATCAATCCCTGGACAAATACTTTGTGTTCATACAAAGCAAGCAAGCTGCCCATTGATGACGCACTAAGTTCGTCTAATAAAATCACGTTTGATGGACGATTACCCTCAATTATTCGCGAGGCCTTCTTTTCTCCTTGTAAGCTTTTTTGGTTTCGATTTCCAAATGCGAGCGCTTCAATTTGGGCAAGGCAATTGGCGAGTAATGACTTCCTGGTATTATCATTTTTTCTATTTTTTATAACGCCAATGAAATCACACGGTGTGATTGTTGGACTCTGGAGAAGATGTTGTGCGAAGCTATGTTGGAAGTTCGTGCCGCGCGATCCCCAAATTATTGGAGCGGTGTGATGCGGGACACTTTTTTCTGACTTATCTGTCATTTTTCCATTACTCTCCATCTCAAGTTGCTGAAGATACTCAGGAAATAGTGAGAGTCGCTCGGTATAAGGAAGTATTGCTTGAGCTGGATATTCTCTAAAGTTGATATGCCAAACGCCCGTGAGTGCTAACATGATCGGTAAATTTTCGTGATTAGGTGCACTTTTGAAATGTAGATCCATCTTCTCAGCGCCCTTTAAAAGTGCTTTAAATTCGTGGAACCCAAGTCCTAGAGCAATGGGTAATCCCACTGCCGACCATAGCGAATACCTACCTCCAACCCAATCCCAAAATTTAAAAATGTTGTTCGGTTGAATGCCGAAGGCTTTTGCTGCATTTGGGTTCGCTGTCGTTGCTACAAAATGATGTTTGATCGCACTATGATCATTAACATTTAACCTCTTACAAAGCCACGCTATTGCGGTGTTGGCATTTGTAATGGTCTCTGCCGTTGTAAAGGTCTTTGATGCCACAATGAAAAGCGTTCGGGCTGCGTCACTCGTTTGAAGTTTAGAATTTAAATCTGCGTCGTCAATATTAGAAACGAATAGTATGCGAGGGTCCTCGTTTGTCTTTAGCGCGTTATAGACCAATTTAGGTCCCAGATCTGAACCACCAATTCCGATATTAATAACTGTGTCAATTTGCTCGCCGGTTGCACCAAACAGTTTTCCGGATCGAAACGTATCCGTGAGGCGCTGCATTTGTTCCAAGTTCGTGTGAACCGACTTTCTGATCTCATCTAAAGGTCCATTCGGATCGCTTTTGTCGCTAGATCGAAGCGCCGTATGCAAAACAGCTCTATATTCCGAAATATTTATTTTTTTACCCATAAACATCGCGTTAATTTGGTCGCTTACATGGGCTTGATCGCAAAGATTCAAAAGTAAAGATTGAGTTTTTTTATCGATTTGATTACGAGAGCAGTCAAGGTAAAGTCCATTTAGTTCGAGGGCAATGCGTTTGGCGCGAGTAGGCTCTTCATGAAAGAGTTTCTCTATCGTGCTGAGGTTTTCATCTTTTCCGAGTTTTTCAAGATCTTTCCATGAGTTTGATGCGTGGAGTCTGGACATAGAGTTCATTGAGTCTGATCTATTAATTAAAGAAGACTATTAAAAAATAACACTAACTGTATCAAAAATTAAGGTTATGTAACTCATCTCGTTATGATTAACGATTCGCTCGATAGATAAAAAAAACCTCTATCCAAGCGGACAGAGGTTTTTTGGGGTTGCGTATATTACTTAAGTCTTCTTTTTAGTTCTCGAGGTGGTTTTAGTAGCGGACGTCATTGTGGTGTTGACTGCGTCTTGAGTTTGTTTTTGAGCTTTTGATGTCGTGTCAAATGCTTGATTTGCGAAAGCCATTACCGATTTGATTGTGGAGGCCAAAATCGGTGCTCCAGGATAGGCATTTTTTTCGAGTGTATCTAGATTTTCAGATATTGTTGCATTCGTTTCGTTTACAGACTCCTCAAATATCTTGGACACCTCAGCGCTAGAGGCGCTGGCGATATCCATACTTGCTTTCCAATAGTCTTTTACCATATCCACGTTCGGTTGAACTGTCGCTTGAAGTTCTCCTATAGACGACATGTCCTTCAATTTCGCAAAGGTAACCGCTGTCTCTGCTACTTTGCTGGAGTTATCCTTTAGCGTTGCCATGTTCAGCTCCATAAGCTTACTACTGGTTGACGTTCCGATCGCAGTCAGTTCTGAAAGCTTTGCTAATGTTTTCTCTTGTGCCACCGAGAATTGATCAAATGTGGTTGTCATGCTCTAGTGCCTCCAATGATTAAAGTAAGTAATGTTGCATCGCATCAAATTACTTTGTATTTTAAGCAAACAGAAGCATTTGTCAACTTTCTTGGATAAATATTTCTATATTTTTTAATAATACAATCATCTGGTTATAAATTTTATATAGAAAAAGCAGTATAATGTATGTAAGTACATACTTATGCTGAAGATCAATAAAATAATGACGATTAAAGCTATTATCGTCTGAGAAAAGTCTATTATATGCTTTTGAATATAGCCGCAATCCCTTGTCCGCCACCAATGCACATCGTCACCAGAGCATGTTGGCCTTTGATACGATTGAGCTCGTAGAGTGCTTTGATCGTGATTATCGCTCCGGTAGCCCCCACTGGGTGCCCAAGGGCTACAGCGCCTCCATTTGGATTAGTTTTGGTCGAGTCAAATTCGAGACTTTGGGAAACCGCGCAGGCTTGTGCCGCGAACGCTTCGTTAGACTCCACGATATCGATATCGCCAATTGTTAAATTACCTTTTTGTAAAGCAGATTTGACCGCGGGTATGGGGCCGAGCCCCATGACTCTTGGATCAACACCGGCATGACCATAGCTGACTAGTTGCGCCAAGGGTTTGATCCCACGGCGTTCAGCCTCATGTTTCTCCATTAAAACAAGTGCGGCTGCACCATCATTGATCCCCGAAGCATTTCCAGCGGTAACTGTGCCATCTTTCTTGAAGACCGTGCGTAACTTAGATAAATTTTCTAATGAAACATCATCGCGCACGTGTTCATCTGTATCAAAAGTTACCGCAGTTCGACCTTTTTTAACTTCGATAGGTAGGATTTGTTCTTTGAATAAACCGTTCTTAATGGCGCGACTTGCTCGTTGATGCGATTCAAGCGCGAATTCGTCTTGCAATTCTCGATTTAGGCCGTACTCTGAGGCGACATTTTCCGCAGTTACGCCCATGTGCATACCCTCAAAAGGATCAGAAAGGGCTCCAACCATTGAATCTACAATTGCCTGATCTCCCATTTTCGCTCCCCATCGAGCAGAAGGTAGCCAATAGTTGGATCGACTCATTGATTCGGCACCCCCGGCAACTGCAATGTTCGCATCCCCGAGCTGAATCATCTGAGCGGCGGTAACAATGGCCTGTAAGCCTGTGCCGCATAGTCTATTCAGGGTGAGTGCGGGAACTTCTTTGGGGATTCCGCTGTTCATACTCGCTACCCTCGCGAAATACATGTCTTTGGGTTCTGTGTGAATAACATTCCCAAAAACCACATGCCCAACGTCTTTAGACTCAATGTTCGCTCGCGATAATGCTTCCTTGATGCATTTAGCTGCTAAGTCAGTTGGCGGAATCTCCTTGAGAGAGCCACCATAGTCCCCGATCGCCGTTCTAACACCGGATACAACAACTACTTCTCTCACGTCTGCCATTCTATTCCCCTATAGCTATTATCTTTGTAGTCGCTTCTGAGTGTTAGCTAGCGACCGGCGTCATATTTAAATACTGCGTTTGCTGCGCTCTAAAAAATATTGTGTTGCAACAATTGACGCGTAAGTATAAATAGTTTTTTATTTTTTTTCATGGCTAAGCTTTATCAAAATAACACTTAACTGTCTTTTTGTTTAAAGCGAATAATTTGCTTTCGATCTCTTTTGGTTGGACGACCCTTTTGGATTGGAATGTTCTGTTTTTTTTCTATTTTCAGAAACTCAGTAAGTTCTTCTCGCTTTTTCTGACTTTCGACGGATTCCTCGTATAGGTTTTTCGCTAATGCTGCAGATAATCGTCGGTCTGCTAGGAACGTAACCTGAATATCCCAAGTAAAAGGGGTCGATTGGATTAAGAGCTTGTCATTAATATTAAGCTGTTTTGAAGGCTTGATACGAGCACCGTTAAGCTTGACTCTTCCATTCGTTACCGCACTTGCTGCTAGAGTCCTTGTTTTATAAAATCGAGCGGCCCAAAGCCACTTATCAATACGAACTTGTTTATCGTTACTCATCGCTTTACATAAGAACCAGCTAAGAAACGGAGTATTTGTCAGTTGATGGAGCCATGGAAATCTTGAATAGGATCGCTCGATTGGCCAGAAAATATTCTATCTATACCGGGTAAAGCATAAATATAATTTTTCCCACAAAATTCACACGTTATATTTACATTGCCTTTCTCACTGAGAATCGAACGCACTTCTGCTTCGCCGAGAGACTGCAGCATGCCGTCCGTTCTTTTTTCTGAACAGGAGCACATAAAACTTAAGGGACTGTCATCAAATAAGCGCACTGTTTCCTCGTGAAAAAGTCTTTTGAGTATCGTATCAAAGTCCAAAGAGAGTAATTCTTTATCAGTAATTGTAGACGCTAAGGTGTTGATTCGCTGCCAATCGTCAGATTCGATATTATCTTTTCCCGGCAATTTTTGGAGAAGCATCCCGCTAGCTTTTTGGTCATTTGATGCGAGCCATAATCGAGTGGGTAATTGCTCAGATTGCCCCATATAATTTTCTAGAGACTCCTGAATAGATTCACTCTGCACTTGCACGAGGCCTTGGTAGGGCTGACCAGAAGTTTTAGGTGTAATTGTTACTGCGATACTCCCTCCCGAAAGAAGGTTTATATTTTCTAGATTCATTTCTTCATGCTCATTCCATTTCGCAGTTGACCTAAAGCTAGTTGATCCTATAGTTTCTGCGAATAATAATTGTAACGCCGAATGTCCCTTTATTTGTATCGATAGTGTCCCATCTAGTTTAATTGTGGCAGCTAGTAGTACCGTAGCTGCAGTGACTTCACCTAGTAATCTTTTGACTGAATTGGGGTACGTTCGACGCTCTAAAACATGCCGCCAAGAGCTATCGAGACTGACAAGTTCGCCGCGTATATTTACGTGCTCAAACAAAAATCTTTGTAACGCATTCTCCATTACTTTGACCTCATCTCTCTTCTGAATAACCTATAGCGCTCAGTTCGATCACCTGGACGCCCACCTTCCCAAATTAGACTCCATGGGGAACCAATTTGATGGTCATCATCCCATCGGTCTTGATAGACCAAGTAATTACAATTTTGGTTTTCGTTATCCAGATAAATATCGGTAGTTTCTATTTCTCCAAAATAAGCAATCAACCCCTTTTGTGCAGGACCTACCTGGGTAATAATACAGTCGCGTTCGATATCTAAATTTGACGTTATCGATCTGACCATTGGAGCGTATGTTTTGCGTTCGTCAATCCAATGAAAAAGAAGTATGACGGCTAGCATCCATCCAAATGTAAGATTAATCGCCCAGATAACGATAGGACGTTCGGATCGTCTCTTTATGTTGAAGAGTAGTAAAAACCAAGTAGTCGAGAGCACGGCAGCTATGAAAATATCAACGCTTCTATCCCCAGGTTGATACCCAGGTTGTAATTTTGATAAGTGGTCAGATAAATCTTGAGGGAATCCGAAGTATGAAGCCGAAAAGTAAACCCAAGCAGCGAGTGTGAAGCATAAAGCCGTCATAACGGCAAACCAATATAGTGCGTTACTACCCCCCCTTGGAATGCGAGTGGCCGCGATGGATCCAATTAATGCAAATGGCAATAGAATTGGCATGAGTCCAGATTCTTTGTTGATATCGGCACATCCCAATACCAGCGTTATAGATATCCAAAGCATGATTGGTAATTGTAGTTCTTTACGCTTTAGGCCTTCTCTGCCCTCAATCCATAATGACCAGAATACAAAAATCCAAGTGGGCCAGGTGAACCAGGGAAGTATTGAAGCCGGATAAGCAAGATCATCGATAGATGGGGTTCTGAACAGTTTAATTGCTTGGTCCCACGTCAAAAATATCCACTGTAAGGGTAACAATGGATCGTTTTTATAAAGAATGGTTAGCCATACCCCAGTAAAAACAAGGACCATCAGCCCTCCGATAAACAGAGAGCTTAAAAATCTAAGCCCGCGATAACGAAAGTTCGTCAGCGTCATTAAAGCGATGGTGATTATCGGGATGAATATATTTTGTAGAGTTGTTCCGAGAAGAATAATTGATATACCTATTCCAAGCCACAAACCACCAATGCTCGATAATCTTGGCGCTGTACTCAACCCATAAAAAAAGATTGCTAATCCAGACAAAAGTAAAGGAGTCGCCGAAATCTGATGGGATTTTACAAGCAGTCCAACTGACCCTAAAAGCAGTAATGGCGCCAGCCATGACTGGGTTCTTCCCCATAGTTCATTACCTGTAAGTCCTATGAAGAATAATGCGGAGAGTAGCCAGATGGCCATGGTTAACCTAGCGGCATCATGAGCTACGAGAAGGGGACTAAAAATTTCGATAGAACCTAGTGCAACCCCATAAAATAATGGTCCTGCTAGAGTGCCGTTTTTAAGATTGAAAAATTCAAAATAGAAATCTCCATTTCTGAGCTGAGAGAGATAGCCCATGAAAACGGCTTCTTCTGACTTCCAAGGGTCGTGTCCTATTAGGCCGAACAAAGTCCAAGTAACACAAATGATAATAGTCAAAATAACCGGATGGTTTGTAATAAACTCCGCGGTTTTTTCGTGTCGAAAGAAATGTCCTGGTCTTAGCATCGCAGTTTATAAGATTGAAGTAGCTCTCAATTGAAAAAGGCAGCCTGAGCTGCCTATTTAACATAAGTCACCGTCAACTAGTTATTCCCCAGTCTTTACACCCATGTTTGCGTACTTTTGCTTGAATCTCTCCACTCTACCCGCAGTATCTACAATTTTTTGTTTTCCAGTATAGAAGGGATGGCATACAGAACACACTTCAATTGAAATATCTTTACCGCTCGCTGAGCGAGTATGAAATACTTCTCCACAACTGCAGGTCACTTTGACTTGAGTATAGCTTGGATGGATATCTGCTTTCATTTTCATTTTCCTAATATTTTTTGGCGGGTTTTGCGCCGAGCACTTTGTATAATTGTGCGTGTCCTTAAAAGGGCGTTGATTATGCTAGAAAATATATCATTTGACAAGAACTCGGGATTATTTAGGTCATCCTTTTTTCATGCTGTCAAAGAACTCATCATTATTTTTTGTAACTTTAAGCTTTCCAGTCAAGAACTCTGTCGCTTCTAGCTCATCCATGGGATAGAGTAGTTTTCGAAGAATCCAGATTTTTTGAAGTATATCTGGCTCGAGCAGGAGTTCCTCTTTTCGAGTCCCGGAGCGGTTTACATTTATTGCTGGGTAGATTCGCTTTTCAGTCATCCGTCGGTCTAGATGGATTTCCATATTGCCGGTGCCTTTGAATTCCTCGTAGATGACGTCATCCATCCGTGAACCAGTGTCTATTAGTGCAGTCGCGATAATTGTGAGTGAGCCACCTTCCTCTATATTTCTGGCTGCTCCAAAAAATCGCTTTGGTCGTTGAAGTGCATTTGCATCTACGCCACCCGTTAAGACTTTTCCGGAGGCTGGGGCCGTGGTGTTATAAGCCCGCGCCAGTCGAGTAATAGAGTCGAGAAGAATGACTACGTCTTTCTTGCTTTCAACGAGCCGTTTCGCTTTTTCCATGACCATTTCGGCTACTTGCACGTGTCGCGTTGCTGGTTCATCAAAGGTAGAGGAGACAACTTCCCCGCGCACTGAGCGCTGCATTTCTGTGACCTCTTCAGGACGTTCATCGATAAGAAGCACAATGAGGTACACGTCAGGATAATTTGAGGCGATTGAGTGTGCAATATGCTGCAGCATCACAGTCTTACCGCTTTTAGGGCTTGCCACTAGAAGTCCTCTTTGGCCTTTCCCAACTGGAGCTATGATATCGATAATCCGACCTGTTAAATTTTCATCTGATTTAATGTCTCTTTCCATTTGAAGTCTGTCTGTTGGAAAGAGCGGTGTAAGATTTTCAAATAGCGTTTTGTGTTTACTATTTTCCGGCACTTCATCATTGACTTTATCGACCTTAACTAAGGCAAAATAACGTTCTCCTTCTTTTGGCGTTCTAATTTCACCTGCAACTGAGTCTCCTGTATGGAGATTGAATCTCCTGATCTGAGATGGGCTGATATAAATATCGTCTGGCCCAGCGAGGTATGAGGTGTCAGGAGATCGAAGAAAACCGAATCCGTCAGGAAGTACTTCCAAAGTTCCTGAACCCGAAATACTTTCCCCTTTTTTCGCCTGATCTTTCAACAGAGCAAATATGAGATCCTGCTTACGGAGCCGATTGGCATTTTCAACCTCATTAGCGATTGCCATTTCAATGAGCTCGCTAATATGTAGGTCTTTTAGGTCAGATAGATGCATAGGTTTATATAAATTAGGGAGAGCGGGGCAGGAGTGAGGCTAGAGGATTGATGGTCCGTATTAGATATTACTGTCAATGAATGTTGTAAGCTGAGATTTACTAAGCGCTCCGACTTTTGTTGCTTCAGCATTTCCAGCCTTGAACAGCATCAGGGTTGGTATGCCTCTGATACCAAATTTTGGCGGTGTACCTTGATTTTCATCAATATTCAGCTTAGCAATCTTTAGCTTACCAGAATACTCAGCCGCTATTTCATCAAGGATCGGTGCAATCATTTTGCATGGGCCGCACCATTCAGCCCAGTAATCGACCAACACAGGTAAATCGGAATTAATGACATCGTTTTCAAACGAGTCGTCTGTTACGTGATGAATTTGTTCACTCATTATAAAAAAATCCGCTTTAGGTTTTTGAAAAAAGAATTCATGTGGGAATTAAAAGTTTGGGACCGTCACAAACTTTTTGCGTTTATTAAGCCCTCGTTAGATCTAGGCGTATCCGTATTATAAAACATATTTTGTTTCGCGATTATTTTATTTGTCTTATACGAAGGCATGCCGTGATGTCTGATGTGACTAACCCAAGTATTTTCTACAAAGGTTAGCCTGACTTTGTTAAACTAGTATTTATAGATGTAATCCCGAAAAATAAGTAAAGTAAGGCTATTCAATGACTTATGTTGTGGTGGAAACTTGCATCAAATGCAAGTGGACGGATTGTGTAGATGTATGCCCCGTGGATTGTTTTCGTGAGGGGCCAAATATGTTGGTCATTGATCCAGATGAGTGTATTGATTGCACATTGTGTGTTGCTGAGTGTCCGGAAGAGGCGATTTACGCAGATGACGATGTGCCTGATGATCAAAAAGATTTTATCGAGTTGAATGCCGAGTTAGCCAAGGATTGGCCGGCTATTACTGAACGCAAGGATGCACCTGAGGATGCTGCTGAGTGGCAAAATAAACCGAATAAACGAGACCTCTTGGAGAGGTAAGTCTGTGCCTAATATAGGCTGGGGCGTATGGAAGAAAAGTTAAATTATGAGAAGGTATGGCCTCATGATTTGGTTGATGTGCTGGCCGCAAGGATCTTGAATGATTCCGGGCCAATGTCCTATGATTTCTCGGATAGGATCGTTGTTCTACCGTCTTTAAATTCGGCTGCTGAGTGTTCACGACGGTTAATGGAATTGGCTGGCTCTGGTTTGATTCTTCCTTGCTTTACCACCTTTGATGTTTGGGCGCGTCAAGCGGCAGTACCGTATGAGGTGGAACCCGAAAGCTACCTAACGCTCTTGATTTATCACGAGCTTGAGCAGTATCAATGGCTAGAGTCTAGTAATAATTGGAATCTTGCATTAGACATCGCTAATCTTATCGGTGAGTTAGACTTATACCAACCTGATATTGATCTGGATTTAGAGTCAGTCAATAAGCGGTTCCATCAAGCGTATCAAACGCGCGCACAAAAATTAGTTGGTTTTGAGGCAAAATTATTATTTGACATATGGCACGCTTTTTCAGGTGTTCGTGATGGGCGAGCATCGGAGCAAAGCGCATATCGATATAGACTTTCGACCCTTTTGCAACGAGAGACCCGGTCTTTATACGTGGTTATGTATCCAGATCTGAGTCCTGTAGAACGAAGCTTTATCGAAAGCTATGCGAGCCTAAATCGAGTCGTGGTTTTAGAGGTAGATATTAGTTCTGTGAATCATGATGCTAGGGCTGATTTTTGCAGAGTGGTTTATCAAAATGAAATTGACCACGGCCACCACATAACCTCAAGCGTTTCTCACAAAGAGAATAGCTTTTGGAACGCGATTACTTATTTTCCTGCTCTTAATTTGGATCAAGAAGTCCGCGCAATTCAGATCAAAATTAAAGAGTGGATAGAGTCGGGCATTGAGACGATTGCAATTGTTCCTTTTGATCGAAAGATTGCGCGTCGACTTAGGGCCGTCCTGCAGCAATCTGGAATTCTCGTTCAAGATGAATTTGGATGGAAAATGTCGACAACTGCTATCGCAGCTATCCTAATTGATTGGCTCGAGCTTCTTGCGACTGACTTGGAAATAACAAAGTTAATTACTTTTTTAAAGCGCCCCATTTTCATTAATCAACCCGGGGTAAATCAACTGCGATTGAGTTTAGAGGTAGCACTTAAAAGAAATAGACAGCGGGCGTCAAAAATCGGTTTTTACGAGGTCGCACGGACGTCTTGCACGGATCATGCGCTGGAATTTGCGAGTACGCTTCGAGAGGTGCAACGTCAATTCGACCGTAATGTATTGAGGCGGCATCAGGACTGGATAGATGCAGTTTTAGTGAGCTTAGAGATTGCGGATTTTAAACATAAGCTGCAGCATGACGATGCAGGGCTCCAGATATTACAGTTATTCGATACTTTAAAGAGTGAGCTCAACCTTTTACATCGAAAGGTAAGTTTTGCTAATTGGCTGGTTTGGTTTAAGGCACAGCTTGAAGGCAGTAATTTTAAAGATACAAAAATTAATAGTCCCATTTGTTTTACCCGTTTGAATGCTGTGCGACTCAGGTATTTTGATGGCGTAATCCTTGCGGGTGCTGATGATAGTAACTTCCCTTTAGCCGAAATTAAGAGTCCTCATTTCGGTGATGGGGTTCGCGCACAATTAGAACTTAGAACGACTGACGACTTCATTCAATCCTATAAGGTTGATTTGGTCGGAACTTTGTTATCGAGCCGTAATGTTCTAGTCACGTGGCAGAGCCAAAAGGATAATGAATGCAATCTGATTAGTCCTTGGTTTGAACGTTTTCGGTTGCGTTATTCGGAAAGTTGGGGAGGAGATCTTACGGATGCGGATCTTCAGTCACGCGTCAAGGTGTTTGATCATCGACAGCTGGCGCTACAAAGAACGTATCAATCTGTAATTGAACCGCAGGTCAGTCTTAGCCCTGCCGAGATACCTGACAAAATATCGGTTAGCGGATATCAGAGCCTCCTAGACTGCCCGTACCAATTTTTCGTTCGTTATGTTTTAAGAAGTCGTGAGCCTGAGACGCTTGATTTCGACCCCGCTAATCGAGAGTTGGGAAACGCGCTTCATATGGTGTTGGAAATCTTCCATAAGCGACGTGCGTCTCTACTAGATGTTGACATTGATGTTCTTCATCGCGAAATAATGGATATTGTTCGAGAGACATTAGAAATGCATGTTGGAAGAAGAGCCGTTACATATGGCTGGATTACTCGGTTCTTTAAGCTTCTGAGGCAATACCTCGATTGGCAAATACAAAGGGAAACAGAGGGGTGGCGCATTGCTGATACGGAGAAAGACTGCGAGCGCACGTTTCTTACTAAGGGCGGGTTGAGTGTCAATTTTTATGGAAGGGTGGATCGCATAGATGAGAACGTTACTCTCGGAGCGTCCAAAAGACTGTTAATTGATTATAAAACGCAAGGTAAATCTCGATTAAAAGAGATGATTTCATCCTGCGAGGAGAGCGCTCAACTACTGTCGTACCTATCTTTACAAACGGAAAATAAAACTGAGGCGATGTATCTATCCTTGGATAAAAGATCTTTGGATACTGTTGCTCTAGAGACGGACAGTATGAGTGACGCAGTTGAAAAGCATGTTATTCGCCTGAGTAGCGTGTTTGGAAAATTGGAGTCAGGTCATAGGTTGCCCGCAAACGGAACACCTTCAACTTGCCAATACTGTGATGTTCAGGGCGCGTGTCGGAAAAACTACTCTTGGTTACCTAAGTGACACCAGACGCGGTTGACAAGGTGTTCATGCTTGATCCTCGCAATGACGTTATTGTCGAGGCGTGCGCGGGATCTGGTAAGACTTGGTTGCTTACCTCGCGTATTATCCGAGCGCTGTTGTCGGGCGTGCAGCCATCGGAGATCTTAGCTATCACGTTTACTCGCAAAGCAGCGCGTGAGATGAAAGCGCGTTTGACTGATTGGCTCAGAACTTTAGCTGTTTCTGATGATACGCAAGTTAGAAATTTTCTAATGGAGCGAGGAATAAGCGCCCATGATTTGGATGCATCAGCACCTAGAGCGAAAAAACTATATTGGGAATATTTATCCACGCCTGGCGGGGTAAACATAAATACTTTCCATGGTTGGTTTATACAAGTTTTAAAAATGGCCCCTTGGTCTACTCAATCGGGTCGTGGTAGAGCGCTGCAAGATGATGACAGCTTAATTTTACGAGACGCTTGGGAGCAATTCTTTCAACAGATCGTCTCAAACCAGGATGCTTTAGATGCCCTTAATTACCTCTATGGACGATACGAACTTCACAATACACACAAAATACTCAAGCGATTTTTGGATAACCGTCTGGATTGGTGGGCTAGTTCAGAAAGTGGCGATATCAAACAAATTGCAGCCACTTGGCGCCGTAATCAGGATCAAGATCCTCTCGATAATTTTTTGACTGACCACGTGTTTTTATCAAAATTAGCTAAATTCAAGGTGTTAATTAGAGAAAATAATCTGCCAGGTGAGATGCGTGCGCTTGCTGCGCTGGAATCCATCCAGGTATCTGATAGTCCTGATGAGTGGTTTATGTCCTGGGTAAAAATATGTAAAGACAAAAAAATCTCAAAAGCCATGACGCAAAGGATGGGGGCGAGCAATGCGGAACATTATGTCCGCTTGAGCTCGGAATTAAGAGCGCTTGCAGATCAGTTGGTGATGCTGAGGACAGATTGGTTGGCAGATCAATTGGATAGTGCGGTAAAAATCGTAGGAGACGGTTTGCTGCAAACATTCCAATCGTTTAAAAGTGAAAGTAATATTCTGGATTTTTCAGATTTAGAATGGAACGTCAGATCATTGTTAATGGAGGATGATCAAGCTGATTTTGTTTTGCATCGGTTAGATTCTCGTTATACGCACTTGTTAGTTGATGAGTTTCAAGATACGAACCCAATTCAGTGGACTATTTTGAAATCCTGGATTGATGCGTCTAATCAAGCGGGCACAACTATAAGATTATTTTTTGTTGGCGATCCAAAGCAGTCCATTTATCGGTTCAGAAGGGCTGAACCACGCCTTTTTGGAGTTGCAGAGAAATTAGTTGTTGCGGAAATGGGCGGGCGGAAGGTTATTCAAAATACGAGTTATCGAAATGCGCCTGGAATTTCAAATCTAGTGAATGAGTGTTTTAGGGAGAAGATTGCTAACTTTGTGCCGCAAGAATCCATGGATCGATCTTTATCATCGGAAGTGGAAGTAATGCCATTGATCGAATCGGTTGAGGTGGCTGATGCTTCTGAGAGGGAGAAATGGAGAGATCCATTAGATGTTGCCAGATTAGAACCTTTGGATTATCGGCATTATGAAGAGGGTTTAATGATTGGTGAGAAGATTGGCTCATTAGTGGCGAGAAAAAGTATTAGTTCCAATGGCGAGAATCGTTCTATCAAGTACTCGGACGTATTAATCCTTATCAGGCGACGAACGCATCTGAAAAAGTATGAGGATGCTATGAGAGCATTGGGTATTCCATTTGTCAGCCAACGTGTGGGAGCGCTACTTGAGTCTCCAGAAGTTCAAGATATGGTTTCTCTGCTTAGTTTTCTTATTGCTCCCAATGTCGATCATCATTTAATCAATGTCCTGAAGTCGCCATTATTTTCCATTGATGACGCATTATTAAAAGTGTTTATTCATCGAGAAGAAAAGTCCATATGGAGTCTTTTGATTGAGGATCAGGAATCTAAGAAACAAAAAATACCAGCTGAATTGAACTCGGCGACAACTTCGCTGTTAGTCTGGATCAGATACGCGGATACGTTGCCCGTCCATGATCTGCTTGACGTGCTCTACAGTGAATCCGACTTGTTGAATCGGTATGCCGGAAATGCATTGCCTGAGATAGCTGAGCGTGTGCGCTCGAATTTGATTGCATTTCTAGAGTATTCCTTAGACTTTTCTGCGGGGCGCTTTCCAAGCATAGATCGATTTTTGGAGCAAATTAGATTATTGCGGCTAGAGGAGGGAGCAGGACCAGAAGAAGGTTCGTATTTAGGATCGGTAAGTTCTGTCCGGATCATGACAATTCACGGCGCTAAAGGGCTAGAAGCTCCTGTTGTTTTCTTGGCGGATGCGAATGCAGCAATGGATGGTGATAATTGGAGTATTTTAGTCGACTGGACGCCTGGCGATGATTTCCCCAATCATTTTTCTGCATTCGGCGCGAAGAACGATTTTGGGCAAGCACGATCCGAATTGTTTGAGCGCCATAACATGCTTAACAAAATCGAAGACATAAATCTTTTGTATGTGGCAGTCACGAGAGCAAAACAAGCGTTGTACGTGTCGGGCGTAGTAGGAAAAGAGAAAGAAGCGGCCACTTGGTATTCCCAACTGAAGGATGCGGCGGAGCGTTGTAGCTTAACTAATGTTCTCGAGGATACGTCTGATATCGACAGTAATCTTGCGAATGGCATGGCTGGTGACGCACGTGAGCACTACCACAAATCTAATGAAGAGCATTTTTCGGTAGGTATAAGGCTCATTCAGGTTAATAATGCCAGCATGGAGTTTGGAACGTTGGTACATAAAATATTGGAGACAGTTACCGTGGATTCTGAATTGATCAGCAAGGATGCTATGAAGCGGGTCTTTGATGCAATTCCTAATGACTTTGATAACGCATGGGATACGAGTTTGAAAATAATAAATTCAATATCCCTTAAACGATTTTTTAACCCGAAGGAATACCTTAAGGCTCACAATGAGGTGGCTTACATCAATCGGAGTGGCGATATTCGAAGAATTGATCGTCTTATTGAGTTTGATGATGAGATTTGGATACTTGACTATAAAATTTCGCTAGATCCGGATTCGAAACCTAGTTCGGAAATGCTGTATCAATATAAAAGCCAGTTAGTTCAATATCGCGACGACTTCGTGAAGATCAGGAAGGATAAGCCCATACGTATCGGTGTGGTTTTAATTGGCGGTGAATTAATTGAACTTTAGAATATAGTCTAGAGCTCTAAAACTTACCTTTAAGCTTGTGAAAGAATTCATACCTGGCTGTTTGCCTCTAAACGACGTATCTCGAATTACCGAGTTTCTTTGAAAAAAGTTCGGTGATTGTTACATTGGTTTACCTAAGTGTAGTCCGGCATCTATCAAGACAGTTTCCCCTGTGATTAATTTGGCTGAGGATATTAACCACAGAATAGTCTCAGCTATATCCTCAGGCTTTGCCGCTGCCCCAAGTGGAACTGTCTTTTCATATCTTTCAAGAAATGATTTGTACTCTTCTTGAGAGTATCGTTTTGAGTGCCATTCGGTATCTACAAGGCCAGGACAGACTGCATTGACACGAATTTCTGGAGCTAGCGCCCGCGCAAGAGCTATCGTCATAGCGTTCAATGCGGCTTTAGAGGCGATATATGCCGTAGATGAACCAATTCCTTTTATTCCAGCAATAGAGGAGACATTCACGATGGACCCTCCAGAAGTTTTAAGGTATTTGGAACAGGCTCGAATCATTTGGTAGGTACCAACCACGTTTGTGGAGTACAGATCAATAAAGTCTTGGGAGCTTAGAGCATCGAGATCGTTAGGAGCCGCGAATTTAGTGATGCCTGCATTGTTAACTAGCCCATCAATCCTGCCCCATTTGCCTATAGCTTCCGCTACTATGTTTTTACAATCGTCATCAATGGAAACATCACCTTGAACCGTGATCGCATCACCTCCCGCAGTGTTACATTTTTTTTTGGTATGGAGCGCACCTTCTTCACTTTTATTATAACTAATGACAATTCTAGCACCACATTTTGCTAATGCATGCGCACAGGCTGATCCAACTCCTGTTCCTCCCCCAGTAATTATGATGACAGCTTCTTTAAGGTCCATATTGAATTGACCAGTCCTTTATTTGAGCAGACTGCCAGGTAGATTGCCAGTCTGCTCGTCATTTTGAATAATTTCAATTCCAGATACAAATGTATGGTTGTATCCCGTAGCTCTTTGCATTAGACGTCTACCGCCAGCAGGTAAGTCATAAATAATTTCAGCATCTAATAACGCTAACCGTTCATAATTTATGACGTTGATATCCGCTTTGTATCCAGTTTTAAGCAGTCCTCGATCATAAAGACCGTAGCCTTTGGCGCTAATGGAGGTGTGTTTCTTAATTAAAAACTCTAACGGTATGGTCGGCCCTCGAGTTCTATCGCGACCCCAGTGAGACAATAGATAGGTGGGGGCCCCTTCGTCACATACAGTGCAGACATGTGCCCCTCCATCACCAAGCCCCATGATCGTACCTTCATCCAGTAACATGTCTCTTATAACTTCGAGATCACCATCAAAATAGTTTTCAAATGTATGTGCCAATAACCCTTTACCGTCGTTGTTAAGCATCCCTTCAAGAGCGACTTCCAAAGGATTCAATCCTTTTTTTTCCGCGATTTTACATATATTGTCCTCGGGCGATGGCTCATAATCAAAGCCTTTATGCATAAAAAATGTTTTGGGTAACCAATCTTTAATACGCCTCGTATGTTCATCATCGGGTATTTTATGGACTAGATCGTGACGCAGATCGGAATCATTTTTAATTTTTATGAACCGTTCCTCTGGAGATAGCGCGCACATTTCAATCCACTTAGGATGAGTTGAAAATGGATTGATTGTAGTTTCAAGCCCCATGATTATTACAATAGGGCGACAGCCAACTTGGCCATTCACGCTGAGGCCTTGAGATCGAGCTAAGTGAATTTGATCTCGTGTTTGTTTCCAAAGATCTGGCGAATTATTTGTTTGAAGAAGAAGTATAGAAAGTGGCCGACCCGAAATCTCACTAACCATGCGCATTATTTCGAATTCACCTGGACCAAAATCAGAGTTGACCTCAATAATACCTTTTCCCGCTCGTTTCATCGCTTCAGCTAATCCGCGCATTTCAATATTTCCCGCGGAAAGACTAGGTGTATTTTGTCCGTCGCGACTTAAGTGTTTTGTTGTTCTGGAAGTGGTGAATCCAAGAGCGCCTGCATCTAAGGCTTCCTCAAGAAGCAAACCCATTGATTTTATTTCAGCTTCAGATGGAGTGGCGGTGTGGTCTGCTCCTCTCTCGCCCATAACGTAAAAGCGCAAGGGGCCATGTGGAACTTGCGCTCCGATATCGATAGCTTTGGAGGATGAGCTGAGCACATCGAGATATTCTGGAAAAGACTCCCAGTTGAACTGAACACCTTCTGAAAGAACGGAGCCTGGGATATCTTCCACACCCTCCATCAAATTTATCAAGTAGGAAATATCGTTTTTCCGAACTGGTGCGAACCCAACACCGCAGTTTCCAAAAATTGCTGTAGTCACTCCGTGGAAAGTGGATGGAGTTAAATACGGATCCCAGGTAACTTGCCCGTCATAGTGGGTATGCACATCCACGAATCCAGGAGTTACTAGGAGGCCCCCAGCTTCGATAGTTCGAGAGGCTCGACCAAGGTTTGAACCAACGCCAGTAATGACGCCATCTTTAACTGAGACGTCTGCAATAAACCTTTCTCCTCCGGATCCATCGATCACAGTACCGTTTTTAATTAACAAGTCTTCCATCTGAATATCCTCCTGAAAGCTTTATCTTTAGTGTATTTGCGGCTTAAGAAGGAAGTCATTTCGATCTATAGAGTTGACTGCAAGTTGCAGGTGATTTCCGTCACGGTGTATGTTTATTGGTACCGAGACACCAGCAGCACCAATACTCCAAATAGATCGAAATAAACTAGCTAGCGTTGATACTTTTTCTTCGCTAACCCCAATAATTTTGTCTCCTTGTAAAATGCCGGCTAGCTCGGCAGGCCCGTAACGGGCTAAGCTACTGACGATTAGGCCATCCTCAGATTCGACCGTATACATGCCTAACCAAGGTCTTGCTGGCGTTAATGCTCTCCCGAACTCCACCATAGCACCCAAAATGGGTTTTAAAATGCTTATCGGTATCGCCAGATTGCCTTGTTGATTTTGCGCTTCGGATATATTTTGTAAAAATAAAGAGCCTATACCGATAACATACCCTCTCGTGTTGAATACTGCTGCCCCCCCCCATTGGGGGTGAGGAGGAGATGTGTAGATCGCGTCCTCAAGAAGATACTCCCAATAGCCAGCAAATTCGTCTATCCGACTGATATTACAATTTAGCGCGTGTTCAATGCCACCATAGCTAACAAAGAAAATATCATCATTTACGGTACAGAGCTCGTTTGGGTCTAACTCAGAGGGTTCAATATCCAATGATCCTAACGTTTGGACTAAACCTAGTCCTGTGACTTGATCATACGCGACTACATGCCCAAGGATACTTTGGTTGAGATTGGTTGTTAGCCAGACAGTTTCCGCTTCCGTCACTAAATAACCTACGGTCAGGATTAAACCACTATCGTTAATTAGTACTCCGCTTCCAATGCGTTCGGTTCCTAGGACGTCCGCCGTAAACGCAGCCGAAGGAATTACGGTTCTAACTTTTACAACAGAATTGATAGCTTTACTGAGGTTGAACATCAATTTCTCAGGATCAGGCCTCAAGGAATGAGGAAATTTCCACTCGTCGGCATTTTGCATTTTGAATATAAGGTACTCTTACTTTAATAACTAACCTATTTTATTGTACTTCGAGCCAAATCGGTTAACCTCTGGAATTTGCGTTAAGTTGATATTGGTTTCGAACGAGACGCGCCAAGCGTTGGCGAGCACTGTCTTTTTTCCGATACGATTAGTGCTGACAGAAGTTCGAAGTCGGTTTTATTGTTGTCGGTTTTTCTTTTTACCAACGCTATTTCGCGAAATGGTGGTTTGTTGGAGAATGGTCTCGCGATGAGCTCAGTCCCTAAGAGAGTTCCAGATTTAATGACCATTTCGGGTAGGAGCGTGCAGCCTAAACCACTGTCAATCATTTGTAGGAGAGTGTATAGACTTGTCGCCGCGAAAGATTGATCAATTGAATTGTTTGTTTTAGGCCCGCAGGCCTCGATGGCGTGATCTCTAAGACAGTGTCCCTCTTCGAGCAGGAGAAGTTCATTTAGGTTGATATCTTTTATTGAAATCTCTTCAAGTTGCGAGAGCTGCTGTCCTTTTTTCGCAACCCACCAAAATTCGTCTTTGAATAACTTATTGACGATGAGATCTTCTGTTTCAAAAGGCAAGGCGATAACCGCAAAATCCAGCATCCCAGACTTGATTTGTTCTAAAAGACGAGCCGAATAATCTTCCCTTAGGTACAGCTTTAATTCCGGGTAAGTGGATTTTAATGCTGGAATGACCATTGGCAGCAAAAATGGAGCAATCGTAGGAATTATGCCTAATTTTAAAGTGCCACTGAGTGGTTTTTTTAAGCGGTCCGTAATCCTGGCCAAGTCATCAGCCTGAGATGCTATCGATAGAGCCCTTTCTAATACTTCTTTGCCAATATTAGTCAGCCGGACTGAGCGTTTGGTTCTTTCTAAAAGTACCGCTCCTAATGTTCTCTCGAGCTCTTTTATTCCAGCCGAGAGCGTTGATTGCGTTATAAAGAGTTTTTCGGAGGCCTGACGAAAATTTAGCGTCTCTGATAATACGATTAGATATTTCAGTTGCCTTATAGTTGGTACGGCAGCTCCCATGAGTTGAAATTTTTATAACGCTTTATGTAGAGAGTGTTTGCTCAAGTTCGATACCTTGGTCGGATTGAAATTCACTTTTAATATACTTTTGATTATATCCATTAAAAAGATGCCCAATTAATCCACGATCAAGATCGCTTGTCCCCATATACCAATCAGCGATTGGATAGGTTAAGTTCATATTCCTTGCCGTCATGATGTGCTGGCTATGATGAGCGGCGTGATGCCTTCGAATCGTATTAACTAGCGGACAGTTACGAACGAACCAGTTTTCCTGTACGTGACAGCATAAATGAAACGTTTCGTAATTTAGGTAATAGAAAGGAGTGGACAGCATGAGTACGTATCCCGCGTTTGGCGTCCACAGGTAACCGATGATTAATGCCATAGGAACGGTGCCGAGCAAGAATATTAATAACGCGTATGGCGGAAATAGAACGATTCGCCATTCACGACTTGCGTCGTAAGTCATTCTTTTTGATGTGAAATATTGATGATGTTGATGCACGTGCCGATGGAATACTGGGAATAGTGCGCCACTGAAACCCTTGACGGGTTTATGCATTGCATTCTTATGTATCCACCATTCGTTAAAGTTGTAAATCACAAGTATAGGAATCAGAAAAAGGATTTCCGTCCAAGTTGGATTTTCAATTTGAGAAATACAGAGCCCGATGACTGCTATTCCGGGTATATATATTGATAGGAGGTGTCCCCATCCCGAGTACCATTTCGCTATGTTTCGTTTATACTCTTTGCGAAATAGACGCTGTTTTTCAGTCATCTCGCCAGAAAACAGGTTTTTCTCAGACATCTTTTCTCCTTTTCACTAAGCTTTACGACGCTTAATTAGCGCTCCTCATTGAGTAAAGTAATTTAATGCCTTCCATCACATAAATACAATCTGTATCTATCCTTCTAAAAGCGTTACTTTACCATTTCGTTGTCTCTGGAGGTTGCATCGACAGACGCTAAGGCCGTCATGTTAACGATCCTGCGAACAGTTACCGTCGGAGTAACGATATGTACGGCCTTTTTAGCCCCTAAAAGAATCGGGCCCACGGTAATACCATCCCCACTAACCATTTTTAATAGATTATAAGCTATATTCGCTGCCTCAATGGTGGGCATAATCAATAGATTTGCCTCTCCTTTTAACTTTGAGTCTGGATGTATGCGGTGTCGAATCGTCTCATTTAAAGCTGCGTCACCGTGCATCTCCCCATCAATTTCTATATTCGGGTCCAGTTTTTCAATAATATCGAGTGCATCACTCATTTTGGTAGCAGATGGGTTTATTTCAGTTCCGAAATTGGAATGTGAAACCAGAGCTACCTTAGGTGCTAAGCCGAATCGCTTGACCTCATCTGCTGCCATCATTGTTATTTCTGCTATTTCTTGGGCCGATGGGTCGTGGTTAACATAGGTGTCACTGATGAACAGCGTGCGGTTCTGCATTGGTAGTAAATTCATTGATGCAAATATTGAGGCGTTTTCTCTTTTACCAATTACATCGTTTACGTGTTTTAAATGATCTTGGTAGCGTCCAATTGATCCGCAAATTAATGCGTCGGCATCGCCCTTTCTTACCAGCATGGCGCCTATGAGGGTAGTTGAAGTCCTCACTGCTGTCTTCGCGTCCTCAGGCGATACGCCTTTCCGTCTCATAATCTGATAGTAGTCCGACCAAGTCTCTTTGAAACGTTCGTCATTTTCGGGGTTAACTACCTCAAAGTCCTCTCCAATTTTAATTCGCAATCCGGCTCGTTTAATTCGTGATTTGATGACTTCGGGACGACCAATGAGAATTGGAATACATAGTTTTTCATCTGAGACGGCCTGAACCGCTTGCAATACTCTTTCATCTTCTCCCTCCGCATATATGACTCTCTTTAAGTCCGCTTTCGCAGCCTCAAAAACTGGCTTCATCACAAAACCGGTTTGATAGACGAGGTTAGAGATTTTTTCACGATAGTCAGCCATATCCTGTATAGGTAGTGTCGCTACGCCACTATTCATTGCAGCTTGCGCTACAGCTGGTGCAATCAATGTAATAAGCCTAGGATCAAAAGGGGTGGGGATTATATATTCTGGCCCAAAACTCAATTCTTGTCCCTCGTATGCTGAGGCCACAACATCTGAGCGCTCCGCTTGAGCTAATTCGGCAATAGCGTACACGCAGGCTAGTTTCATCTCTTCAGTTATTTTAGTCGCTCCAACATCTAGAGCTCCTCTAAAAATAAAAGGAAAGCATAAAACGTTATTGACCTGGTTAGGATAGTCTGACCGGCCGGTCGCTATGACTGCGTCAGGTCGAACTGATTTAATTTCTTCAGGCATAATTTCAGGTATTGGATTAGCAAGCGCTAACACTAGCGGCCTATCGGCCATTTCGGCGATCCATTCTTTTTTGATCGTTCCTGGTCCCGATAATCCAAGAAAGATATCAGCATCCAGCAGTGCTTGGTCTATGGTAACGAAGGCCGTATCACGCGCATATATTGCTTTATTTTCATCAAGAGTTCCAGCGCGAGTCGTGGAGATTACACCTTTCGAATCGCAAACAATTATATTTTCTTTTTTAATACCTAGAGTGATGAGCAAGTTGAGACAAGCGATAGCCGCGGCGCCTGCACCCGAACAGACAATGCGCACATCTCTTAAATTTTTACCAACCACTTTTAGTCCATTTATAACTGCCGCTCCGACAATAATCGCCGTGCCATGCTGATCATCATGAAAAACAGGGATTTTAAGTCTCTCTTTTAGTTTCTGTTCGATATAAAAACACTCTGGGGCCTTGATGTCCTCTAGATTAATGCCACCAAGAGTGGGCTCCAAAGCTGCAATGATATCTACTAGTTTATCTGGGTCTGTTTCTGCCAACTCGATATCAAAAACATCAATACCGGCAAATTTTTTGAATAAACATGCTTTGCCTTCCATAACCGGTTTGCCCGCTAGCGGACCAATATTGCCTAGTCCCAATACAGCTGATCCGTTAGTGACAACACCAACAAGATTGGCTCGAGAGGTATATCTGGCCGCTAGAGTTGGATCAGACTCTATTGCTTTGCATGCGTAAGCAACTCCCGGAGAATAGGCTAAGGCTAAATCTCTCTGGTTAGTGAGACCTTTTGTTGGAACGACTGATATTTTTCCAGGTTTAGGACTTTCATGATATTCCAATGCGGCGACTTTAAGTTCGTCAGACATTCGTGCTTTCCCCCTGAGGTTACGTCTGTTAATATAATCGACCTTATATTAGAGTTTAGGTGGCTGGAAAGCCACTGAAACATCGAAATAAAAGAACCGATTGAACAATATTTGATTATTGGTCCGCCGGCTTTTATTCAAATATAGGACGCTTGCAAGATTATCAAGCTGGGATGATATTTAACGATGTCGTACTTTCTTTTCCGTTCGATTTTGAGAAAAACGATCTTAAAGTTCGGTCAAGAGTGGTCTCTTCTTGAAGTTTTGACATTTATTTTTTTATTTTCAAGGAAAGACACATGAGTACTGGTACAGTTAAATGGTTCAATGATTCTAAAGGTTTTGGATTTATTACGCCCGATGATGGCGGTAAAGATCTATTTGTTCACTTTTCAGCGATTCAATCGAATGGTTTTAAGACACTAGAAGAAAATCAAAAGGTGTCGTATGACGTTACGAGTGGCCCCAAAGGTGACCAAGCGACAAACATTCAGTCAATGGATTAGTGCACTAATACAAGTATTATCTTGACGGGAGTTTGACTCTCGTCAAGCATCTCTTAAATTTGGAGCGTAAGCCTTTTTTACCTGTGGTCTTACAGCTATTTTTGGGTGGCTCTCTGTTCGTTTTTTTGTTAGCGTTTTACTAACCTCAAAAGACACGACCCATGTTACCCAGAGCAAATTCCTACCAGACCCTTCTTGATCAGTTCCAGTGGCATGTACCTCAAATTTACAATATAGCTTGGGATATATGTGATAAGTGGATAGAGGAAGATAATCGACTTGCCTTGATATATGAGTCCGTTGATGGTGTTGTTGCTCGTTATACATTTAAGGATATTCATTTGCTCTCTAATCGGCTTGCAAATGTTTTTGCAGCACTAGGTTTAGCGCCTCGCGATCGTGTAGGTATTCTCTTGCCGCAAAGGCCTGAGGTAGGGATAGCGCATTTGGCAACCTATCGGTCAGGGGCGATAGCAGTCCCTTTATTTACACTCTTTGGCCAAGAAGCTTTGCGATATCGATTAAAAGATTCTGGCGCAAAGTTTGTTATCACTGATTCTGTTGGCGCAAATACTATTGCATCGATTCGCGATGATTTGCCTGAACTGAGAGAGGTGATCAATGTTGATGGTGCTACTGATAGGACCGAAGATTTTTACGCATTATTAGAGCGCGGATCTGATTCTTTTAAGATGGTGCCCACAGCAGCAGAGGAGCCTGCATTAATCATATATACATCGGGTACGACAGGAGACCCAAAAGGTGCACTTTTGCCGCACCGTACCATGATTGGCCATATGCCTGGAGTTGAATTTTCACATGACTTTCTTGGGCAACAAGGTGATTTAATATGGTCACCCGCAGATTGGGCGTGGATCGGTGGTTTGATAGACGTTCTTTTCGCCGCTTGGCAATTGGGTGTGCCTGTTGTCGCTAGACGTTTTGAGAAATTCGATCCCGATCAAGCATTGCATTTGATGGGACGCTATTCGGTTAGAAATGTCTTCATGCCGCCTACTGCCCTAAGGATGATGAGGACTATTTCAAGCAACAAATTTAGCGACTTAAATTTACGTTCGTTAGCCAGTGGTGGGGAATCTTTGGGTACTGAGCTTCAGGACTGGTCAAAGAGTTCATTAGGAATTTTCATTAACGAATTTTATGGTCAAACTGAGTGTAATATGACGGTTAGTGGGTGCTCGTCGCTTTACGCATTGAAAACAGGTTCTATAGGACGGGCAGCACCTGGCCATACTGTTTCCATCATTGACCAAGACGGTAACGAAAAGTCCTATGGGGATCCTGGACTGATCGCTGTATCGGCTCCAAATCCCGTGATGTTCCTGGGGTATTGGAATAATGAGCTGGCGACAAAGAATAAATTTGTTGGTAAATGGTTGATCACTGGAGACACAGGTTCTATCGATAAAGAGGGTTACATAACATTTGTTGGTCGTGATGACGATGTAATAACAAGCGCAGGCTACCGCATTGGACCAGGCCCCATAGAGGATTGCTTGACTGCGCACCCGTCTGTGCAGCTTGCGGCAGTTGTAGGGAAACCTGATGAGGCTCGGACTGAAATTGTTAAAGCTTATATTGTCTTGAGGGAAGGTTACGAATCAAGTCAAGAATTACAAGACGAGCTTAAAGTCTGGGTAAAAGACAGGCTGTCGAAACACGAGTATCCCCGAGACGTTGAATTTGTGCTGGATTTACCAAAAACGAATACAGGTAAGATTATCCGTCGTTTGCTGAGGAGTTAGGCTTGAGTATTTACAAGTTTTACTCAAAATTATGATCTGTCCTGAGAAATGTTTTTGAAATATTACGCCGGATCTCCAGCTATTGTTGTGCGTCTCATATCCCGTTTCTCTTTAGCATCCTCAAACCGTGTTGCTCTATGCATGGTGCGTCGGTTATCCCACATTACTAAATCGTAACGTCTCCATTGGTGTGTGTAGACGTATTCTTTTTGAGTGGCTATTTCGGTTAATTCCTCAAGCAATAATTTAGCCTCTGTGATCGGCCAACCGACAATCCGACCCGCATGCGACGCGAGAAACAATGATCTTCGTCCCGTGGAAGGATGTGTTCGAACTAAAGGTTGAAGGACAGGCTTAAAATCTTCTTTTTCTTGTTCGGTAAAGTAGTCCATGCCAAGTCGAGCGCGAGAGTACATTAGTGAATGCTCGCATTGTAGATCCGCTATTAAATGCTTCATTACTGACGTCAGATTTTCATAAGGCGAGTGCATATCTGCGTATTGAGTGTCACCTCCTTTTAATGGAATCTCTCTGGCCGACAATAGTGAGTATCGAGCTGGATTAGGTCGAAAGGAGCTATCAGAATGCCATATCCTATTTCCTAAATTAAAGATTCGCTGTCTGGATTCTTGGGCATGCAATTCATCATTTTTATTTAAGTTCGATATGTCGGAGAACATGTTGGACAGCCGACGATCCTCTTGTTTCGTTATGTTATTTTTGTTATTGGCAATTTCTATTTCGCCAAAATTTAGACTGAATGCTACTTGTTGTTCATCTGTAAAGTTTTGGTCTCGGAAAACTAAGATACCATGTTGATCGATCAGATTTTGTAGTTCTGATCGCATTTCTTTCTTTAATGGTTCAGTGATATCTATCCCGGTTACCTCCGCGACAAAAAGAGGGTGCATTTTTCTAATTTTTAGTGCCATAAATAATTCCTTTTTGGAAATATCCGTTCAATTTATCATTTTAAATAATCAATGGAATCCCGTCACTGAATCCGCCACATAAGGATTATTTTGTCTTTCCGCTACAAAGGTGGAGGTGGGTCCGTGTCCTGGAATAAAAGTGACATCATCGCCTAACGGCCAAAGTTTGGTCGTGATCGAGTTAATTAATGCGTCGTGATCTCCTCGGGGAAAGTCGGTCCTGCCAATAGAGCCTGCAAAAAGGACATCGCCCACAATCGCTACATTAGCTTGTGCAGAGAAAAAAATTACGTGCCCAGGGGTGTGGCCTGGGCAGTGTTTCACTTCTAATTTAATGTTCCCGAACTTCACCATCTCGTCGTCAGTTAAGTATCGGTCAGGGATAAACGACGATGAATTTGGTAAATTAAATTGTCTGCTTTGCTCCTCTAATTGGTCGATCCAAAATTGATCTGCTATATGTGGTCCCTCTATCGGTACATTAAGTTGATCTCGAATCTGTTTGCTCGCGCCGCAGTGGTCGAGGTGACCGTGGGTGAGCAAAATTTTTTCTATTGTTATTGCCTCTTCCTCAATAGCTCCAAATATCTTTTCGATGTCACCGCCAGGATCGACTAGGGCCGCTTTTTTAGTTCTTTCACATATTAGTAATGAGCAGTTTTGAGCGAATGGAGTAACCGGGATTATTTTGATTTTCATGACTGACGTACTTTTTCTAATCTGTTGTATTTAGTTAAAAACTTGATTTGATTTAATTATTGAAACAGAAAATATTGAATTAAGAGTCAATCTTAACTAAAAAATATAGCTATAATGAAAATCATTCTCATTTAGGTTGGTAGAAATGACAAATAAATATCTCTCTGGCATGAAACTCGGACAGTTAGCAGTAATAAAGAATGTTATCCAGCATTCTGAGGACGACTCTATAGCGCGGAGACTTCGAAATCTCGGTTTTGTTGAAGGCGAAGAGATAACGCTCGTAAGTTATGGGCCCCTTGGCCGAGATCCGCTCTTGGTACAAATTGGATTTACGCGATTCGCACTCAGGTATAGCGAAGCAAACCGCGTAGAAATTAGGTAGGAGGAGAGGCGCATATGACACCGTTGAGAGTGGCATTGGTTGGTAATCCAAATTCGGGTAAAACAGCACTTTTTAATCTGTTGACGGGTAGTCGGCAAAAAGTTGCAAATTATCCTGGAGTTACTGTTGAGAAGAAATCTGGCATGTTCCGGGTAGATCAAGACAAAAAATGGGAGATTTTAGATTTACCTGGAGCGTACTCTTTTGATACCGACAGTTTAGATGAGCTGATTACTAAAGATGTCTGTCTTGGGAATGTTGCTGGAGAGAGAGAACCCGATTTTATTGTCTGTGTCGTGGATGCGACTAACCTAAGGTTGCATCTGAGGTTTGTCTTGGAAGTTAAGGCTCTTGGAATTCCAATGGTTTTAGCGCTCAATATGTCTGATGCTGCTAAGGCGCGAGGCATAAAAATTGATGTTGCGCGCTTGTCTGATAAGTTGGGCGTAAAGGTTATAGAAACGATAGCTGTTCGTAAAAATGGTGCAGACGATTTAATAGCGGAGATTAAGCAAAACCCACCTCAAACAGCAGCAAAGATGATGGACTCTACCGACTATCATGCTGAAGTAAGGCAAATAATTGTCGATTGTGTCGTGATGCCCAGCAGGACGTCTCGAACTGATGATGTGTTAGATCGTATTTTTTTACATCCGGTAGCAGGGCTTTTGATTTTAGCGGTAACCATGTTTTTGATGTTTCAGGCGGTATTTTCTTGGGCGGCGCCTTTCATGGATATGATTGATTCAGGTATTAGTGGCTTTGGAAGTGTGGTGGAATCAACTCTACCTGATGGGCCTTTGAGAGCTCTTATTGTTGAGGGGTTAATCGGTGGAGTCGGTAGTGTCGTAATATTTTTGCCTCAAATTTTATTGCTATTTTTATTCATTTTAATTTTAGAAGAGTCTGGTTATCTTCCTCGAGCAGCATTTCTATTAGATCGATTTATGGTTGGAGCAGGGTTATCAGGGCGTTCATTCATACCTCTATTGTCTAGTTTCGCGTGTGCAATCCCGGGAATTATCGCAACTCGAACGATTCAGGATCCGAGAGATCGGATTACCACTATTCTCGTGGCACCATTGATGACATGTTCAGCAAGACTTCCAGTATATGCGCTCTTAATCGCGGCCTTCATCCCTGACCAGACGGTATGGAGCTTATTTAATCTTCAGGGAATTACGCTTTTCGCGCTCTACGCTGCGGGTATTATCAGTGCTTTAATTGTCTCTTTTGTAATGAAACGGGTCAGACGTGGTCTTCACACCCAATCATTGCTGTTAGAGTTACCTTCGTACCGATTACCAAGTGCTCGAGATGTTCTAATTGGCTTGTGGGAACGCGGGCGCTTATTTATCGCCCGAGTGGGTACGATAATTCTGTCTATCACTGTTGTGTTGTGGGTACTGTCAACTTATCCGACGCCTCCAGAGGGGTGGGTCGGTGTGCCGATTGATTACAGTATTGCTGGTCGCATAGGGCACGCTATTGAATGGATATTTCAACCGCTCGGATTTAACTGGCAAATTTGTGTTGCACTCATACCAGGTTTGGCCGCTCGTGAAGTGGCAGTAAGTGCGCTTGGGACGGTTTATGCGATTTCTGCAGCTGTGGAGGATCCCACAGCTCAGTTGCTGCCCATTGTGTCGGCGGATTGGAGTTTTGCTACTGGCATGTCATTACTCGTTTGGTATATCTTTGCACCGCAGTGCTTGGCGACATTAGCTGTGATAAAGAAGGAAACACAGTCATGGAGAGTTGTATTGATTGCCACGACGTATTTGTTTGGCCTGGCGTATTTGGCATCTTTGTTGGTTTATCAAATATTTGCTTAATTGGATCTCATGTATTACCACTTAATTGAAACAATTGTTATTTTAGCTATCGCGTCCGGGAGTCTCATTTACCTTCTAAGTCGTTGGTTCCCAGTGCTAAAGAATATGGTCATGGAGGTATTTTTTAACCGATTTCCAAGAGTAAGTCGCTTATTCCGTGCTGAGAGTGGTTCGGCAACTGTTGTCAACGCTAAAGGCTCAAGTGGTTGTTTTGGATGTGCGCCGACGGGCGCGTGCGGGGATTGTCCAACGAACAGAGGTTAGCAGTACTGTATCATTTTGCCTAACACTCTTTCGTTATTAAGCAATCATAATTTTTGGTTAAGGAACTCCAAATGGCATCCAAGCTTTTTTCGCAATTTCAATTAGGTCCGATTGATCTGCCCAATAGAATTGTTGTCTCTCCAATGTGTCAATACATGTCCAATCATGGGAGGGCTAACGATTGGCATTTGATGCACTACGGGAATTTGTCGATTGGAGCAGGTGCTTTGTTAATTTTTGAGGCAACTCACGTTTCTCCTCAAGGTCGCATCACACATCAATGTCTTGGCCTCTATGATCAAGAAACAGAGGACGCATTACGGCGCGTGGTGTCATTTTGTAGGCAATATGGTCAAGCTAAGTTAGGCATTCAACTTGCACATGCTGGTCGGAAAGCGTCAGCTAGAACCCCTATACATGGCGGCACCGCCCTGCAAGAGAGCGAAAACCCATGGGAAACGATCGCTCCAAGTGCGCTGGCGTTTGCTGATGGATGGCATATACCCAAAAGTATGAACGAAGAAGACTTAGTAAAAGTTAAATCTGAATTTGTTGAATCAGCGAGAAGGGCGGTACACCTTGGCTTTGATGTTATCGAGCTCCATGCTGCACACGGGTATTTACTCAATCAATTTACATCACCCCTTTCGAATCATCGGGCTGATGAGTACGGCGGCAAGGAATTGTCGAAAAGATTAGCTTATCCGTTAGAGGTTTTTGATGCTATCAAGGAGGTTGTACCGAAGCGTATTGCATTAGGCGCACGAATTTCGGGAACCGATTGGGTGGAGGATGGGCTAAACCCTGAAGAGATGGTTGTTTTCGCCAGGGCGTTAGAACAAAGAGGGTGTGATTTTGTGGACGTAACATCAGGGCAGTTAGACTCACGACAGCAAATTCAATTTGCGCCTGGTTTTAACTTACCGTTTTCCAGTAAGGTTAAGAGCGAAGTAGCAATGGCAGCTATGGGTGTTGGTATGATTACAACACCTAGCCAAGCAGAGAAGGCGATTTCTTCTGGCTCCGCAGACCTAATAGCAATCGCCCGAGGAGCAATGGACGATCCTCGGTGGGCTTGGCATGCCGCTCAAGAATTAGGGGTGGATCTAGAGTACGTGCCTAACTATCAGAGATGTCACCCTAATGTTTGGAGGCGTTGAAGTCTCTAAAGAATGACTGTTCGTTGATGGGCTGATTGGATTATGTTGGTTACTTCACGCTAATCAAATTGACACATGGCTTTACCGATCCCTCCAATTTCCATCTCAAGCGTATCGCCAGATTCAATAGGAAACATGATCGATAGAGAACCTGAAAGGATGATCTCTCCAGCTTTGAGGCTAATACCTAAGCTACCCAGCATATTGGCAAGCCAAGCTACTGCATTCAATGGATGGTCAAGTGTAGCGGCCCCGGCACCTGTACCGATTATGTCTCCATTTTTTTTCAGCACCATGCCACAAGTCGCTAGATCAATGCCATTAGGACTTTTTTTGCTAGATCCGAGTACGAAAGCCCCTGAGGAAGCATTATCAGCGATCGTATCTTGAATTTTAATATTCCAGTCTTTAATGCGGGAGTCAACTATTTCAAACGCAGGCATTACGCACTCAGTTGCCTGGATGACTTGATCACGAGTAATACCAGGTCCGCTTAGATCTTTCTTGAGTAGGAATGCAATTTCACCCTCTCCTTTTGGCTGACAAAAGTTTTTAAATGGAAGTTTTTGAGAGTCCTTAAATTCCATTCCCGAAGTAAGATGTCCAAAATCTGGTTGATCAACTCCCAGCATGTTCATTACGACTTTTGCGGTTATACCTATTTTTTTTCCCACAATGGACTCTCCATCGGTGAGTCGTTTAGTAACCGTTCTTAGTTGTACTTGATAGGCTTCCTCAACCGTAATGCTGGGAACTAACTCTGTAATTGGTGGAATTTGAGATGCGTTCTTCCCGGCCTGATGTAATTGGTCGGCTAAATCATTAATTGTCGTTTCGCTTAAGTTCATTTTTGATCTCGTATTTATAGATTGCCTTCTCTGATATCAATCGACCGACTTACTCAAATATTTTCATAATATATTGATCGAATATCGCCAAATTTTCATATTTTCGGAATTCATATTTTAGCAGTCTGCTAAGGAATGCTTTTTATGATATTTACAACCTCAGTCGTGGACCAATCGATGTCCCCGACGATCTTGTAAATGATTTCGTGTTCTTTATTAAGAATTACTGTTGTGGGAAGACCTATATCAATCCAAGCTTTTGTCCCTTTGCCCCCTGGATCAATGAATGTCACAGCACCTTCACCTATATTCAGCCACGTGTTCTTGACTTGTTCTTTTGATTCGCCGTAATTGGCGAACAAAACTTCAAATTTTTCATCTGGAAGTTGTCTCTTGAGTTCTAAGAGTGACGGTATTTCCTTTAGACATGGAGCGCACCAAGATGCCCAAAAGTTTAGCACGATATTTCGTCCTGAGAAATCCGTGAGACTGACTTTTCCCCCGCTTAAAGTTGCCACATTGAGCGGTGGTGGCGCTGGACTTTTATCCCAAACAACAAATTTATCGATCGGTGCGCCAACTGCTATCGTTGCGATCATGCTGGTGATTATGAGTCCGAATTTATACATGGCTGACGTAAATTACTTTGAGTGGTAAGGTCACGTGAGACTCGCTTTTAGACTTAAAGTTTTATCGAATCCACTAAATGTCCCATGGATTTGGCCGATCTCCTTTTAGTCCATATTTTTTGATTGCCTGGCCGAGCACAGACTTTTTAATTGAACCATCAGCGACTAGAGACTTAAGTGCTGCAAGTGTTATGTGGAATCGATCGACCTCATAAAAATCCCTTAGAGATTTTCTTGTGTCGCTTCGACCGTATCCGTCTGTGCCCAACGTCACGTAACGCCTTGGGGCCCAGGTGCGAATCATGTCGGGTACGGCGCGCATATAATCGGTCGCCGCTATAATCGGGCCGACTGTAGATTTAAGGCATTGCTCTACCCAAGTTGATTTTTCCGTCAGGCCGGGATTGTATGTATTTTGTCGATCGACGCTGAGGCCATCACGTCTTAGCTCGGTAAAGCTTGTAACACTCCATACATCCGCGTATACATTCCAATCGATTTGCAGTAAATCCGCCGCTGCTAATGTCTCCCTTAGGATCGTGCCAGACCCAAGTAATTGTACCCGAGGACCTGATGACTTTTCACCTTTTTGGAGGCAATACATTCCTTTAATGATTCCTTCGTTAGCGCCATCGGGCATACTCGGATGAGAATAATTTTCATTCATTACCGTCACGTAATAGAACACATCGTCTTGCTTTTCTAGCATTCGCCTCGTTCCATCCTGAATGATTGTTACGACTTCATAACCATATGTCGGGTCATATGCTACGCAGTTTGGAACCGTTGAGAATAAGAGGTGGCTGGATCCGTCCTCATGTTGCAATCCTTCTCCCGAAAGTGTTGTTCGACCTGCTGTCGCTCCAAGCAAGAACCCTCGCGCTCTCGAATCCCCAGCGGCATAAATCAAATCCCCAATTCGCTGAAAGCCAAAGCAAGAATAGAAAATATAAAAAGGCAACATAGTAGTGCCGTGCGTCGAGTAGGATGTTGCTGCAGCTATCCATGATGAGATGGCGCCCGCTTCGGTGATTCCTTCCTCGAGAATTTGACCATTCTTTGCTTCCTTGTAGTACAGCAATTCATCCCGATCTTCAGGATCATACAATTGGCCAAAAGGCGAGTAAATTGCAACTTGTCGAAATAATGACTGCATGCCAAACGTACGTGCCTCATCGGCCACGATAGGCACTACTCGTTTACCCAATTCTTTATTTTTTAATAGCTGAGAGAGCATTTGTACGAATACCATCGTGCTTGATTGTTGCCTTTCTCCTGAGCCGCCGGTTAGTTTGGCAAAGTCGTCCAGCTTCGGAGCAGTTAAGTTTTCGGTGTTCTTGATCCGTGCTGGCAAGTATCCGCCGAGATTATGTCTTTGTTCATGAAGATATTTCATCTCCGGCGTATCGTCTGAGGGTTTATAAAATCGAAGATTTTCAACGTCCTCATCAGATAGGGGAATAGAAAAGCGATCTCTGAATGCGAATAATGCGTCGTTCTCTAGTTTCTTCTGTTGATGGGATGTCATTTTCCCTTGACCCCAATGGCCCATCCCGTATCCCTTTTTGGTTTGAGCAAGAATTACCGTTGGCCTTCCTTTATGATGAACCGCCGCATGGTAAGCAGAATATATTTTTATTGGATCGTGTCCGCCTCGCTCAAGTCGATCAATATCTTCATCGGATAAGTGTGAAACCAACTTCTGCAACTCTGGGTATTTATTAAAAAATGTTTCACGATTAAATTGCCCATCTGTCGCCGCATACTTTTGGAATTCACCGTCAACTGTTTCATGCAGTCTCTTGATAATCACGTTCTCTTGGTCAATCGCAAATAGTGGGTCCCAATCAGAGCCCCACATTACCTTAATCACATTCCAACCAGCGCCTGCAAAAAGGCCTTCAAGTTCTTGTACGATCGAGCTGTTGCCACGTACAGGTCCATCTAAACGTTGTAAATTACAGTTCACAACGAAGATGAGATTGTCGAGTCCCTCGCGTGAAGCCAGAGAGAGCCCAGCAATAGACTCTGGCTCATCCATTTCGCCATCCCCCACGAAGCACCAAACTTTTCGGTCACTAGTGCTGTGAAGATTTCTATTCTCTAGGTACCGAATGAAGCGAGCTTGATAAATGGCGGTTATTGCTCCTAAGCCCATTGATCCCGTCGGGAATTGCCAAAAATCCGGCATGAGCCATGGATGACAATAAGAGGAAAGACCAACGCCCCCGGTTTCTTGACGATAGTTAGAAACGTTTTCTTCGCTTAGTCGTCCTTCTAGAAAAGCCCTTGAGTAAACGCCGGGAGCTGAGTGTGGTTGAAAATATACACAGTCACCCTCCAGTCCGGCTTTGAAAAAATGATTGAAGCCTACCTCAAAGAGATCGGCTGACGAGGTGTAGGTCGCAATGTGTCCGCCCAAATCAGAGTTCACTCGGTTTGCCCTCACAACCATGGCTAAGGCATTCCATCGAATGATTGCCGAAAGCTTAGCCTCTGCATCAAGATTGCCTGGGAATGGAGGTTGATCTGCTAGCGATATTGTATTGGAGTAAGGCGTATTGAGTACTGGGGGCATTGGAACGCGAAGTCGTCTTGCTTGCTCTAGCAACTTCATTAGTAAAAATGTTGCGCGTTCTTCGCCTTCGATTGCCACGAGTTGGTTAAAGGAGTCTACCCATTCCTGCGTTTCGATGGGATCTAAATCTTGGGGTAGTACGCGCCAAAATGCTGATACATGCATTTGTTTTTGATCGGACATATCGGTCATGTGTATTGCTCCAGCTTGTTTGACGTTTATCTTTTGTATTTAAAGCACATCATATCGAAATTTGTTAAGCACGTGATTCTTTTTGTGCTTTAAAATACGTCTTTATACGAAATAATTATGCTATTATAATAATAAATTAAGCACATAATATTGTTTATTATGATTGATACAATTGATTGGGAAATATTAAGATTACTGCAAGAAAACGCTAGAATCACGAATATCGAGCTGTCAAAAGCTATCGGGCTCTCTCCTTCTCCTACTTTGGCACGTGTAAAAGCGCTTGAGCAGTCTGACCACATCAGCCGCTATGTAACCTTGATTGATTCTTTAAAGGTCGGGCTAAAAGTGAGTGTTTTCATCAATGTGGCATTAGAGCGTCAGGTGGAGTCCGCGTTAGAGCGGTTCGAGGAGTCGATTAAAACTCGCCCCGAGGTCATGGAGTGCTATTTAATGACGGGAGAGTCGGATTATTTGATTCGAGTGGTTGTAGCCGATATCCAAGTGTTGGAAGAATTTATTCTAAACTTTTTATCAAAGATCCCAGGGGTAGGTAACATCAAATCTAGCTTCGCACTCAAACAAGTTAAGTACAAAACTGCGTTGCCGCTACCAGGAGGTAATGGATAGGTGATTCAACGCATCGCTGTGTATTGTGGGTCAAAAAAAGGTCTTATGGCACAGTATGAGTCAACGGCAAAACTACTCGCAAAGGCTCTTGTAGAAGCTAATATCGAGTTAGTCTTTGGCGGAGGTAAAGTTGGATTGATGGGTGTGTTAGCTGATAATGTTATTGGCTACGGCGGTAAGGTGACTGGAGTGATACCAATTGGGCTAAGCACTAAAGAAGTGGCGCATCAAAACCTAACGGAATTAATAACTGTTACGGATATGCACGAACGCAAGGCAAAAATGCTTGATTTAGCAGACGCATTCATCGCAATGCCTGGCGGTATTGGCACGATGGATGAATTCTTTGAAGCTTGGACCTGGTATCAATTAGGCATTCACGAAAAACCAGTAGGAATTTTGAATGTGGAAGGTTACTTTGATAGTTTGATCAATTACCTCCACACGATGGTAGATCAAGGATTCCTAAGTAAAGACCATTTTGGCGACTTGTGTATTTCTGAGTGTCCTGCAACCTTAGTCCATGACTTAAATCTGAGCGAGCGAACATTAGAATCCGTATGGATGACGGATAGAGATTAAATCTGACGAGAGAACGTTTTATAAAGTAGTGGAATTACAAAAAGCGTCATCATGGTGGAGACTGCTAATCCCCACATGATTGCTGAGGCAACTGGTCGCCATAGTAGCGAATTTCCGCCCAGACCTAATGCTAACGATAGTAGCCCCGCGATTGTTGTAAAGGAGGTAATTAAAATAGGAACAACTCGGCGCCGTGCTGCGAAGACAATCGCATGCACACTGTTCATCCCACCTTTTTTTCTCGAGTTAGCAGCATCAATTAATACAATCGCGCTATTTACCGAAATACCAGTAAGCGCGACAATGCCGTACATCGTATATAGGCTAAGCGGATTTTGCGTGATGATTAAACCAATTACGACCCCAATAAAAGCTAAGGGGACCGTGGCTAGAATCATTAGTGGCTGAAAGTAACTTTTAAATTGCGTTCCGATCAGCAGATAAATTAGGCTAATTCCAAGCAAGAAAAGTAATAGCATCGCATCGAGACTTTCTTGGATATCGTCGAGTGCTCCTGAGAAATCTAGCGAAACGTTAGGATGGTCGAATTTGATTCTTTCCCACTCCTTTTTAATTAAGTCATTGACTTGCACCTCATTAATGATCTCTCGGTCGATATCTGCCTCAAGGGTAATGGTCCGTCGAAAGTTATAGTGTCGGATACTCTCGCGAGATCTGCCGGTATCAAAGTGGACCAATTGTCTTAAAGCAATTTTTTCTCCAGTTGTTGTTGTGATGAACTGAGACAATAATTCATCGATATCCTCTAAATTGGTCAGGCGTGATTTGACCCGAACATCTATTTTTTCGCCCCCTGACTGGAGGAATGTTACGACTTCCCCATCAAGGAATAAGCGGATTGATCGAGTGACTAATAATGGATCGACCCCGAGTCTGTTGATTGATTCGTAATTCAATCTTAAATTTAGTTCATGTCGGCCCGGACTATCGTCATTGCTGACATCCGAAACTGAGTCGAGTGCCCCTAGAAATTGCCCCAGATGCGTTGTAACGGATCTTAATTCGTCGAAATTGTCACCTCTAATTTTGACGCTAATGGGTTTAGTGATAGGGGGCCCACCTGAGATTCGGGTAAATGTTACATTTGCGGGCCCGTTATTGCCGCCGATATTAATTCGCATATCATCGATGACGGTATCTACGTCTCTAAGAATACCTTCCTGGGGTTCAAGGCTCACGATTACTTGTCCAAATCGACTTTCAAATAATGCAGCTTGATCGGTATATTTGATACCCGCGACCGATGTAATTGCTCGCTCTTCCTCCGGCGAAATGTAGTTTCTGACTTGTCCTTCGATTCTTTTAGTCCACTTCATTGTTTCTTGCAGTGGGGTGCCAGAGGGCATATCAACGTTGACATAAAAAAGTCTTATCGGATCAAATGCAAAAAATTGAATATTTACTAATCCAGCGCCAACTGAGGATATCGCGATAAAAAAACTCAGGACAGCAACTGACAAAAACGACTTAGGGCGTCTTAGAACAAATACAAGTGCCTTACTATATTTATGTCGTATCAAACGGGTTTTAGTTTCTCTGATTAGTTGCACACGAGATTTATTGTTGAAGTTAAGCTTAAGTCCCATAATGTGTGCAGGTAACATCCAAAATGCCTCAAAGAGGCTAAATGCCAATGCAAGCGTTACCATAGCGGGTACGACAAGCATGAATTTTCCAACGATTCCAGGCAATAACATGAGTGGTAAAAACGCGGCGACCGTAGTAAGTACCGAGGTCAAGACAGGGGCAAAGACCTCTCGAAGTCCTTCGATACAGGCGGTTGCAGTATCGATTCCTCTGGAAATTCTGTAGTAAATGGCCTCGACAACAACGACTGTGTCATCGACTAACATTCCTAACGCGATTACGACTCCCAGTAGAATTGAAACGTTGAGCGTCCAACCAATGGCATAGACGATGGCGAAGGCGCCCGCGATGGAAAATGGGATTCCAAGGCTCAGCAATATAGCCATGCGACCACCTAAAAAAGCCCAAGTTGTTAATAGAACTAACAATAAACCTAAGCCAGCGTTAATTTGCATGACATTGATTGCTTCTTTGGTGGGAATGGTTTGATCATCGACTAAGCTGATCGCGATCCCATTTGTTGTCAGTATCGTATTTTTCTCTGCTAAATATGCACTTATTCGATCAACTAGCTCTATCGTATTTGTATAGCTTTTTTTTGTGATCGATAGGAGCACTCCATGCTGTCCGTCTTGAGCCGCGAGCTGAATCGCTTTTTCTCTTGAGTTTGAGACATCCGCGACGGCTGATAAAGGCACATAGTCCGCGTTTTGAATTAACTTGACCGGTATTGAATTCAGGTTCGCGGGGTTTTTATCTTTGCCTACTAATCGAACGGACCAATCTTGGGAGCCAACGGTAATGCCTCCAGCGGATACATCGCGGAACCATGATGCCACTGAGTCTGCAACATGAGTTGGGGATACTTGGTAGGCTTCTAGCTTGTCAGGGTTAAATTCAATAAGTAGTTCTGGATCATGTAATCCTACTGCGAAGACGTCATCTACGCCCTGTAATCGTTCTAAATCATCTCGTACTTGCCTTGCAGAGTTGCGCAATAGCTCATCATCATCTTGGCCTAACACCAGCACCATTGCAGATGGAAATCCGTTGGACGTAGTGACTTCCATAATGAAGGGTTCGTTGACCTCGGCTGGTAATTCTTGGTTTGCTTTGTTCTGTATTTCCCGACGCAAGTCGTTAATACGTTTGTCAAAATTGGCGCTCGAAAGATCCTCAAATCTAATTAGGAGGGTTGAGATGCCCTCTTGGCTTCGCGAGGACACATAACGAATATCAGAAACTTGTCGAATTGCATCTTCCAGTGGTTTAGTGACTAATTTTTCAATGTCTTCTGTTGAGGCACCTCTTAAAACAGTAGTGACGTTTATCCAATTAAAATTAATTTCTGGGTCTTGTTCTCGTGGCATCGTGAGGTAGCCACCAACACCCATGAAAATGACTATCGCAAAAGTTAGATTTGCGATTACATGATTAGATAAGAATTGCTTAAGTAGCGACATGAGTATCGAGGTCTCTTTTTCTGTTACTAATCACTAGCAGTAGACACAAATTCACCGTCTTGCAGTCTATGTTGACCTTGATATATGACTAAGGTATCGGCTGGGAGATTAATTGCTGCCGGGCTGCCTTCCAGCGCATTAGATAGTACAAAGAATTTTGCCTTTTCTTGTTCAAATATGAAAACGCCGAGTTGATCGTTTCTTTGGACTATTAAATCAGTCGGTGCATGAGGCTGATCTGTAGTCCACGTGATGGTACCGGCCGAACCTATTGACGGTTGACTTTTTATAAATTTTAAGCGGACTGTTTGATTGCGATTTTCCTCGTTGACTACGGGTACGATTCTTTTGATGGTGACTGGGAAGTCTATCCCGCTGCTTGTAAATATAATCACTGAGCTTAGGGTGAGTGATTCAATATCTCGAGGCTGGATTTTAGCGTCAATCTCGACTGTACTCAGATCACTTAAATGGAGAAGAGGAGAGCCAGGCGTTGTAATCTCGCCAACTTGTCCGATACGTTCTCGGATAACTGATTTAAAAGGCGCCTTAATTGAGCATTTAGCGACATTTCGTTTCGCAACGTTATATTGCGCCCGGCGCAAAGCGGCATCAGATTTTGCATTAGTAAATTCGGTTTCTCTTAGATTAAGTCGCTCGGACGATATAAATCCATCGGACACCAATTTTTCAGCGCGCTCTAACTGTTTTTTACTCAGCTCAAGATTTGATTGTGCAGCGATTAAATTAGCACTGGCTTGTTGCAGCGCAAGATTGTAGTCAGTTGAGTCAAGTTGAATCAAGATGTCCCCCTTGTTGACCACTTGACCTACCTCTGCTGTAATTGACTTGATCTTCGCCGGAACTTCCGCGGAAAGCTTGCTGTTGTTTAATGTAATGACCGATGCGAATGCGCTCCTGCTTGGATAGATCGCAATTTCACTAAGTTCAATAATTGAAGCTTTCACTGTATCCGCGTACGCGGCCTTGCCTGGCCCAATTCCAAAAAGTAGTGATAACAACATTAATAGATACTTTATTGAAGTGCTTTTGACTGATGGCATGAGATAAAAGTTGTGATCCGATTTGCGTTTAAGCTAAGACGAATTGCATAAGCCTGGTTTTCAAGTGCGTATTTGTGCTCCGCAAAACCTAATATTATTTAAAAGTTTACTGCCTTTTTCTCTTTAGTGTTAGCATTCTGGAAACTAATTAAAAGTACAAAAATTTAGTAGGGGGATATGTACATGAACGTTTTGACACTCGTTTGCATCGTCGTTGTAGCTTACTGGGTAATCGGGATGACCTGGATCGCAAAAGTATCTGAGTCCGATTGGGAATAAAGCATATATCGAAACAATATGCGGTCATTTTAAATAAATTCAAAAAGAGCAAATAATCATGGATACATATATCGGACTCTGGGGATGGGCGTGGGTAGTTGTGTTTTTGGCACTATTCATCGGAATTGGAATTTGGGGTATGCGAAAGACGAGTAACGATGAGGACTTCGCAGTTGCTCGTGGGTCTTACGGCCCTGTTACTTTGGCGTTTGCTTTTGCGGCAACAATTGCCAGTGGTGCGACTTTTATGAGTTTGCCCGGCATGGCCTATTCGAAGGGATTCGCGACCCTTTGGTATCCAGCGACGTATCCAATTGCCATATACGTTGGAATGATTTTAGCGATTAAATTAATTAAGCGAGCCGGAGATAAATTTCGCTCAAATTCCTTACCTGAATTCATGGGGCAGCGTTACAACAGTAATTTCCTGAGAATCGCATTTGCACTGGTCTCAATGCTGCTTGTTTACTACATTGCCGCTCAAATCGTAGCGGCTGCGACCATTTTTGAGGTACTGCTCGGTTTGAATTACCAGCATGGAATTTTGGCGAGTGTCGCTGTTATTGCGCTGTACATTACGATGGGTGGTTCTCACGCCGACATTATGACTGACGGGATTCAGGGTGTGATGATGGTTTTGATCGGACTCATTATCGGAGTGATCTTCTTCTTGGGCGTCGGTTTTGAAGGAACTGGTCCGTCTTTAATTAATGATGCGCTTGTGAAACAAGATCCAAGTTTGGGTTGGGATAATTACTTTAAGGAAGGAGATGTTGTCTTTGGCAGTTTTTGGTTAATTTCTCTGATTTTCATTGCACACATTCCATTTGCAATGAATCCTCATATTGGCAAACTGGCATTTGCGTTAAAGGATCCCAAACAAATAAGAACTTTTTTATTAATCGCTATTCCGGTGGGCTCAATTTTGGGTTTCACTGTTTTAGGCGGCTTGCATGCCCGGGCGTTATTTGGTGCCGATTTTGGTGATGTCATCAGACCGGATCAAGCGATTCCTGTTTTGTTCACGCAGCTCTTCCCACCATTTCTTGCTGGGTTGTTAGGTGTTGGTGTGTTGTCGGCAATAATGTCTACCTCTGATGGGCTATTCATCTCGATAGCCGTGATTTTCAGTAATGATTTGTATAAAAAAACGTTTGCCCCTGTGATACATAAAAATAAGTCCAAAGAGCAGGTTGAGCAGATTGCTCTTAATATTTCCCGTGTTGCAATTGTAGTCGTGGGCGTGGTTGCTTGTTGGTTAGCTTGGAATCCACCTCAGTTCTTAGTGGTACTGCTTTGGATTGGAGTTGGCGGTATTTTAGCCGGTGCTACTGGACCACTATTAGTCGGCTCTTTATGGAAGGGAGCGACAAAAACTGGCGCGATCGCTTCTTTCCTCGTAGGCGTTATTAGCTTTGGGGTGGGTATCATTTACTGCTTCGTGCTGAAAGACGTACCTTTTAAAAATCCGTTTGCGATCGCGGGTACATGTATTATCGCTGCAGCGGTAACAATGATCGTAGTCAGCCTCTTTACCAAAAAGCTGCCGCAGGCGCATGTTGACGATATGTTCGGTGAGTCTGTGCCTGCTAACCCCACGAAGTAAGCGAGTAGCTTAAGTACTTCGTGAGGAAGGAAATAGGTAGGTAGAGTTGGTGGACCAGTTTTCAATGACTTCTTTCCGCCTCGATGGGCGTGTTGCGTTGGTGACAGGGGCGGGTCAAGGTTTAGGAGCGTCGATTTCCAAGGCTTATGCTAAGGCTGGTGCGTCCGTTATCTTATTAGGACGGACCGAGAGTCACCTCCAAGAAACTGCAGATTCTATTCGTCAAGATGGCGGTGACGCCTCCGTCATCGTGTGTGACGTGACAGACGATCAAAAATTGCGAAGTGCGATAGGCGGTTTAACGCGTTTGGATATCCTGGTTAATAACGCGGGTACAAATTTTCCAGAACCTTTTCTTGAGGTCAGCGACCACCATCTGGACAGAATGCTGGATTTAAATGTTCGGGCTTGTTTTGTGGCTGCGCAATCAGCAGTCCAAGTGATGTTGAGGTCTGAAGACATACATGAAAAAGGTGCGTGTGTCGTTAATATGTCCTCTCAGATGGGACATGTAGGCTCACCTAACAGAACGGTTTATTGCATGACTAAACACGCGATAGAGGGGCTTACTAAAGCGATGGCGGTGGAGTTGGCCGAACAAAATATCCGTATCAATAGCATTGGGCCTACATTTTCTGAGACACCTATGGTCAAGCGTATCGTTGACACTCCTGAGAAAAAAGAGTTCGTCACGTCGAGGATTCCCATGGGACGTCTGGCGAAATTAGAGGATGTTGCAGCTGCAGCGGTCTATCTTGCATCGCCTGCAGCCTCAATGGTTACTGGTACCCACCTGATCGTAGATGGAGGTTGGACCGCACAGTGATTTCTTCAAATGGTTAATGACTCTGATTCAAAAAAGGGCATAATGTAGTCTAGAACCTCTGTAGGTTTTTCTTCTTGTATCCAATGACCACAGTCCTGGATGACACCACCACTGACGTTTTTGCTAACACGCGTAAGTGATTCAAAAGTTTCTATTCCCCGACCAAAAGTGCTCCCGCCACCGAAGGCTAAAACCGGCATAGTAAGTTTTCCATTTAGTCGAAGTAGTTCTTCGTTATAGCGGACGTCCTCATCAAGAGCACGGTAATAGGCAAAGCCGGATCGAAGTGTGTCAGGCTTTTTATAAGTCCTCAGGTACTCAATTTGATCCTCTTGGCTGATTGCATTTTTTTGATAACCATAATTATCGTAAAACCACCCAAAATAAATTTCTTCTCTTCCTGAGACTAAAGCCTCTGGAAGCCCTTTTGTTTGATGAAAGGCGTGGTGCCAGCGTCTACCGTTTTGAGAGAAAGTTCCGCTTCCATCGCCCGGAACGGCTGTGTCTAGCATTACTAGCTTCTTAACGCACTGGGCGTTCTCCGATGCGAGCACGAACGCTACTGGACCGCCCCAGTCATGAGCTATTAAATAATATTGATCAATCCCGAGGTGCTCCTGAACTAAAAGTCTAATATCTTCGGCAATATTTGCCTTTTCGTACCCTGATGATGGTCTCGAAGAATCACCAAGTCCTCTTAGGTCGGGCGCAATGATGGAGTATTTTTTTGCCAGTGTCGGTATTAATTTATGCCAGGAATACCAACTTTGAGGCCAACCATGCAGTAATACTATGGGATAGCCCGAGCCTGCTGTTACGTAGTGTAACCGAACATCTCTGGTCTCGAAGTGGTGATGAGTTACATCAATCATTGCTTTGATCCAAAGTAATTTTTATTCTAAAAGAAATCACTTAGCGCCTGAGTGGTTTGTTCTGGCTCTTCCTCGGCTAAGTAATGTCCGCAATCAATTCCGAATCCTTCAACCTTGGTAGCCCATGATCGCCAAACTTCAATTGTATCGTACCACTGCTCTAGTTTCGCTTGCTTACCCCATAACGCTAGAACTGGACAGGTAATTTTATGATTATTTTGTTGATCAATAAGGTCATGTTCGCAATCAATTGATATGGCTGCTCGATAATCTTCGCAAATAGCTCGGACCGTTTCAGGATTCCTAAAGCATCTAAGGTAATCCTCTACCGCAGTTTGAGTGAAGAAATCTCGCGAGACGCGATTTGTGTGCCAGCGCCAAAATTTCTCTGGGTTCTGACTAATCAAAGTTTCGGGGAATGGACTGGGTTGAGCCAAGAAAAACCAGTGATAATACCCTAAGCTAAATTTTGTATCACAGCGTTGGAATGATTCTAATGTGGGAATAATGTCCAGAACCGCCAGTTTTTCGACGACAGTTGGGTGATCAAGTGCCATCCGGTACGCGACTCGACCACCTCGGTCATGTCCAGCAACGCTGAATGTCTCAAATCCAAGTGCAAGCATCATATTGACTTGATCATTCGCCATCGAACGCTTGCTGTACGCGATGTGGTCTTCAGTGGACTGAGGTTTATAACTATCACCGTATCCCGTCAGGTCAGCAGCAATGACTGTAAATCGTTTACTGAGTTCTGGCGCTACTGCGTGCCACATGACGTGTGTTTGGGGGTTGCCATGTAATAAGAGAATAGGGGGGCCCTCTCCTCCAATCCTTATTCGAATCGAAGTATGGTTGACCTCGATGGTTTTTAGTTTAAAGCCCTTAAACATGGACACACTTCTCCCATATTAGCTTTAAGACATTTATGATCATGAGGGGTCAATCACGCCTTTTCCTGTGTTTTGCAGATCAAAGAGTTCGTAAGCCTCTTGAGCTTGGTCTAGTTTCCATTCATGTGTAAATAGCGCATCCAAAGAAATTTCTTTATCCGCCACATATTCGGCACACTTAGCCTGACCTACCTTTGAGAATGTCCATGAACCGATAATAGTCACTTGGCGTCGCAACATATCGTTACTGACATTCAGCGTAACGATATCACCTTCACCAACAAAGCATGCTTTGCCCCAAGTTCGAACACACTGTACAGCTTGACTGCGTGCGATCGGAGCTGAAGAGCAATCTAATGACCCGTGAGCACCATGGCCGTGTGTAACGTCTCTTATAGCTTGAACGACATCTTCCGTTTTGGTTGGATTAATCAATATTGCCGCTCCAAATTCTTTTGCTCTTTGTAATCGTTCTTCACCCGTATCAAGAGCGATTACGCGAGCTCCCATTTGGGAGGCAAGCAGTGTGGCGGATAAGCCAACAGGTCCTTGACCAAAAACGGCGATTGTTTGATCTCCCTTCAGTTCTAGGCGTTGCAATGCACCCCAGGCAGTACCCGTGCCACATGATATCGCTGCTCCTGCCTTGAATGACAGTTCTTCAGGAAGGGACACAAGAGTTCTCGCTGGACATTTCATGTACTTGGCATGCGCTCCGTGCCCAGTTACACCGAAGACATCTTTTACTCCTTCAATGCATAGCTGTTCCCAACCGGTGGAGCAGTGCTCACAAGATCCGCAACCTCGGTAGTGGTGTTGCATAACGCGCATACCTTCTTTGGCAACGTTCTCAGGGACTCCCTCGCCAACGCTTACAACAATACCGCAGGGTTCATGGCCTGCAATTATTGGTCCATCAAGATCTCCTAGGCCTAGAGAGGACGCACCACCTTCCGCTCGATAGAACTTAAGGTCACTACCGCACATGCCAGATGCTTTGATCTCTAAAACAACCTCTCCGTGGCCTGGTGTCGGATCCGGAAAGTTTAGAATTTCGAGTTTTTTGCTACCGGGGAAAACAATACCTTTCATGTTAAAACTCCCTAAATTTAACGCTGCTATTTGAGAACAAACGGATTGCCGGTTTTTGCGCCGGTATTAATCCATACACTCTTGGTTTGAAGGTATTGATATATCGCCTCAATACCGCTTTCTCGACCTACACCCGAATCTTTATATCCTCCAAATGGAGACATGTAACTCACAGCTCGATATGTGTTAACCCAAACCGTTCCTGCTTGAATTTTTTCGGACATCCGTATTGCGCGTCCTATGTCACTTGTCCAAACGCCTGAGCCTAAACCAAATCGAACATCATTTGCGATTTTTATTGCCTCTTCCTCATCTTTAAACTTAATGACTGAAAGCACCGGGCCGAACACCTCTTCTTGGGCAATCCTCATATCATTTGTAACTCCTGTGAAGACTGTCGGTTCAATGAACCATCCATTCCCGCATTCGGGTCTGGTCGCTGGTGTACCTCCAAGCGCTAGCTTAGCGCCCTCGGTTTTGGCTATATCAATGTAGCCGAGTACTTTTTCATATTGTGGTTTTGTTGTGATGGGACCCACCTGAGTTTCGGTACTCATCGGGTTTCCCATACGCGCAGTTTTCGCGAGCGAGATCAGTTTATCCATAAATTCGTCATAGATAGTTTCTTGCAGAAGCAAACGGGATCCAGCGATACAAGTTTGTCCAGTGGCTGCAAATATGCCTGATACTGCTCCGTTAACTGCGTCGTTTAAATTAGCATCATCAAACACAATATTGGGAGATTTTCCTCCAAGTTCAAGCGTGACGCGTTTGAATGATTTTGCCGCAACCTCATTAATTACTCTTCCTGTGGCATCGGAACCAGTGAATGCAATTTTTCGAACGAGGGGGTGATTCGTGAGTGGTTCACCAACATCTCTCCCGAAACCAGTGACTACATTGACAACTCCGTCGGGGAAGCCGGCTTCTTTAACCAATGTCACAAACTCGAGGGTAGATGCCGATGTGAACTCTGAAGGTTTAATGACAACTGTACAACCTGCGGCAAGAGCCGGTGCTAATTTCCAAGCCAGTAGTAAGAGTGGTGAATTCCATGCGGTAATCGCCGCAACAACACCGATTGGCTCATGACGTGTGAAGTTGAAGTAACCCTTTTTGTCGATTGGGATGACCGCGCCTTCAATTTTGTCGGCAAGTCCACCAAAGTAGTAATACCATTGAGGAACATAATTGACTTGGCCTTGCATTTCCGCAATGAGTTTTCCATTGTCTTGTACTTCTAACTGCGCAAGTTTTTGAGCGTCACGCGCGATTAGATCGCCAAGTTTGTGCACGAGCATGCCACGTTGGCTTGCCGTCATTTCTGACCATGGACCAGTGGCGAATGCTTCATGTGCTGCCTCTACCGCACGATTTACGTCTGCGGGCCCGCCCTCGGCCACTTGGGACCAAACCTCACCGCTGAATGGATCATAGCTATCAAACCATTTGCCAGATGAGGCCTCCACAAACTCACCATTAATGTACATCTTAAATCGTTCCATCTCCATCTCCTGTATTGATTACTTTTGATGATCGCTATCGGACACCCATTTGTTTTTCTTTATTTCTAATTAGAGCGCTGATTGCTGAATTAAATGGTGTCTCAATATTTACCTCAAGCCCCGCAATTGGTATTGCACCATTGATGACATCAACTTCCGAAATTCGACCAGCCAGAGAATCGAGCAGCATTGAAGGCTTTGCATTCGGAATCTTCGAGCCAAAGTTTTTGACATACTTGATAGGGTCATCAATTCGCACATTGATGTTTTTTGTAATGGCTACGGTGTATGCTTCTCGAGCACAGTTCGAAGCACAGACCCACGCTTCAGGCTCGGCCATAACTTCTCCTATATTTAGCCCAGTCAGCGTACACGTGCCAGAGAAGCAGACGTTACAAATTAACTTTTCCCAGATTAATTGGTCGATATCGTCGAAACATTCAACTCGGAATCCACCGGACTCCCACGCAGAAGCAATTGTTTTTAGGCGCTCAGTTATCGGGCCCGATAACTCACCCAAGCGAACCAGTTCCCAGCCATTATGATGAGCGTATCCCGCTTCTTTGATCGATGCTCCAAAACCACCAACAACACCAACTGCTACTTTGTCGGTCCCAAGTATTTTTGCAACGGCTTGAGGCCCCCCCAAGCCATTTTGAATAGATAGGACGGCTGTATCAGCACCTAGCAATGGTAATGCCGATTGTGCGGCTTGCTCTACATGCATTGCTTTAGTTGCAATAATAACTAAATCGCAAACCCCAACTTCGCTTGTGTTGCTTGTTGCATTTAGTTTGACTCGTCTTGAGCCTGACGCTCCCTCCAATCGGAGCCCTTTTTCTTTTATTGCTTTTATGTGCTCTCGCCATGAGTCTATTGCCCACACCTCATGGCCTGCGTCTCCCAAAAGAGCGGCGTAGACACTCCCCATAGCTCCACATCCCAATATTGCAATTTTCATTTCACTTCTCCACATCAAAAAGTAAAGTTTTTTTGCTTAGTGTTTCGCTCGTCTCAGCCTCAATTATGAGCTGGTATTTTGAGCATATATTTCGATACAGTTACCCTCGGGGTCGAGAATTTGAAAAGAAGTGAATTCGGGACCAATTTTTAAGGGCTTTTCAAATCGATTTTTCCATTCATGGAGTTTTGCCATTCCATGAACTTTAAAACCGATGTGAAGTAAATCAGGTTGCTTGATGGGAGTGCCTTGTTGGAATGCTATTAAGATACCATCGCCCCGTGCGACATGTTGATCCGCAGACAGCCCGAAAGTTTCGGCATACCATTTTGCTAAATCATTAGGATTTTGAGACGGAATGTTGACATGCTCTAAACGGAAGTCAGACACTGTATTTCCCCATATTTTTATTGATAACTGAATCGAAAAGACTTATTCATCGCTTTTAGTGACCGTCTTTACCGAGTCTGGCTAAATCCAAATTTTAGTCGGGCAAGTATCCTACAACGCTCAAGCCCTATCTGTCCAAAAAAATGAACATGTACATAGCGATGAGATGCTATCTGGCTTACATCCCAATCATTATTGAAACTTTGGTGTTCGTTTCTCCAAGAAAGCATTAACTGCCTCGTGATGGTCTGGCGTTTTTTGCGCAATAGATTGCAGATTAGCCGACAGTTCCAGTAAACTTGGTAAGTCTTGACGCTGCCCTTCTCGAAGTAATTTTTTAGTCATACGCAAAATGAGTCCTGGGTTAGCTGCGATACGAGTTGCCAGCACTTCGGCTTCAGCCATAAGTGTTTCGGGCGCAGTTAGATAAGAAATTAATCCGATTCTTAAAGCTTCTTTCGCGTCGATTCTATCACCTGTAAAACTTAGTTCGGCCGCTTTCGCCATGCCTATAACTCGGGGTAAAAACCATGCTCCGCCATCCCCGGGAATAATCCCGACCTTGACAAAGCTTTCTGCAAAACTCGATATGCTGGAGCCAATGCGGATGTCACACATACACGCTAAATCGCACCCGGCGCCAATAGCTGGACCGTTTACGGCAGCTATAGTGGGGACCTCGAGATCATACAAGGCGAGTGGTATACGTTGAATCCCTTGACGGTAACTCTCACGAATGACTTCGCTCGATAGATCGTCGTCTAGCATCTGCTTCATGTCTTTCAGATTGCCGCCCGCAGAGAATACAGGCCCACTTCCTGTAACGATTACAGCTTTTATGTGTTTGCTCAAGTTGATGCGTTCGCAAATAGCAACAAATTCATCTGCTGCGGTATTTCCTGTTAACGCATTTCGGGTGGCAGGCTCGTTCATGGTCAGTGTCATGATAGAGCCACTTTCTTGAATGTTGAGAAACGTTGACATTACTTTTATTTCCTAATTGGGTTATTTACAAGATGTCTAAGTAAGAGAATTGGATATGGCTTTGCCCACGTCAGAGGTTGAAGCAGAACCGCCAAGGTCTGGGGTAACTGGACCAGAGATTAAGCATTCCTCGATACTTTCGGTAATTGCCTTAGCAGCAGCATGTTCACCCAAGTGCTCTAACATCATAGCTCCCGACCATATTTGTGCGATCGGATTAGCTATATTTTTTCCATAGATGTCAGGAGCTGATCCATGGACTGGTTCAAAAAGGGAAGGAAAGGTGCGCTCAGGATTAATATTGGCGGATGGAGCTATGCCGATAGTACCTGCTGTAGCGGGACCAAGATCAGAAATAATGTCACCGAACAAGTTAGATGCAACGATAACGTCGAAACGCTGCGGTTTTAATACCAGTTGGATCATTAGTCCATCAATATGGTATTGGTCCGTACTTATATCGGCGAATTCGTCAGATATCACCTTGAAACGCTCATCCCAGTAAGGCATGGTAATTGCAATTCCATTGGATTTAGTAGCCGACGTTACATGCTTCCCCTCTCGTTTTTCTGCCAGTCCAAACGCGTATCTCATGATTCTGTCTACACCTTTTCGTGTAAATACAGATTGTTGTGTGACAGTTTCTCGGTCGGTGCCTTCGAACATTCTGCCGCCTATGGAAGAGTATTCTCCTTCCGTATTTTCGCGAACAACGAGATAATCTATGTCTCCTGGTTTGCAATCAGCAAGTGGACATTTCACGCCGGGAAGTAACTTCACCGGTCGTAAGTTTACGTATTGATCAAATTCTCTTCGCCACTTTATTATCGAGTCCCACAGGGCTTTGTGATCCGGTACTAACGCTGGCCACCCATTGGCACCAAAAAAAATAGAATCATGACCGCCTATGTCTTCTCGCCAAGAGGGGGGCATCCACCAACCGCGAGTTTCATAGTTATTGCAGCTCCAGTCAAATTCATCAAACTTCAGTTCGAAATTAAACCTGCTGGCTACAGTATTCAGTACTCGTACACCCTCGGGCATGATTTCTTTTCCGATGCCGTCACCAGCGATAACTGCAATTTTGTATGACTTCATAATGTATTTCCTTGTGCGATTCTGAATTGGTTTATAGTGTTTATCCAGGTGATGATTCACGTCCAATTTTAACTCGCTTCAAGAAATCTTGATTAAAATTTACTTTTATAATGTCTGGTGTTGGAAGCGAAGATGAAAGAAGTAAATGTTAAAAATTTATTTAAGGAGTTTCAATGTCGGAACATATGAGAGCGGTAGAAGCAGTTGATTTTTCAATCGGTAGTTTGCGTCTGTGTGACAGACCTGTTCCGACAGTTAGGGATGGAGAGGTTCTAATTCGGATTGAAGCGGCCAGTCTCAACTACCGTGATCTAGCTATCTTGGATCAAAAATTCATGCCACATTTAAAGTTACCTTACGTTCCTTGCTCCGATTGCTCAGGGGAGGTTGTATCGATTGGCGATGGCGTTACTCGGTTTAAAGAGGGGGATAGAGTCATTCCGGTGTATACCCAGGGTTGGTACAGCGGAAAGCCAACGCAACAACAACGAACGACGAAGACCCTTGGTGCTCCTTTATCAGGTGTATTGCAAGAGTACATTGTTGTTCCAGAGCAAGAGGCAGTTATGGCGGCTGAGTCGTTGAGTCCTCAGGAATGTGCAACATTGCCAATTGCGGCTCTCACAGCTTGGAATGCCCTTGAACAAGGTGGTATTAAATCTGGAGATACTGTGCTGGTTCAGGGCACAGGTGGGGTGGCTTTGTATGCATTACAGTTTGCGAAAATGGCGGGCGCTAAAGTCATATTAACTTCGTCCAGCGACGTGAAGATTGCTCAAGCAAAACTATTGGGTGCTGACGTTGGAATCAATTATTCTAAACATGAGAATTGGGGTGCATTAGCTAAAGAGGCAACTGGTGGCAGAGGTGTCGATATTGTTATCGAAACAACTGGATACACGTTGGCGGAATCGTTGTCTTGCGTATGTTTTGGCGGGTTCGTTGGCGTGATTGGATTTGTAGGGGGACATGAGGCGACAATTTCAGTTAAGTCATTGTTGGGGCCGTTCGTTAGGGTACAAGGCATTGCTGTTGGGTCGCGCTTGCAATTTGAGGCTATGGTGCGCGCTATTGATCACGTTGGGATTAAGCCAGTTATTGATTCGAGTTTTCCTTTAGAAAAAACTGCTGAAGCCTTCGAGCACTTAAAGTCGGCTAAACATGTCGGGAAGATAGTTTTAGAAATTTAATTTTTTTAAAATATTATGGGTCTTGAAAAACATTGGAGTGAATCAGTATTCGACTTAATCTGTGATCATGATATCTCTTTGGTGAGTTTTGTTCCTGATGCAGGTCTTTCTCAGTTAATTGAGTTATGCGTTGCGCACAATCCTATCCAGACTGTGCGACTGACTTCTGAGCAGGAGGGTATCTCCTTGGCAATGGGTGGCTGGCTCGGTGGTAAGAAAAGTATGCTACTGATGCAGTCAAGTGGGGTTGGTAATTGCGTCAATATGCTCTCTATGTTGAATACGTGTCAGGTGCCTTTGCCTATGATTGTGACCATGCGTGGCGATTGGGGTGAGTTTAACCCTTGGCAAGTACCAATGGGCCAAGGGACCGAGTCTGTGTTGAAAGAGATGGGCGTAACGACCTTTAAAGCTCAAGAAAATAACCAGGTCGAAGCTTGCGCCGAGGGCAGCATCCGTCTGGCGTTTAATACATATAGACCGACTGCGTTACTAATTGGTCAGCGAGTGCTGGGGGCGAAGACTTTTGGCCGTTAATTTGGACATGATAAAAATCGCATATAGTCTGGAAAAAAAAGATGACCTTATTAAATCGTAGAGAAGTGGTGGCATGTTTATTGAGTCCTAGAGACGATCTTTTGGTAATTGCTGGATTAGGTGCGCCTGCTTGGGATATAACGGCGGCAGGTGATCACGCGTTAAATTTTCCAATGTGGGGAGGAATGGGCGGAGCAATCACAACTGGACTTGGGCTAGCATTAGCGCAACCTCGAAAGCGTGTTTTGGTTGTCACGGGTGACGGGGAGTTATTGATGGGGCTTAATTCGCTAGCAACCGTTGGTGTGAGTCAACCGAAAAATCTTGCAATTGTTGTTTTGGATAATGAGATTTACGGAGAGACAGGAAAACAAAAAACACATACGGGTTTTGGAGTTGATTTAATGTCTATCGCAAGTGCATGTGGATTTTCAAATTCTTCTATAATTAGGAGCAATTCTGAACTTGTTGCTCTGAAAAAAGATTTAGACGGTTCGGGATTAATTTTTGCCCAAGTCAAAGTTGATCCTCAATCAGATGAACTCGTGCTTCCACCGAGAGACGGGGCATTGTTGAAAAATCGATTTAGAGAAGCCTTGCTTGGAGATCAATGTCATTTATCGAATTGAGATTTCGTCAGGGTAGCGTCGCAGCATTCATCTGCATCTAAGAATACCAAGAGTAACGTAACAGGAAAAAAGCAAATATGCGTCCACTTGAAGGAATAACGGTTGTCGCGCTTGAGCATGTCATAGCAGGTCCATTTTGTACGCGACAGTTAGCAGATCTCGGAGCTCGAGTCATCAAGATAGAAAGACCTGGAGGCGGTGACCCTACCCGAGCTTATGATGACCGAGTGAGTGGATTGGCTTCCCATTTTGTATGGACAAACCGATCCAAAGAAAGTATCACTCTTGACTTGAAACAACCTGAGGGTATCGAAGTTGTTCGTAAACTTTTGGAGAGGGCGGATGTACTTCTGCAAAACTTAGCGCCGGGCGCTTCAGAGCGAATGGGGTTCTCCTATGAGCAGTTGAAAGAGCGTTATCCAAAATTAATTGTTTGTGATATTTCTGGATACGGATCAAACGGACCTTATCGAGATAAGAAGGCATACGACCTGTTGATCCAAGCAGAGTCGGGACTTTTGTCCGTTACGGGTTCCGATGATGAGCCCGCAAAGGCAGGGTGTTCGATTGTTGATATTTCTGCTGGGATGTATGCATTCAGTAATATTCTTGCAGCAATTATTCGTCGTCAAAAAACGGGGACAGGATGTCGTATAGACATATCGATGCTTGAAACAATGACTGAGTGGATGAGCTTCCCATTGTATTACGCTTACCAAGAAGCAGAGCCACCTGCGCGAACTGGTGCCTCTCACGCAACCATCTATCCATATGGGCCATTCCCCATTGGCGACGGGAACACGGTGATGTTGGGGCTGCAAAATGAGCGTGAGTGGGCAATATTTTGTGATCAGGTGCTCCAACAACCAGAACTGAGAGACGATGTTCGATTCTCATCTAATACCCGACGGTCAGAATCTCGTAGTGCACTTCATTCCATTATTGAAGAAGTTTTTTCTGACATGACGTTAACCACAGTTACTGAGCGATTAGACGCTGCGAGAATTGGGAATGCCTCCATGAACTCAATGAAGCAAGTTTGGGATCATGCGCAGCTTGCCGCGCGAGATAGATGGAGATTTGTGCGGTCATCGAATGGGCCCGTCAAAGCGATGCTTCCTCCAGGTGCGCCGGAAGAGTTTTCTCCGCGTATGGACCCTATTCCCGATCCTGGGGAGCATTCAAAGCGGATCCTTTCGGAATTAGGTTACAGCGATGAGGACATTAAGGAGTTAGAGAGCTCGCGCGTCATCTAGTGGCGTTCAATTAGCGCAGTAAATCCGAAGATTATTTTTATAAACTAGAAATATTATGGAGTGAGAAATGTCAGAAACACAATCAAAAACGTATTCAAACTTGGTTGACGGCAAATCCATCTCGGCTCAGAGCGGCCGTTCTTTAGATATGATTGATCCATGTAACGGACGTGCTTTCGCAACGATTCCCGATAGTGATGATGCTGATATCAATAGTGCCGTTTGCGCGGCACAGAGTGCGTTAGATGGCAGTTGGGGCAGGATGGCTCCTGTGGAGCGCAGTCGAATTATGCATCGTTGGTCTCAACTCATTATGGAAAACTTTGAAGAGTTAGCTGCGCTCGAATCTAAGGATACAGGAAAGCCTATTACCGCTGGTCGAGCTGATATTACTGCAACCGCCCGTTATTTTGAATTCTACGCAGGAGCGGCGGATAAGCTTCATGGTCAGGTAATTCCGTACTTAGATGGATACAGCGTCAATGTGCACCGAGTACCTTATGGCGTAACGGCACACATTATTCCTTGGAATTATCCCGCTCAACAGTTCGGCCGCAGTGTCGGTCCAGCTTTGGCAGTTGGGAACGCGGCGGTGGTTAAACCGTCTGAAGATGCATGTTTGACTACGTTAGTTATGTCTCAACTTGCCCTAGAAGCTGGCCTTCCGGCTGGTGCTTTGAATATAGTTACTGGATTGGGAGATCGCGCGGGCGCTGCTTTGGCCAATCATCCAGGGATCAATTTCATGAGTTTTACGGGATCTCCTCGAGTTGGCACTCTGGTTCAGCAGGCCACGGCGAATCATTTCGTCGGTTGTACATTGGAGTTGGGTGGAAAGTCGCCGCAACTTGTATTTGCAGATGCTGATTTAGATAAGGCACTCCCCGTTGTTGTGAAGGCAATTATCCAACACGCGGGACAGACTTGTTCAGCAGGAAGCCGAATTTTGCTTCAGAACGAAATTTATAACGAATTTATGACTCAAGTAAGTGCTCAGTTCTCCAAGGTGCGAGTTGGTACGCCTGACATGGATCTTGATTGTGGTCCTGTCATGAATGCCAAACAGCAACAGCTTGTAGAGGGATTCAGGGCAGATGCAATCAGTTCGGGTATTGAATTACTCGCTGAGGGAGAGCTTGCCGAAGGTTTAGATCAAAGCGGTTTTTGGGTGAAGCCGGCACTTTTTGGAAATGTACCTCGCGATCACCGCTTAGCGTGTGATGAGGTTTTTGGTCCAGTGCTTTCAGCCATTCCTTTTGAGGATGAGTCCGATGCTATTTATTTAGCTAATGCAACTGATTATGGTTTGGTCGGTTCAGTATGGACAAAGGATGGTAATCGGCAGCAGCGAGTCGCCAAGCGTATGAATTGCGGGCAGGTATTTATCAATAATTTTGGCGCTGGTGGAGGGGTTGAACTACCTTTCGGTGGGATGAAAAAAAGTGGGCACGGACGAGAAAAAGGTTTCGTGGCGCTGGAACATTTCACAACGACCAAGACCATCGTTCATTTTCACGAATGATAACGATGACACGCCTTACGCTTGCTACCCTTAGTCGTTCGATTTAATGAATTCTGAAAAACCTTTCAGCGAGTGGATAGGTCGTTCTGAAACCAGCATGGATTTTGTGGATGAGTCGCGTGTATCTAAGATGTACGCTACGTTAAATATGCCATGTCCTAAGCCAATCCATGGTCAAGAGCTGCCAAGTTTGTGGCATTGGATGTTTTTTGCGCCGGCTGTGCCGTTTGCGGAACTGGGTTACGATGGTCATCCGGAGCGAGGAGGGTTTTTACCTCCAGTTGATTTGCCAAGAAGGATGTGGGCAGGGGGCCGACTAGATTTTTATCGTCATATCAAAGTGGGTGAAGAGATTCGCCGAGTATCAAGCATTAAAGATATTGTTTCTAAGAAGGGACGCACTGGAGAAATGGTTTTTGTGACCGTCGCGCATCAGATTCTTGATGATCATGGTGTGTTGATTAATGAAGAGCATGACATTGTTTATCGCGACTTGATGCCGGAGGGCGTTTCTGTACCCAGTTATCAAACGGCTGAGATGTCTTCTGACTTCTCGCTCGAAATTTTTCCAAATCCAGTTACGTTATTTCGATATTCCGCGTTAACGTTTAACGGTCATCGTATTCATTATGATCGCAAATATTGTAATGAAGAGGAGGGTTATCCTGGACTTGTATTTCATGGTCCCTTGACTGCGACTCATTTGGCGCAACTTCTATTGTCCCAAAGTAACGACATAAAGCTCACTGGTTTTCGTTTTCGAGCCATAAAGCCGTTGTTTGATAATCACGCTTTTGTCATGCACGGGAGGGAAGAAACACCGGGCGTTTATAATTTGTGGGCGACGGACTATTTAGGCCATACTGCTATGGAAGCGCAGGCCACGTGTGAGCGCTAATACAATTGAAATTATAAGGACAAAAAACTATGTCTATCGATGAAGATCGATATCAAGAAATAAGAGATGGTGTTAGAGCAGTTTGTAGTCAATTTAAGGACGAATATCACCGATCGATCGATTCTCAAAGAGGGTATCCAGAGGAGTTTGTGAAGGCGTTAACCGAGGCTGGCTGGTTGTCGGCAATGATTCCTGAGGGGTACGGTGGTTCCGGACTGGGTCTTGCGGAGGCATCTGTGATCATGGAAGAAATCAATCGGTCAGGTGGTAACGCGGGTGCTTGCCATGGTCAAATGTACAATATGGGTACGTTATTGCGCCATGGCTCCGATGAGCAGAAAAAGCAATATTTACCCGCAATTGCTAAAGGTGCCCTTCGTTTGCAATCTATGGGGGTGACGGAACCCACTACAGGCACGGATACAACAAAAATAAAAACAGTCGCGATAAAGAAAGGAGATCGGTATGTGGTCAATGGCCAGAAGGTGTGGATCTCTAGGGTGCAACACTCCGATCTTATGATTTTGCTTGCGAGAACAACGCCGTTGCAAGAGGTGAAGAAAAAGTCTGAAGGCATGTCGATTTTTATAGTTGATTTACACCATGCCATTAAGAATGGGCTCACGGTTCGGCCGATTGAAAATATGGTGAATCATGAAACTAATGAATTGTTTTTTGATGAATTAGAGATTCCTGTCGAGAATTTAATTGGAGAGGAAGGTAAAGGTTTTAAGTACATCTTGGACGGGTTAAATGCAGAGAGAACTTTGATCGCGGCCGAGTGTATTGGTGATGGTTATTGGTTTATTGATCGAGCAACTAATTATGCGAATGAGAGAATTGTTTTTGATAGACCTATTGGTCAGAATCAAGGGATTCAGTTTCCGATCGCTGAGTCTTTCATTGAGGTTGAGGCGGCCAATCTCATGCGCTGGAAAGCATGCGAACTATTTGATGTAAACAGGCCATGTGGTTCAGAATCTAATATGGCGAAATATTTGGCTGCTAAAGCGTCTTGGGAAGCGGCTAACGTTTGTATCCAAACCCATGGTGGATTTGGGTTCGCTTCTGAATATGATATTGAGAGGAAGTTTCGAGAAACCCGACTTTACCAAGTGGCACCAATATCTACCAATTTAATTTTGTCTTACACCGCGGAGCATATTCTTGGTATGCCTCGGTCTTTCTAAGACGCACCTCAGAACATCGAACTTAATTAGGGGTATTTTATGAACCTAAATTTGAGTGGAAAACGCGTTATTGTGACTGGTGCGTCCAAGGGTATTGGTTTGGCCATTACGCGGAGCCTTTTAGCAGAAGGCTGTACTGTTCACATGGTTGCTCGTTCCAACGATGTTTTAAGGGATTTAACGTCTCAGCTAAATGAGTCTGCTCAAGGCCGGATTACTTATAGCGCTCTTGATTTGTCGAAATCAGAGAATATCCCGATACTTTTGGATGCGTCAGGACCGATCGATATTTTGGTCAATAACGCTGGGGCAATAGCTGGAGGGGATTTACAGAGTATCGATGAACAAAAGTGGCGTAATGCTTGGGAATTAAAAGTGTTTGGTTATATCAATTTGAGTCGTGCTATTTATAAAATGATGATGGAAAAACAGTCTGGAGTCATCATTAATGTGACTGGGTTAGCTGCCGACCGATTAGATACGCATTACATTGCAGGGTCTTCAGCGAACGCTTCTTTGAATGCTTTTTCTCGAACGTTGGGAAGTAATAGTTTCAAAGATGGCATTCGTTGTTTGGCGGTTAGTCCAGGCGCAGTTGAGACGGATCGTTTAGTGACGCTAATGAAGACTAAAGCGAGCTCAGAGTTAGGTAGCGAAGACCGATGGCAAGAATTACTGCAGGGCTTACCACACGGCCGCGCAGCAAAAACCAGTGAGGTTGCTGATGTGGTGACATTTCTTGCTTCTGATCGCGCTTCATATATGAGTGGAATCGTTATTAACGTCGATGGCGGACATGGCTCGAGAGGTGGTGCATTTTAGATACTCTCGAAAAATGCTACTTTTTTAACTCGTACGAAAGGTTTTCAGGAAGAGCAATAACGGAAGTAAGCAGAACCCGTATCCAATCGAGAGCAAAATAATACTAGGCGAAGTCACGTTTTTTTTAATGCTAAGTACGATCGAGGGAGGACTTTGAGTTTCTACTTTTGGCTCGACTAAAATCATGTATTTTTCCGGATGAACGATTGAGATAGGTTCAGTTGTGAAATCACGAAAAGGTAGGAATGAATTGATCCTTATTGTCTCCTGAAATGTTACGCTCGATCCGCTGGATATAGACAATATTGATTCATTAATTTGATTACATGCGTTTTTTATGCAAGTAATTTGAATGAGAATAGCGTTTTCAATGGATGTCAACGGCAACTCTATTGGTCGATAGCTCTTGCCGGAGCTAATACGAAATATTGACTCGTCATCGAGCACCCATCGATCACTGATCTCATCAAGCATATCTTTACTCAAGGACTCTCCGCTGAAGAAATAACAGTAGGCGTGATAGGTCGGACCTAAAAGGATGCCAACAACAAACAAAGTAATAATTTTAATTTGAACTTGAGTCATCGGGGCGCCGTTTATCCTTGTCATATTGAGTATGTTGACATGCTTTTAAATCCTTTGGGTTTAGAAAGTGGTGATTAAAAATCGGATACACTGGAAAAAAAGTTGAATCACCTTCGATGAGTAGCCATATAGGAGAGAGATGTGGATTTGGGACTAACAGGCTCAAGGATAATGGTCACAGCTGGAGCTAGTGGCATAGGACTTAAAATTACCGAAAGGCTCTTGGCTGAAGGAGCATCGGTCTTCATTTGTGATATTAACGAAGATGCTTTAGATGAGGCCCAAGAAAAGAACCCATCATTAGAGACGGGCATTTGTGATGTTGCTGATAGGGAGTCGGTTACACACACGTTTGATGAGGCGATGTCGAGTTTGGGTGGCTTGGATTGCTTGGTTAATAATGCCGGCATTGCTGGACCTACTGGAGCTTTTCATGAAATTGATCCCGAGGACTGGGACCGCTGCATTCAGGTTTGCCTTACTGGACAATTTAATTGCGCACGCTTAGCGGTTGAACACTTAAAGCAGTCGAATAATGCGTCCATTATAAATTTATCCTCTGCTGCTGGACGATTCGGATTCCCTAACCGAGCACCGTACTCTGCAGCAAAGTGGGGTGTTATTGGTTTTACTAAGACTTTATCGATGGAATTGGGTGATTTCGGGATTAGATGTAATGCGATATTGCCCGGCCCAGTCGATGGACCGCGTATTCAAGCGGTTATTAAGGAAAAGGCGAACGCTGCAGGACAGACTTCAGAGACATTTACTAAAACATGGCTATCAATGGCATCTATAAAGGAGTTGGTTGACCCGAGACAGCTTGCCGATCTAATTGCATTTATTGCTTCGCCATTAAGCAGAACTATTTCCGGTCAAGCTTTAAACGTAGACGGAGATCTGCAGGGTCTCATGTGATCAGGAGGATGATACTTTTATGCAAAAAAATTTTGACTTAGTTGATTTTTCTCCGGAATACGCTGAGGCGTTTAAAGAGCTTAATTTGGAGTGGATTGAAGAGTACTTTGAGCCTGAGAATATAGATTTAATGATGCTTTCAGATCCGCAAAAAATGTTCATCGATTCCGGCGGAGCCATTGTTTTTGCTAGAGTGGATAATGATATAGTTGGATGTTGTGGGCTGTTAAAACACAATAAGACAACCTACGAAATTTCCAAAATGGCCGTCACTTCCGCATATCAAGGGCTAGGGTTAGGGAAGGCGATGATGGATCGAACGTTAAAAATCGCGAGTGATCTTGGGGCGACACGGCTAGAGATCATGTCGAACACTATTTTGAGCCCTGCGATAAATTTATATAAGTCGGTCGGATTCGTTGAGATACCATTAACGAGTGACGCATATGATCGGGGCAACATTTCACTTCGATTAGATTTGGCGAGAACTGATTAGAGGCCATTTTGCTCGACTGACGTATTGTTTTGGTGCCAATTTGGCTTTTCGGACTTAAAACCTTTTCAATTTGCGATTGTCACAATTCTTGTAAATAAGGCTGGGGCTGTGATTCAATTAACCAATAGTTACACGTTTGAGGGCAACATTGAGTGGTGATGGATAATTCAAAACGAAAATTCGTGCGTGATACGGGAATGCTGGGTGTCTTACTCGGCTTAGCTGATATTGGATTCATTAGTTTAGCGAGTGGGAAGACTTGGAGCTGGAATAAACAAGCATTTGAGGCGGATAACTTGTCAGCGGCTATTAATGGATTGACAGACCAAGCAGTGACTCGGGACACATCCGGTTACATTCAGTTTATCGCACCGCCAATCGCGGAAAATGGGGCTGTGGTACCTGTGGGAGTCAAGGTGGATGAGCGGGTCCGAGTTCACGCACTAGCGTTACTATGCGAAAAAAATCCCAGACCGTTAGCTGCGCATTATGATCTATCGCCTCAAGCTGTTCCGTTTATTCGGACACGCATAAAAATGCGTGAAACGGCATTGGTTATTGCACTGGTCAGAACAGACGAAGGTTTTATTAGCGCCGAAAAGCTCATTAAAGTGACTCGAGGTGGATGTGGTGGATAAATTGATCTTTATTTGTTAAGGATAATTATGGCGCGTCCTATGAAAATTTTTGCAGTGTGTGATGAAAGCGGTTTGACGACTGTGAGGGTATTGATTCGGCACAATATGGAGACGGGGTTTCGTAAAAACAAAGATGGCACGCTAGTTCCTGCGCACTTCATTACAAATGTCGAGGTACGGCACGGGAAAAATAAGGTTTTAACCGCTGAATGGGGTGGAGGTGTGTCGAAAAACCCGTCTCTATTTTGTTATTTTCGGGGAGGGGTTCCTGGTGAGTCAGTCGAGGTCAGTTGGATTGACAATCATGGTGAGTCTGATCAAAAATCGGCCATTATCTCGAGTGGATGATCCAGCTGAATCATGCGAAAGCATCCGGCTCCAATTTTCCTAGGTCGATGAGCCGGCAAAAATGTTCATATGTGTGTGCAATGCCTTTGGTCAGGCCGACTGATCCGTAATCACCAAGGTAATCGCGAAGCGGTTGATCTGATAAATCTGTAGGGAAAGGAAGCGGAGAACCTTCTACGCTTATCTTAGAGTTTGGAGCTATTGCTTCTATTTTGGCGATGGACTCTTCTACGGTTGCAATGACTCCATTGATGTCGAAAACGCGTGCTTCATCTCTAGGCTTTGATACAGATTTAATAAATGCGCTGGCAACCTCCCCTGCGTGTAACCAAGAAACAGGTCCGTTGAATGGGACTGTATACGCCCGCTTCATTGCCGCGGCCAAAATGGCTGCGGTTGTTTTCGAGGTCATACCTTGATCTCTGCCCACGCCGTAGACGACTCCGGGCCTAAGGCAAGTGCTGGGAACTCCCCAATCTTGCATATACACTTTTGCTGTTTCCTCATTACAAAATTTGTATGCGCCGTAAAGGGTTGAAACGGTGTCAGGATTAAAAACTCCGTGCGCAGCAATTGAGCTTGCATATGCAAGACGTTTTATTCCATTTTCTCGCGCAGCTTCTAAAACATTAGTCGTTCCTACAACATTGACTTGCGCACCTAATATTGGATTAGCTTTGCAAAACGGGACCTGAAGAGCGGCTAGATGAATAATGGCTCCAGCCTTATGCTTTTCGACAGCACTCTTAATAGTCTGAGGGTTCGCGATGTCGCCATCAAGCCATACGATTGAGGCTAATTCTTCATCACTCATAAGTAAACTCGGTCTACGGGTGTCTTTGTGCAAGTCGAGCGCGATAACGTTAACGCCTGAACGTTGTAGTAGATGAATCACCCAACTCCCAATGCAGCCACCAGCTCCCGTAACAATGACTGGTTCGGGAAAGTCGGCGTTATTGACTGGAAATAAATCAATCATGTTGAGGTCCTTTTTTTAAGATCTTATTTTATTTAAGCGTCCATTGGTAAAGTATCATCTGCCGCCCATTCGGTCAGGGATGCATCATAAACCTTAACATTTTTATGGCCAAGCATATCCAGCGCTAGCGCTACGCTGGTGGCTGCAATTCCACCACCACAGTAGGTGATAATTTCTTTTTTGGCCAAGACAGCTGAGAATATATTTTTTAACTCGTCAATTGATTTAAATGTATTGTCTTTATTTACATGTTCAAGTGCTGGAAGATTGATGCTCTGACTAATCCTTCCTCTGCGTCCGTAATGAACGCCACCTTGACCTTCGTGTTGCTCTCTTCTCAGAGCGTTAATAAGACACACCGACCCACCTTCTAGGTGTTTTAGTATCGAATCTTTATCTGCCACTAGAAATGCATTTGGATCTCGCGGTGAATATATACCTGAATCAATGGGATTGGCGTCGCCTGTCTCAATTGGCTTATTTTCTGCTTGCCACTTCTGAAATCCCCCGTCCAACACCGCAACGTTTGAGTGTCCGAATACCCGAAGCGTCCACCAAAGTCGGGTTGCCCACCAGTGATTCGTAGTAGCGTAAGTGATAACCATAGTGTCATCACTTATTCCGCAACGAGACATGGTTTTTGCAAAGACATCTCGGCTGGGTAGCATGAAATGAAGGTTGGGATGAGGCGCGGATAACTCATGTTCGATATCCAGGAAAAGAGCTTGAGGTATGTGGGCATCTTTATACTCTTTGATCGCTGGTACTACATCATAGAGTGACAAATCAGGCTTTGGCAGGAGGTGTGTAGAGCTATCTAAGATCCTTACCTTTGGATTAGATAAATTCTCTAAAAGCCAGTCAGTTGATACTAGTGGTTTCGGCCAAGATTCGCTCGTCATTACTTAATTCCTTTATGTTTTTATTGATTATTTTTTTAATTTATATGCTTATCATTGAGTACAATTAGGACCTAGTGTAGTCTAACTAGCCTGAGCAAAGAATACTTAGAATCGTTTCATAATTTGGAAACTCTGGCCCCAACTACCTAGAACCTCGAACGGAATATTAGATGATGTTTGGTGATACGGCTTATCTCGAATCGCTTTATAACAATCGTGCTGCGATACCTAACTTTCAAGATTATGTGGATCGCTGGACCAAAAATTCATCTGGAATCTGTAAATCCCTAAAAGATCAATGCGAGTGTGATGTGCCTTATGGCGATGATTTGCTTGAAACGATGGATGTGTATACCCCTTCCGGACCGCCAAGTGCCATGCTTATGTTTGTTCATGGTGGTTATTGGCGATCTCTTGACAAAAGTCAGCACGCATTTGTAGCCAGACCCTTTGTTGATCGTGGTATCGCGGTAGCCGTCATCAATTACTCGTTGCGCCCTCAGATTTCCATGAAAAAGTTGGTCCTTCAAGTAATGTCAGCTGGCGCTTACCTTTATCGTAACGCGAGCGATTTTAAGGTCCCGAAGAAACGTTTGTTTGTCGCAGGGCATTCGGCAGGGGGGCACTTGGCTACGATGGCTTTGAGGTGTGAATGGCCCACTTTTTCGAAGGGTTTGCCAAAAAAGATATTCCAATCCGGTTTTTCTATCAGTGGGCTCTATGATTTAAGAGTGCTAACGAAAATTCATTCTATTAATAAAGATCTGCGGATGAGTGAGGATGATGCTTTGATGTTGAGTCCTGCTTTGATGCCTCAACCCGATGGAGTGCGCTTATCGTTAGCGGTGGGTGGTAAAGAGTTAGGTGGATTTAAGGATCAACACCGGTTGATCGCGCAGTCCTGGTCCTCGAGTATTGAATTGGAAGTGCCTTGTCCAATGGATAATCACTTCAGTATTCTTGAGACATTCGCAGATCCGACAACTGAGCTTTTTAGCGCTGCTATGCAGATGTTTGAATGAGTTGTGGCGTTTGATGAAAGGCCGAGGATCGAACTCCAATATTCAAGGACGTTTTGAATCATTAACACGCGATACCTTTGACGATGGTTGGGACCAGTCCTCAGATGATCCGCGTAAACCTCTCAACACTGAGGTTACAGAGGAACGAGTCAAAAGTATCCTGTCCACAAATCAATCGCCTGATATTCCTTTCCGTTATTCCATAAATCCCTATCGTGGTTGTGAGCATGGATGCAGTTACTGTTTCGCCCGACCAACGCACTCATTTATCGATTTGTCGCCCGGGTTGGATTTTGAATCTAAGCTTTTTGCCAAAATAAATGCGGCTGAGTGTTTGAAGCGTGAAATTTCAAAGAAGAGATATGTCTGCTCACCGATATCTATCGGTGCTAGCACGGATCCGTATCAACCTATCGAAAAAAAATACGAAATCACTCGATCGTTGATTCGGGTTTTGTCACAGGCGCGCCACCCTTTTAATCTTGTGACAAAAAATGCTCTCGTAGAGCGGGACATTGATCTGCTGACCCCGTTAGCCGAGCGTTCTTTGGTTAAGGTCTACGTTTCGATAACTACGCTAAATAATCGACTGGCTCATCGCTTAGAGCCGAGAGCGTCGGCGCCGTTGCGTAGGTTTGAAACCATCAAGCGCTTGCGGGATGCTGGTATTCCTGTTGGTGTTATGTTCGCCCCGGTGATTCCCTTTTTAAACGACTCAGAACTGGAAAGTTTATTGTCTGCTGCTTCGGATTCAGGTGCGAGCTCTGCGGGGTATTTACTACTTCGCTTGCCTCATGAGGTAAGGCCATTATTCTTTGAATGGCTGGACACGCATTATCCAATGAAGGCTAAGCATGTTAAGGCTCGATTAAGAGGTATGCGGGACGGACAAGAAAACGATACCCAATTTGAACGTCGCTTTAAGGGGCAGGGTGAGTTTGCCAAGTTACTTAAGCAAAGATTTGCAGTAGCTTGCAGGCGTTACGGATTCGCCAAGAGGACCCAAGAGTTAACTTCCCACCTGTTCGATGCTGACTTACTTAACGGCCAAGCAAGTCTTTTTTAAGTATGAAAAAACTCTACATTGCCAGCGACATTATTGAGGCTCGCCTTTTAGACACTATACTAAAGTCTCAAGGGCTGAGCTCTGTTGTCCGAAATGAAAATTTACAAGGTGGAATTGGGGAATTGCCATATGTTGAGATCTGGCCTGAGGTGTGGATAAATAATTCGAATGATTGGGAGGCAGCGCAAGAAGTATTGATTGAGTTTACGGAGATTGGCCCTAAGGAAGATTGGGTTTGTCCGAAGTGTCAGGAGAGTAACCCGGGGTCATTTCAAACCTGTTGGTCTTGTAATGCGAGTATTTATTTTACGGCCGAGTGATTGATGAATGTATTTATAATTATTCGTACTTAACATTTATATGGTGATGACCTTTGAAGAGTGTCTTAAATAATTGGTTAGTAGTCCTTTTGGCAACGTTGCTTTCTTTAGCGTTAGTAGAGTTTGGCGCATTGATCTGGGTTAAGGCGGTAAGAGATCATCAATTATCAAGATGGGAGTTTCGGGCAACACAACCTCTTCCTTATCAAAACGCTGATTATTTTAGTGAGGAGTTTCTCAGAGAATCAGAAACATTTGTGAATGGTCGACTAAGTGATGTAGTGCAACTTGATGATTATCGTGGAAAGTACTTCAATGTTGCCGATGGGTTTCGTGTCACGACAGGCAGTCCGTTGCAATTTAAACGTCGTATCTTACTGTTTGGCGGTTCTACGCTTTTCGGACAAGAGGTCCCCGACGAACATACGATAGCCAGTTATTTGCAAGTTATGATTAACGATGCGGGAGTAGCCTGGACAGTTTCTAACTATGGTCTGCCTGGAATGAATGCATCCCAGCAAGTTTCAATTTTGAAAACAATTTCCTTGCGTAAAGGAGATATTGTTATCTTTTATCATGGAGTCAATGACGTTTACTATGTCGTCTTTGGTGGCGCGTTGGACGGATGGAAGTCGGGGGTGCCAAATTTTCGGCCCATTCAAGAGCTCAGTCCCTTGGCGCAGTGGATGAAGGGGTGGCATGAGCGATTAAAACCGTTTAGTTATACAGCGGATCTAGCGCTTGATATTTTTGATCGGTCGACGCCTAGCACTATTACCAATGAGGTTGTGTTAAGCCAAGGAGTGGAGTTGGCCGCTGCCCGGTTTCGTGCTGCGGTGGAAGATGCTCAAGGTTTTGTTATGCGCTCCAGTGCCGAATTTGAGCATTATTTGCAGCCTACTATTTATGACGTAAATCAGAGGTCAAAATACGAACAAGGGCTGTTAAAGCATTATTTGGAAACTCCGCCTGGGGTCGATATCGCTTTTGCAAAAGGTTATCCAAAACTTTACGAAGTGAGTCTCGAGCTTCAGGGCGAGGGGATTCCGTTTGTAGATGCTCGTGATGCGCTGGATAAACGTCATGATTATGATGAGGTTTTTTTAGATTTTTGCCATTTGAATCATATTGGAAACTGGTTGATTGCTAAAAGGATCTATGACGAATCGGTCCTACCCAGATTCGATAATGCATCGTTAGATCCTTAAAGACGTGTGGCTGCATTTACTTTCTCGCTGAGGGTATTTTTCCTAACCCCGAAATAAAGTCACCGGGCTTTGCCGCTTTAGCGACAGGTGAGTTTTGATTTACTTCGAGAGCAAACATGGCTGGGCTTGCAGGGAAATGCGAATCTAGGGTGTTTCTAGTCATATGCTCTATGCTAATGATGTGGCCGTATTTGTCCGCAAATAGAACCGTCAAGTCAATGGGTGTATTTTTCATCCATATAGAAAAATTTTTCTCTACCGGGAAAACGAAAAGCATGCCTCGATCGTGAGATAAAGAATTTCGATGCATGAGACCTAGAGCCCGACTTGAGGGTTCGTTCGCCACCTCTACTCTTAGCTCTATTTCGTTCACCGAGATCGGAAACGTAATTAACGGATCTGCAATTAAATTTTTATTGTGCATCGCAAAAATAAACACTAATGCGACGCCTATGATTTTGCTGAAATTCAGACTATTTTTCATTTTCAATATTGTTCAATTTAATATATGTAATTTAATGCTCATTTTGAGCTCAATATTTTACTAATCTTCGAGGAATAAAGCTAGACGGCTCAAATGCGCTACTTTGGCGGCATAATTTATTTAGTGAGGAGATATTGTTGCGTCGCACAATCTGCTCTTTTTGCATCATTTTTGACGACTTTATATTGAAATAATCCTTTCATCTTCATTGACACAGGCGATCAGTTCTAATAAATTCCAAGATACGAGAAGTTGAAATTATTAATCTAGTGTTTCGTATTTTGCTGGATCGGTGTTTGACTTTAAGTAAGTGGTTTGAAAATAGTTAACTAACAAACTAATCAGACTTATGAGATTTTCCCGAACTTGATGAGAATTAGGTTTAAATGAAATCGATTAAGTTGTCTTATTGGGAGGTGTATTACATGCATAACTTTAAGCGCGTAGCGGTTTCAACAGCCGCACTAGCTATGTTAGGCGCCACCAGTATGGCTTCTGCTATTGGTGTGGATAGACTAGAGTCTACTCTCTATCCAAACTATGTAACAGATGACATGTTGATGAACGCTGACGTCGATTCACAAAACTGGTTGCACTACGGTAAAGATTACCAAATGACCCGCTACAGCCAGTTGTCACAGATTAATCGTGATAACGTGAAATCATTAAC